>Ga0070706_100000142_pt1 | contig 90715 bp, 73 predicted proteins | sample KBSK5501metaG_FD_65476 | JGI IMG/M metagenome (GOLD analysis project Ga0070706, IMG submission 65476) | Corn, switchgrass and miscanthus rhizosphere microbial communities from Kellogg Biological Station, Michigan, USA - KBS K5-50-1 metaG | ecosystem: Host-associated > Plants > Roots >...
CCCACAGAATCATGGCTGCCGGGATGATGTTCAGCAGATCGGTCCCCGTCGAGGCGATCATCGGGATGACGATCAGGGCGTCCGCAGCGGCGATCGTCAGGATGGCCATGGCCGTCCCCATCCCGGCGACGCCGCCCGCTGGGGGGACCTTCGGGCCGAGCCGCCATCCGGCAATCGTGGCGGCAGGAATCCCGATGAGCAGGAAGGGAGCGTCGACGCCGAGCCCGACGAGCGCCGCAAGGAATGCCACGGACGCCGCAACGGCCGCACCGATCCAGCGATCTGCGATCGAGGGTCCGGCAGCTTGGGCGTCGCCTTGATCCACGGCCGGCGCAACGAGGACGGCATCCATTCCCAGATCCCTTGCGTGCTACTCTTGCATAGCAAGTTATGACACCAGAACTCGCTACTGTCAAGTCGCAGGTTTCGAGCGAACGGAACGACGCGCCAGCCGACCCTCTCGGGCCGGCCGAGACGCTTCGTCTTCAGTTCGCCGATGCCTGGGGCGAGATGAGCGCGTCGTGGGGCGTCGCGCCGGCGATCGGCCGGGTTCACGCTTACCTGATGGTCCGCGACGTTCCGCTGACCGAACGCGAGATCCGCGAGGCTCTCGGCCTGTCCCATCGCGCGGCCAGCCTGGCCCTGACCGATGCCGAGGCGTGGGGAATCGTCGAGCGCGTCTCGGAGCCTCGACGAGTGGGACGCCGTGGGCCGGCCGGGACGGCCTACGTCGCGGTCGGCGACCACTGGCAGTGGTTCACCCGGGTCATCGCCGAGCGGAAGATTCGGGAGGGCGACCCGATCGTCGAGGTCATTGCCCAGACGGCCGGCCAAGCCGGGGCGCTTGCCGCCGCCTACCCGGCGGACGGGGAGCTCGCCGCCCTGCGCGATTGGCTCGTCGCGTTCAATGGATTCGTCCGGCTCTTCGACCGCTCGGTCGGGCTGATTCCGAAGCTCGCCCCGCGTGAGCTCGAGCGCGGGATGCGGCTCCTCGGCGAGGTGTCGGACGACACAGTCCTGCGCCTCGTCCATCTCCTCGGATCCTTGCCCGACGACGATGTCCTCGAGCTGGTCGAGGCACTCAGCCGCCTCTCACCGACCGCCGCCAGGCGAGCGACGAAGCTGATGTCGGGCGTCGTCCGGACGGTCGCTCGGTAGCGGAGCGGGCGGTCGGACGCGGAACGACGGGACACCCGCTGGGGTTGCGTCGGAGGGCATGCCATAATTCTGAACGCGCGAGGCGGCCCGACCGACTCGAACGGGCGACGACCCCGCGGCCAGCCCGGCCGGCAGACCCGCGCAGCGACACCGGAGCCACACTGCACATGACCGTCGAGACGTCCACCTGGGCGACGAAGAAGGGGCTCGCCCAGATGCTGAAGGGCGGCGTCATCATGGACGTCGTCACCCCCGACCAGGCGAAGATCGCCGAAGATGCCGGCGCGGTCGCCGTGATGGCCCTCGAACGCGTCCCGGCCGACATCCGGGCCGCCGGCGGGGTCGCCCGGATGAGCGACCCGTCGATGATCGAGGGGATCATGGCGGCAGTCACGATCCCGGTCATGGCCAAGGTTCGAATCGGCCATTTCGTCGAGGCCCAGGTGCTCGAGGCGCTCGGCGTCGACTACATCGACGAGTCCGAGGTCCTGACGCCAGCCGACGAGACGAACCACATCGACAAGCACGCCTTCAAGGTCCCGTTCGTCTGCGGCTGCCGGAACCTCGGCGAGGCGCTCCGCCGGATCAACGAAGGCGCGGCGATGATGCGGACGAAGGGCGAGGCGGGCACCGGCAACGTCGTCGAAGCCGTCCGCCAGCTGCGTGACGTCCTCGGCGAGATTCGCAGGCTCCAGGGAATGCGCGAGGACGAGCTGTTCGTCGCGGCCAAGGAGCTCCAGGCGCCGTACGACCTCGTCAGGCAGGTGGCGGTCGACGGCAAGCTGCCGGTCGTGAACTTCGTGGCCGGCGGGATCTCGACGCCGGCCGACGCGGCGCTCGTGATGCAGCTCGGTTCCGAGGGCGTCTTTGTCGGATCGGGCATCTTCAAGAGCGAGGATCCGGCCCGGATGGCGAACGCAATCGTCCAGGCGACGACCCACTTCGACAACCCGAAGATCATCGCCGAGGTCTCGAAGGGTCTGGGGGCGCCGATGCGGGGCATCGCCATGGAAGCGATTCCGGAGCAGGAGCGGCTGGCCGTCCGAGGCTGGTAAGGGCACGGTCGTGAAGATCGGGGTCCTCGCCTTGCAGGGGGCGTTCCGCGAACACCTCCAGACGCTCGACGCCATCGGGGTCGAGGGCGTCCCGGTGCGCCTGCCCGACGATCTCGACGGGGTGGCGGGGTTGATCCTGCCGGGCGGCGAGAGCACGACGATGCGCCACCTGATCGAGCGCTGGGGTCTGGCCGAACCGATCCGGGACCTGGCGGCCACAGGAGCGCCCCTGTTCGGGACGTGCGCCGGGATGATCGTCCTGTCGCGCCAGATCATCGGCGGCGAGCAGCCGATCCTGCCGCTGCTCGACGTCACCGTCGAGCGGAACGCGTTCGGCCGGCAGCGCGACTCCTTCGAGGCCGAGCTGGCGGTCCCGATCCTCGGCGACACGCCGGTCCACGGCGTTTTCATCCGGGCGCCGGTGATCGAGTCGGTCGGGCCGGACGTCGATGTCCTCGCCCGGCTCGATGACGGTCGGATCGTCGCTGTTCGGGAACGCAACGTGATCGCAACCGCGTTCCACCCGGAGCTCGCCGGCGAGACGCGGTTCCACCGGCTCATCGCGGCGATGGCGAGCGAGCACGACGACCCGGGCGAAGGCTCCGGGCGTCGCCACCACCCGACCCGTCGCGCGCGGAACATCTCGTGACGAACGCCCGCTCTCCCCGCTCCACGTCGGGCGGCAAGGTCCGCGTCGCCCGCCTGACCGACCTCGCCGCTCTCGGTGAGCTGTCGCGGCTGTGCCAAGACGAGTCGGCGGTCACGCGTTCGCTGGGCCTGCCCGTGAGCGGCCGCCCGATCGGCGTGTTCAGCCTGTTCCGGCTTCCGCTCGGCGCGTTCCAGCCGCACGACCTCATGTACGTCTACGACGAGGGCGGCCGCCTGTCCGGGTTGATCCGGGTCGAGCGCGACACCGTCCGCGACGAGTGGACAATCGTCGAGCTCGACGGAATCGGATCCGGCCAGGCCGGCGACATCCGGTTCCGGCTCGTGAACCAGGTCCTCCGCGACGCGGCCAAGCGAGGGCCGTGGCGGCTCCACGTCGCCTGCACCGACCAGGACGGCAACGTCGAGCTGTTCATGCAAGCGGGCTTTGCCCGCTACGGCGACGAGTGGATCATGCACCGCTCCGGCGACCAGACCCTGCCGGACACCTGGACCGAGAAGCAGATGCAGGCCTGCGGCATCCGGCCGGCAGCTCCGCTCGATGCGCTGCCGCTCGCCCGTCTCTACGCAGCGGCGACGCCGCAGCCCGTCCAGCGCCTCGAGGGGATCCGGCTGGCCGACTGGGAGCGCCAGGGCACGAACTGGCGAGTGCCCCGCTCGAGCCTCGCCCCGATCCTCCGGTTCGCCGACGTCGAGGCGTTCGTCCAGGACAGCGCCGACGGCGGAAGGGACGGCGCCGCGATCGACGGCTTCGCCCAGATCGGCGTCGCGAAGGAGGACCAGCCTCACTATCTCAAGCTTCTCGGTCGGCCCGATGCCGACCTCTCGTCGCTGGCGTCGTTCGCGCTCGGGATCATCCGGGCCCGGACGGAGAAGGACGCGGCATCCCGCCGCGAGCACGGGGTGATCGCCCCGGTCCGGACCTACGAGTCGCCGATCGACGGCCGGCTCGAAGATGCCGGCTTCGGTACGATCGCCACCGTGACCCTGTTGATGAAGGACACGCTCGTGCGTGTCGCCGAGCCGGCGCTGGTGCCGGCCGGGGTCCGTTGACCCCCAAGGAGGGATCGGTTGTCCGCTGACCGGCGCCGCGAATCGATCGACGACCTCGACGCGCTCCTCACGGCCCTGCCGCAGGAGATCGTCGACGCCGTCCACGCGCTGCCCGAGAAGGAGGCGCTGATCGAGGTCGTCCTCGACCTCGGCCGGCGGCCGGAGGCGCGCTTTCCCGACAGTGAGGTGACCCTCCTCGAACGGGAGATCGACGAGACCGACATCGCCCACGTCGTCGACCACATCGGGACGTTCGGCGACGACAATCGGGCGGGGATCGAGCGGACCCTCCATCGGATCAGCGCGATCCGCAACCGGAGCGGCAAGATCGTTGGGCTGACCTGCCGGATCGGGCGGGCGGTCTACGGCACGATCGACATCATCAACGACTTCGTCGACAGCGGGAAGTCGATCCTGATCATGGGCCGGCCGGGGATCGGCAAGACGACGATGCTCCGCGAGGCCGCCCGGGTCCTCGCCGACGACCTCGGCAAGCGGGTCGTCGTCGTCGACACCTCCAACGAGATCGCCGGCGATGGCGACATCCCCCACCCGGCGATCGGCAAGGCCCGCCGGATGCAGGTCCGGACGCCCTCGATGCAGCACGAGGTGATGATCGAGGCGGTCGAGAACCACATGCCCCAGGTCATCGTCATCGACGAGATCGGGACCGAACTCGAAGCCCAGGCGGCCCGGACGATCGCCGAGCGCGGCGTCCAGCTGATCGGGACGGCCCACGGCAACAACCTCGACAACCTGATGCTCAACCCGACCCTGTCCGACCTGATCGGCGGGATTCAGAGCGTGACCCTCGGCGACGAGGAGGCCCGCCGCCGGCGGACGCAGAAGAGCGTCCTCGAGCGCAAGGCACCGCCGACGTTCGATGTGATCATCGAGATCCAGGACCGCGAACGGGTCACGGTCCATTCCGACGTGGCCGAGACCGTCGACTCGATGCTCCGTGGCGACTCCGTCGCGCCGGAGCTGCGCTGGCGCGACGAAGAGGGCGTCCATCGCAGTCAGGCCCGGCCGCGGCCGTCGCCCCGCGAGCAGATCGGCGCCGAGCGGTTCGCCGGTCTCGTCGGCTCGGGGCAACCGTGGCGGATGGAGCCCGGCTGGCGCGGCGACGGTGGCTACCGCTCGGGCGGCGGCTTCCGGGACGCGGGCGGTGGTCCGGCTGCGGCCGGCAGCGCCGGGTTCCGTTCCGGCTATCGACCGGGAGCGAGCGGCGGGTGGCGCCAGACGCGCGGCGGGTCGGGTCGGGAGCCGGCCCCGCGCGGCCTGCAATCGGAGGAAGGCGCGTCGGGCGTCCTCCCGGGTGAGCGGTTCGCGACCCCGCCGGCCGGTGGCCGGGCCGGCGGGCGTCTCGACGATCCGCCGTTCGTCAGCGGCGAGATCGCCGACCGCGGGCCGCTGGAGCGGGGCGCCCCCGTTGTGCCCGACACCCGCGCCCGCGAGGCCCGCGAGTTCGATCGCCAGAAGGCATGGCGCGACCAGGCCAGCCGCGCCCTGACGGCGCTCAAGGCCGAGGAGGGAACCGCGCCCGTCAACGCCGACGATCTCGACGAGGACGATGAGGACGCGGTGCTGCCGCTCGGGATCGAGGAGGGCGAGCACGGCGAGGCGATCCTCGTGCCGGGTGGTTCGCCCCTGCCGACGCTTCGCGTCCTGCCCCAGGGGATCAGCCGGAAGCGCCTCGAGGCCGCGATCCGCGACCTCCAGCTGCCGGTCCACATCGCCCGGGACGTCGACGACGCGGACGTCGTCATGACGCTCCGCAACGAGTACAAGCAGAAGACGCCGATGCTCCGCGAGGCCGAGGAGCGGGCCCTCCCGATCTACGTCCTGAAATCGAACACCGTTCCCCAGATGCAGTCGAGCCTGACCTCGATCTTCTCGCTCGAGATCGATCCCCGCGAGGCCGCGATGCGCGAGACCGAGGAAGCGATCGGGATGGTCCTCCACGGCTCGGAGCCGGTCGAGCTGTCGCCCCAGAACGCCTACATCCGACGGTTGCAACACCAGATGGCCGAGCGGGCGAACCTCGTCTCGCGCTCACGCGGGCGGGAGCCGTATCGGCGGGTCCGGCTCTACCCGGATGCGGCCCGGCCGGCGTGGCGCTGAGGCTCGGGCGCCTCCATCCCCACAACGTCGTCATCGACGTCGCCGATCACGACGTCGTCGTGCCCTTCTGGACGGCCGCCCTCGGTTGGACCGCCCACCCGATCACAGACCAGTTCGTCGCCCTTCGCGCGCCGGCGGACGAGGCAGTCGGATTCGACATCCTCTTCCAGAAGGTGCCCGAGCCCAAGGTCGCAAAGAACCGCGCGCACATCGATTTCGAGGCCGCCGACGTGGAGGCCGAGGTCGATCGGCTGATCGGCCTGGGCGGGTCGAAGGTCGCCGAGCACAGCCTCGGCACCTTCCGCTGGACGATCGTCGCGGACCCCGAGGGCAACGAGTTCTGCGTGACGATCCGGTGAGCACGTCGGGGCCGGCCGCCATCCTGGCGCTGCATCGCGCATGACCGCCGTCGCGGCCGAGTGGCGGCGCGGATCGTGGCGCCTGGCGAATGCCCTCATCGCCTATTGGGTCATCGGCGTGCTGGTCACCGCGATCGGCCTCGCGGCGCTGGTCGCTTCGAGCGGCCAGATCGGGTCGCTCGGCGGGCGGATCGCGTCGGACGCGGTCAGTCTCGACTCGATCATCGTCCTGACCGCCGATGTCCTCGACGACGCCGCCACGACCGCCGGCACCTTCGGGCCCACCGCCGAGCGGACGTCGGCCGCGGTCGGACACGCGGCCAGCGCCCTGCGTGACATCGGACCCCGCCTCCACGACATGGAGACCCAGGCAAACGCGATCGACATCTTCGGGCAACGGCCCGTCGCGCCGCTCGGTCAGCTCTTCGGCCAGATCGCCACCGACATCTCCGGACTCGACGTTCAGCTCGACGGAATCGCGGCGGAATTGGGTCGGAACCAGGCGGCGCTGACGGCGAACGCGGCCTCCCTGCGGACCCTGGCGAGCGTCGTCCGGGCGTACAAGGACCGCGTGAAGCCGGAGGCCATCGACGCCGGGATCGACGAGGCGCGACGGCTGCTGCTGTTCACGTTGGCGCTCTTCATCGGCTGGACGGCGGTGCCGGCGGTCGGCTCGCTGATCGTCGGTCGGTGGATGCGGCGGTTGATCGAGCCGGAACGTCTGCCGTCGTCCGAACCGCCCGGACCCGCTCCGACGATCGACGCCGCCGGGCCCTGACCGAGCAGCGTCAGGCGCGCCGGCCGAACTCGCGACGGAGCGCCGAGCGGGCGGCGTGGTAGCCGCTCATCCCGTGGACGCCGCCGCCTGGCGGCGTCGACGACGAGCACAGATAGACGCCCGGCGCGCCGGTCCAGTACGGGTCGAGCCGCGGACCCGGCCGGAAGATCAGCTGGCGGATGTCCTCGATGCCGGCGTTGATGTCGCCACCGACGTAATTCGGGTTGTGGGCCTCGAGCTCGGCCGGGCCCCGGGTGGCCCGGGCCAGGATCCGGTCGCGGAAGCCGGGGGCGAAGCGCTCGACCTGGCCCTCGATCCGGCTCGTCATATCCACCGTCGAGCCGCCCGGGACGTGGCAGTACGCCCAGGCGGTCGTCCGGCCGGCGGGCGCCCGGCCGTCGTCCCACGGGCTGTACTGGACGCAGAGCACGAACGGCCGATCGGGGTGACCGCCACGAGCGACGGTCCGCTCCGCCGCAGCGACCTCGCCGATCGGACCGCCGAGGTGGACCGTCGCCGCCCGACGCAGACCGTCGGCGCGCCATGGAATCGGGCCGTCGAGGGCCCAGTCCACCTTGAACACGCCCGACCCGTAGCGGAACGACTCGTAGAGGCGTCGCGTCCGGCCGGGCAATCTCCCGTCCATGATCGCGACGGCCGCCCGCGGCGTCGTGTCGAGGATGATCGCCCGGGCCGGCGGTAGGTCCGCCACGCTGGCGATCGGCCGGTCCGTCTCGATCGTGCCGCCGAGCGACCGCAGCTCCTCTGCCAGGCCGGCGGCCACCGCGGACGAACCGCCGCGGATCATCGGCCAACCGACAGCGTGGGCGTAGAGCCCGAGCACCAGCCCGAACGAGGCGGACAACGGCCGGTGCAGGTCGACCATCGAATGAGCCGAGAGACCGGCGAGCAGTGCCCGGGCGGGCTCCTCCCTGAACGCCAGGCGGGCGAGACCGGTCGCCGACAGCAGCGCCGGCAGCCCGAGCCGGGCGAGCGCGAGCGGGTGGCGCGGAACGTGGATCACCGGGCGAAGCACCTCCGCCCCGAGCTTGTCGGCGTCGGCCACGAGCGGTCCGAACAGCCTTCGCCAGGCCGGTCCGTCGCGCCCGAACGCCGCGGCCGTTGCGTCGACCGACCGCTCGACGACCGCGGCCCGCCCACCGTCGAGAGCATGGGCCAGCGGTGCGTCGGGCTGGACGATCTCGATGCCGCGGCCCGCGAGATCGATCGATCGGAAGAACGGCGAGGCGAGCGTCAGGGGCAGGATCGTCGAGCAGACGTCGTGGCGGTAGCCCGGGAGCGTCAGCTCCTCGGTCCGTGTCCCGCCGCCGATCGTCGCCTCCGCCTCGTACACCGCAACGGAGAGTCCCGCGCGGGCAAGTGTGATCGCAGCCGCCAGCCCGTTGGGACCCGATCCGACGACGACGGCGTCGGGGCCGCCGTTCATCGACGACCCCCGGTCCTCGAGCTCAGCTGCGGCCGCGGACCAGGCTCGCCACCCAGCGGCCAGGCGCGGTCGCCGTGCGCATCATCGAGTGGATCGTCGCGCTGCGGCGCAGGTTGCGAACGTAGCGCCACTGCCGCTGCCGATCGACGCAGACGACCGTGGTCTCGACGCTCGGCTCGGTCGTCCCGAGATGATGGGCCAGGGACGTCAGCGTCCCCTCCCAGAACCGGCTGTTCGCCCGGTTCGCGCCGAGCATGTAGGCAAGCTCGTCGAGGGGATCGGATGGCCGCTCGAGCGCCTGCACCTGGGCGACGGTCACGCCGCCGTCCTCGAAGGCGGAGAACGTGATCCATGCCGACAGGATATGGCCCTCGGGCGTCATGAACGTGAACGATTCATCGTCTGCATAGATCACCATCACGCCGGTCGAGAACCGGACCGGGGCTCCGGGGACCGGGGCGATCTCCAGGAGCGCGACCTCACCCGGGGCGATCCCGGCAAGGGGCGCATAGAACCTCGCGGTCCGCGGCCAGAACGTCGGGAACTGCTCCTTCCAGATCGCGATCACGTCGCGCGGCGATTCGGCACCGGCGAGCCGGACGCGAAACGTCTTCTGCCACATCTGGCCGAAGCCCTGGACAGGGCCGGCGACGCGCCGCCCGGTGACGGCGTCGTCGGAGGCTCCGACCGCCGTCGTCGCGAGCCGTGCGACCGGGTGAGCCCAGGCGCCGCTGTCCTTCGGTTCCATGGTCGATCCCTCTCTCATGCCCTGCTGGCTCTCATGCCCGGCTGGCCGCGACCGCCGCGGTGGCGTCGTCGTGGATTCCGATCGCCTCGTCGAGGCGAATCAGGGAGAAGATCTCGCGGTAGTGGTCGCTCAGGCCGACCGCGAGGAGCCGTTGACCCTGGCGCTTGGAGCGGACCAGCAGGGTCACGAGCAACCCGATCCCGCCACTGTTCATGTACTCGAGGCCGGCGAAATCGAGGACGATCGTTCGCGCCCCGCGGTCGACGGCTTTGCCGAACGCCTCCATCAGGGCGGGTTCGCTGCCCCCGGTCACGTCCCCGAAGATGGCAACGACAGTCGCCTCCGGATCGTCCGTCGAGCGGACCTCGACCCGCGTCCCTGGGTCAGGCATGGTCCTGGGCTCCTTCCGCGGCGCCGGCGGTCACCGGCAAGGATTCGACCGGCTCGACGAGACCGTCCTCCTCGAGCGTCACGAAATCGGACAGGCGTGTGATCCGGAAGATCTCCCGGTAGTGCTCGGACAGTCCACGCGCCCGGACCTCGCGGTGATCGCGCCTCGCCTCGGCGAGGAGGCGGACGATCAGGGCGATCCCGGTGCTGTTGATGTAGTCGACCGCGCCGAAGTCGAGCTCGAAGATCGATGCGCCGAGCGCCCCCGCCCGAGCCGATGCCTCGGCCAGCTCCGCGTCACCTTCGCGGTCGATCCGGCCCCGGAGCGCGATCCGGGCAAGCTCGCGGCCTCCGGAAACGGTTGCCTCAAGCGGACTCGCGTTCATCGTCGTCTCCTTTGATGACCAGGGTCAGCGTCACGGTCTGACGACCGTCGCCGGGGATCACGTCGACTCGGTCGACCATGTTTCGGATCAGGAAGAGGCCCCAGCCGCGGGCCTTCTGGACCCCGGCGAGCTTGGCCTCGAGATCGGGCTGCTCGGCGTCGTCGCCGGGGATCGGGCCGCCGAGGGCGCGGTCGGTGATCCGGACGTGGAGCTCGCCGTTGGCGCTGGCGACGACGATCTCGACCGGGACGTCGGGCGAGCTCCCGCTGCCGTACTCGATCGCGTTCATCGTGGCCTCGCTCACGGCGGTCTTCAGCCGTTCGAGACGGCGTGCGTCGAGTCCGAGGGATCCGACGGCCTCGGCGACGCGGTCCATCGCGACGCGCTCGTTACCGGGGAGACCGGGCAGCTCGAAGGCGAGGAGCGTCGTCTCGCCCGCAAGTTCGTCCCGGGTGAGGGCAGGTTCCGCGCCCGCCGAGCGCCGGAGCGCCACGAGCGTGATGTCGTCCTCCCGTTCCCAGCCCTGGCCGGTGAACGCGTGGAGGCGATCGAGCAGCTCGTCGATGAGCTCGCTGCCGGCGAGATCCGACTCGAGATCGGCGCGCAGCCGCGGGAACCCGTACATCGCGCCGGCCGGATCGTGCGCCTCGACCAGGCCGTCGGAGTACAGCAGGACGTTGTCGCCCGGTCGGATGTCCGCCTGGCGCTCCTCGTAGGCCATGCCCGGCATCAGCCCGAGCGGCATCCCGGTGGCCCGGAACTCGATCACGCCATCCGCGGTGCGAACGTAGGGCAGGTTGTGCCCGGCGTTGGCGTAAACGACGTGACCGCTCCTCGGGTCGAGCACGAGATACAGGCAGGTCACGAACATGCTCTCGGGCATCTCGGCGACGAGCAGGTCGTTCGCGTGTTCGAGGACCTTCGCCGGCGACACCAATCTCGGTGCGTCGCCACGGAGGATGCTGTGGGTCCGCGCCATGACCAGGGCGGCCGGAACGCCCTTGTCGGTCACGTCGCCGACGACGATCCCGATTCGCCCGTCGGGCAGCTCCATGAAGTCGTAGAAGTCGCCACCGACCGCGCGCGCCGGCCCGTAGTAGGCGGCCACTTGCCAGTCGGGCAGGTTCGGCAGCTGGCGCGGCAGGAACTGTTGCTGGATGAGCGTGGCGACGCGGAGCTCCTGCTCGTACCGCTCCCGGGCCTGGATCTCGGCCGCCTGCTCCTGGACGAGCTGGGCGACCCGGACCGCCGGCGCGGCCTGGGCGGCGAGACTGGCGAGGAGCCGCCGGTCGTCCGACGAGTACTCCTGCTCGGACAGCCGCGGGCCCAGGTTGAGCGTGCCGATCAGCTCGCCCTGGCTGACGAGGGGGACGACCAGGACGACGCCGGCGTCGCGCAGCTCGCGGACCGCGGGCGACTCGAGGTTCAGCGTCGCAAGGTCGACGGGGCCCGGGGCGGCCTGCAGGTAGGCGAGCAGCGGGTCGGTCGGGCCGATGTCGATTTCCGGTCCCGGCAGAACCGTCGTTGCTGAGGGGCGGCCGGCGACCTTCGGTTCGTCAACCGTCGCGGCGGGCCCGATCCGGAGCGTGCGGCGGACGGACTGGATGAATGTCATGGCCCTGTTCTATGCCTCCAGCGTCCGCGATTCGTTACGAGTCACTGCGGACGTCCGCGCAGCCACAGGTCGACACGGGTCGGCGAGACAGAGGCACCGACCGCGGCGACGAGCGAGGCGCGGATCTGGTCAGGGTCGACCTCGCCGCGCAACCCGGTCGCGAAGGCCTCGACCGTCTGATCGGCGTCGTAGCGCGCCCGGTTGAAGCGATGGTCGACGATCACCTGCACCCGTCGACGGAGCGGCTGGAACAGGGCGGCGGCGAGGAGCGTCGACCCGGCGACGGCAAGGGTTTGCCCCTGTGTAACGCCGCCGAGTACGTTCTGCAGCACGAGGACTGCGGCCACGTACACGGCGACCAGGAGCCCACTGAGCAGGGCCCAGGAGAGGCTGCGGCTGATGAGCCGGTCGATCTCGTACAGGCGGTGGCGGGTGACCGCGATCCACACCGAGACGGGCACGAGCAGGATGCCGACCAGAGCGACGATGAACCAGGCAGGCCCGGCGCCGCCCGCCGACAGCGGCGCGATCGTGATCGGCACCGCGGCCAGGAGGACGGCGGCGACGAACCATCGGAGCTGAAGGCGCTCGAGCCCCGAGGAGCGCCGATAGCGCACGACGACGGCGGCGATCCCAAGGACGGACGTCAGGACGACGCCGAGGCCGGTCATTGGTGCGACGGCGTTCGACAGCCAGGCCGGCATGGCGTCGACGCCAAAGGGGTTCCTCGAGGGCGGCCCGACCGCGATCGCTCCCGGTTTGAAGACGGTGAGGACCGTCGCGACCGCCAATGCGCCAAGGCCCACCACGACCGGCCAACGCCACCGCGGCGAAGGGAGGCATCCATCCGGGAACGTGAGCGCCACGACCGGCAGGAGCAGCGGGAACGCGAAGACCGACGTCGCGGGGCCGACGAGGAACAGCGCATTCGCAACCGGACCGCGCGGGTCCCGAATGACGAGGGTGCCGCCGACCAGGTAGCCGATGGCCAGGGCGGCGAGGCCGGCACCACCGGCGAGCAGGATCGCCCCGACCCGACCTCCGCCGCGCCGCAGCGAGAGAAGCATGCCGACGGTTGCGTAGGAGAGCGTGACGGCAAAGATCCCGGCGATCGTCGCGTAGACCCCGACGATCATCCCCTCCGCGAGCACACGTTCCTGCGGCGGGAGGGACGCGAACGTCGAGGCGAGGAAGGTTCCGTCGGACAGCGCCCAGATCGCGAGCGCGTCGACCGATCCGATGACAAGCCAGACGGCCACGGCCAGAGCGCGACGCGTCATGGCGTACCCCGGTGGTCGGCCGGTCGGATCCAGACCCCGACCGCCTGCGGGTGGAGCGCGGCATCGATCGTTCCAGCGAGATCGACCCTGAGCCCGGCGATGTTCGTCTGATCGCGCTGGCGTCCGGCGAAGGCCGCGGCCGTTCCCTCGGCGTCGTAGCGCGCCCGATTGAACCGGCGGTCGACGGCCGACTGGACCCGCCGCCGAACGGGCTGGAAGAGCACGAACGCGACCAGCGTGGACGCGGCTACGGCCAGCGTCTGACCCTGGGTGAAGCGGGAAAGAATCGCCTGGAGGCCGACCACGGTGCCGGCAAAGACGGCGAGCAGGATGCTCGTCACGATTGCCCACCCGATCGTCCGGGAGATGATCCGGTCGATCTCGAACAGGCGGTATCGGAGGATCGCCACGCCGACCGCGATCGCCGGAAGCGAGAGACTCGCGACCGCGAGAACGTCGAAGATCGTCGGACTGGTCCCCGCGGCGAGGCCAACGTCCAACCCGCCATCGGTGAAACCGAGCGTCACGAATGTGCCGGCCGCGAACACTGCTGCAACGAACCATTTCAGCTGCGCTCGCTCGATGCCTTCGGAGCGGCGAAACCGCACGAACACCGCCGCGACGGCAAGAAGAAGCGCGACCGGGAGGCTGGCGAAGAACAGCGCCTCTCCGACCATCCAGATCGGCTCGGACCCGGAGAATCCACTGGCGCCAAACGGGTTGTCGACGACGGTGCTCGCGATCGGTCCCGGATGCAAGAGCCCCAGCGGCGATGGGACCACGATCGCCGCCACGATCGCTCCGGCGGGCCATCTCCAGCGTCCGTCCGGAAGTCGCCCGGTCGGGAAGAGGAGGGCGAGCAGCGGCCCACCGACGATGATGGATGGAATGAAACCGAGCGCACCAACGAGCGAGAGAATGCCGGCGAGGAGGTCGTTGTTGCCCCGCTGCTCGGCCAGAGCGGCGCCCGAAACCCAGGCGAAGGCGGTGATCGCCGAGAGGATCGCCGCGAACATCAGCACGAAACCGATGGCGTTCCCGGGGCGCCTGAGCATGAGAATGGCGCCCATGCTCGCGTCGGTCGCGATCGCGAGAACCAGCCCGCCGAGCACGAGCGATGCGCCGTCGCCAGTGAAGCTGTTTCCGGGACGGACGGCGAACGTGAGCAACGCTCCGGCGACCGCGGTCAGCGAGGCCATCGCCACAACAAGCGTCCTCCGGGTGGTCACGGCCTCGCCTCGCGGATCCAGAGGCCCAGCGACGAAGGATTGACGGCACCGAGCACGGTCCCGCGCAAGTCGGCCGCGACCGTCGAAATGTCCATCTCGTCGCGCATGCGGACGGAGAACCCAGCCACCGTCTGCTCGGCGTCGTACCGCGCCCGGTTGAAGCGATGATCGACCGCCCGCTGGATCCGCTGTCGCAGCGGCTGGAAGAGCGCGGCCACGACGAGGGTCGAAGCGGCCACGGCCAACGTGCTGCCGCTGGTGAAGGTGGCGAACAGCGCCTGCAGACCCACGATGATTCCGGCAAAGACGATGGCGAGGATGGCGGTCATGACCGCGTAGGCAAGGGTCCGGCTGATGATCCGGTCGATGTCGTACAGCCGGTAGCGGAGGACCGCGATTCCGACGGCCACCGGAACGCTGGTGAAGGCGAGGATCGCGGGGATCCAGGCGAGGCCGCTCGCGGACGTGCCGGGAACGAGAAGGCTGACAACGAAGCCGGTGCCGACGCCCAGCACGACGAACGCGAGAGACGACGCGAACCAGCGGAGCTGCTGGCGCTCCGTCCCTCGCGCGCGCCGCACGCGAACGATCAGCGAGACAGCGGAGGCCACCATGACGAGCATCACGGGGACGATCGAGTTGTCCCGCGTGACCAGCCGCCACAATGCGAGGTCCGGGAGCAGGGCAATCGGGTTCCGAACCGGCGCGTACGCCGTGCTGCCGGCGAGGTTGACGCTGATCACCGGCATGAGATAGCCCGCGACGACGATGGTCAGTCCGAACCCCAACGCTGCGCGGCCGAGCATGCCCCATCGTCCGGTCGGGAGCCCACCCGATGGGAAGACCGCGGCCAGGAGAGCAAACAGGAAGAACGCCGCGGGGCCTCCACCGCCCTGGGCGACCGCGAGCGCGGCCGAGGGGAGGTCGGCCGTGCCGTCGGCGAGCTGCGGCGCTGTCGCTTGCACGTGGGCCATGAGGATCGCGAACGACCAGCCCAATCCGATCAGGATCCAGCCAATCGAAGTTCTCGGCCGGCGGATGGCCAGGAGCGCGCCAACGCCGGCAAACGGGATGAATGGAACGAGCCAGATCGGCCCGCTGCCCGCCCCCACGAACGCCCCCGCGACCACGACACCGAGGATGGCCACCGGTCTCGCTCGGCAGAACGAGGACGTCGCCTTCGTCAATACCGGCGCCGTCGGGTAGCTCATGGGCATGCGCATACGGTGCGCCCAGATCGTTCCGGCCGCGTTACGAACATGACGACCGTTACGGAATCCGGACGATCGGGCGTACCGTAGCGGGATGGGCGCCCGCGTTTCCATCCAGCTCCTTGGGCCGGTGAGGGTCGAGGTCGCGGGCGCACCCCTGGCCGTCGACACACGCAAGGCGACCGCCCTCCTCGCATATCTCGCGGTGACCGGTCGTCCGGCGAGCCGCGAGTTGCTCGCCGCGCTGCTCTGGCCGGACGCCGATTCCGGCGACGCTCGAGCCGCTCTTCGCCGGACGCTATCGGTGCTGAACGCCGGTCTCGGAGCTGGCGCCCTGGCGATCGACCGGACGGCAGTATCCCTTCGCGACCAGGACACGGACGTTGACCTCCGGCAATTCCGGGACGCGCTGGGCAGGGCGCGCAACCATCGCCACGATCCGGACGCACGTTGCCCATCCTGCATTGCGGCACTCGAAGAGGCTGTCGCCCTGGACCGTGGCGAGTTCATGTCGGGGTTCGCGCTCCGCGACAGCGAGGCGTTCGACGACTGGCAGCTCGCCGAGGGCGAGTCCCATCGTCGCGATCTGGCCGGGGCGCTCGAGCGGCTGGCCCGCTCCCTCGCGACCGGCGGCGGAACGGAGCCGGCGCTCGAGGCCAGCCGTCGCTGGCTCGAGATCGACCCGCTGCACGAGCCCGCCCACCGCCTGCTCATGGACCTCCTGGCCCGGGCAGGAGAGCCGGCGGCCGCCCTCCAGCAGTACCGGGACTGCGTGCGGATCCTCGATCGGGAGCTCGGCGTCGCACCCCTGCCCGAGACGACCGAGCTCTACGAAATGATCCGGGCCGGTCGGCTTCCGGTGCCTGCCGTGTCGAGACCGCGTGCGACGCCGCAAGAGCCACCAATCTCGGCGCGGCCGGTGTTGCCTCTTGCGGGTCGCGATCGAGAGCTGCTGACCCTCCGGCAGGCGTTTCGGTCGGTGGGTCCCGATGGACGCCTTCTCGTGGTGGAGGGCGAAGCGGGCATCGGCAAGACGCGCCTCGTCACCGACTTCGCGGACGCGCTTCGCGTGGCGGGCTCGATCGTTCTCGAAGCGCGGGCGTACGCCGGCGAAGCCGGGGTCGCGATGGCCCCGATCTCGGAGCTGCTCCGGGTGGGGCTCGACCGGCCCGGGGCCGCGTCTCGGCTCCGTTCCGTTCACTCCGACCTTCGGGCCGAGGCCGCCCGGCTGGTGCCGCTGCCCGATAGCGCACCGGAGGACGCGCTCGCGGCTCGCCCGACGGACCCGTTCAGCGGAGCGCGTCTCGTCGAGGGCGTCGCGGAAGTCCTGTCGGCCCTCGTGATGGGCGCGACGCCTGGGGTGCTGCTCGTCGAGGACCTCAACAGGACCGACGAATCGAGCCTCGCCGTCATCGCCTACCTGGCCCGCCGTCTCAGCGGGCGGCCAATCCTCCTCCTCGTGACCTGGCGTCCAGAGGAGATGGAGGACGACGTCCGGAGCCGGGTGACCGCGGGTGCCGAGGGCGACGGGCTGACCGTCTGCGTCGCGCTCGGCCGCCTCGATCGAGCCGCCGTCGCGACGCTCGTTTCGGCGTCACTCGGGACGGCCGATCCGACAATCGCGGAAGCGCTGTTTCTGGAGTCGGAGGGCCTTCCGCTGTTTGTCGCCGAGGCGCTTGCGTCTCCGCTGCCGGTCGGCGGCCCGACCCCGGGCGGCGTCGCCGCGCTCCTCCGCTCGCGGATCACCGCCGTCGGCGAGCTGGCTCGACAGGTCGCGAGTGCCGCGGCGGTCATCGGCCGGTCGTTCGAGCTCGACGTGGTCCGGATCGCGAGCGGTCGAGGCGAAGACGAGACGATCGCCGGCCTCGAAGAGCTCGTCCGTCGGGGGCTCATCGTGGAGATCGGGTCGACCGGCGGCGGCGACGTTCGGTACGACTTCAGTCACGGCCGGCTCCGCGACGTCGCCTATGATTCGATCGGGCTCGCCCGCCGCCGGCTGCTCCACCGGCGAGTGGCCGAAGCGCTCAGGTCGGGTGGCGCCGACGGTGGCGATGCCGCCCGGTGGTCGCTGATCGCTCACCACGAGGGCCTGGCCGGCCGATCCAGCGAGGCGGCCGTCGCGCATCGTCTGGCCGGTGAGCGAGCCCGGGCCGTCTTCGCCAATCGAGAGGCGCGGGAGCACTTCGAGGCCGCCCTCGCTCTCGGCGATCCGAACATCGCCGAGCTCCACGAGTCGCTCGCGGAGGTACTGACACTTCTCGGCGACTACGCGTCCGCGATCGCTCATTACGAGGTGGCGGCCGCGCTCGCTGTGCCGGAGCGCCGCGCGGCCATCGACCATCGCCTCGGGCTCGTCCATGCCCGGCGCGGGGACTGGGCCCGAGCCGACGGGTACCTTGCCGGGGCCCTTGCCGCCGTGCCTGGCGATGCAGGCAAGGTCCGTTCGGCGCTGCTTGCGGACCGCAGCGCGATTGCCCACCGGTCGGGCGATGCGAGTGCTGCGGGTGACCTGGCTCGGCAGGCGTTGAGTCTCGCCCAGGCCGCGAACGACCTGGCCGGCGTGGCTCGCGCCGAGGACCTGCTCGGCATCCTGGCCCGCGGGCGGGGTGACCTCGTCGCTGCCCAGGCGCACCTCGAGCGGTCGTGCGAGGCGGCCGCGGCTGGCGCCGATCCCGGCCCGCAGATCGCGGCCCTCAACAGCCTCGCGCTCGTCAACGCCGACCTGGGACAGCGAGCCCGCGCGACGGAGCTGACCCGCGAGGCCCTGGTGCTCTGCGAGCGCCAGGGCGACCGCCACCGTCAGGCGGCGCTCGAGAACAACCTGGCCGATCTCCTGCAGGCCGACGGACGCCAGGACGAGGCAATGGAGCACCTGAAGCGGGCGGTCACGATCTTCGCCGAGGTCGGCGGCCAGCCGGGTGAGTTGCAGCCCGAGATCTGGATGCTCATCGAGTGGTAGCCAGGGTCCGCCTCAGGTCGGCGGCCCGGCTAACCGACCACTGACCCGCGATCGAACCAGATCCGCTCGCCGAGGAACCGTTCGGTGACCGGGTCCCAGGGGAAGAGGATGAGGACCTGGAGCGCGATCGGCAGACCGCTTGGCGGTGCACCGGCCCACGGGCCCTCGTTCGTGCCGGTCAGCGTCGCCACCTCGAAGACGCCCTGCGGTCCGACGACGATCTCGGTGAGGGCGAACCGGTTGTCGGGGAAGGCGGCGAAGAGCTCGGTGTAGAAGGCACGGGCGCCCGCATGGCCATCCCAGCGCTGACCGGTCGGGATCATCTCGTAGACGGAGGTCGGCGCTAGCGTCGCGATCAGGCCGTCGATGTCGCGCCGGTCCTCGGCGATCGAATGGCGAACCCAGAGCCGCTTGATCCTGCGAAGCTCGGCCGGATCGAAGCGTCGGGCAAGGCGGGCCTTGATCGTGTCCACCGACCCATCGTATCGAGCCCGGACGGGGCAACGGCGCTCCGTCCGGCGCCTCGGGTCAACCCGGGTCGAAGCATTCGCCGAAGTCAGCGGCATTCCCTCCTCGCAAGGAGCGTCACAGGGAGGTCTCCTCTCCCGGCGTCCCTCAGTGCTCCGTGGCGCCGGTGAACGTCCAGCCCTCGATCCGGACGGCCGGCACGAGGACCCCGCCGAAGTCGCCGCGGACCGTCCGCCGCTCGCGCCCGACGGCGACCGTTCCAGCGAGGGCCGCGAGATAGCTCTGGGTGAAGCGGAGGTTCCGGACCGGACCGACGACCTTCCCGCCCTCGACGAGGAACGTGCCGTCGCGGGTCATCCCGGTCACGATCGCGAGCTTCGGATGGACCGGGTTCGTGTAGTGGAAGCGGGTGACGAGCAGGCCTCGCTCCATCTCGCCGACGAGCGCCCCTCGCTCCGTCGTGCCCGCCGACATGACCATGTTCAGCGGGAACGGTCCGTATGTGTTCGGGGCGGGCAGCCCGTGGCCGGTCGAGGGGTGGCCACCGCGGGCACCCGTCTGGGCGTCGTAGACGACATCGCGGCAGACGCCCCGCTCGACGAGGACGACCTTCTGCTTCGCGACGCCCTCATAGTCGAAGGCCATCGGAAACGCTCCGGGCTCCTCCGCGTCGTCGACGATCGTGACGAGCTCGCTGCCGATCACCTTGCCCGGCTCGGCGAACGAACGCTCCTCCTGAACCGCGAGGGCGCTGAAGCCCATGTAGGCGAGCATCGAGAGCAGGTCGACGACCGCGTATTCCTCGAGCACGACGGTCCAGTCGCCGGGCTCGACCGCGACCGGGTTGGTCGACGCGCGTGCCTTGTCCGCGGCCTCGCGGCCGACCGAGGCCGCGTCGATGGCCGAGACGTCGACGGCGGCCTGCTCCGCGTACCCGGATCCGCCGTCGGCCGCCATCGTCACGGTCAGGAGCTGCGCGCTCGTCCGCCGCTGGGCGGCCCGGATCCCGTGCGAGTTGGCGACCGCGAGGTGCTCGGCCGACGTCGAGAACGAGCCGAAGGCGCGGATGCCCGCCGCGTCGGCCGCCGCGATGACCGCCCGCACGCCGTCGGCCCGCTGCTCCGGTGTCGCCGCTGCCGTGCCCTCGGACCACCCGGCGGCAACCTCCCGGATCGGTGTCGGTTCCGGCAGTCCGCCCCAGTCCTCGAGCTCCGCCGAGTTGCGCGCGATCGCGGTCGCCGTCTCGGCCAGGCGCCGCAACCCGTCTTCGTCGAGGCGGTTCGACGAGGCGACGCCGACCCGGTTGCCGATCGCCACGCGAAGGTTCAGGGAGCCGTTCGTCTCGGCGACGTTCTGGTGGATCTCGCTGTTCGCGAACCGGGTGAGCTGCGCCTGCTCGGCCGAGACGAGCGCCTCGGCCTCGGATGCGCCGGCCGCCTCGGCGAGGGCCACCGCGCGCTCGGCGACGGACAGCGTGTCGAGCGGCTCGGTGTCGTCGCCGCCGCTCATGACCGGCTCACCACTTGCCCACCCCGACCTCGACGTTCCGGAACCGGGCGCCCGAACAGGCATGCCCGACGTGGCCGCCCTGACCCGGCTCGCCTTTGCCACAGTTCGGCGTCCCGAGCATCCGGTAGCTCGACTCGTCGCCAACCGCGTCGAGCGATCGCCAGAACTCGTAGGTGATCCCGGTGTAGGTCGGGTTCCGGAAGAGCCGTCCCTTCTTGCCGCCCTTGATCTCGTACGCGACCTCGGTCGCGAACTGGAAGTTCAGCCGTCGATCGTCGATCGACCACGACCGGTTGGAGGCCAGGTACAGCCCATCGTCCGTCGCAGCAACGATGTCGTCGAGGCTCATCCCGGGCTTCGGCAGGAGGTTGATGTTCGTCATCCGGATCAGAGGGATCCGGTTCCAGCCGTCGGCGCGCATGGCGCCCCCCGACCGGCGACCGATGCGCGGCGCGGTCTCGCGGCTGCTCAGATAGCCGACGAAGATCCCGTTCTGGACGAGCGGGACCTGTTGAGCGGCGACGCCCTCGTCATCCCAGCCGAACGTCCCCATCCCGCCGGGCGCGGTCGCGTCGGCGACGATGTCGACGAGGTCGCTGCCATAACGGAAGCCCTCATCGAGCTTGTCGGTTGTCAGGAAGCTGGTCCCGGCGTAGCTCGCCTCGGTCCCGAAGACCCGATCCAGCTCGGTCGGGTGGCCGCAGCTCTCATGGATCTGCATGTAGAGCTGCGACGGGTCGAGGACGATCGTGAACCGGCCCGATGGGCACTGTGGTGCGCTCAGCAGGGCGACGGCCTCCTCGGCCAGCGGTCCCGCGTGGCCGACCAGATCGAGCCCGCGGACGAACTCGAAACCGGCGGCGCGGAACGGGCCGCCATCCGCGTCGGGGTAGCTCCGCCGCTGGTGATCGGCACCTTCGATCGCGTTGGCCTCGATGCCGGCGCCGACGTGGGTGAAGGTCTGTTCGGTCCAGCTGCCGTCGGTCGCCCCGAATGTCCGTGTCTCGCGCTGGGCGTCGTAGCGGGCCTCGGTGAACGCTACGCCCTTCACACCTCGGGCGACCTCATCGGCGGCCAGCAGATGACCGATCTTCTCCTCAAGCGGAACCGCGAACGGGTCCTCCTCGATGGCGGTCTCGTAGGTTCCATGAGCGGGCGGTCGATCGTCGAGCTCGACACGGTTGCGGAGAGCGGTCGCGCTGGCCCTGGCGATCCGGACGGCGTCGGCTGCGACCCGGTCGGCCTCGCCCGCGGTCAGGCGGCTCGAGCTCGCGAACCCCCACGCGCCATCGACGAGGACGCGGACGCCGAACCCCTCGCTCTCGCCCGCGGCAACACCCTCGACCCGGCCGGACTTGACGGCGATCGACTCGTCGCGGCGATGGACGACCCTGACGTCGGCGTAGGACGCGCCGAGGTGAACGGCCGTATCGAGGGAGCGGTCGCTGAGGTCTCGCATCGGGAGCGGGAGCGTAGCAGAGGTGCTGCCGACCCTCGTCTCGGGCGTTCGCCTTATCGGGCTGCCGCGTCGGAACGACGCTGGCGGCGTTGCCACCTCGGGCCGATGGAGTCGCGGAGCTTCTCCTCGGACCTCGGTGGGCCGGCCGCAAGTCCGCGCTCGCAGACGCGGCACTCCTGGCCCTGCTCCGATCTGACGTCAGAGGACGGGTCGGCCTGCCACGGCCTGCCACGTCAGGACCAAGCCGAGGCCGAGGACGGCGACCGAGGCGACGAGCGGGGCAACTGCCGCGAGACGACCGAGACTCGAACGGCTCGGCATCCGGTCGAGTCGCGTGCGGGCGACGATCATCGCCAGTCCGACGCTGGTCATGACGGCCGCCATACCGAGCCCGAACGCAATGACGAGGACGAGCCCGAACGCCGGTCGACCGGCCGCGATCGAGCCGAGGAGGATCAACAGGGCCGACGTCGAGGGGATGAGCCCACCGGCGAGGCCGAGCACGAACAGACCACGCCAGGACAGGCTGGCGCCGACCGGGGGAAGGTGGCTGTGGCGGACACCGCCGTGGCTGTGCTCGCCGGGGACCTTGTCGCGATCGTGCCCGTGATCACCATCGTGCCTGTGTTCGTGCTCGTGCTCGGCGGCGCCGTCGTGCTCATGCCCGTGGTCGTGCTCGTGCCCGTGGTCGTGCTCGTGCCCGTGGTCGTGCTCCGCGGCGCCGTCGTGCGCGTGCCCGCCGGGCGAGTGCACATGGTCCCCGATCCCCGCCGCGACGACCGCGACGGCCGCCCGGGCCCGCCGCCTGCGGACCTCGTTGAACAGCATCCAGCCGCCGATCGCGATGATCGAGCCGCCGGCAATGACGGGCGTGATCCGGTAGACGACGTCGGGCGCGAGGATGCTCCCGGCACCCACGATGACGATCGCCAGGGCGAGGATCCCGAGCGTGTGCGATACGGCCACGGACAATCCGAGCCCCACCGCGTGAAGCGCGGTCCCGCGCGACCCGACGAGATACGCCGCCATGAGGGTCTTGCCGTGACCGGGGGTCAGGGCGTGGCCCGCGCCGATGACGACCGCGGTGAGGAGCGACGCGAGGATGACGAACGGCGTGAGATCCGCCGTCCGGAAGATATCCGGAAGATCGGCGGCGACCCCCCCGGGCACGGCGCCGGCCGGCAACCCGCCGCCGGTCGTCGCAGAGCCGATCGGGCCGGCCGCACCGAACGCAGGCGGCGAGGATCGAGTTGAAGCTACCGCTGGCCCGGCCGGATCGGGGCGCACGTCGATCGAGGCCCGGCGGGTGTCGAACGGCGTGGCGATGAGGTCGGCCGGGTAGGCGGTGAGCTTCTGGCTCGGGCTGGTGATCGGCAGCCCGTGAGTGTCGAGGATCGTGCCATTGCCGGTCGCCACGATCTCGCGCCAGCCGAGACGCTCGGTATACGCCGTGTCCGCGAATGTGATCGTGGTCGCCGTGGCGATCGCAGGCGCCATCGCGGCGCTGAAACCGCACTCGAGCCGCAGCGTCGAGAGGCCGCCGGCCCCGGGCGGAAATGCCACCGACGACGCGCCGGGGACGACCGTGAGCGTGGCTCCGTCGCGGCGGAGATCGAGTTTCGAGGCGAGCGAGGCGCAGGCGCCAACGGCCCACGACGCGGCCTCGTCGTCGCCGACGCTCCCATCGCCGTCCGTGTCCATCGTCTGGCGTTCCTGGAAGGTCGGGATCTCGGCCATGTCGATGACGACGTCGAGGTCGATGTGGTCCGCGGCGATCGTCAGGCCGGCGTAATGGTTGATCGTGAAGTTGCCGAGGGGGTGGGCGGCCGCGGACGCTGGCAACACCAATCCGGCAGCGACCGCGAGGAGTGCGACGGACAGGCGAACAATCGAGCGGCGTCCCATGACGCCGAGGGTACGCCGGGTCCGGCTCGATGGATGAACGCGGGTTGCCATGGCGGCGTCGCGCGCGCCTGGCCACCAAACGCCCCTCGTTGCCCGGCCACCATCCGCGCACGCAACCCGTGGGCCGCACCGTACACTCGCGCGGTGACAGACCCTGTCCCGCCGGCCGCCCGCGGTCGGTTCATCACCATCGAAGGGCCAGAGGGTGCCGGCAAGACGACCCAGGCCGCCCGCCTGGAGGCAACCCTCCGGGACCGCGGCATCCCCGTCCGTGGCACGCGCGAACCGGGTGGGACGGCCCTCGGTGAGCGAATCCGCGCTCTGCTCCTGGCGCCGTCAGCCACGCCGATCGACCCCCTCGCCGACGCGCTCCTGTTCAATGCCGCACGTCGCCAGCTCGTCGAGGAGGTCATCGAGCCGTCGCTCGTCGCCGGAACGACCGTGATCTGTGCCCGGTTCGCCGATTCGACCCGCGCCTACCAGGGCTACGGGGGCGGCCTTCCGCTGGCCGAGCTCGAGGCCCTCGAGGAGATCGCGACGGACGGTCTCCAGCCGGACCTGACGTTGTTGCTCGATCTACCCGTCGAGATCGGCCTTGGCCGCAAGGCCCCCGACGACCGGACGCGGTTCGAGACGGGTTTCGACCTGGCGTTCCATCGACGCGTCCGGAACGGGTTCCTCGCGATGGCGGTCGCAGAGCCCGGCCGGTTCGTCGTCGTCGATGCCACGGCGCACGCGGACGCGGTCGCCGAGCGAATCGCTCGTGCCGTCGGCCACCTCTTCGTCGACGATCGTTCCGCGGCCGGTGAACCAAACCGCCACGCAGTGCGCATTCACCCGTGAACGAGAGCCAGTCCGGCCTTCGTGGACGTACGGCATCGCCCGCGGACGATGCCGATCGGGCAGTCCTCGCGCTCGTCACGGCCGGACAACTCGACGCCCTTCAGGACCTCTACGACCGGTACAAGACCATGGCCTATTCGATCGCATTGCGGATCACCACGGACGGCTCCCTGGCCGAGGACGTGGTTCAGGACGCCTTCCTCGGCGTCTGGCGCAATGCCGGTCGTTACGTCGAGGGTCGGGGCAGCGTCAAGACCTGGATCCTCTCGATCGTCCACCATCGGGCGGTCGACGCCGTCCGGCGACGCCGCCCGACGACCGAGCTTCCCGAGCGCGAGGACGCGCCGCCGACCGCCCTCCAGCTGCCCGACATCTGGCACGAGGTCGCGGCCGGCCTCGACCGCGAGGAGATTGCGGCCGCGATGGACACGTTGTCCCAGGTCCAGCGCGAGGCGATCGAGCTCGCGTACTGGGGCGGCCTCACGCAACAGGAGATTTCGGACCGGACCGGCACGCCCTTGGGCACGGTGAAGAGCCGCGTCCGTCTCGGGCTGCTGTCGCTCCGGCGCGCCCTCGTCGGCAACGAGGACGGCCTGACGGAAGGTCTGACCGACGGCCTGGCCGGAGACGGCGCATGAGCGAGCCGCGGATGACCCACGAGCAGGCCCGCGATCTGGCGGCGAGCTACGTCCTCGGGGCGCTCGAGCGATCCGAGGAGGAGGCCGTCCGGGATCACCTCGCGACGTGTGCGGAGCCGCACCCCGAGTTCGAGGCATTCGGCGGGGTCGTGCCCGCCCTCCTCGAGCTGGGCGACCTCGAGCTGGTCGAGCCGCCGGCGGCGCTCGGCGAGCGGATCATGGCCGCCGCGGCCGCCGACCTTGCCGAGCACCCGCGGGCGACGGTGCCCCCGATCGCGGCGACGCCGATCGCGACGACACCGGCGCCTCCCGCCGCGATCACCTTCCCGACGGCCGCCGAGCGCGCCGATCGCGAGGCGCGCGGCGGTCGCGCGCGGGCGAGTCGCATCGACTGGGTGCTCCGAATTGCCGCCGTCGTCGCGATCGTCGCCGTCGGTGCCTGGGGCCTCAACCTCCAGCGCCAGCTCGACGCCGCGCAGCGATTCGACCGCGCGGTCGCAGCCGTGGTCCACGATGCCGGCCAGCCCGGCGCGAAGACCGTCATCCTGACGGCCGGCGCGGGCGCGACCGCGAGCGGTATCGGCGCGGTCGGGCCTGACGGCTCCGTTGCGCTCGCAATCCGCGACCTTCCTGCCACGACGGGCAGCCAGGTCTACGAGACCTGGGTCATCGTCGGGTCGCAGGCGCCGGTCGCGGTCGGCGGCTTCACCGTCGACAGCAATGGAACGGCGAGCTTCAAGACACGTCCGGCAACGACCCCGTCGGGCGCCGTGATCGCCGTGACGCTCGAGCCCCACGAGGGGAATACGGCCCCGACCCTCCCGATCGTCGCCGCAGGTGTGACGACCGCCCCGCCCGGTTCGAGCTAGTTCCCTCGACGTCGATTGCCGGGGAGCCGACTCAATGGCGCCCTTGGATGCAGTCACGATGCCGCCTGCTGGTCGTGCGACGTCGTCGGGACATCGCGTGCCAATCGCCCGAAGGCACCCGATCTGCCGCCGAGACCAAACCCCGTCCGTCGCCGACGTCGGGATCGATCGGGCACGGGGCCGTCGAGAGCCGCACGACGAGGGACGGGGCGACGACGACGTCGCCGACAGTCGACGCAGGCACCCGGAACACGGCGCGGGTCGACGCGATCGCTCGCGCCCACCAGGCGCTCGTGCGCAAACGTCAACGATTATCGTTAGGTCTTGGGATGGGCCTGGCAGGAGGAGCGGTGGACCAGTTCCCGCGGTTCGACCTTGGCGGGCGGACGGCCCTTGTGACGGGCGCCTCGCGCGGTCTCGGCCGGGCGATTGCCCTCGCCCTCGCTCACGCCGGGGCCGACGTCGCCCTCGGCCTCCACGACGCGTCCGGCGAGAGTCCGGCCACCGAGATCGAGACGATGGGTCGGCGCGCCCTGCCGGTCCAGATGAATATGCTCGATCTGCACGAGATCGAGGCCGCGGTGGGCGAGGTCGTGCGGCAGTTCGGGCGGCTCGACATCCTGGTCAACAACGCCGGAGTCAGCCCCGTGGACCCCGCCGAGAACGTTACCGAGGCGAACTTCGACCTGACGATCGGGGTCAACGTCAAGGGCGTCTTCTTCGCAAGCCAGGCGGCCGCTCGGGTGATGATCCCCCAGGGGTTCGGGCGGATCGTCAGCCTCAGCTCGCAGGCAGGCTTCGTCGCCCTCCCGACCGAGTCCGTCTACTGCATGTCGAAGGCCGCGGTCGCCCACCTGACGAAATGCCTGGCGGTCGAATGGGGCAAGCACGGGATCACGGTCAACGCGGTGGCGCCGACGTTCATCCGGACGCCCGGCACGGCCGGCGCCCTGGCCGACCCGGCGTTCGAGGCCGAGACCATCTCGCGGATCGCCGCCCTGCACCGGATCGGCGAGCCGATGGAGGTCGCCGGGGCCGTCATCTTCCTGGCCTCGGCGGCGGCATCGCTGATCACCGGCCATACGCTCCTGATCGATGGTGGCTGGACGGCCCGATGACCGGTGGGACAGCTCAGGAGGCCTCGGTGGTCTCCACGGTTCCGCGGCGGTCGGCACGGGCGCGATCGAGGGCGCCGCGGGCAGCGGCAATCACGCTCTCCGGGTCGGTGCCATCGGTCGGAAAGCGGGCCACGCCCGCGGTCACCGAGATCGGCTGGCCGTCGGTCGGGGACAGCTCGGCGACGCCGTCGAGAACGCGCTGGGCGACCATCGCTCCAGCCGACCCCGGCGCGACGAGCAGGAATTCGTCGGCGCCGAATCGCGCCACGGTGTCCACGAGACGCACCGCGCCCGCGAGGACCGCCGCGACCGACTTCAGGACGTGGTCGCCGGCGTCGCGACCGGAGGCGGCATTCACGTCGCCGAAATCGTCGACGTCGAAGATCGCAACGGACACCTCGCTGCCCTGCCGGCCCGCCCGCGCCAGCTCGAGCTCGAGAACGCGCGACACCGTCCGGAGATTCGCGAGGCCGGTCAGCGGATCGGTGTGAGCGAGACGCTCGAACCATTCGGAGCGTTCCGCGACGGTCGAGGCGAGCCGCGCCCGGTCGACCGCGAGCGCCGCGACGTCGGCGAGAAGGGCGAGGTACGTCGGGTCGGCGCTGTCGGCCGACGCCTCGTTCGCGAACGTCACCGCGAGGGCGCCGAGCGCCTCCTCGACACCGGCCCGCGTCACGATCAGCGGCACGGCGATCGTTGGCCCGGATCGCGCCTCGGTCCGGTCTCGGCCCGCGATTGTCAGTGGATGAGCGGGATCGGCGACCGCGGTGACCGCAGCCCGCTGGGCCGCCTCGTCGAGCCCGATCGTCAACGTCAGCTCGGGGTCCGGCCGGTCGGGGTCCTGGAGGCTGACCATCGCGCTCGTCGCCCCGAGCGCCGCGATCGCGGCGCCGACGAGCGTCCCGATCCCGTCGTCGAGGTCGGCGCCGCGGACGGCCGCGGCCACGCCGGCGGCAAGGGCGTCGAGCGGGGCGGGTCGGTCGGGGTGGTCTGACACTGACGGTCTCCTGGGCGCGGTTCCGGAGGAAGGCGGGCCGCGACACGGACTTCCCGCGGTCGGCCGTCGCATCGTACACCGCACCGGAGGGCCCCCAGACCACCTGTCGGATGGGGGATCCGACGGCCTCCGCGGGGCCGCGCCGTGCCTATACTCGCCGCGTGAAGCTCGTCGTCGCGATCGTCCACCACGAGGACGCCGGGGACCTCGTCGGCGCGCTCCTGGATCGCGAATTCCGGGCGACCCGGCTCTCGAGCTCGGGCGGATTCCTCAAGCAGTCGAACACGACGGTGATCCTCGGGGTCGAGGATGACGCGATCGACGAGGTGATCGAGATCGTCCGCGAGACGTGCCATTCCCGGACGCAGGTCGTGAATCCGATGCCTCCGATCATGGAGCCGGGCGAGTTCTTCATGCCGTACCCGCTCGAGGTCGAGGTCGGTGGAGCGACCGTCTTCGTGCTCCCCGTCGAGCGCTTCGAGCGGATCTGACCGGTGGCCGTCTGACCGACGCCCGCTCCCGAGCCCGGCCGTCGGCTAGAATCGGCATCACCGTCGTCAGGAGACCATTCGTGCTCGATCAGTCCGCCAGCGCATCTGCCAATCGGCGGGTCTTCCGTTCGAAGGTCGACGGCCTCCGCCCGACGTACGGCTTCGAGGATGTCTCGCTGGCCCCCGGCACGGATACGATCGAGCCGGCCGACGTCGAGCTCGGCCAGGAATTCTGCGGGCTCGATCTCGAGATCCCGATCGTCGCTTCCGCGATGGATGCCGTGGTCGATCCGCGGTTCGCGGGCGCCATCGCTGCGCTCGGTGGCCTCGCGATCCTCAATCTCGAGGGCGTCCAGACGCGGTACGACGACCCCGACGAGATTCTCGCGCGGATCGCCGCCGCGGCCGATGGCGACGTCCAGGACCTCCTCGCCGAGGTGTACGTCACCCCGATCCGGGAGGAGCTGATCGCGCGGCGGATCGACGAGATCCATGCCGCCGGTGCGAAGGCCGCCGTCGCCGCGACGCCCGGCGCGGCCCGCCGCTTCGGGCCCTTCTCCGCCGAGCACGGTGCGGACCTGTTCCTCGTGCAGAGTCAGGTGTCCTCAGCCCGCCACCTGGCCTCGGGGTACGACCCGCTCTCACTCGAGGACTTCACACGGTTCATGCCGATCCCCGTCGCGGTCGGCAACACGACGAACAGCGAGGCCGCCTACGCGCTGATGGAGCAGGGCGCCGCCGCGGTCTTCGTCGGCGTCGGCCCCGGCGCGGCGTGCACGACGCGCGAGGTCCTCGGGATCGGCATTCCGCAGGTGACCGCGATCAGCGATGTCGCCGCGGCTCGCGACGCATACGTGGCAGAAACCGGCCGGTATGTTCCGGTGGTCGCCGACGGCGGGATGCGTCGCGGCGGCGAGCTGGCGAAGGCGATCGCAGCCGGAGCCGATGTCCTGATGCTCGGCTCGCCGCTCGCCCGCGCCGAGGAGGCACCGGGACGCGGCATGAACTGGGGCATGGCGGCGCCGTCGCCGACGTTGCCTCGGGGAACACGGATCAAGGTCGGGACGATCGGGTCGCTGGAACGGATCCTGCTCGGACCGGCCCACGTCACCGATGGCTCGGAGAACCTCGTCGGCGCGTTGCGCCAGTCGATGGCCGCCCTCGGCGCACGGACGATCGGCGACATGCAGCGCGTCGAGATGGTCTACGCCCCGTCCGTCGCGACCGAGGGCAAGTCCTGGCAGCGGGGTCGCTGACGGCCGCCGACGATCCGGACGCGAAGCCCGACGCCAGCGCGCTCATTCCAGGCGCCCACGCCGAGCCGGCGGCCGACACCCAGCGCCAGGCCAAGGTCGACGACGCCCTGGCCGACGACGATCGGTTCGCGCGTCTCAGGACACGCGGCCGGCGGAGCGGCGAATGGCGGTCGGTCACGGTCGGGTTCGTCGCCGAGCCCGACGGGTCGATCCTCGTCGCCGCCGGAGGGCCCGACAAGGACTGGGCCCGCAATCTCCTGGACGACCCGGCGGTCGACGTCGTGGCCGGAGGGCGGTCGTTCCGTGGCACCGCGGAGGAATTGGACGATCGAGACCCTCGGCGGGGCCGCGTCGTCCGCGAGCTGATCCTCCACTTCGGAACCCCGTCGGAGGGACTCGGCAACGGCCCGATCTTCGTCATCCGGCCGGTCGACGAATCCTGATTTCCTGCCGCACCCCTCGCCCGACAGGGCGTCACACGGATGCGATCCAGGCGTCCTCTGGGCAAGACGGCTGTGGCACATACGTCACTTGTCGCACCCACACGCGGACCTTCGGACGATGGCGATGCGATGGGCCGCATCGCATTCTCTGCTCACGGCACCTGCCGAATGGCCACCAAGGGATGGACCGAAATGGACCCGCTCGGGACCCTGCTCGTGTCACTGGGAACGCTGATCGTCCTCGACCTCGCCGCGCGTCAGCTCGGCGGACCGCGACGCTCGCGAACCCGCACCCGGGCCACTCGCTCGCGCTGAACCCGGCCCCGCCGCTCCCGGGCGGACGTCGCAACTGAATAGCGTCGATGACCGCAGGTCTCCCTCCTCCTCCCTCCGGTCATCGTCTCTCCGCCGAAGCGGCGCCGACCTCCTCCATACCGGCGCCGCTTCTGCGTGTCCGGGCCTCTCCACGGGGATGATCGGCCGCCCCCGTGGTTCGTCGAGCCGGTCGTGCGCGGTCGGGCGACCGACTACGTCATTTCGCGTAGAGGCGTTCGGGGCGGATGACGGTGGCCCCGCGGCGTTCGTCGATCTAGCCTCCGGACATCGCACCCCGTGCGGCGGGGTGCCGGCCATCGAGGGGAGTCGTCGCCCATGGATCAGCGGAGCAGGATCGGCACGAGCGTGATGCTCGGGCGGCCGATCCACGGGGCCTGTGTCGTGCCCGGCTGCTGGTGCGGTTCGACGACCACGGCCGACGCTCGATCCTCCAACACCTCATCTGGCCGCGGCTCCGCCGCCCGAAGCTCCGCCGCCCGAAGCTCCGCCTCCAGCCCGATCCGCGGTCTGCGATCCGGCTCCACCAACCTCACCGACATCGCCTGGCGCTGCGTCGGCCTGCCTGTCGTCTGATCGCCTGGGGGCGATCACGGCCGCTTGGGCCCGACCCGCCGATCGCACAACTGAAGAACAACCGAAGAACAATCGAAGAGCGTTGCAGCAGCCTGCGACCGGAGCGGTGGTGCCCCACCTTCCTCCGGTCGTTCGGTTGTCCGGGCGGGTGCGCGTGTACGAGGCGCTACTCGCCGAGCAGGAGCCGTGCCGGCTCGACCAGCTCCGGTTGCGCGCCAGAGGCGGCCAACCGCCGGACGAACTCCGGCCACCGGGGGTTCATCGTCGTTGCGGCAGCGAGCAGGCCGCGTGCCGGTCCGATCAAGCCGCCACCAGCCATCCCGATCGCCTGCCAGACCATGACCTGGCCGTCGCCGGGCGCCAGCCGCGTGGCGTCCTCGCTTGCGGCCCGGGCTCCGGCGATGTCCCCGGCCGCGCCGCGCTCCTCCGCACGGTCGAGGGCCTGGTACGCGCGATGGAGCCGGACGAGCCGCTCGAGCTCGTCAATCGGGGAGGCGTGATCTCCGACGTGGATGTCGATCTCGAGCTTCCAGGCCGGATCACACGGCGCTCCCGAGACGACGAGGGAGGCGGACTGTCGGCCACGGAGATCGCCGCCCTCTGCCTCGGCCGCCCGGAGCGCGGCCAGCAGCCGATCGACGAAGTCGCCGTCAGCGTCCTGGAACGCGGAAAGCATCGCAGGCCAGACGGTCGGACGCTCCATCATGTTCGCCTGGACCGACACGCCGTCCGCGGTGGCGTGCCCCGCCGCCGCGACGCAGCGCTCGCCCGTGTGGGCGGCAGCCCGTCCGGCCGCGTCGACGATCCCGACCTGGCGCACGGCCGCGCCGAGGTCGGCCGCAAGCAGGGCGGCCAGCGCGGCGGTCGCGGCCTCGCCGGTGCGCAGGCGGGCGAGCCCGTTGGGCCCGTGGGCGATCTCCGTGAACGACTGTGTGGCGACGGCGCCGACGCCCGACTCGACCCAGGGACAGCCGGCCCCCACGAACGGCCAGCGGCTCTGGATCGCGATCCCGAACCGACCGCTCGCCGGGTCGCGGGCGACGATCGAGTACGTCATGGAGAACCTCCTCGCGACGGGGCTGTCGGCGCGGCGACACCCCGGTCACATCTTCGGCCGTCCGTCGTCCTGATGACATGGATCTACGTCATCGGTCGTAACACGGCAGGGGCACCCGCCCATGCCGTTGTCATCAATCGAGACGCAGAGTGTCGACCATCGAGACCCGGATCATCCGGGTCCAGCACGGAGATCGGAGATCGCGCCATGGACAGCCAGCAGGTCAGCCATCAGGCAGTCGACCCAGGCCGTCGTGGTTGCCTGGTCGAGGGTTGTCCGTGCAAGGACGCCCGGATCGTCTCCCGGCGTCGCACCGCCTTCTTCGCCGCCTGGGCCCTACAGCACGGTGAGACGGCCAATCGGACGGTCGTCCCGGAGCTCGGCTGGCGGATCTCGACGTTCCTCCCGTCGGTCGCCTGAACCCGAATCTCAGACGACTGCCAGACAACCGAAGAACAATCGAATACGCGTCCAACAACCGAAGAACAACCGAAGAACAATCGAAGACGCCGCCTCCCGAGACGACCGACCGCCCAGCGCGCGACGGTCGTCTCGATTCATTCGTCAGGCGACGGCCATAGAATCCGGCCGTGATCGACGAGCCGACCCTGTTCGACGCCGCGGGCGGCATGCCCTTCTTCGAGGCCCTGATCGGCCGCTTCTACGACGGCGTCGCGACGGACCCGATCCTCGCCCGCGTCTATCCCGCCAACGATCTCGACGGCGCCCGCCGCCGCCTGACGCTGTTCTTCGCCCAGTACTGGGGCGGCCCGCGGACCTACGACGCCGAGCGCGGTCATCCGCGGCTGCGGATGCGCCACATGCCGTTCGCGATCGGGCCGGCCGAGCGCGACGCGTGGCTCCGCCTGATGGGCGACGCGATCGACGCCTCCGCGGCGCCGCCCGATGTCGCTGCGCGGCTCCACGCCTACATCGACATGGCCGCCGAGGCCATGCGCAACAGCGACTGACGAGGCCGTGTCGGCTCCGTGCGAAACCGTGGAGATCGAGCCGGGTAGACTGGCGCCAGGCGGACCGGGCGGCAGAGGTGACGATTGGCAGACGGCGTGGCGGAGGCGGAGCGGGATCCTGCGATCGACGAGGTGGGGCGAGACCATGCACCACCTCCGCCGGGCGGTCAGCGCGGCAAGACGATCCACGGCGAGCCGGCGAACGCGGGCCACCGCGTCCTGGCCCCCGACGACGCCGAGGTCGAGGCGTACCTCGAGACCGCGCTGAATGCGCCGGCGCCGACGCGATCGGCGTTGGATCGCCCGGCGACGATCGAGCCCGATTCCGTCGTCGTGCTCGACTTCGGAAGCCAGTTCGCCCAGCTCATCGCCCGCCGCGTCCGCGAGCTGAACGTCTACTCGGAGCTGATCCCGCACGACACGCCGTGGGCCGAGATCGAGGCCCGCAGCCCGAAGGCGATCATCCTGTCCGGTGGCCCGAACTCGGTCTACGACGCGGATGCGCCGAAGCCCGACCCGGCCATCTGGACCGGCCGGATCCCGGTCCTCGGCATCTGTTACGGCGCGCAGCTGATGGCCCTCGAGCTCGGCGGCGACGTCCTCCCGACCTCCAAGCGTGAATACGGCCCGGCGTCCGTGACGATCACCGATGGCGACGGATTGTTCGACGGCCTCGACCGCGATCAGCCGGTCTGGATGAGCCATGGCGACTCGATCACCCGGCTGCCGGCGGGCTTCACGTCGACAGCCGAGACCGACTCCACTGCCTTCGCCGGTCTGCAGGCCCCGTCCCGCAACCTGTACGGCATCCAGTTCCACCCCGAGGTCGTCCACACCCCGAAGGGTCGCGACGTCCTCCGCAACTTCGTGCTCGGGATCGCGGGCGCGTCGCCGACGTGGACGCCCGCCAACTTCATCGAGCAGACCGTCGCCGGGATCCGCGATCGGGTCAACGCCCACGCGCGCGCAACCGGCTCCGAGGGCCTCGTCATCTGCGCGCTGTCGGGCGGCGTGGATTCGGCGGTGGCCGCCGCGCTCGTCCACCGGGCGGTCGGCGATCGGCTGACCTGCATCTACGTCGACCACGGCCTGATGCGCAAGAAGGAGTCGGAGCTGCTCCGGGTGACCTTCGAGCGCGATCTCGGGATGAAGCTTGTCATGGTCGACGCTCGGCAACGCTTCCTCGCCCGGCTGGCCGGCGTCGAGGATCCCGAGCAGAAGCGCAAGATCATCGGCGACGAGTTCATCCGGGTCTTCGAGGAGGAGGCCGATCGGATCAAGGGAGACGCGGGCAGGATCGACTTCCTCACCCAGGGCACGCTCTATCCGGACGTCATCGAGAGTGCGACCTCCGAGACGAAGGCCGCCCAGAAAATCAAGACCCACCACAACGTCGGCGGGCTACCGGCCGACCTGAGCTTCCAGCTGATCGAGCCGCTGCGCTATCTGTTCAAGGACGAGGTCCGGGCGGTCGGGCTCGAGATGGGCCTGCCCGATGCCATGGTCCTGCGCCAGCCATTCCCGGGGCCGGGGCTGGCGATCCGGATCATCGGCGAGGTCACCGCCGAGCGGCTCGACACGCTCCGCGAGGCCGACTGGATCGTGATCGACGAGATCAAGGCCGCCGGCCTGTATCGCAGCCTGTGGCAGTCGTTCGCGATCCTGACTCCGGTCCTCTCCGTCGGGGTGATGGGTGACGGCCGGACGTATGCCAACGTCGTCGCCATCCGGGCGGTCACGTCCGAGGATGGGATGACCGCGGACTGGGCAAAGCTCCCGTACGACGTCCTGGGCAGGATCTCGTCGCGGATCGTGAACGAGGTGCCGGGCGTCAACCGCGTCGTCTACGACATCTCGTCCAAGCCGCCGGCGACCATCGAGTGGGAATGAGCCCGGCGAGGTCCCGGCGATTCGTCGCGTACTAGCCCGATCGGGTGGTTCGCGGCGAAATGTGAGGCGGTAGAGTTGCGACCATGCTTGACGAAGCGACCGGGGGGTCGGTGCCCACCCCACATTGCAACTGGTGTTCAGCAGCCCTGCCCTCCGACCACGAGACCGTCTGTCCGTCGTGCGGGGCGACCCTCCTCGGCGATGGTGAGACGTCCGTCCCGGGCCTGACCGCAATCGACGCCGAAGCGATCCTCCGCAGCGCCCGGGCCGCGAAGGCGAAGCCCCGCAGTCGCCTGCTCGGCTGGATCAGCGGCGAATACGACGACGACGCGAGTGGGACGACCGCGGCACCCGGCTCGCTCGCTCCGCCACCGGCCGATGTCCGGCGGGAGATGCTCCGCCTGGAGCTCGAGGCGCAGGTGGCCAACGCCCAGGCCGAGGTCGAATCGATGGCCGCCGACGCGGCCGTCGAGCATGGCCGCCGGCTGGAGCCGCCTGCCGCCGACGGGGGCGATCCCGATGCCGCCGTGACCGAGGCCGCAGGGACCGAGGCCGCCGAGACGGACGACACACCGTCCGGCGCCGTCGGCGCGGGCACCGGAGCCGCCGATTCGGGCGCCGACGGCGCAGGGGATCAGGCGCCGGCTGATCATCAAGCTGACGAGGCGCCCCCGCCCTGACCGTCCCGGCAGGCGGTTGCGTTCCGGCCTTCCAGTCACCAAGCGCCTCGGCCGGACGGCCCAGAACGACCCACGCTATCGTTCCGCCGTGCCCGATCGCCTGCCCCCGCCCGGTCCGTCGTTCCTCCGCGAGCAGCAGCTCGAGGCGCATGGCCGCACCCTCCGGATCGGGATGAGCCAGCCCACGACGACCGACGACGGCTGGTGGCTCGCCCTGATCTGGGTCAGCGATGACGACGGTGTCGTCTCGTTCGTCGACCTCGCCCCGGTCGGCGGGCCGCGGCCGGAGCCCCCGCTGGCGAGGCTCGGCCCGTCGCTCGCGGGTGCGCTCAGCGGCCTGATCCTCGAGGATGCCGGGCGCCTCTGCATCCGGCTCGCGACGGTCGCGCCGCCCGACGATTCGAGCCGGCCGTGGCGCGTCCCGGCGGCCATTCGAGCCGCATTCCGGTGGGAGCCGATGCGGGCCGCGGCGATGCGACCCAACGAGCTTGCCGAGACGGTCCTCGCGGCGTTCCGGCGATCCGCCGAAGGCCTCGGCCGCCCGTAGGGGCTAGACTCCCCTCCGAGTGGGCGATCTGTTCGACGATTTCATGAAGGAGCTGCGGCGCCGCCAGGCCGCGGCGTCCGGTCGCCCGGTCCCACCGGGCTCGCGCCCGACAGGCGATGACGACAGCGACGCCGACGATGACGGGACCGACGCCGAAGACGCTGAAGGGACCGACGCCGAGAGGCCCGACGCCGATGCCAGCGCCGACGACGACGTGACCGGCGAGGGCGCGGACGGCGACCGATCGACCGACGACCCCGGCCCGATTCCGCTTCGGCGGCCCCGCCGCCGCCCCACGCGTGGCCCCATCGATGACAACGGCAATCGCCGCCCGCCACCACGAGCCCCACGAACCGGTCTCGGCGGTCCGCGCGACGGCGCGTTCTCGATCCGTTCGCGGGTGACGACGATCGTCGTCCTGGCCGTCATCGTCTTCGTCGTCCTGATGTTCGCGGTCGGGATCGAGCTGTGGACCGACGTGATCTGGTACCACAGCGTCGGCTTCGACCAGGTGTTCTGGACGCGCCTCGGGATCCAGGGCGGGTTGTTCGCGCTCGGCGGGGTCGCCGCCCTGGTCGTCCTGCTCGGGAACATCTGGCTCGCGGGCCGGCTCAGCCCGGCGGGCAGCGGCGGGGCGGTCGGTGGAGGGACGCTTCGCAGCTGGATCGACCGACTCAACGAGGCGGCCGCCAACGCCGATCCCGGCCGCTCCGAGCGCAGCCAGTGGGATCGTTGGAATCGCTCGTCGACCGGTGAGCCGACCAACGTGACGCCGCTCGACCTGCCGGATCCGGTGCCCCTCGGGCGGACGGTCATCATCATCGTCGCGATCCTGGCCGCCCTCGGCATCGCCGGCACCGTCACCGGCAGCTGGGAGACGATCGTCCTCTGGCAGCACCGGGTGCCGTTCGACCCGTCCGGGACGCCCGTGGTCGACCCGATCTTCAAGATGGACATCTCGTTCTTCCTGTTCGACCTGCCGTTCCTGCGCCTGCTCCAGGTGATCGCGAGCGGCCTGCTCGTTGCGTCGCTGGTCGTCACCGCCGGGCGGTACCTGCTCTCGGCCATGGCCGGCGCAGCCGTGTTCGACACCCGCGTCCGCGTCCATCTCGGGGTCCTCGCCGGGCTGTTCCTGATGACGATCGCGCTCGGCTACCAGCTCGACAAGCTCGAGCTCGTGCACAGCGACCGCGGGATCGCGAGCGGCGTCAGCTACACCGACCAGAACGCCCAGTTCCTCGCCTACAACGTGCTGACCGGGCTGTCGGCGATCGCCGCCGCGCTGCTCATCGGCGGCGCCTTCGCCCGCGTCCTGTGGCCCCTCGGGCTGACCCTGGCGGTGTGGTTCATCGCCTCCATCGCGATCGGCCGGCTCTATCCCGCGGCGATCCAGTTCTTCACGGTCAACCCGAACCAGCAAACCCAGGAGACGCCGTACATCGCGAACAACATCACGATGACCCGGCTCGCGTTCGGCCTGGGAACGTGGAAGGACCAACCCTACGCCGGGAGCGCGCCGCTGACCGCGACCGTCATCGCCGACGACGCCGACACCTTCGCCAACGCCCGCCTGTGGGACTACCGGCCGCTCGGCGACACGCTCGGCCAGCTCCAGACCGTCCGCCAGTATTACGAGTTCTACGACGTCGACACCGACCGCTACCAGCTTGGCGACTCGCTCCGCCAGGTGATGCTGTCTGGACGCGAGCTGGCGCTGGAGAAGAACACCGACGCGACCGGCTGGGTCAACCAGCGGATCGTCTACACCCACGGGATCGGGGCCGCGATGGTCCCGGTGAACGAGGTCGCATCGCAGGGTCAGCCCCATCTGATCATCTCGAACCTGCCACCGACGTCGGTCGAAGGCGCGCCGCCGATCAAGGAGCCGCGGATCTACTTCGGCGAACGACCCAGCACGTATTCGATCGTCGACGCCAGGCAGGACGAGTTCGACTACCCGCGTGGCGTCGGGGACCCGACCGGCACCGGCGGCGACACGAGCGTCGTGACGACGCGCTGGTCGGGCAAGACCGGGATCCCGCTCGGCACCACCCTCGACCGGCTCCTGTTCGCGGTTCGGTTCCGCGACTTCAACCTGCTGATCAGCGACCAGGTCACGGCCGACAGCCAGCTCCTGTTCCGGCGATCGCTCGGCGAACGCCTGCCGCTGATCGCGCCGTTCCTGCGCTTCGACAAGGACCCGTACCTCGTCGTCGATGGCAGCGGCCGCCTGAAGTACATCCAGGACGCCTTCACGACGAGCGACGGGTTCCCCCACGCCCAGTCGTTCGACCCCACCAGCCTGGAGAAGACCGGCCTCGGAAGCGATGAGTTCAACTACATCCGCAACAGCGTCAAGATCGTGATGGACGCCTACGACGGGACGATGACCTTCTACGTCGCCGACCCCAGCGACCCGATCATCCGGGCCTGGCAGGGCGTCTTTCCGACGCTGTTCCACCCGATCTCCGAGCTTCCGTCCGACCTCGTCCCGCACCTCCGGGTTCCGGAGGAGCTGTTCGACGTCCAGACCCGGATGTACGGCCGGTACCACGTGACCGATCCAACGACCTTCTTCAACAACAACGACCTGTGGACGGTGCCGGCTCCGGCCAGCAGCAAGCAGAGCCTCCCGAACGAGGCGTACTACGTCGTGATGCGGATGCCCGGCGCCGAGAAGGCCGAATTCCTCCTGCTTCAGCCGATGATCCCGAAGAGCCGCCCGAACATGATCGCGTGGGTCGCCGCCCAGAACGATCCGGCGGTCCGGGGCAACACGACCGTGTTCCGGTTCCCGAGCGAGAGCTCGATCTTCGGGCCGGCCCAGGTCGAGGCCCAGATCGATTCCGATCCGGTCATCAGCGCCCAAACGACGCTCTGGGATCAGGCCGGCAGCACGGTCGTCCGGGGCAACCTGATCGTCGTACCCGTGGGCGGATCGCTGATCTACCTCCAGCCCGTGTACCTCCAGTCGGCGAGCTCGAAGTTCCCGGCGTTCCAGCGGATCGTTGTCGCCTCGCCGCGCAACATCGTCTGGGGCTCGACCCTGCAGGAGGCCCTGAACCTGCTGCTCGCGAAGGAGGGCCAGGGCGGCGGCCCGGGTCCGTCGCCATCGCCCGGTCCGACCCCGACGCCGGGGCCGAGTGTGACTCCGGGACCCGGCTCGTCGTTGCCGCCGGGTGGTGACGTCCAGCAGCTCGTGGATTACGCCAACAAGCACTTCGAGCTCGCCGAGGCCGCCCTCCGGAACAACGACTTCGCCACGTACGGGGCGGAGATCGCGCTCGTAAAACAGGCGCTCGCCAAGCTCGAGATCCTGACCGGCGGCGCCTCGCCGGCGCCATCCGTGCCGTCAGGGCCATCGGCGGCCCCTAGCGCCGCGCCGTGACCGGCAACGCCTGACGACCGATGACGACCCGCGGCGCGACGTTGGCCGCGCTCCTCGCGGCGCTCGGTCGGCCGGATTGGTGGATCCTCGCTCTCGCCGGGTTTCTGGTCCGCGGCGGCATCGTCCTCTTCCTCACCGCGATCGTGACGTTGCCGTCGCCGCTGGCGCTCTCCAACGACCTCGCACCGCTGCTCACACCGCTCTACTTCGGACGCCTCGAGCCGGCGACGCTGGCACTCCTGGGTGGCGCGATCGCAATCGTCATCGTCTGGATCGTCGTCGGCGGCTGGTTCGCCGCGGCAACCGAGGTCGTCCTCGTCCGGGAGGCTCGGCAGGCAGCCCGCGAAGACGGGTTGCCCAGCCGCCCGTCGCCTCCCGCGGGATCGATGCTGATCGGCCGGGCGGCGGTGGCCCACCTGGTCGCCCTCATCCCGATGGCCCTCGCCCTCGGCGTCGGATCCATCCAGATCTTCGGCGTCGCTTATCGCGAGCTCGTCAACCCGAGCGACGCGAGTTCGATCGTGCTCCGGGTGGTGCGCGGAGCCGTGGGCCCGATCGGGGCGATCGTCGTCGCCTGGATCCTCGGCGAGCTCGTCGGCGGCATGGCGGTGCGGCGGATCGTGCTCGGCGGGGAATCCGTGCTGAGCGCCGTCGGGCGCTCGGCGGCCGCGCTCGTCCGCCGGCCCGCGGGAGGGCTGCTGGCGCCGCTCGTCACGATCGCCGTCCTGGCGACCGACCTTGCCGCGATCCTGACCGTGGTCATGCTCGTGTGGACGGAGGTTCGAACGCGCTTCGTCCATCCCCTCGCGGAGCCGGTCGCGACAGGACTCGCGCTCGCGACCCTCGGAGCGGCGTGGTGCCTCGCCCTGCTCGTCACGGGCCTGATCGATGCCTGGCGGAGCGCCGCGATGACCTTCGAGGTCGAGCGGATGACCGCGACCGCCGCGGGGTGGTCGGCCGTCGGCGGGGAGGGCAAGTCCCAGGCTGGACCGCCGACTGGCGGGACATTCGGGGCATCCGCGCACCGCCGACCGGGGGATTGGTCGGCCGACGATCCAGGTGGCAGCGTGTAAGAGCCGATCGCCGAACGGCGGCCGGCCGTCAACAGCGAGGTGGTCATGGCGACGAAGACGGTCGTCTGCCCGGAGTGCGGGTCGGAGGCAGAGCGCGGCCGCTACGCGTGCGCCGAATGTGGCGCGTTGCTGGCGGCGGTGGCGGTCGCGGCTCATGTGAACGGATCCGGGCCGGGCACCGATCTGAACGCCGGCGTCGCGATCCTCGACGAACCGGACGTGCCCATGCCCCCCCACGCCGACGCGGACCACGAGGCCGGCCCGCACGCGGACGCCGCGACCGGCGGGTCGACGAGCGACCGACACCTCACGGACATCGAGCCGATCGACGCAATCGGCGCGCCCGACGCGCAAACGGTGCACGTCCCCGCGTTCGACGAGAACGCTCCGCTCGCGGCCACCGCCAGCTCCTCACCGACGCCCGACGTCCTGCACGACCTCACCGATTCGACAGCGATCGAAGACGCGCCGGCGGAGACGACCGCCCCGTCCTGGCCTCCGCCGGGCGACCGCGGGCCGCTCGCCGCGCCGGAGCCCCGGACGCCGGCCGGCGCCTACCTGCCGCCCTCGGCGGTGCTCCCGCCCCTCGATCTCCCCGCGCCGGCCGGGGCCGCCCTCCCGACCACGCCGGAGCCCGGACTCACGCTCGAGGCGCGGGTCAGCCGCGGCGTCGCCGCGCTGAACGATGCGCTCGAGTCCGTTCACCTCACCGCCGACATGCCGCGCCGTGTCGCTGCCGCCGGCTCCGGGCTGAGCGCGCTCGGACTCGTGCTGCCATGGGTGAACACCCTGCCGGGTGCGAACCCGCTCGCCGGCTACCTCGACCGGTGGGGCCTCGCCGGTCCCGGCCTGTGGCTCGTCTTCGTCGGCCTGATCGTATTGGCGTCCATCGCCGGATCGTCGGGCCGGACCGCATCGTGGCCGATCGGGCTCGCCTCGATTGCGACCGGCGCATTCCTCGTCGGTCTCGTGTGGCCGTACGTGATCGGCGGATTCGGGCGATCGATCGGCGTCGGCGTCGTGCTGGCCGGCGCGATCGTCCTCGCGGTCGGCGGGCTCCTCGATCGCCGTGGACGTCACGATGACGGAGATGCAACCGTCTAGGGGTTCGACGGCGCGGGTCTGCGATCCGGCCCCTGCTACACTGCGCCGGATGTCGGCGGCAGCTGCCGGGCAGGACGACGGTCGCCGATCAGCCGATCCACGAGCCGTGACCGCAACGGAGGCAGGAACCCAGTCGCATGGACGGAATCCTTGCTGGAATCGGCTCCGCGCTGGCTGGCTTCTTCGGTAGCCCGGTCGTCCAGTTCGTCATCTACTCGATCCTGGTCTACCTCGTCGTCCTCTGGCTGGCCAGCGCCTACTGGGTCTTCCGCGACATGCAGCAGCGGACCGAGAACGCGATCCTGCCGTATCTCGCGGCCAGCCTGGTGATCGTCTTCCTGCCGGTCTTCCCGCTCGCGATCTTCGTCTACAAGATCATCCGGCCGCACGAGAAGATCGGCGAGGTCTACGAGCGGAACCTCGCCGAGGAGGCGCTGCTCGCCGAGGTCGAGTCGATCAAGAGCTGTCCGACATGCGCACGGCGGGTGAACGACGAATGGATCATCTGCCCCACCTGCCGGACACGCCTGAACCGGGTGTGCCCGAACTGCAGCCGGCTCGTCGGGCTCGACTGGTCGCTGTGCGCCTGGTGCGGCAAGGACTTCGAGCGGCCCGCGACGGCGATCGCGTCGTCGGCCGGCCGACCGGCGGCGATCTCGCCACTCCCGGTCGTCGACGAGGCCGGCCGGATCGCTCGGAGCGCGCCGCCGCCGGAGGTCGAGTCGGACGTGCCGGCGATCTCCCGCGCGATCCCGCGACCCCGACCGACATCGCCGCGTGGGTCGTCGCCGCGGACCGCACCGGACGTCCTGCCGGAACATTGACGACGGGCGGCGCGTCGGCGTCGACGGCGATCGATCGGACCTGACCCCGTGTCGGACCTGCCTCCCGAAGACGACGCTGTCGCCGGGGACGAGCCTCCCGCGGCCGGCGCAGCTGGCGCCGACCCGCCGGCTGCGCCCTCACCCACCAGGCCGGGCCTGTCGCTCTTCACGATCGAGGGACGGGCCGCGCCCGGCCTGTTCGTCGTCGGCTGGCTGGCCTCGATCTCCGGGCTCGCGCTGGTCCTGATCGGGGCCCTCGCCTCGTCCGGACTGTTCCTGTACTTCCTCGGTCCGGCCCTGTTGACGATCGGGCTCGTCGCCGGCTGCGGCAACCAGGCGATCGAGCGTCGGCAGCGGGGGTCCGCGTACGCGGGACCCTCGCCGTACCTCGTCCTCGCGACGATCGTCGCGGCGGTCTTCGCGGTCGGTGCCGTGGTCGGGCTCGCACTCCACCTCGTCCTCGGGTCGACGGTCGTCCCGAGCTACGTCGTCAATCTGATCGGCGTCGCGATCCAGGCGGCCGTCTTCCTGGGCATCATCCGCTTGACCGTCGTCGGCACCGGCGCGTTGTCGTGGACCGACATGGGCTGGCGGCGCTTCGGCGCCGACGCCGTCCGCAACGTGCTGTTCGGGGCCGCCGTGGCGCTACCGGTCATCAGCCTGACCGCGGTCGTCGCCAATGGATTGGTCGCGATCTTCAAGCAGGCACCCGAATCGCCGCTGCCGCCGACCGGGATCGCCGCCGGTCTCGTCGTCCAACTGATGGCCGGCGCGATCATCGCCCCGGTCGCCGAGGAGGCCGTCTTCCGCGGCTTTGCGATCACCGCCTGGCAACGAACGGTCGGTGAGCGTGGCGCGCTCATCCGCGCCTCCCTCGTCTTCGCCCTCGCCCACGTGATCACGGTGAGCGGCGACAGCCTCCCGCAAGTGGGCGGGCTGATCGCGGTCGGGTTCGCGGCACGCCTTCCGGTTGCCTTCGCCCTCGGCTGGCTGTACCTACGGACCCGCTCGATCTGGGCGCCGATCGGCCTCCACATGGCGTTCAACGGAATCCTGCTCGTGCTCGCCGAGGCCGTCCGGATGACGGGCACACCGGGCTGAGCGGTCGCCCTCGAACGCAACTGATCGTGCAGACGCGGTTGATCGGCCGGTGAGGGCCGACCGATAGGGTTCGCCGTGTTCCCGGATCCGGATGGCGGAAGGAATCGGCGGGCTTTCGTCGTACGGGTCCGGGGACTCCGCACCGCCGCCCAGCAGCGAGGCAGGCGATGGACAACGGCTGGAGCGCAAGCGAGGTCGCGCCGGGCGACCCGGCTCGGTCGGATCGACGGCGCGGCCGGGCGATCCGCGAGCTGCCGCCATCCGAGCGGCCGCGCGAACGGCTGGCGATGCGCGGCGCGGCAGGTCTCTCGGCGGCCGAGCTGATCGGGCTGCTGTGGGGCTCGGGCTCCCGTGGCCGATCGGCGGTCGATCTCGCCGAGGACGCGCTCGCCCGGCACGATGGGCTGACCGGACTGGCCCGAGCGGGTGAGCTGGAGCTCGAGGCGCTGCCCGGGGTCGGGTCGGCCAAGGCCGCCCAGCTGACGGCGGCGTTCGAGCTCGGCCGGCGATTGATGGCCGACTGGCCCACGGGCCGCTGGACGATCCGCTCACCGCGGGACGTCGCCGACCGGTTGATGCTCCAGATGGGCCGCCTCGAGCGCGAGGAGCTACGGGTGGTCCTGCTCAACACCAAGAACGTCGTCCTTCGGGTCGCGACCGTCTACCAGGGCAACGTGTCGTCGTCCCTAGTCCGGGTGGGGGAGCTGTTCCGCGACGCGGTCCGTCTCAACGCGAGTGGCCTGATCCTCGTCCACAACCACCCGTCTGGCGACCCGACGCCGTCGCCCGACGATCTCCACCTCACCGCCGAGGCGCTGGCCGCCGGTCGTCTCCTCGACATCGATCTGCTCGACCACCTGGTCGTCGGCCACGACGCGTTCGTCTCGTTGCGGGATCGAGGGGTGAGCTTCGACCGGCAGGTCCGCCGGGCCGGGTGAACGGCGGTGGGTCGCGGAACGCCGCCGGAATTCCCGCGGAGCGGGGGTACCGAGCACGAATCGCCGTTGGACGCCCCGATACGGGCCGGGATTCGGCCGAGATCTGCGTGAAATTGCCGCCCGGCGGTCCAAACCCGCCCACCGAACGCGGAACCCGTTGGATACGCGAGAGGTCCGAGAATCCGGCGCCGGGCACCATTGGGCGCCGGATGGAGGGCCGACCCAGCCGCCCGACCAGTACCCGGCGCGTCCGGACGGCCCGGGTATACTGCACGGGCTCTCCCGCCCGCCACCCGAGCGCGCGATCCGCCCCTCGCCTTGCGCGGAGCCGCTGCGACCCGGCCGACCCCCACTAGCGCGAAGGACCTGCCCGCCGTCATGCTCGACCGCTTTCTCGGCATCTTCTCCCGCGACATCGGGATCGACCTCGGGACCGCCAACACCCTGGTTCACGTCCGCGACCGCGGGATCGTCATGAGCGAGCCGTCGGTGGTCGCGATCGATGCCAAGACCAAGCGGGTGCTGGCCGTCGGGGCCGAGGCCAAGCGGATGGTCGGCCGGACGCCGGCTTCGATCATCGCCGTCCGGCCCCTCCGCGACGGCGTGATCAGCGACTTCGACGTGACCGAGCAGATGATCAAGTACTTCGTCGACAAGGTCCACGATCGGATCGGGCTGATCGCCCGGCCGCGGATGCTGCTCGGCATCCCGTCGGGCGTGACCGAGGTCGAGAAGCGGGCCGTGCGCGATGCGGCCATGAACGCCGGCGCGCGCTGGGCTCGCCTGATCGAAGAGCCGATGGCCGCCGCGATCGGGGCCGGACTGCCGGTCAGCGAGCCATCCGGTTCGCTCATCGTCGACATCGGCGGCGGCACGACCGAGGTCGCGGTCATCAGCCTCGGTGGGATCGTCGTCAGCCGCTCGATCCGCATCGGCGGCGACGAGATGGACCAGGACATCGTCGCGTTCGCCCGCCGGGAGTACAACCTGTTCCTCGGCGAGCGGACGGCCGAGGACATCAAGATCGCGATCGCCTCGGCCTATCCCGGCGACTGGGACAGCCAGCGCGTCTCGCTCCGCGGCCGTGATCTGCTGACGGGCCTCCCGCGCAGCGTCGAGGTCGGCGCCGACCAGATCCGCGAGGCGATCGAGCCGTCCGTGCTGCAGATCGTCGACACGATCAAGGACACGATCGAGGAGACGCCGCCCGAGCTCGTCGCCGACATCATGGACCAGGGCATCGTCCTCGCTGGTGGGGGGGCGCTGCTGTCCGGGTTGGATCGCCGGGTCGCCGACGCGACACAGATGCCGGTTCACGTCGCTGATGACCCGCTGACCTGCGTCGCTCGGGGGACCGGCGTCGTCCTCCAGGAGATGAATACGCCGGCCATGGAGCGCGTGCTCGTCTCCGACACGTACGCCCGGGCGCCGCGCTAGGCTTCGCGGTCCGCGCGGTAGGCTGACGAGCTCATGACGACCCTGTTCGCGACGCGCGCCGCCCGCCGCCGGGTGGTCGCGTTCACGATCCTCCTCTCGATCAGCCTGATCCTGATGGCCATCTCGTCGAGTCCGGGCATCACCGAGTTCCAGCGGGCGATGGCATTTGCGCTCCGGCCGGTCCAGGGCGCGATCCACGATGTGGCGGATTCGGTCGCGAGCGCCGTCGCCGCGGTCGGCGAGATCCAGGGACTCCATTCGGACAACGCCGGACTCCGCCGCGAGAACGAGCGCCTTACCGCGGACAACCTCCGCGCGCAGGCCATCGAGAAGGAGAACGAGCAGCTCACCGCGCTCCTCCAGCTCCGGAGCTCCTTCAAATACGAGACGGCGGCCGCGGAAGTGATCGCCCGCGAGTCGAGCGAGGCGCGTCGCTCGATCACGCTCTCGAAGGGGACCGACGATCGAATCGCGAAGGGCGACGTCGTCATCGCCGAGGGCGGCGCCCTGGTCGGCCGGGTCACCGACGTTGGACCGACCTTTGCGTTCGTGACCCTGATCAGCGACCGCAGCTCGACGGTCACCGGCGAGACGGAGACCAGCACAGCCCGGGGCGAGGTCATCGGCCAGCTGGGCGGCGCGCTGATCATGCAGAACATCGACTCGACCGAGAAGGTCATGCCCGGCGAGCAGGTCCTGACGCCGGGCATCGAGGTCGCCCCAGGGATCCGCTCGCCCTACCCGAAGGGCCTCGTGATCGGCGAGGTGACCGACGTCCGGAAGGACGCCAACTCGGTCGTTCAGACCGCCTATCTCCTGCCCACCACCGACCTCGACAAGGTCGCCTACGTCCTCGTCATCCTCGACTACAGCGGCGGCCTGCCCGACGCCGGCGACACGCCGATCGACTGCAGCCTGACCGGGCCGCATGCGCCATTGCCGGGCGGCGAGCAGCCATGCATCGAGCCGAGCAAGCCACCCCGGGCCACCCCTCTGCTACCGTGACCGCGTGAAAGGAATCGTTCTCGCCGGAGGCACGGCGACGCGCCTGTTTCCCCTGACGATCGTCACGAACAAGCACCTCCTGCCGATCTATGACCGGCCGATGATCTACTACCCGATCGAGACGCTGGCCGGCATGGGCATCCGCGAGGTGATGGTCATCGTCGGCGGCAAGAGCGTCGGCGACGTCGTCGAGCTCCTGGCGGATGGCTCGCATTTCGGGCTCGACCTGACGTACCGCTACCAGCGCGGCGCGCTCGGAATCGCCCATGCGATCGGGCTGGCCCGCGACTTCGTGGGCGACGACGCGTTCTGCTGCGTCCTGGGCGACAACATCCTGCGCGGCCCCGCCCTGGCCGACACCGCGGCCGAGTTCGAGGCCGGGGCGTGGGGCGCCGGCACGCTCCTCTACAAGGTCGCCGACCCCGAGCGTTTCGGCGTCGCCGAGCTGGACGCCGACGGCCGCGTCGTCGGGTTCGAGGAGAAGCCCGCCCGCCCGAAGAGCGACCTGATCCCGATCGGGGTCTACTTCCTTCGGCCCGACGCGTTCTCGGTGATTGACCACCTGGCCCCGTCCGGCCGCGGCGAGTTCGAGATCACCGACGTGCTCAACCACTACATCCCCGAAGGCCGCCTGTTCAGCCGGGTCTACGACGGCCATTGGGCCGATGCGGGGACCGTTCCGTCGCTGATCCGGGCCGCCGAGCTGGCCCGCGACGACGATGACGCGGGGCGGCTCGCACGGCCCGTCGAGCGCCCGGTCGGCTAGCGGATCCCGTGACCGATCCGACGTCGTCGCGCCTTGCTCCAGGCGCCCGGATCCTCGTCACCGGCGGGGCCGGGTTCATCGGGAGTGCGTATGTCCGGGACGTCCTCGGGCGTGCCGACGGGACGTGGATCACGGTCCTCGACAAGCTGACCTACGCGGGCAACCGCTCCAACCTGGCCGCCGTCGAGGCCAACCCCGAGCAATCCGCCCGGCTGCGCTTCGTCCAGGGTGACATCGCCGAGCCCGGGATCGTGGGTCCGCTGGTCGCCGACGCCGATGCCGTCGTCAACTTCGCCGCCGAGTCGCATGTCGACCGGAGCATCCTCGACCCCGAGGCGTTCCTCCGCACGGGCGTGATCGGCGTCCACGTTCTGCTCGAGGCGGTCCGGGCGGCGTCCTTCGCCCGCACCTCGGCCGGCGAGCCGGCGGTCCGCTACCTCCAGGTGTCCACCGATGAGGTCTATGGCTCCGTCGCCCAGGGGCGTTCGGTCGAGACCGATCGGCTCGACCCGCGCTCGCCGTATTCCGCCGCGAAGGCCGCCGGCGAGCTGCTCGTCAACAGCTATGTCGTGACCCACGGCATCGACGCGGTCGTGACCCGCGGCTCCAACACCTACGGCCCGTTCCACCATCCGGAGAAGCTGATCCCGCTCTTCGTGACGAACGCCATCGACGACCAGCCGCTGCCGATGTACGGCGATGGGCTCCAGCAGCGCGACTGGCTCTTCGTGTCCGACCACGCCGGGGCGATCGACCACGTCCTCCGCCACGGGGCGAGCGGTGAGACGTACAACCTGCCGGGCTCGGCAGAGATGACGAACCGCGACGTGATCGCCGCCCTCCTGGAGCGGCTCGGCAAGCCGTGGTCCCTCGTCCGGACCGTGCCCGATCGGCCCGGCCACGATCGCCGCTACGCCCTCGACGGATCGAAGCTGGCGGCCCTCGGCTGGCGCAACCGGACGTCGTTCGCCGACGGCCTGGCGGCCACGATCGACTGGTTCCAGGCCAACGAGGCGTGGTGGCGGGCGGCAAAGTCGGGCGACTGGGGCGCCTACTACGAGCGCCAGTACGGGTCGCGCCTGGCGGCGGGCCAGGCGGCGCTCCGGCCCGCGACCCGGCCCGAACCCGCGATCGTTCGCGATCCGGCGGGCTGATCGCGTGCGGGTCGCCGTCACCGGGGCCACCGGTCGGCTGGGCCGGGCGGTGGTGGCCGCGCTCGAGGAGGCGCCGTTCAGCGGACCGCTCGGGCCGATCGCCTGGAGCCGAGCGATCTTCGATCTCGACACGCCGGAGGTGGCCGGTCCGCTCCTCGACCGCGACCGACCGGAGGTCGTGGTCCACTGCGCGGCCTGGACCGACGTCGACGGTTGTGCGCGGGAGCCCGAGCTGGCGCTGGCCCGCAACGGAACGGCGACCGGAGAGCTGGCCCTAGCCGCGGCTGAGCGCGGCATCGACCTGATCGTCGTGTCGACGAACGAGGTGTTCGACGGCCGGCGAACCGACGGCCTGGGCTACGGACCGGGTGATCCGATCGCCCCGATCAATCCGTACGGCGCCTCGAAGGCAGCGGGCGAGGAGCGTGCCCGCGCGGCCTATGCGGGCGGCGGGGGCCTCGCGGCCCTCGGGATCGTCCGGACCGCGTGGCTCTACGGCCCGCCCGGCAACGACTTCCCGTCGAAGATCCTGGGCGCCGCCGAACGGGCCGCCGCGTCCGACGAGCCCCTTCGCCTCGTCGCCGACGAGGTGGGGTCACCAAGCTTCACCCACGACATCGCGGAGGCGATCGCCGAGCTGATCGCGTCCGCTGCCATCGGCGGAACGCATCATCTCGTCAACGGCGGCCGGGCCAGCCGGGCCGACTGGGCGCGCGAGCTCCTGCGACAGACCGGCACCGCGGTCAAGACCGAAGATGTTCCCGCCTCGACCTGGCCACGCGCCTCGACCGCTCCGATGTGGTCGGTGCTCGAGCCGACCCCCCTGCCCGGGGGCGAACCCCTCCGGCCGTGGCAGGTGGCGCTGGCCGATTACCTGCCGGCCCTGCTTCGCCAGCGAGCGAAGGCGGGCGCCACGCGATGACCGATCTCTTGCGCCCGTCATCGGCCCTGCCCGGGGTCCGCTACGGCACGATCGCTCGCCACGCCGACAGTCGCGGCGCATTTCGCGAACTTTGGCGCGCCTCGGCGTTCCCGAGGTTGACCGCTGCCGAGACCGGCGCCGCGGGAGGTTCCGAACCTCGGTTCGTCCAGGCGAACCTGTCGAGCTCCGCTGCCGGCGTCCTGCGCGGCCTCCACTACCATCGCCGCCAGCTCGACTACTGGGTCGTCGGATCCGGCCGGGCGTTCATCGCCCTGGTTGATGTCCGGCCGGTCATCGATGGTCGGGGAGCCGCGGTCGCCGAGACCCGCGAGCTCGGCCCGGACGAGTGGGTCGTCATCCCGGCCGGAGTCGCCCACGGCTTCCTCGCCATCGAGCCGCTCGAGATGATCTACCTGGTCACGAACGAGTTCGACGGCAGCGACGAGCTCGGCTTCGCCTGGGACGACCCGGCGGTCGGCGTGCCGTGGCCCCTCGTTGGCGCCACGGCGGACGGCCACCCGATCCTGTCCGACCGCGATCGGTCGAACCCGTCGCTCGCCGAGCTGGTGGCCAGCCTCCGCGCCTGACCGGGCCACTCGGGCTTCGTTCTCCGGGAGGGCTCGGCACGACCGGACAGTGACGGCGGCGCACACCCGACCGCACCCCTCGGCCCTGCTCCGTACTTCCGGTCGCCCGAAGGTGCCATGACGTTCGGGACCATCCCGCGATTGGCCACGCGACCGCCAGCCGCGACGCTGTGCGGGCAGTCATCAACACGGCCGCCGGCAGCTCACGCCCGCGGCCGTCGTCCGATCCGGAGCTCGCGTTGCGCAACCTCGCCTCCGCCGTCGCCGTCGCCCTCGTCATGGCCCTCGGCTTCGCCGGTCCCGCGGCCGCCGTCCAGACGAGCATGGCCAAGGTGGTGATCATCGTCGGGGCGACCCATGACGCCACCGCCGGTTACCGCTCGAACGCCGACGTCGCCTACAACGAGGCGATCAAGTACACCTCCAACGTCACGAAGGTCTACAGCCCGAACGCGACGTGGTCGCGGGTCAAGGCCGCCGTCTACAACGCGAACATCGTCATCTATTTCGGCCACGGCAACGGCTGGCCGAGCCCGTACACCTACGACCCGACGTACACGACCAAGGACGGGATGGGCCTGAACGCCGATCTCAACGGCGACGGCAAGCTCTCCGACTACGAGAACAAGTACTACGGCGAGCCGTACATGGCCCAGCTCCACCTGGCGCCGAACGCGATCGTCCTGCTCCACAACCTCTGCTATGCGTCGGGCAACTCCGAGCCCGGTGGCGCGGCCCCGTCCGTCTCGGTCGCTCGCCAGCGGATCGACAACTACGGCGCCGGCTTCATCAAGGGCGGCGCCCGGGCGGTCATCGCCGACGGCCACATGGGCCCGGCCAACTATCTCGCCGGGCTGTTCACGACCGGCCAGTCGATCCTCGACCTGTGGCGCTCGATGCCCAACTACCACAATCACGAGTCGTCCTTTGCCTCGACCCGCTCGCCCGGCTACGTGGACTACTCCGATCCCGACTACGCGACGAGCAGCTTCTATCGCTCGCTCGTCGTGAAGCCGGGCATGACGACGACCGCGGTCACGAACGCGGTCGGCGACACCGGTCTCGACCCGGCCACCCTCATCGTTCCGGGACGGGCGAGCGTCGAGGCACCCGATGCCCCGCTGTTCGCCTCCGCGACCGCGACCTCCACGGCCGACGCGCCGAGCCTGCTGACGCTCGCGGTAGGCACGCGCCTCAAGACCCTCGCGACCGCGGTTCCGGCTGCCGGTACCAGCCCGGCCGTGATCCAGGTCCAGGGCCTGGACGACCCCGCGATCGCGGGCTACATCTCCGCCGCCGACCTCGCGCCCCGCGACAGCCGAGCCCCGGTCCTCATCGGGATCGACTCGGGCATCGGGCGGGTCTCGCCGAACAACGACGACCGGTCCGATCAGCAGACGGTAACCGGGATCTTCTCGGAGACCGTCGACTGGACCGTCGACTTCAAGAATGCCGACGGGGTCGTGCTCGACAGCGTTCCCGGCAACGGCAGCACGTTCAGTGCGACGTGGGACGGCTACGTCGATGGGATCGTCGTTCCGGACGGCACGTACACGTGGACCGCTCGTGGCATCGACGCCTGGCAGAACGGGACGGCCAGCGGCGGTGGCACGATCGTCGTTGACACGGTCGGCGTCGACGTCAGCTCGATCAGCCCCGATGGCAGCACCGTCGGCGTCTTCAGCCCCAACGGCGACGGCGTGGGCGACGCGGTGTCGACGTCGGTCGCCGTTCCCGAGGCCGGCTCGATCGTCGGCTGGGTTACCGACGGCAGCGGCGCGACCGTTCGGTCTTGGGCGACCTCCTCGGTCGCCGGCGCGAACACGATGACCTGGGATGGGCGTGCCACGAGCGGCGCTTACGTTCCCGACGGCGACTACACGCTCCACTTCACCGCTCGCGATCGGTCCGGAACGAGCGGCACCGGCCTGTCTCGCCCCGTCCGCGTCATCGGCTTCCTCCGCGCGGTCCGCACCTCGGCCCGGGTGTTCTACCCGCAGGACTCCGATCGGTTCGCGGCGACCACGGTCCTGTCCTTCAGCCTCGCCAAGCCGGCGACCGTCACCTGGACGATCCGGAACGCGGCGAACGCCATCGTCGTGACCCATCTCGCGGGCGCCGCGGTGGCGGCCGGGACGCAGACCTGGACCTGGAACGGACGGACCGCCGAAGGCGCCCTCCTGCCGGTCGGCTCGTACACGTCGTACGTCACGGCATCCGATGGCTCCCTCGCGATCAGCCAGGCGGTCAGGGTCGAGATGAACGCATTCGCGGTCGCGACCTCGACCGCGGCCCCGCGCCGAGGCGGCAGAATGACGATCGTCGTGACGTCCGCCGAGCCGCTCTCGAGCGGGGTCCTCGTGTACGTCTCGCAGCCGGGCGTCGCTCTCTGGCACGTGACCCTGACGAAGGTCGACAGCCGGGTCTCGAAGGCGACGATCACGCTCAGGACCGGGGGCTCGGCCGGGACCGTCCGCCTGACCGTCAAGGGCCGCGACCTCGACGGGCGCACGCAGTACACGATCCGGACCCTCGCGCTGAGCTGATCCCCCGCCGGCTCGCCGAGGGTTCCGCACCCCACCGGACTCCACCGTACTGCACCCATTCAGGACCATCGGCCCGGTATCCGGGCTGGCGGGCCGGGGGTATGGTCGGGGCAGTCCGGTGCGTGGCGACCCGATCGCCCGTCCCGTCGAGGAGCCGTCGCCGGCGCGACGGGACCGTTGCGAAAGAGGACCGCAGTGCCATTCGGATTCGGACGCATGCTTGCCCGACGTGGTGGTCGCACCGTCGTCGCGGTCGCGGCGATCGTCCTCGTCGGCCAGAGCGGTCTCGCGTCGTCCTCGATCGAGACGGCGCGGCCCGTCGGTGGCACACCGGCGATCCAGCACGGAGCCGACGAGCGCGTGAGCCCTCCGCTCCGCGTCGCGGACCGTCGCGCGACGGCCGACCTCGCCGCGTTCGACGGTCCGTCCGCTGCCACGAATCTCGCCGATCCGGTCGATCCCGGCGTCGGGGCCGACCCGAGCGCCGGTCTCCAGCCCTCGATCCAGTACGAGGAGTTCGAGCGTCACGCGGCGGACCGGATCGCCTTCACGCCGGGCGATCAGGTGACGGTCGGCTTCCGGCCCCGTTCCGGCGACCGCTGGTCCGTTGGCGGCGCGACGCCCTCCGCGCTCCCCGCCGGCCGCCTCGATGGCAAGGCGATTCGCGCCCAGGTCCTGCCGGCCGCCAAGGATCGACCCACTCCGGCGGGCGGCGCCGGGACCACGCCGCCGGCCGATGCAGCGATCGACCTTCCGAGCGGTGGTACGACCCCGATCGACGCGAGGCTCGCCTCGTTCGATGTGCCGCTCGAGTCCGGCACCACGACGCCGACGATCCAGCCCGACGCCCCGATCACCCCGGCTGGCCTCCGCCGCGAGATCTTCGGATTCCTGCCCTACTGGGAGCTCAACTCGAGCAGCCTCCGACTCGACTACGCCAAGATCTCGACGATCGCCTATTTCGGGGTCGGAGCCGATGCGCTCGGCAACCTCCAGACGCGCAACGCCGACGGGACGCTCACCGTCGGCTGGAGCGGCTGGACCAGCTCCCAGATGACGAGCGTCATGTCCGCGGCCCATGCCAGCCACACCCGCGTCGTCCTTACCGTCCAGAGCTTCGGCTGGAGCACCGCGGGCCTGAACCGCCAGAAGAGCCTCCTCGGCTCCTCGACGTATCGCCTGAACCTGGCCAGGCAGATCGCGGCCGCCGTCCGAGACCGCGGTGCCGACGGCGTCAACCTCGACTTCGAGCCCCTCGCATCGACCTACGACACCCAGTTCACCGCCCTCGTCCGGACGATCCGCGCCGAGCTCAACAAGATCCACAGCGGGTACCAGATCACGTTCGACACGCTCGGCTCCATCGGCAACTACCCGATCGAGGATGCGACGGCGCCGGGCGGGGCGGACGCGATCTTCATCATGGGCTACGACTATCGGTTAGCGAGCTCGAACCCCGTCGGCTCGATCGCGCCGCTGACCCGGACCGGCTACGACATCCGCGACACGATCCTGGCCTACACGGCCCGGGTCGCGCCGTCCAAGCTGATCCTCGGCGTCCCGTACTACGGCCGGGCCTGGTCGACGGACAGCGGCGCCCTCAACGCGACGAACACGAGCAGCACGAAGACCGGTGCCTCGACGACGGTCGTCTACGACACCGCGGCCGACTACCTCGCCCAGTACGGGCGCCACTACGACGCCGGCGAGGCCGTCGCGTGGACCGCCTACCTGCGCCAGAACTGCACCTCGACCTACGGCTGCGTGACGTCTTGGCGCGAGCTGTACGTGGACGACGCCGCGGCGATCGGCGCGAAGTACGACCTCGTCAACGGCTACGGACTCCGCGGCGCCGGGATCTGGGCGCTCGGCTACGACGGGACGCGACCGGAGCTCTGGGCGACGATCCAGCGCAAGTTCATCACCGACACGACGCCACCGACCTCCGGGATCCGGACGCTTCCGGTGCGCCAGCTCAACCCGGGCTTCACGGTTGCCTGGACCGGCCGGGACGACGTCGCGGTCGTCAGCTACGACGTCCAGGTCGCAGCCGACGGCGGCGCATGGAGCAACTGGATCAGCGCCACGAATGCAACGTCGGCGACCTGGTTCGGCGTCGACGGGCACGCCTACGCGTTCCGCGTGCGGGCACGCGATCCGAAGGGCAACGTCGGCGCCTGGACCGTGACCTCGGCATCGCCGGCTCCCGCCGCGACGCTCGCGGTCGGCGGGTTCGGGGTCGTCCGGGTCGCGAGCCTCTCCATTCGCTCCGCGCCCGGCACGGCCGCACCGATCGTCGGCCAGTACGCCAGTGGCGATGTCGTCGCCCTCCTCGCCGGGCCGCAGTCGGTCGACGGCTACACCTGGTTCAAGGTGGCGGGGCCATTATCCGAATGGGGCGCTGTCGCACCCCTCGCACCGGCCGCGTGGATCGCCACGAGCGGCGGGCGGATGGCGCCGGCGAAGGCGCCCAACGCAACTCGGATCGACGCCGCCCTGGGCAGTCTCGGGTTCGGCAACGCGGGTCTCGCCAGCGTCGGGACGGCCGCCGCGGCGGCCGCCCACCGAGCGTTCTCGCCGAACGGCGACGGCTCGGGCGACACGCTCCCGCTCGATTGGACGAACGACCGCGCCTTCGACAGCCTGTCGCTGCGGGTCTTCCGGGCAGACGGATCCCTCGTTGGCAGCGTGCCCCTCAACCAGCTCGCCGCAGGCTCCAGCCAGGCCTCCTGGGACGGCAAGGTCGGCGGCACGGCGCAGCCGAACGGCCGCTACCTCGTGTCGCTGGTGGGCAACGCCGGGGGAGCCGCCTTCTACAACCCGGCGGCCACCTTCCGCGCCAGCGCCCTCGCCTGGTACGGCGTGACCATCGATACGGTCGCGCCGACGATCACCTCGGCGGCCGCGAGCGGCGCGCTGATCTCGCCCAACGGCGACCGCATCCTCGATACCGTCATGGTCAGCCTCCGTGCAACGGGCGCCGACGGGTGGGCGTTCACCGCGTCGCCTCTCACGGGCTCGACGGCGGGCGCCCCGATCGCGTCGCGATCTGGCGTCGGTGGCAGCGCGGCCGTCGTCTGGTATGGCCGGACCAACGCCGGCGCGGTCGTTCCCGACGGCCTGTACCGCCTGACATTGAGCGCCTTCGACCATGCCGGAAACCGGACCCCGCGGTCGTGGACGGTCCGCGTGGATACGACGCGGCCCGCGATCGCCGCGACGGCCGCTCCGGCGGCGTTCTCACCGAACGGCGACGGCGCCGACGACACGACGCGCCTCGACTGGAGCTCGTCCGAGCGGATCACCGGCGTCGCCAGGATCTTCCAGGGCACGACCGTGATCCGATCCTGGGGCGTATCCGGCGCAGCCGCCGGGTCGATCGTCTGGAACGGAACCACCGCCGCCGGCACGGCTGTCCCCGACGGCGCCTACACCTTCCGCGTCGCCGGCCGCGACGCCGCGGGCAATCTCGCGCTGCGGACCATCCCGGTCGTCGTCGACCGGACGCTGTCGACCCTGCGCTGGAGCCGCGCCGCGTTCTATCCCCAGGACGGCGACGCGATCACGCCGACGGCCGCGTTCTCGTTCAGCCTGACGCGCGCGGCCGTCGTCGACGTGGGGATCTACTCGGGCTCGACCCTCGTCCGGACCGTCTGGGCGAACCGCTCGTTCGCCGCCGGCCCGCACACCTGGACGTGGGACGGCAAGGATGCCCACGGCGCATTCGTCGTCCCGGGCGTGTACACGGTCCGGGTGGCCGGCCGGAGCTGGGTCGGGACGTCCGTGCTCAGCCGCGCGATCCTCGTCGACGCGTTCGGGGCCGTCCTCTCCGCGACCTCGGTCCAGGCCGGCCAGACACTGACCGTGACGGTCACAACGACCGAGGCCCTCCGCGCGGCCCCGATCGTCACCTTCACCCAGCCGGGACGCGCCGCGGTCACGCGGACCGCGATCTCGCTCGGGTCGGGACGCTATCGAGTCAGCTTCACGGTCGCGACCGGGCCCAGCGGGGCAGCCACGATCCGGATCTCCGGCCGGGACTTGGCCGGCGGCCTCAACACCACGACGAGGGCGGTCACGATCCGATGACCGCCCGATACACTGGCGGGCGATGACGACCGACGTCGGGTCCGCGATCCCGCCGATGTCCGCCGGCGCCGGCCGCGGGGCCTGGGTCGTCCTGCCGACCTACAACGAGGCGGAGAACCTGCCGGGGATCGCCGCCGCGATCCTGGCCGCGCTGCCCGAGGCGACGCTGCTCGTGGTCGACGACGGGTCACCGGATGGCACCGGACGTCTGGCGGATGATCTCGCCGGCGTCGACGCCCGCGTCCGCGTCCGACACCGGTCGGCCAAGCAGGGTCTCGGACGGGCCTATCTCGACGGCTTCGAGATCGCCCTCGCCGGCGGCGCCACGATCGTCGTCCAGATGGACGCTGACTGGTCGCACGATCCCGCGGTCCTGCCGTCATTGATCGGACCGATCATTGGCGGCGTCGCGGATCTCGTGATCGGTTCGCGCTACACGAGGGGCGGCGGCGTCGTCGACTGGGGGCTTGGCCGGCGCGTGATCTCGCGCGGCGGGAGCGTGTTCGCGCGACTCATCCTGCGGCTCGGCCCGCACGACCTGACCGGCGGCTTCAAGGCCTGGCGTGCGCCGACGCTGGCAACGATCCCGTTCGTCGGGATCCACGCCGGCGGCTATGTCTTCCAGATCGAGATGACGTTCCGGGCGACCCGTCTCGGGGCGCGGATCGTCGAGATCCCGATCGTCTTCCGCGATCGGCGCGTCGGCCAATCGAAGATGAGCCGGCGTATCGTCCTCGAGGCGCTCGTCGTCGTGGTCCAGCTCCGGGCCGAGGAGCTCTGGGCCCGGATGCGCGGCCGCCGGGCGCCGGGAACCGTGGCCGGCGTCCCGGATCCCGCCGCGGCAATCGACTCCGCGGCCGAGCCCGGACCGGCATCGGGTCCCGACCTGCCGTGAGCCGTCCGGCGGCGCGACTCGGCGCGACCGCCGGGCCGGAGCCGCCGCGAGGCGTCCGGGTCGTCCTCGACGCACGTCCGCTCCAGGAGCCCGATCGGGCGCCCCTGACCGCCACATACCTCGACGGCCTGCTCGGGGCCTTCGACGCCGATCCGCTCGACGGCGAGTCGTTCGCCCTCCTCCTCCGCTCGGACCTCGACGACCCGACGACCCGCTTCACGCACCTCGATGTCATCGGCCGGCGGATGCTGCCGCCGACGCATCTCCTGCGGTCGGGCGCCCTGACCATCGACCCGTTCGTCCTCAGCGGAGCCAGCGTCGGAGCCGCGTGGCGGGCGACGGCGGGCGGCGCGGCGGGCGCGGTCTACCACGCGGTCGGCGGCGTTGTGCCGCTCGCGACGGGGCTGCCGCACGTCGTCACCCTGCTGGACCTCGCCGCTTGGGAGCTGCCGAAGGCCTACCAGCGCGGCGTCACAAGCCGGTTCGGCCAGCGGCTCCGCGGCCGGCTTCTGCGGGACGCGGCCGCGGTCATCGTCGGCACCGAGGCGGTCGCTCACGCCGCTCGCCGATTGCTGCACATCCGCCGCGACCGCCTGCGGGTCATCCCCTTCGCCCCGCGACCGGCATTCGCGTTCTGGCCGGCCGGCGCGGACGCCCCGTCCACGTCCACGGCCGATCGCGATTCCGCCCGCCGCGAACGGCTGCGGCTCGGCCTGCCCGAGCGCTATCTCGTGTATTCCGGCCGCTACGACGCCCGCCAGGATCTCGCGACCCTCCTCCGTTCGATCGAGCAGCTCGCCCGCGCCGGCCGGCCGGACGGCCTCGCCGACGACGTCCCGTGGCCGCCGCGGGTGCTGCTCGTCGGCGCCTCGCCGGATGATCGGGCGTCACTCGCCCGGGCCGCGTCCCGGGTCGACGTCGGCGAGACGCTGGCCTACGCCCCCCGGCTTTCGGATGACCGCCTCGCCTCGCTCGTCCGCGGCGCGCGCGCCGCGATCCTGCCGGCGGTCTCGGACGCGACGGGCGTCGCCGCGCTCGAGGCGATCGCCTGCGGAACGCCGGTCGTCGCCTCGGCCGTCGGCGCCCTGCCCGAGATCGTCGGCGCCGCGGGGATCCTCGTCCCGCCGCGCGAGCCGGAACGCCTCGCGTCAGCCCTCGCGACCGTCTGGAGTGACGACCCGGTGCACGCCCGCCTGGCCGCCATCGCCCGCGAACGAGCCGAGGCCGATCGCCGAACGTGGGCTGACGTCGCAACCGAGACCCGACGCGTCTACGCGGAGGTCGGCGTTCGCGTGCAGTAGCCGTCGACCACGATCACGGAGCCCTTCGGCCCCCGCGGTCGTGCATCTACCGCGGCGGCCCGGGCGGCGTTACGACGCCGGCCTGCACCATCCCCCGCAGGTCATCACGGACCGCCCAGTGCTCGACGATCAGGCCGTCGCGGAGCCGGAAGCGCTGGGCGTGCCGGAAATCCACGCGACGGCCACCCGGCGCGGTCCCGGTGACCCGCAGCCACGCAACGACCTGGTCGCGATCCGCGAGGATCTCTTCGAGCTCGATCCGGAGGTCGGGACTGAACGATCGCAGAAACGCGAAGGTTTCACGAGCCTCCTTCGGCCCGAACGGTTTGCCTTCCTCCGGCCACTCGCTCAGGTCGAACGGCGCCGGGGCATGGTTCCTGCCGTCTTCCGCGTGCGTCGCGGCAAAGGCGTCGACGTCGCCCGCCTCGAGTGCCCGGGCGTGCGCCTGGATGATCGCCTTGTTTCGGTCTCGTTCGTCCACGAGTGCTCCTTTCGAGCGAGCGTCTCCGAGATTCGGACCTAGACCGCGCCGCGCAGCGGCGGGGTCGAGTCCGGCGGTGGGGCCGGACTGCCCGCGACGAAGGAAATGGAGTCCGTCGTCTTCATCACCTGGACGAACGTCTGGCCGATGGTCAGGACGACGGGGTTGCCGGCCTTGTCGAAGAAGCGGGTCGGCGACTTCAGCGAGGTCTTCTTCCAGGTTCCCGCGATCGTGACGCCGTTCGTCGAGATCCAGGCGGGGCCGCTCCCGATGATCTGGGCCTCGAGGCGGTGCTTCTTCGGGTTGTTGTCGTTCAGCGGCCCGAAATGCATCTGCATCACGATCACGTTCTTCGGGGCGACGCGGCCGTTGGTCGCGGCATCGACCTGGCGCTTCTCGCCGGTCACGGATCGCAGATACGTGTTCGTCGTGCGGTCGTAGTCATAGCGGATGATGTTCGTGCCGAGCCCGTAATCGACGACGATCCGTCCGCCGACCGGGCGGAAGAGGAACGGGACGTCCGGGGCGAACGTCCACGGCCACTTGATCGCCCCGTCTTTCGCTCCGACGGTCTTGGCGATCGCCCGGAGCTTCGCCCCGCTCGTGTACAGGTTGTGCGGTGAGAAGCGGGTCGAGATCCGATGGAACGAGCCGCCCCAGCGGAACTCGTCGGCGTTGTAGACGAGCTGGCCGCTGCCCTGGGAACGAAGCGCGTCGAGGGCCTGCGGCGAGCCGCCGGCGTGCACGTACAGGGCGCGCAGCTCGGCCGCCCAGGCGATGTAGTAGTAGCGCGAGCTGCGGACCGGCCCGAGATCGGTCGGGATGTTCTCCTGGAACACCATCATGTAGCGCGGGATCCCGCCTTCGGCGGGGGCCTGCCAGACGACCGACGCGGAATTGAAGCCCGATTGCGGCCGGGCGTCGAACTGGTCGTCGATCATGATCGCGATCGGGTGGCGTGTTGCCGCCGCGGGGCTCACGAGGCGCCCGGTGAGCGGGGCGGGGACGAGGATCGGCGTGGGGCTCGGGGTCGGCGTCGGCGCGACCGTTGGCGACGCAGACCCCGGCGGGGCGATCGACGCGCTTCCGTTCGGCGACGGCGTGGGAGCGCTCAGTGGCGGCAGGCTGCCGAGCCCGGCGACGAGGCCCGAGCCGGCAGCCGGCCTACCGGACGGGCTCGACGCCATGGCGGCGACCATCCCGAGGCCAAGACCGCCGAGGATCGCGAAGATCCCGAGCGCGACGACGGCGGCGCGATTCATCGGGCGGCGCGCGGTTCGATCATGCGGAGAGCCCCTCGAACAATGGCCGGGTTGACGGCGCGTCGGCACTCTGCCGGCGCGCGACGCGCTGTGACGGTGCGTGACGGTGGAAGCATCCGGGCGCAGGATACGCCGTGCGCGTCTGCCGGGCTCTCGACGCGCCAGAGCGCCGGTCCGTGACGGCGGCCGACGAGCGCGGTAGGCTGACGATCCCCGCCGCCGCCGGGCGGCCTGGACCCGGCTCACGCCCTGGGAGAACCACCGATGGCCGAGCGCGACACACCCGACCGGACCGCTGACGACGCCCTCGCCGGTGCCGAGGCCGACGCCGCCCGCGAAGCCGCCGCCGAGGCCGCGCCGACGATCGTCACGCCGAAGGCTCGCACGAGCGGCGCGCGACCGGCCCGCGCGGCGACGGGGAAGCCGGCCGCGGCCGGGCCCGGTACCCCCAAGGTCGCGGCATCCACGCCGGCCGCGGCAGCGGACGCACCGGCGGTGCCGGCGACGCTCCCCGTCGAGCCGCCACGGAGCGTCTCGGGCGACACGATCACGGTCCGCAGGAGCGGCATCGAAAGCGTCACCGCGACGAACATCGACCTCCGCCAGGGCGGGATCGGCCGCGCCCGGGCCACCGACATCGCCGTGACCCAGGGCGGCGTCGGCGGGGTCCGAGCCGATCGCGTGTCGGTCGAGCTCGGCGCGATCGGCGGGGCGTTGACCGGCGAGCTGTCGATCACCCAGGGCGCGGCGGGCACGATCGTCGCTCGCGATGCCCGGATCGAACAGTCGGCCGTCCGGCTGCTCGTCGCCAACGAGGTCCACGTCGAGCGGAGCACGGGCGTCCTGTTCCTGATCGCCCGCAAGGTCGAGGGCAACGTCAAGGTGCTCCTCGACTGGCGTGGCGCCGCGGCCCTCGGAGCCGCATTCGCGCTCGTGACGTCGCTCTTCCGTCGCCGTCGCCGCTGAGGGCCGGCCGGTCACCCTCGGCTATACTCGCCGCCCCATCCTCGATTCCCGTGCCGCGCCCCCCACGCTCGCCCACCTGGAGCCTTCGACCGCCCGTGATCGACCCATCTGCGCGCGTTCACGAAACGGCCGATGTGGCGCGCGACGTGGCAATCGGCGCCCGCACGAGCATCTGGCACAGGGCGCAGCTTGGCGACGGGGTCCGGATCGGCGCCGACGGCGTCATCGGCCGAGACGTCTTCATCGATGACGGCGTCATCCTCGGCGACCGCGTCAAGATCCAGAATGGCGCCCTGCTGTATCACGGTGTCAGTGTGGGGAACGCGGTGTTCATCGGGCCGGGTGCGATCCTCACCAATGATCGCTACCCGCGGGCCGTGACCTCAACCGGCGACCTCGCCCGGGCGGAAGACTGGCACGTCAGCCCGATCGTCCTCGAGGATGGCTGTTCGATTGGTGCCGGAGCGGTGCTCGTAGCCGGGATCACGGTGGGGTCGTGGGCGACCGTCGGAGCGGGCGCGGTGGTCACCCGGGACGTTCCCAACCACGCTCTGGTCGTCGGCAGCCCGGCCCGCCGGATCGGTTGGGTCTGCGCCTGCGGCGCGCGTCTCCTGGACAGCAAGGGCGACCCGATGGCCGCTGAGCCGGGACGGTACGCGGCCCACCAGGAGCTGATCTGCCGGTCGTGCGGCAGGATCTACGCCTACGTCCCGGATGAGGAGACGCTGCAGGAACGATCCGGGCCGCGCAGCGGAGGCGTGTCGTGATCCCGATCGCCCGCCCCGATATCGGCCCCGAGGAGATCGACGCCGTCACCGACGTTCTGCGAAGCGGGATGCTGGTCCAGGGCAAGCGGGTCGGGGAGCTCGAGGAGGCGTGGGCGGCGTTCGTCGGTGTTCGCCACGCGATCGCGGTCAGCAACGGAACGGTCGCCCTGATGGCGCTGTTCGCCGGGATCGGCCTCGTGCCGGGCGATGAAGTGATCACGGTCAGCCACACCTTCGCCGCCACGGCGAACGCCATCCTGTTTGTTGGGGCGACGCCGGTCTTCATCGACATCGAGCCCGGCACATACCTCATCGATGCCGATCGCATCGAGGCCGCGATCACGCCGCGCACCAGGGCGGTCTGTGTCGTCCACCTGTTCGGCCTGACCGCGGATATGGACCGGATCAGCGAGATCTGCCACCGTCGCGGTCTGGCCCTCGTCGAGGACGCCTGTCAGGCGCACGGGGCAACGTTCGGCGGTCGGATGGCCGGGTCGTTCGGGCACGGCGCTTTCAGCCTGTATGCGACGAAGAACATGACGACCGGGGAAGGCGGGTTCGTCACGACCGATGACGATTCCCTCGCCGACTGGCTGCGCATGTATCGCAACCAGGGCATGCGAGCCCGCTACGAGTTCAAAATGCTCGGCTTCAACTACCGGATGACCGACCTGGCCGCGGCCATCGGGCTCGCTCAGCTCGCGAAGCTGCCACGGAACACGGCTCTTCGCCAGGCCATCGCCGCCCGCTATGACTCAGCGTTTGCAACGCTGCCTGTCGAGCTGCCGGTCATTCCGGATGGACGGAGCCACGTCTTCCACCAGTACATACTCGACGTCGGGCCCGCTCGCGACGCGATCCTGGCCGACGTCCGCGAGCACGGCGTCGGGGCGGACGTCTACTACCCGATCCCGGTCCACCGCCAGCCCTACCTCCTCGAGCGCGGGTTCCGTGCCGACCTGCCCCGGACCGACGCCGCAGCGGCTCGAACGATGGCCCTTCCGATCTATCCGGGCCTGACCGCGCCGGAAGAACGTCAGGTCGTGGCGGCTGTCATCTCCGCCGTCGGGCGGCACGCGACCGGTACCGGGGTCGAGGATGACGCCCGTTCCCGACCGGCCCTGAGCGCCGTCCGACCCGCTTCATGACCGAAGCCTGGCATCCGGCCGACAACCGCGAGCTTCGCGTCGGACTCATCGGGTTGGGGTCGATGGGTCGCAACCACCTGCGGGTCCTCGCCGCGCGGAACGATGTCCGATTGGTGGCCGTGGCGGACCCTCTGGCCGCGGCTCTCGACGGCGCGGCGACGGGGCTCGGGGCGCAGCGGTATGCGGTTCCTCTGGCCATGATCGCCGAAGCCGATCTCGACGCGGTCGTGATCGCCGCGCCGACGACCGCCCATGTGTCACTTGCCGTCGCGGCCATTGAGCGCGGGATCGCGGTCCTTGTCGAGAAGCCGCTCGCCGCAACGGTCGACGGGGCACTCCAGATCGCGGCCGCGGCACGGGCCAGTGGGACCCCTGTCCAGGTCGGCCACATCGAGCGCTTCAACCCGGCAGTCCTGGAGCTCGGTCGGCTGATCCGGGCGGGCTGGCTCTCGGTCATCTACTCGATCGTCTCCCGCCGAGCCGGCCCGTTTCCGGCCCGGATCCGTGACGTCGGAGTGACCGTGGATCTGGCGACCCATGACGCCGACATCCTCAGCTGGATCGCCGGCGAGCGCCCGTGGCGGGTCTACGGCGAGACCTCGCGCCGCATCCACGCCACCAATGAGGATCTGCTCTTCGGGATCCTGTCCTTTCCGTCGGGAGCGCGCGGCATGCTCGACGTCAACTGGCTGACGCCGGCCAAGCGACGCCAGCTGGCGGTGGTCGGGGAGGAAGGCATGTTCGAGCTTGACTACCTGACTCAGCGGCTGACGTTCACCCGGGCGACCGACACGACGAACCCGCGGCTCATCGGGGGCTATGCCCCGATGTTCGTGGGTGAGGTCGTCGAGCTGCCTGTCGCATCAACCGAACCGCTGGCCGCGGAGATCGACGCCTTCCTGACCGTCGTCCGGGACGGTGGCCGGCCCATGGTGGATGTGACCGACGGCCTGTGGGCTGTTGCGATCGCCACGTCGCTGCTGGCATCGGCGGCCGACGGGATCGCGGTTGATCTGACCAGGCTCGCCCCGCAGTTCGCGGCGGCGGCCGGATGACGATCGTCGATCGCGCGTCGTCCGTCCGGAGCGCTCGCGGCGGGACGATCGAGCTGCCGATCCGGGCCTGCGAGCATCGCCCGCCGAGGCGCGTTGCGCCGTGGGTCGGCGAGCCGGGCACCGCGGGCACGGTCGCCGTGGTCGGAGCCGGCAAGATGGGCCTGCCGCTGTGCGCCCAGTTCGCCGGGCACGGCTGGGACGTGATCGCGGTCGACGTCCGGCAATCGGTCGTCGATTCGATCAACGAGGGCCGCTCGCATGTCGCGGAGGAACCGGGTCTCGCTGACCTGATCGCGGCCGCCCACGCCGAGGGCCGCCTCCGCGCCACGAAGGATGCGGTTGCGGCCGCCCGCGATGCCGACGTCGTCGTTCTCATCGTCCCGGTCATGCTCGACGACGATCATCAGCCCGACTACGCCTTCATGGACGGCGCCGTGACTGCGATCGCGCCCGGACTTCATCCCGATTCGCTCGTCCTATTCGAGACCACGCTGCCGGTCGGCGACACCCGTGTCCGCTTCACCCCTCATCTCGAACGGGTGTCCGGTCTCCGCGCGGACGATCGCTTGTTCGTCGCGTTCTCGCCCGAACGGCTCTACAGCGGCGCCGCTCTGCGCAACCTCGCGACGTACCCGAAGCTCGTCGGCGGGGTCGGCCCGCTCTCGACGGCCCGCGCGGCGGCCTTCTACGACGCGGTCCTCGATGCGGAGATTGTGGCGATGACGAGCGCGGAGGCGGCCGAGTTCGCCAAGCTCGCGGACACGACCTACCGGGACGTGAACATCGCCCTCGCCAACGAGTTCGCGCAGTACGCGGAGCGAGTCGGAGTTGACGTTCACGAGGTCATCGCCGCGGCGAACTCGCAGCCGTACTCGCACATCCACGAACCCGGTCTGGGCGTCGGCGGCCACTGCATCCCGGTGTATCCCCACTTCCTGCTGTCGCGCGCCCCCGATCTCGGGCTGGTCGAGCGTGCCCGCGAGACGAACGACGGTCAGACGGCTCGCGCCGTCCGGACTCTGGCTCGAGAGCTCGACGGACTCGCAGGCGTGCCGGTCCTCGTCCTGGGGCTGACCTACCGTCACGGCGTCCACGAGCTGGCCTATTCGCGGGCCCTCGCCCTGATCGGGGAGCTGGCGCGGGCCGGTGCCGTCGTGTCGGGGTACGACTCGCTCCTCGATGGGGCGGCGACGGCCACGACGGGTGCGGCGCCGTGGACGTGGGGGGTTTCGGGGCCGTTCCAGGCGATCGTCACGCAGACCGCGGACCCGCGGTTCGCCTCGCTCGACCCGGCCTGGTTTCCGGACCTTCGAGTCGTCTTCGACGGGCGGAACAGCCTCCGCGGGCTCCCCCTTCCAACGGGCGTCGTCTATCGGGGTGTCGGCGCTCCGGCGCGTTCACTCCTTCGTGGCGGGGCCTCCTGAGCGAAGGCTCGTCGTGGGAGCTTCGGGCTCATCGTGGGCGCGACACGACCGTCGACCGGCCTGGCCCCCCGAGGGTGGCTCAAGCTCGGCCGAGCGACACGTATCGAAGGCCGGCCGCCCGAACCTGATCAGGGGAGACGACGTCGCGCGTGTCGTAGACGAGATCGCCTGCCATGCGGCCACCCAGGTCAGCCCAGTCGAGCCCGGCGAACGCCTGCCACTCGGTCGCCACGAGGACGGCGTCAGCATTGACGACCGCCTCTCTGACCGTGTCCGCGGTCAGCAGCTCGGGATCGGCGAGGCGCGCCTTCGCGACCGCTTGGGGGTCCGTCCCGACGACGGTTGCCCCTGCGCGCCGGAGATGGCGGGCAAGCGACAGGGCCGGGGACTCGCGCACGTCGTCCGTGTTGGCCTTGAAGGCGAGGCCGAGCAGCGCGATCCGCCTCCCTCTCAGGCCGTCGCCACGCGCGCCCGGCTTTTCGACCGAGGGCGAGCCGTCCTCGAGAAGCGACGCCAGACGGGTCACGATCGCGCGCTGATGGGTCTCGTTCGATCGGCTGACGGCCTCGATCAGCGGGGTCGGGATGCCCCGCGCCGCGGTGATCAGCGACAGGGCGATCGCCTGCTCGGGTAGGCACGAGCCGCCGTAGCCCGGCCCGGCGGTCAGGAACGACCGGCCGATCCGCGGATCGAGCCCGATCCCATCGGCGACGGTGTCGACGTCGGCGCCGACGACGTCGCAGATCCGGGCCAGCTCGTTGGCATAGGCAACCTTCGCGGCAAGGAAGACATTGGTTGCGAGCTTGATCAGGGCCACCGAACGAGCGTCGGCGACGAGCGTCGGGGAATCGATCCCGACATACAGGTCCAGCACCGCCCGGGCGGCGTCGCGGTCGCGCTCTTCCAGCCAGCCGACGATCAGCCGGTCCGGCCGGTCGAAGTCGGCGAGGGCCGAGCCCTCACGCATGAACTCCGGGTTGGTGACGATCGAAGGCGACTGTGCTCGCCCGTCGCGGAGGGCGAGCAGCCGGGCAGGACCGTCAATCGGGAGGGTGGAGCGAACGACGATCGTGTGCATCGCCGTCATCCGCTCGAGGAGCGACGCGACGACCCGCTCCACGTTCACGGTCGACAACGGCCCGTCCGGCCCGCTCGGGGTCGACACCGTCACGATCGAGATGGCACAGTCCGGCGGCGGTGTGAGGTCGGTGGTGAACGCGAGGAGGCCGGCACCGGCGCAGCGGCCGATCGCCTCCTCGAGCCCGGGCTCGAAGACGGGTGGGACACCCCGGACGAGGTTCGCGATCCGGGTCTTGTCGATGTCCGCGACGGTGAGGTGATGGCCGAGTCGGGCGAGGCCGACGGCGGTCACGAGCCCGACGTGACCCGCGCCGATCAGGAACAGGTGCATTGGTGCTCCAGGGAACGGTGGGAGCGTCATTCTATCCGGAGGCCTGCCCTCACGGACCCATGTGGGCGACTCGGGTACCCTTCGTCCGATCGCGCCGCCACCCCGCCGGTGGGCCGGCCCACTTCCCAGGGAGTTCCATGACCGTGTTCCGCCCGCCCGTTGCGGCCGATCGGTGAAGGTCGCGATCGTCGCCGCGAACACCTTCGAGTACGACGCGCGCCAGCTCCGGACCGCCGCCGCCCTCGCGTCCGACGGTCACGACGTGACGCTCGTCGGCCTGGCCGGGCCGGGCCTGCCGGCGCAGGAACGCCTCGAGGGCGGGATCGAGCTCCGTCGGATCGCCCTCGACACCACGATCGCCAGCGCGTTCCGTCCGTTGCCGGCGTCCATTCGGCGGCGCCTCGCGCGGCTGCTCGGCATCGCTCCCGACGCGACCCAGCTCCCGACTGCGCGGCCGGTCGGGGCCGACCGCCTCCGGGCTCCCCTGCGGCGGCTGGCCGAGATCGTCGCCCACGCCCGCCGCGTCGGACCGTGGACCGCGGCCGTTCTTGCCGCGGCGCCGGACGCCGATGTCTTCGCGTGCAAGGCGCTCATTGCGCTGCCCGTGGTCCGTTCGGCGGCCCGTCGCGCCGGCGGCGGCTTCGTCTACGACATCGCCGACATCCACACCGAGGCCGCCCGCCTCGCCCGGATGCCCGCCTGGTTCCGGGCGGTCGTCCGCGGTCGTGAGCGACGCTGGATGCGCGAGGCCGCAGGCCTGACCGCCGTCAGCCCGGGGGTGGCCGACGAGGTCGTCCGCCTGTTCGGGGTCGCTCGCCCGACGGTCGTCCTGAACAGCCCACCGGCCTGGCGCCCGGGCGAAGAGCTGCCGGCGCGGACCGGTCGCCTGCGGACCCTCGTCGGGATCGGGCCGGACCGGCCCCTGGTCCTCTACCAGGGCGGCTTCAGCGTCGATCGTGGGATCGAGGAGCTGGTGGCGGCGATCGAGACGCCGGCTCTCGCAGGCTGGGATGTGATGACCGTGTTCATCGGCTACGGACGGCTGCGGGCCTGGATGGACGAGCAGGCGGCGCGGTTGCCCGGGCGGGTCGTCGTCGTCGACGCGATCCCGCCGGCGGAGCTCCAGGAATTCACTGTCGACGCGGACGTCGGGTTCGTCGGCCAGCCGCCGCGGACGCTCAACCAGCGGCTGAACCTCGCGAACAAGCTGTTCGAGTATCTTCAGGCCGCGGTTCCGGTGATCGTCGCCGACGGCACCGCCCATTGCGGGCTCGTTCGGGAACACGCGGTCGGCCGATGCGTCGACATCGACGATCCGGCCACGATCGCGCGGGCGATCGGCGAGTTGCTCGGGGCGGGTCCGGACGAGCGCGAGCGTTTCCGCCGCCACGTCCGAGCGGTGGCGCTGGCCGAGTACACGTGGGAGATCCAGGGCTTGAACGTCATCGAGCTGTACCGCGGGATCGGTCGGTGACCGGACACGACGCCCGGCGGATGGCCATCGTCACCCACAGCGTGGTCGAGGAGGATCCCCGGATCCGGCGCGAATCCGAGGCACTCGTTGCGGGCGGCTGGGAGGTCGACGTCTTCTGCCTCAGCGGTCCCGCGGACGCGGCGCCCCAGGCCGCCGGCATCCGTCTCGTCCCGATCGATGTCGGGCGACACCAGGGGGCCGGCCTGGCGACCTATCTCGTCGAGTACGGGTTGTTCTTTTTTCGGGCAGGCTTCGCGCTCGCGAGGGCGCAGCGCCGGCGGCGCTACCGGGTCGTCCAGGTCGCGGCGCCACCCGATCCGCTGATCTTCGCCGCCCTCCCGCTGCGGCTGGTCGGGGTCCCCCTGATCCTCGACCTGCACGAGGCGACCCCGGTCTTCTTCCGGAGCCGCTTCCCGGGCGCGGTGAACCGGATCTCGGACGGCCTCCTCCATCTCGCCGAGCGGCTCTCGATCGCCGTCGCCCGGGCGGTCATCTCGGTCAACCAGCCACGCCATGCGCGCCTGCTCGACCTCGGTTATCCCGCGACGAAGCTGCATGTCGTCACGAATGGGCCGTCGCTCGGGAGGTTCCAGCCCGACCAGCATCCTGTGCGGCCGTTCATGGCGGACGGGTTCCTGCGGATCGTCTACACGGGCGCGATCACCCCACTGTACGAGCTCGACGTCGTGGTCCGCGCCATCCGCCTGATTCGCGACGACCGTCCCGACCTGGCGGTCCGCTTCGAGCTCTACGGACGCGGCGATGCGGAGCCCGGGCTCGCCGCGCTCGCCAAGGAGCTCGGCATCTCCGACCGGGTCTTCTTCCACGGGCGGGTTCCCCTCGAGGCCATTCCGGCGGCCCTCGCCGGCATCGACATCGGCGTGTCGCCGATCCGGCGCGACCCGTTCACCGAGATCAGCATGCCGACGAAGGCCCTCGAGTACGCGATCATGGGCAAGCCCGCGGTCGCCGCGGACATGGCCGCCGCACGGGACCACTTCGACATCCCGATGCTCTCCTGGTACGAGCCGGGCGACACCGCGAGCATGGCCGCCGCGATCCTCCGTCTCGTCGACGATGCCGGCGCTCGGGAGGCCGGCGCGGCTGCGGCGGGCGGCCGCGCGCGCGAGCTGTCGTGGGATCGCGAGGCGCCGGCGTACGTGGCGCTCGTCGAGTCGGTCGCCGCGCGGCGTTAGGTCGCCCAGCCGCATCGAATAGCCGAATCCTGCGAGATTCGAATCATTCGGCTATTCGCATGGGCCGCGAGGGGCGATCCGCCCGACGCGCAGAAGCGATCCGCCGGCCGCGCGGGGCGCGACCGCCGTGAGGATCAGCGGATCAGACCCCGTCAGCCGCCGCTCCGAACGAGCGGTCGCAGGAGGTCATCGATCTGGGTGAAGTAGAGGCCGCGCTCGACGCGGTCGAGGATCACCCGATCGATCGGACCGATGAGCTTCGCGATCTCGGGATGAAACATGAGGTCGTTGATGTGGATCCAGATCGACTCCGCGAAGTAGCGCGACAAGACCGCCATGTTCCGCCCGAAGAAGCTGTCGTAGGCGATCACGGTCACGCCCGGAACCATCGGCCGATCGCCGGTGGCGATGATCCGGTAGACGGCGGGTGCGCCCGTCGTCTTGACCGGAAGATCCATCGCGGTCTGGACGATCTGCACGGTCGGGCGGAGCGTGACCGACGGGACGGTATCGCGGCGGATGAGCCCGATCTGACGCGCCAGATCCGCGGAGGCCCTCGTCGGCGGCCCGGTCACGACGTCGTCGTCCCGCCAGAGATCCGGGCCGAAGGAGTTGATCAGCGCCCGCATCGCCGGCACGGCTCCGGTCGGCGTCCAATGTGTGTCCTCGACGTAGTAGAGGAGGGGACCGTCCTGGTGCGCTGCCCGCTCGGCAAGGACGGCCGCCCATCCGTCGATCGCGAACGAGGAGCGCGCGTCGAGGGCGGCCCTCATCGCCGGGCGCCGGTCATCGGTGCAGGCCGGGCCATAGGGCATTCCCGGATCGAGCTTCTCCGGGTAGATCACGTGCTTGTCGGGTGCCAGCACGAAGCGGAAGTCCTGGCCCGCGGCGGTGAACGCCGCGTCGATGCGATCGAGGGCGGCGGTGATGTCGGAAACGCCGAGGTCGCAGCGCGGCTGGATCTCCTCGCGCGTGAACAGCCACGATCCCGTCCCCCGTACAACCGCGGGATTCCCCGTCCCGCCGCTCAGCCAGTAGGCCTGGCCCCGGAGCAGGACGGCGATGGGGCGGACGGCGATGTTGTCCGCGATGAAGCGATCGACCGCGGCGTACCAGCTTCGATCGAGCAGGCTCCCGACCGTCGCTTTGGGCGCGACGAGAAGGGGCCGGTTCTCGATCGCCGGCGGGCGGACCCGGGCGGCCAGGAGGACGCCCGGAACCAGGAGGCCCACGCAGAAGACGACGACCACGAGCCGATCGAGCTGGCGCCAACGGCGGCCCGGGCTCGGCGGAGGCAGATGCCCGGACAGGTGGACGGTCGGATCGTCCGGCTGGATCGGGAGGGGATCGTCGCTCATGCCGGCGCTCAGAACTGGAAGTACAGGAACGGGCTGAACGTGCCGGAGATGACGAACACGAGCGCTGCCGGCAGAACCAGTCCGGCCACGACGAGCCGCAGCACCCGGTGCGCCCGCGGGATCGGGTTCTCGAGTCGGACGCCCGTCACCCACGTTCGCGGCAGCAGCACCGAGCCCGCGCCGAACACCAGGCAGGCGGTCGCGATCGGGTCGAGAGCGACTCGGACCGCCAGGGGCAGGGCGAGGCCCGGCCGGAGAAGCGCTGCGTAGTACCCGGCAGCGTAGTCGAGGGTCGGCGACCGGAACAGGACCCACCCGAGCACCACGAGGACGATGGTGATGACCTGCCAACCGGCCGGCCGGATCCCGACGCCGCGCCCGGCTCCGGTGATCCGCTCGAGCAGCAGCAGGATGCCGTGGTAGGCACCCCAGAGCACGAACGTCCAGTTCGCTCCGTGCCAGAGCCCGGTCACCAGGAACACGATGACGAGGTTGCGGTACGTCTGGCGCCGCGTGCCACGGTTCCCGCCGAGGGGGAGGTACAGATAGTCGCGGAACCAGCGCGAGAGCGACATGTGCCAGCGTCGCCAGAACTCGGTCACGCTCCGGGCCGCGTACGGTCGGTCGAAGTTCTCGGGCAGGCGGATCCCGAACATCATCGCCAGCCCGAGAGCCATATCGGAATAGCCGCTGAAGTCGAAATACAGCTGAACGGCGTAGGCGACGACGCCGAGGATCGCCGGACCGCTGGTCAGCGCCGCCGTCGGGGTGGCGAAGGTCGCGTTGGCGATCGGCGCGACGAGGTCGGCGATCAGGACCTTCTTGCCGAGCCCGAGCGAGAAGCGATAGATGCCGGCGGCGACCGCGTCGATGGTCTCGCTGCGCTCGACGAGCTGGTCGCGGATCTCGTGAAAGCGGACGATCGGCCCGGCGATCAGCTGGGGGAAGAACGTGATGTAGAGGACGAAGTCGATCGGCGACGCCAGGTGGCGAGCACTGCCGCGGTTGATGTCCATCAGGTAGCTGAGGGCATGGAACGTGTAGAACGAGATGCCGATCGGGAGGACGACCGCAGCCCACGGGATCCCGGGAGCGCCGAGCGCCGCAAGCGCGCCGTTCCACGTGGCGACCCCGAAGTTGGCGTACTTGAACCAGCCGAGGAGGGCGACGTTGACGACGACGCCGAGCGCCAGCCAGCGCCGCGCGAGGCTCGCGTCGCCACGATCGTGGGCCCGTTCGAGCCGGAGGCCGATGACGAAGTTCGCGGTCACCGAACCGATCAGGGCGAAGACGATCGAGCCGGCGCCCCACGTGTAGAACGCGAGGCTGGCGAGGACGAGGACCGCGTTCCGGCCGCGCCGGGGAGCCACGTAATAGGCGCCGAGAACGGCAGGCAGGAAGAAGAAGAGAAACGTGACGGAGGAGAAGACCATGCGCGGGCCGGAGGATACCCCGTCGGCTAGACTTCGGCCGTCCCACCGCGCGCCGGCAAGGTCATCGCCCGGCGCCGCCGTGGGTCGCTGGAGGATCGGCATGGGTCACGACGCGCGCGTCGCCATCATCGGGCTCGGCTACGTCGGACTGCCCCTCGCCATTGCCTTCGAGGAGGCCGGTCTGGAGGTCGTCGGCATCGATGTGAGCGAGGCCCGTCTGGCCGAGCTGCGCGCCGGAACGTCGCCGATCGATGACATCAGCGATGAGCGACTCCGGGCGGCCACGGCGAAGGGCCTGCGGGTCGCCGCGCCCGCCGAGGCCCGCCTGGGCGACGCCGACGCGATCTTCGTCTGCGTCCCGACCCCGATCACCGACTCGAAGGATCCCGATCTCGGACCCGTCCTGGTGGCCGGCGAGATGATCGCCGCGAGCCTTCGCTCCGGCCACCTGATCGTCCTCCAGTCGACCACCTTCCCCGGCACCACTACCGGTCCATTCCGGGAGGTCCTCGAGCGCGGCAGTCTCGTCGCCGGTCGCGACTTCGACCTCGCGTTCGCCCCCGAGCGGGTCAACCCGGGCGATCCGGCCAGCGCGTCGCGGGACGTGCCGCGCCTCGTCGGAGCGACGACGCCGGAGGGGACGAAACGGGCCGCCGCCCTCCTCAGCCACATCAATGCCAAGGTCGTCGAGCTCACCTCGCCCGACGCCGCCGAGATGGCGAAGCTCCTCGAGAACGTCTTCCGCAACGTGAACATCGCGTTCGTCAACCAGCTCGCCCTGCTGTGTGAACGGATGGGCCTCGACGTCTGGGAGGTCATCGACGCGGCTGCGACGAAGCCCTTCGGGTTCATGCGGTTCACACCGGGCCCCGGCGTCGGCGGCCACTGCATCCCGGTCGACCCGTACTACCTCGCCTGGCGAGCCCGCCAGTTCGACTTCGTCGATCGTTTCGTCGAGCTCGCCGGTGACATCAACCTGGCGATGCCGCGGCACGTCATCGACCTCGTCGCGGAGGCGCTCAACGAGCGCGGCCGGGCGGTCCGGGGAGCAACGGTCGGCGTGATCGGCGTCGCGTTCAAGCCGAATGTCCGCGATGCCCGGAACTCGCCGGCGGCGGAGGTCCTCGCCGGGCTCGTGGGGCGCGGCGCGACGATCGCGTACCACGACCCGCATGTTCCGAGCTTCGCCGCCGCGGACGGCTCGCGGCTCGAATCGATCTCCCTCGACGCGCTCATCGCCACATCCGACGTGGTCGTCGTCCTCGCCGCCCACGGGGCGGTCGACTGGGGACGCGTCTACGGAACGGCGGACCTCATCGTCGACACCGTGAACAACTCGCGCGGTCGAGCCGTCCGCTCGCGCCAGGTCCTGCGGCTCGGTGCCGGTTGGGCCGCGATCCCGGCTGCGGAAGCGGCGGGAGCCGGGGACGCCGCGACCCCGGGAGTCGCAGACGCGGCGGCTGAGGCGGCCACGGCCCCGGCATCGCCGGCGTGACCGACCGGGTCGTCCACGTCGTCGGCGCACGGCCGAACTTCGTGAAGGCGGGCCCCGTCGTCAAGGCACTCGACGGGCGCGGCGTCGAGCAGCTGGTCATCCACACCGGCCAGCACTACGACCGGACGATGTCCGAGATCTTCTTCAGCGAGCTCGGGTTGCCCGAGCCCGACGTCAACCTCGGCGTCGGCTCCGGCAGCCACGCCGTGCAGACCGCCGCGCTGCTCACGACCCTCGAGCCCGCCCTCATCGGCCTCGATCCCGCGCTGGTCGTCGTCTACGGCGACATCAATTCGACGCTCGCAACCGCCGTCGTGACGAGCAAGCTCGGGCAGCCGCTCGCCCATGTCGAGGCGGGTCTGCGGTCCTTCGACATGACGATGCCGGAAGAGGTCAACCGGCGGGTGACCGACATCCTCGCCGACCTGCTGTTCGTGACGAGTCCCGAGGCGATCGGCAACCTCGATCGGGAGGGTGTCGCGGCGGACCGAATCCATTTCGTCGGCAACCCGATGATCGACACGCTTCTCGCGAACCTCGACCGGTTCGACGTGGACGGCGCGCGCCAGGCGTACGGCCTGACCGGGTCATACGCGGTCGCGACCCTGCATCGCCCGGCCAACGTGGACACGCCCGAGGCGGCGACGAGGGTCGTCGCGATGCTCGAATCGGTCAGCGCGCAGCTGCCGGTCGTGCTGCCACTCCATCCGCGCGGTCAGGCGATGCTGGCCTCGGTCGGCCTCGTCCAAGGTCCCGGTCTCCGGCTGGTCGAGCCGCTCGGATACGTGGCGTTCATCTCGTTGGTCCGCGGGGCGTCTGTCGTCATCACCGACTCGGGCGGAATCCAGGAGGAGACGACGATTCTTGGCGTTCCCTGCCTGACCGTCCGGCCGAACACCGAGCGTCCGATCACGATCAGCCATGGCACGAATCGCCTGGTCGAGCCGGCCGAGGTGGGCTCGCGGGTCGGCCGCATCCTCGCCGCGCCGCACGACGCGCCGACCGAGACGCCGCCCCTCTGGGATGGGCACGCCGGCGAGCGGATCGCCGACGTCGTGACGGGCTGGCTGCGCGCCAGGACGCCGCTGCCGTGATCGCGCGAGCCAAGGCCGTCATCCGGCCAGCGATCCTTCGTCATGAGCGACTGACGCGTGTCCTCAAGACGGTCAGGCGGACGGGGCGGGCGACCGCGCGGCGTGTGAGGTGGGCGTTCCGCCCGCCGGGCCGCTATCCGACGGACTTCGTGACCGGCGGGTCGCGTCGGCGAATCGGGGCCGTGTGGCCGAGCCCGCCCGAGATCACCCAGCCGTTCAGCGCCGCGACGGCGCCGCAACCGACCGGCCGACCGGCAGCCTACGACCTCGCCCTCTTCGAACAGCTCAATGCCGAGTACGCGGACGAGCCGGTCCAGCCGACCGCGCCGAAGTATGACCAGGAATCGATCACCGCTCGCTCACGGTGGCGGATCAGCTCGATCCACGACCAGATCGATCTCGGGGGCAAGGCCGTCCTCGAGGTCGGCTGCGGCGCGGGCTACGAAGTGTGGTACCTGGATCGCCATTTCGGCTGTGATGCCTGGGGCATCGACATCACTCCGCGGCGGGCATGGGACACGTTGCGGAGCGAACGGGTCCACCTGGTGGAAGGCGACATCGCCGTTCCCGGGACGTTACCGGCGGACACGTTCGACCGAGTCATCTCGTTCACCGTCTGGGAGCACATCACCCATCCGCTCGGCGCGATCACGGAGCTCGAGCGCGTGATGAAGCCGGGCGGCCTGGCGTGGATCCGGGCCAATCTCTACCGGGGGCCGACGTCCTCGCACCGGACACGCGACGTCTATTTCCCGTTCCCGCACCTGCTGTTCGCCGACGCCGTGATCGATGAGGCGATGCGGCGCGCCGGCCGGCCCGCAGGCGGTTCGGCCTGGGTCAATCGCCTGACGTGGGAGCAGTACGAGGCCGCGTTCCTGGCGGCGGGTTTCGCGATCCGCGCCCTGAAGTTCACGCTCTACCCGCTCGACGAGGTCTTCTACGATCGATTCGAGGACATCCTCGGGCGGTACCCGAAGCAGGACCTCGAGCGCGGGTTCTTCCAGGTCGTCCTCGAGAAACCCAGGCGCCGCCGGTCGCCGAGACGCTGACGCCGTGATGGCGAGTTCGGGGCTCCTCGCCCAGGTGGGTCGGATAACGACGGTGGCCGGGTCGGGCCCACGCTCGCGTCACGGCTATCATCGCGAGGAGATGGCGTCCGCCCACCCACCGCACCACCCGCCGATCCGGCTCGACCACGAACGGCCGGCGACGCTTGGTCGCCCGGCCTTGGCCCGGCGGCCGTTTCTGCGGTCGACCAGCGTGCCGGCTCGTGGCTGACGGCACGGCGCAGCGAGGAACCGACAGGGAGGATCCGGCTGCAAACCGATCCGGCTCGCCCGCAGGCGCTGACGACATCCCGGCCGCGGAGCGGATTGCCGCCTTGGAACAGGAGGTCCGCAGCCTCGAGCTGGCTGTCCGCGACCGAGCCTCGGCGCTCATCCAGGCTCGCGAGGCCAGCCGCCAGAGTCGGCTGGCCACAGAGCGCGCGGAGCGTGAGCGCGACACGGCCCTCGCCAAGGTCGACCGCATCACCGCCAACCCCGTCGTCCGGCTCGGGCTCGTCGCGCTTCGGGTCGGGCGCCGGGCTCGCGCCGCTGCAGCGATGTGGCGACCGCGCCGCCGTGGTGCGTCGCGCCTGGCGGAGCAGCGCCTGAAGGCACGGATCCTCGCCCAGCTGCCCGCCCCGCCCGCCGGCAGCGGGCCGCGCGTGACGATCGTCATCCTGAATCGCGACGGCGTCGGCCATCTCCGCACGCTCCTGCCCGCCCTCGAGTCGATCGCCTACGAGGACGTCGAGATCGTGGTGGTCGACAACGCGTCGTCCGACCGCTCGCTCGCCTTCGTTCGCAGCCATCGGTCGCGCCATCCGATCAGGATCATCGAGAACGCCGAGAACCTCAGCTTCTCGGACGCCAACAACGTCGTTCCCCGCGAGAGCGAGTCCGAGCTGGTGCTCTTCCTGAACAACGACGTCCGGCCGATCGAGCCGCATTGGCTGAGCTGGATGGTGGAGACCATCATGACCCCGGGTGTCGTCGCCTGCGGCGCCCGACTGATCCAGCCGCCGCGCCGCGTGTTCGGACCGGCCGCAACGGGCATGCCGGCGGCTCTCGAGCTGCAACATGCGGGGATCCAGTTCGACTGGTTCGCCGGGATGCCACGGCCGCGCAACATCGGCGGTCCGGATCCCTGCGCCGATGGCCTCGCCACCGTCCAGGAGCGCCCGGCCGCCACCGCCGCGTGCCTCCTCGTGCGCCGCGATGCCTTCCTCGAGGCCGGCGGTTTCGACCCGGCCTACGTCTACGGCTACGAGGATGTCGACCTGTGCCTGCGCCTTCGGGCGAACGGCGGCCGGATCGTCGTCGATGGACGGGCCGCGCTCTGGCACGACGAATCCGCGACGCGACGCCGCCATGTCCAGGAGACGCACCTGAGGCAGCGGGCGAACCGGGCCACCTTCTATGCACGGTGGGGCCGGCAGTTCTTCCGCGAGGTCCTGCTCGACCGGCTCGACGGCCGCGGCTTCCTGTCGATGGAACCGTTGGATTGCGCGATCGTCGCGCCGGCGACATCGGCGATTCCGCCAGGCGGGGAGTCTCGAGCGGCGACGCTCCGCGAGGCCCTGTCAGCCAGGGGATGGTCGGCGAGGGTCATCATGGCCGGCGGCGACGCCTCGCCGCCGACGGCCGACATCATGGTGGTGACCGACCCGCGGGTCGACGTCCGGGAGCTGCCACGTCACGCGATCAAGGTCGCAGCGATCGCGGGTGCGGCCGAGCCGTGGGTCGCGACCGAGTGGATCGACGACTACGACCTCGTGCTCGCCGACAGCGACGACGCGCTCGATGCCATCCGCGCCGAGAGCTCCCACGTTGCGAGCCGCGTGCCGACCGACGCGTCCGCGGCGGTCCTGGCCGATACGATCGAGACGGAGCTTCGCCGGTGGGTCGCGGGGCGGCGCGTCGGGATCCTGATCCAGGCGGACGACTGGGAAGGTGCCGCGACCTCGGGCGACTACCACTTCGCACGAGCGCTCCAGCGCCAGTTCGAGCGACGCGGATTGCCGGCGACCGTGTACTTCCGACCCGAGTGGAGAACCCCGGTCTCCACCAGGGACGACCTGCTCATCCATCTCTGGGGTCGCTACCCGGTCGAACGTCGGTCTGGCCAGACGATGATCCTCTGGATCCTCTACCACCCCGAGCTCGTCGACGACGAGCTCCTCGCGGCCTACGACCTCGTCCTCGTCGCGTCCGATCGCTTCGCCGAGGCGATCGCTCCCCGTTCGGACGCACCGGTCGTTTCCGTCCACCAGGCCGCCGATCCGGAGCGATTCCGGCCGGGGATGTCCGGACCTGCCCACGACCTCCTGTTCGTCGGCAACTCACGCGGCGTCCGCCGGCCGATCCTCGACGACGTCACGCCCACTCCGCACGACCTTGCGGTGTACGGCGGCGGCTGGCCTCCCGATCTCCTCGACCCGGCGTACCTGCGCGGGAGCTCTGTCTCGAACGACCAGCTGCCCGGCTACTACGCGTCGGCAGCGATCGTCCTGAACGACCACTGGCAGGAGTCGGCGGAGGCCGGCTTCCTCAACAACCGGCTCTACGACGTCCTCGCTGCAGGCGGGTTCGTCATCTCCGACGAGGTCGACGGGCTCCGGGAGGAGTTCGACGACGGTGTCGTTGCCTACCACGATGCGGCGGAGCTCGTGCAGCTCGTCGAGCGCTATCTCGGCGACCCGACGGCCCGGGCGGAGCGGGCCGGACGCGGCCGTCGGGCAGTCCTCGAACGCCACACGTTCGGCCATCGCGTCGACGAGATCCTCCGCCTGGTCGCGGGCCTGGGCGCGTCACGGACCGGGGGCATCCTGGTCGCAGCTTCGACCGCCGACGCCGGCTCGACGAGTCGCCATGGACCAGTGTGAGATCTGCGGCGCCCGCGGAACGTTCCGTCGGATCGACCTCCGGGAGATGCTGGTCGGGACCCGCGAGACGTTCATCTACCTGCGCTGCCCGGGGTGTGGTGTCCTCCGCATCGCCGACATGCCAACCGACGTCGGCCGCCACGGCCCGCCCGACGACTACGACCGACCCGCCGTCGATCCGGCACGGCGGCTCAATCCGCTGGTCCGGCTCGCCGATCGGTCGAACACGCAGGTCACCCTCTTCGGGCGTGGACGGCGGCGCGCCCGGCTCCTCCGCCGCTGGGCGCCGGGACCGGCGGCAACGGCGGCCGACCGAATGCGGATCAAGCGGCTCGGGCTGAAGTCCTTCGACGACCCGATCCTGGACGTCGGCTGTGGCCTTCGGGCCGGCCACCTCGTCGCGCTCCGACGGCTCGGCTTCCGGAAGCTGCTGGGCGTCGACCCGTTCCTCGAGGCGGACGGCGAGACCGAGGGCGTCCGGCTTCGACGGATCGGAATCGGCGAGGTCACCGGGTCGTTCCAGGCGATCACGTTCCACCACACGTTCGAGCACGTTCCCGACCCGCTGACGACCCTGGCGGCGGCGGCGGCACGCCTACGGCCGGGCGGGGTCGTGCTGATCCGGACGCCGGTCTTCGGGACCTGGTTCTGGGACCGGTTCGGGGGATCGTGGTGGGATCTCGATCCGCCCCGCCACCTGTTCGTACACACCCGTGCGAGCCTCGAGCGTCTCGCGGCCGACGCGGGGCTCGAGCTCGTCGAGGTGGTGTGGGACTCCTCGTTCGTCGAGCTCATCGCGAGCACCCAGATCGCCCGAGACGTGGCCTGGCGGGAGCCCGCGTCCTGGCAGGTCAATCCGCCGGCCGGGTTCGATGAGGCGATGATCGAGGACTTCAGGCGCCGAGCGGCCGCGCTCAACGCGGCCGGCGACGCAGGTCGAGCCGGATTCTATTTCCGGCGCCGCGCGGGCGCGGGTCCCGCGCCAGCCGCCTGATGCAGGGGCAACGTTCCGGGCCGCGGCTGGCCTTCAGGCTCGCCGCCCTCGAACGCGGCATCCGGGGCTTCGTCACCGGCGTCCCGCCGGCGTCCCGGCCACGGCCCACGACCCCGGCGCCGCCACCGGGCAAGCCGGATTACGCGATGCACGAGCTGATCCGCATCCAGCCGAGATCCTCCGCACTGACGTCGCCCAGGTTCAACCTGGTGATCCCGACGCTGAGCGCGGCGGCCGCGTTCGGCGGCGTGCGGACCGCCATCGACCTGTTCCGCGCCTTGACAGGACCGGCGACGGCCATCCGGATCATCAGCCTGGCGCCGCTCGATCCGACCGTGACCGAGGCGTTCCCGGGATCCGTCGTCGTCGAGCGGAACGAGGACTCGCTCCATCCGCGGCAGCTCGTCGCGATCGCGTCCGACCGCGACGCATTCCTGCCCGTCGGCGCGCAGGACATCTTCATGGCGACGTTCTGGACGACGGCCGACTTCGTGCTCAGGGTCCGTCGCTGGCAGGAGGCGACCTACGGGTCCGTCCCACCGCGGTTCATCTACCTGATCCAGGACTTCGAGCCGGGGTTCTATCCATGGTCGGCGCAGCATCTCATCGCCCGGTCGACCTACGACGACCCCCGGGCCACGATCGCGGTGTTCAACTCGAGCCTGTTGCGCGACTATTTCCACGCGTCCGGGATCCGGTTTCCGGAGGAGCGCGTCTTCGAGCCCAAGCTCGCCGGACCGCTGCGCCTCGTTCGTGAACGGCCCCCGTTGCCGCGCGACCAACGGATCGTCGTCTACGGCCGTCCGTCCACCCCGCGGAACGCCTTCCCGCTGATCGTCGAAGGACTCCGCTCCTGGCGCACGAAGCACCCTGCGGCGGCCGAGTGGTCGATCGTCTCGGCGGGCCAGAACCACGAGGACGTCGATCTCGGCGACCATGTCCGGCTGCGTTCCATCGGCAAGCTCGAGATCACCGCCTACGGCGACCTCCTCAAGCGCTCCGCCGTCGGGATCTCAATGATGGTCTCCCCGCATCCGAGCTACCCGCCCCTGGAGATGGCCCACCTCGGCATGCTCGTCCTGACGAACCGCTTTGGCGGCAAGGATCTGTCGAGCTGGCACGAGAACCTGGTGTCGGTCGAGCCGCTGACGGCCGACGGAATCGGCGATGCCCTCGCGGCCCTCTGTCGGCGGTGCGAGCTCGACCCGCTCGCCGGCGAGCACGGAGCGACCCTTCGGCCGGACTACCTGAGCGACAAGCCGGAGTTTCCGTTCGCCTCCGAGCTCGCGGCGTCGCTTCGATCCGTTACGGACTGACCCGAACGACCCCGCGGTGGGCTCGAGCCGGCGGCTCCGGGCGGGCAGCGTCGGACAGGCCGACCACGGGTCCTCGCCGCGGCCCCTTCCTTCGTCGCCGTCGCGACGGCGATCAGCCCGAAGCGCGGCTCAGGGTTCGCCCGGCCGGGAGGCACAAGTAGAAGGTTCGGTCCTGGGTGTTCGGTGGCACGAGGGCGAGCACGGTCCCGAAGCCACAGTCCCGGAGCATCCGCACGAGGTCGGGCTGGGTGGCCCAGAAGGAGGTCAGGTTTCCCCACGCCGCGGTCGCCGTCTCGGCGAGGTGCACCTCGCGGTCCGCGGCGACCTCGCGGAACGTGTGCCCGGCGTATCCCTGCTCGACGTGCGTCGGACGGTTCGAGTGGTGGGTATCGAGGATCGTGACCGTGCCGGAGCATCTTCGGAGCAAGTCGAGCTGGTCCGGCAGCTCGAGGTGATAGAGGAGGCCGAGCAGGGCGATCACGTCGAAGCCGCCGACGTCGTAGGTGCGCACATCGTGCTGGATCCAATCGATGCCCGGGGTCATGGGCATCCGCTCCGTGCGTGCGTCCACCGCGGTCACGCGCCAGCCCATGTCCTGGGCGGCAACCGAGAACATCCCGTGGCCGGCGGCGAGGTCGAGCAGGCGGCCCGGTGGGAAGAGGCCGAGCAGGGCCTTGAAGACGGTGACCCGATGGTCGCCGCCCCCGTCGGCCGGATAGATCCACTCGATGGTCGGGCCCGACGATGCAGCCGTTCCGGCCGCGGCCCTCGGCCCGATCGCGCGGGATGCGGAAGGAGCCGATCCCGGGCGCGGCACCCGCCGGCGGACGCTCCGGGCCAGACGGCGGACCAGCGATCGCATCAGGCGCCCGCCCCGGCGGCCGCCCTCGAGTCGCGACGAACATCGGGCGATCGGTCGGCCAGCAGCGGCGCGGCGGCAGCCACGAGTGTCGCGACGCGATCTTCGAACGTATGTCGCTCGAGGACGACCGTGCGGCCGCGCTCGCCGAGGAGCCGCCGAGCGGGTGGGTCGGCGAGATAGCGATCGATCAGGAGTTCGAGCTCGCGGGGCTCGCGATACGTCAGGACGGCGCCGTCGAACTCCGCCTCGATTCCGTCGACGTCGTCCGAGATGACGCAGGCGCCGCAGGCGAGAGCGTCGTACAGGCGGTTCGACATGAACCCGTTCGCCCGCATGTCATCCCAGTGGTCGTTCAGCACGATCGCGGCCGCGGTGTAGTAGCGGGCAAGGTCGGCATTCGGAATGCTTTCTCCCTTGACGTATCGCGGCGCAATCAGGTCCGCCGTCCAGTTCGCACCGTACACCGCGAGGTCGTGGGTCGTCCCCGCCAGGTCCGTCGTGATCTTGCGAGGCACCTTTCGCGAGTTGGCGATGAACAGGAGCTCGTGGGCGGGACCGCCCGGCTCCGGCTGGAACCGCTCCGGGTCGGTCGCCTGGTGGAGGGGCTCGACGGGAACCCGGGTGTCTGACGCCATCCGCGCGGCGAACGCGTCGGAGGCGACGAAGACATGGTCGTACTGCTCGTACAGGCTCTCGCTCGCCCGCTCGGGATGGCTGATCTGCCAGAGAAGGTTCACCTGGGCCGGTCGGATCGGCCCAGTGCTCAGGCCGAACAGATGCAGGCTCACATCGTCCCGGGCGGGAACGCTCGTCGTCCACTCGGGTAGCAGGTGGACCCGCGTCGGGACTCCGGTTCGCTCGAGGATCCGCTGGATCGCCCTTGCGAAGAAGTAGTCGCCCCACTGGTCGACCTGCTCCCACCCTGGCACGCCGATCCGGATGCCCCAGCGGGTTGCCGTCGTCCAGTCCACGAGCGCGTCCCGGACGGCCGCGCCGCGCCGCGCGTACGTGTGTCGGGCGAGAACCACATCCCGGTATCGCGCGGCGATCGACGCCACGGCGTCACGGTCCGCGAGGATTGAGCGAACCGTCGCGATGAGCTCGTCCGAGGTCGACCATGTCGGGAACCCGGTGTCGAACAGCTCCTCGACCCCCGGGACGCCGTTCGACACGACGACGGCGCCCGTCGCGAGGGCATCGAAGACCCGCGAGTTCACCGATCCGAACGGGCGCGTCGAGGACGCGGCGTCGTCTACGACGATCCGGGCGGAGGCGTACGCGGCCGGCACGCGATCGTAGTCGAGGAACCCGCGATGGAGGCCCGCGAACGCGGGCAGCTCGTCCCAGCCTCGACCGTACACGTGCACCGACGCACCGGTCGCCGCAAGCGCCGGTAGGGCATCGACGACGTCGCGATGCTGGCCCCAGTAGCTGCCGACGAACAGCACGTCGCAGGCCAGCTCGGGGTCTGCCGGCTGGGGCCGGAATCGGTCGACGTTCGTCGCGATCGGCAGAACCGAGGCCACCTTGGAGCTCCGTTCGCGAACGAGCTGAGCGATCCGTGCGCTCGAGGCGAACACCAGGTCGAAGTCGTCCATCCACGGCTGATCGAGCCAGCGCTGTGCCCAGTTCCGGATCCAGGCCAGCGTCACGATGTGCCGCGGGAGGCGGCGGATGTCGCACGATTCGAGAAGGACGATCACTGCCTCGATCGAGGGATCGGGGCGGTACCACCGCTGGTCGTGCCGTTCGAGGTAGCTGACCCTCCAGCCGAGGCGCTCGAGCGCGTCACCGAGCTCGTGGCCGGTGTACCAGTCGCCAAATCCCGCACTCGGGTCGTCGCGGGTGACCGTGATCCCCACGTGGAATGGGTCCGCCGACCACCGGGCATCGCCCATCAGGGCGTCGGCCAGCGCGTCACGGAACAGGCGCGGCCCCCAGGCGCGGGCCACCTCTTCGCGGTCGGCCGCGTCGCGAGCGGCGCGTTCTTCGGCGGATCCTCGAGCGGCGTCGACGGGCGCGTGCTGCCACATCGCCGCTCGCCCATCGAAGACCAGCCGTTCGCCGGCGGCGCGGAGGCGGAGGCTCAGGTCGACGCCCCACGGTCCCGCACCGGGATCGACCGCCCCGTCGTCGATCCCCGCCGCGTCGCCGATGGCCGCCAGGGCCGACCGTCGGACCAGGATGCACGCCCCCGCCAACGCCGGCACCTCGGCCACGCCGAGCGCCTCCGCCGTGGTTGGCTCGTCGCCTGCGCCGATCGCCTCGGGAACCGGGACGCCGTGAGCGCGGTCGAACGCGACGCCCCGGCTGGCAAGGCTCAGGTCCCGCGAATCGGGCGCAGCTCCCGCTCGGCCGCGCCTGCGGGCGTGGATCAGGCGGGGTCCCACTGCCGCGGCTCCCGACGCCTCGCTCGTCTCGACCAGGAGGCTCAGCCAGTGGTCGTTGATCGGCTCGACGCCTGCGCCCATGAACAGGACCAGGTCAGCGGCCCCCGCTGCGGGCGGTCCGACGACGTCCACGGGGCCGGTCCCGTTCGGCTCGTCACCGATGATCGTGATCGGGAACGGGAAGTGGTCGGGGGCAGGGAACGGGGTCGCACGGCCCGGGTGTCTACGATCGTGGACCACGACCTCGACGTTGCGATGCGTTGTCCTTCGCAGCGACTCGAGGCAGGCCGCCAACCGCTCGTCGTCACCGTCGCCGCCGACGACGATCGAGACGAGGGCTCCCGACTCCGCGACGCGATCGCGCGACCCGGATCGGATCGCTGCCACCAGGGCCAGCTCATCCCGCGCCGACGCCCGCAGGGCGCGCTGCCGGCTCCGCTCCGCGAGGCGCTCATTGAGCTCGACCCGCCCGGATCGCAGCGTGTCCGCAACCAGCCGCGCTCCGCGGACCAGCGGCCGCGCCCGGTCGGCGGCGGCGATCGCCAGGCGGACCGACCGGCGCCGCCGAACCGCGTCCAGCTCCCGCCGCAGGCGAGCCAGCTCCTGGTCCTTGCCGGCGAGGGCGGCCTGGGTCTCGCGGAGCCGGTCGTCCCGCCGGGCGACCTCGCGATCGAGCCGCTCGACCTGCCGTTCCAGGGCGGCCGCCCGATCCCCCTCGGCCCGGCCCTCTGCATCGGAGTCGGAACCGTCGACCGACGAGTCCGCCGGCGGGCCCGTGGCCTCGCCCCGGCCGTCGTCGATCATCGTCCGTCCGAGCCCCGCCCGTTCCGGCTCGTCGGTTCGACGATCGAGCGCAGCCCGGCCGCGAACTGGTCCGAGAGCGGACCCGGCGCTCGCGCGGCCGCCACGTCCGCCGCCGCAGAACGGGCGGCAGGGCCGGCGAGCTCGTCGCTGGCCTGCAAGGCGGCCACGAGGCTGCCCGGAACGCCGGGTTCGAATACCCGGCCCATCCGGTCGTCGACGAGCTCCGCAAGCCCGCCGCCGGTGGGGACGACGACCGGCAGCCCGAAGGTCAACGCGAGCATGAGCGCTCCCGAGTTGAGCGAGCGGAGGTACGGCATCACGGCGACGTCGGCCGCCCGGAGGAAGACCTGCATCTCGCCGGCCGGGATCTTGCGCGGATGGACCAGGACCGTCGGATGGATCGCCGCCCGCTCGAGCGCCTCGGCGATCCCCGGTTCGGCCGACGGCCCCCCGGCGATGACCAGGCGACGCGGCGTCCCGTCGAGCGGGAGGTCGTCCCAGGCGTCCAGGAGCTCGTTGAGGCCCTTGTACGGCCGAATCGCGCCGACGACCACATGGACGATCTCGTCGGGCCACAACCCGAGCTCGTGTCGAGCCTGCTCCCGGGTAACGACGTCCTCGTACGCGCCGGCGTAGCTCGGGTGGGGGACCAGCAGGATCTTCTCATCCGGAATCGAGAACCAGTCCGCGACGATGCCCGGCGTCCCGGTGGCCATGACATGGACCACGCTCGAGCGTGCCACGATCTCCGCGCTCAGCGCGCCTTCCTCAGCCTCGAATTCGGCGCCGTGCGGAACGATGTTGTGAACCGTCCACGCGAGGCGCCCGCCGGCTTCGAGATAGCGGTCGATGCGAGCGAGGAACGACCTCCGCAGGCCCTGGGCATCCTTGGCGGATCGGGCGTGGGCGAGGACCTGGTTGAGCCAATGGAGGTGTAGGACGGTCGGCCAGCCGCTTCGAGCCAGCTCGGCGAGCTCGTCGATCCGCTCCTCGCGGACGATCGGCAAGGCGGCCATCCCGGCCTGCCACGTGCGCTGGTACAACAGCGACTGGTACGGGTTCATCCGGGCCACGGGGTGATAGCCGATCAAGAGCGGATCGCTGCCCTGGGCCTCGAGCGCCCGGAGCGCCCGGATCGCCTCGAGGGTGACCTCGCCGGCCGCCTGGCCGAGCCCCCGCGGTTGACCGTCCACGTCAGGCGGCCGTCGCCGGATCTGACGCCCAGCGATCGAGCACCGCCGCGTAGACCTCCCGGTACCGGGGTCCGTTCGCGGCCCACGTTCGCTCGCGCGCCACCCACGCCCGACCCGCCAGACCGATTCGCCGCGCGAGCTCAGGGTCGTCCATGAGCCGCTCGATGCTGTCGGCGAGGGAATCGGCGTCGTCGGTCCGGAAGGCCAGGCCGCGCTCGTCCGGCGCGGCAATCTCCACGAGGGCCGGGAGATCGGCGACGATCAACGGGCGCTCCATCGCCAGTGCCTCATACGGCTTGAGGGGCGTGACCGTCCGTGCGGCCCGCTCGTCGCGGCGGGGCACGACGAAGGCGTCGAACAGGGCGTAGTGGCTCCGGATCGACTCGTGGGGCACGCTGCCGGTGAAGACGACGCGACTGCCGACGCGGGCCTTCTTCGCGAGCCGCTCGATTTCCGCGCGCCGCCGGCCGTCGCCGATGATCAGGCACGTCACGGCCCGGTTCCGGGCGAGAAGCCGCGCGGTCGCGTCCACGAGCAGCTCCTGGTTCTCTCGCGGATGGTCGAGATTGCTGACATAGCCGAACGTGAAGCGGCCGTCCAATCCGTAGCGCCGCTTCAGCTCCGGATCGGGCGGCTCGGGCACGAAGGCGCTGGCGTCGACGCCGTTCGGGATGACCGTCACGCGGTCCGGGCTCACGCCTCGAGCGATGATGTCGTCGCGCATCGATTCCGCGATCGTGATCACGTGATCGGCCGCGATCATCGCCCGCGACTCCGCGTCGTGGCGTCGGACGTACTGCTCGCCGCGCTCGTTCCAGTCCGTGTCGGATGACCAGGTCGACTCGAAGAAGGATCGAACCTCGTAGACGACCGGCCTCCGGATGTGGGCACGCAGTGCAGCACCGACGAGCGCCATCTCGAACCCGCGATGGCCCGACGATGCGTGAATGATCGATGGAGCCACGTCTCGAGCAATCCCCGCCGTGAGCCACGCCTGGTCGGCAAGCAGGAGGTCGAAGGGCCGTTCGACGGGATACGCCGCGCCCAGGTCGAGACGGTGATGGGCGATGCCGTCGATCAGCTCGACCGGCGGGACGTTCGCCACCCCGAGCGATCGCGGAAACCCGAGCGCGGTGATTACGACCGGTCGGAGCCCGGCGTCGCGCTGGGCGAGGAGGTTGTACCGCGAGCGCATCGTGAATCCGTTCGTCAGGTAGGGCGACGACTCCTTGAGCAGGTGAAGGATCGTCGCGTCGGACGGCTGAACGGGTCGCGCCGGGCCCGGGATCCGCGGCAGCCAGCCGGGTGAGGTCTCGACGATCCGTCCCAGGAGCCACCGCTCGGCCTCGTGCCGCTCCACGCGGTCGTCCAGCACGTGCATCCGATGGAGCGTTCGGGCCCCCTCGGTGAGATTTCCTTGCCGCGCGAGGATCTCGTACCGAAGCGTGAGCACCCGCATGCTGCCCGGGTGCGCCGCGGCGAGCGCGTCGGTTCGGGTCAACGCGGTCTCGAGGTCGTCGTGATCGAGGGCAGAGAGCGCGAGGCGGAACGCGACCTGGTTGATGCGCGGCTCGACGTGGGTCGACAGACCGCCGCGAGCCCGGCGGCCGGTCAGGAGCGCGTAGCCGGCCTCCGCCGCGGTGAGCAGCGCCTCGTCCCGCGGCGAGGGCAGTCGACTCGCGATGTTCCGGACGATCCGTTGCCCGCGTCGGACGAACTTCTCGTCACGCAGCACGGGCGAGCCTCATCGGGGTCCCGGGCCCGACGCCGCTGCAACGGCCGGCTGGAGCGGCATCACGCCGGCGGCCGTCTGCTCCGCCCTGCGTCGCGCCGAGTGCTCCTGGTGGATCGCGACGACCTCGTCCGGGCTGCCGACCGCGACGATGTGGCCCTTCTCGAGCAGCATCGCCTTGTTGCAGTACTCGCGGACCCATTCCATGTCGTGGGTGACGAGGACGATCGCCTTGGCCTCCTTCACGAGCTCGAGGACCCGCGTCTTCGACTTCTCGCGGAACGCGGCGTCGCCCGTTGCGAGGACCTCGTCGAGGAGCAGGATGTCGGGGTTCACGGACGTCGCGATCGCAAAGCCGAGACGGGCCTTCATCCCCGCCGAGTACGTCTTGATCGCGGCGTCGATGAATGGGCCGAGGTCGGCGTATTCCACCATCGCCGGCAGCCGTTCCTCGACGACGTTGTGGTCGAGGCCCATGAAGGCGCCCGCCAGGCGGATGTTGTCGCGGCCGCTGAGCTCGCCGTCGAAACCCGCGCCCAGGGTCAGCAGGCTCGAGACATGGCCGTCCACCTCGACGACTCCGGCCGACGGCGTGATGATCCCGGCGAGGACCTGGAGCAAGGTGCTCTTTCCGGCGCCGTTCGGCCCGATGACGCCGAGCGACTCGCCGTGGACGATCTCGAACGAGACGTCACGCAGCGCCCAGAACTTCGTCTCGCCCCCGGTCGAACCCGTCCGTCGGGTCAGGGTGTGGCGGAACGTGTTCTTGCGGGTCAGCTTCAGGCTGTATTCGACGCCGAGGTTCTCGACCTTGATCGCGACCTGTTCGGCCGCTGCGTATCCATTCGCCGATGTCATCTCAGAGGACTTTGGCGAAGGTCGGCTCGAGCCGCTTGAAGATGAAGATCGCCACCGCCAGGAAGACGACTGAGCCGATCGTGACGAGGCCGAGGCCGGCCCAGTCGGGCGCGCGGCCGTCGTAGATCACGTCGCGATACGAGGTGAACAGGACGTTCCATGGGTTGGCCAGGATGATCGGGGCGAGGAGCGGGTACTTCTCTGCGGCCTTGTAGGTCAGGTCGATCGCGTACAGCCCGGGCGAGACGTAGAACGCGAGTCGGAGGACGTGACCCGCGAGGTTGCCCACGTCGCGGTAGAAGACGTTGAACGCGCTGAGAACGATCGCGACCGGCAGGGTCACGAGGAGCTGGACCAGCGCCACGATGGGAATGAGCAGGAGCCACGGCGTGGCGCGATCCGGGTAGAACAGGACGATCATCAGACCGAGTGGAAT
>Ga0070706_100000146_pt1 | contig 89818 bp, 80 predicted proteins | sample KBSK5501metaG_FD_65476 | JGI IMG/M metagenome (GOLD analysis project Ga0070706, IMG submission 65476) | Corn, switchgrass and miscanthus rhizosphere microbial communities from Kellogg Biological Station, Michigan, USA - KBS K5-50-1 metaG | ecosystem: Host-associated > Plants > Roots >...
CCTGCGCGCGATGTAAATCGGGTCGGCGCCGCCCTGAATCATTCTCGCCAGCCAGTACAACGATGCGTCGACGTCCGAATTTCGCAACGACTTAATCAGCGCGGAGATCAGGTTGTAATGTTCTTCGCCTTCTTTGTCGTAGGCATAGTGAGCGCGACCCAAGGCCTCGATTATTGTCTGTTCTGAAACTGTTCTAACGCCGTTTGCGTCTGGTGCGGTGGATTCAACAGCGGCTTCCAAAGCGGTGAGTGCGACGCGCGCGTCGCCGCCGGCTGAATGCGCGATGCGCTCGAGTAGTTGATCCGGGATCGAGGCATTGAAATTTGCGAGACCGCGTTCTGCGTCCGCGAGTGCGTTCTGAAGAATGGTCTTGATCTCTTCCTCGGAAAGTTGATTAAGGACGAGGACCCTGCAACGCGAGAGCAATGCGCCAGTTACTTCGAACGAGGGGTTCTCGGTAGTTGCTCCGATAAGTGTGACGGTGCCGTTTTCAACTGCGTGCAAGAGTGCGTCCTGCTGCGACTTGTTGAAGCGATGGATTTCGTCGATGAAGAGTACGGTGCGTTTGCCGTAACGCTTTTGCGCTTTCGCTTCCTGGATAGCTTCGCGTAAATCTTTGACGCCGGAGAACACCGCAGACAAGGCGACGAAACGAAGGCCACTGTTGTCGGCCAGCAGGCGTGCGAGCGTAGTCTTGCCCGTGCCGGGTGCGCCCCAGAGAATCAACGAGGGCAACGCGCCGCCACCTGCGAGGAGTCGTCGCAGGATGCGACCTTCACCCACGAGATGCGCCTGTCCGACGAACTCCGAGAGGGAGCGCGGCCGCATACGCTCGGCGAGGGGCGTACCCCCGTTTGAGGGCGCGACCTCCGGCGGCTCATCGCTAAACAGGCTTCTCGAATTCCAGCGTTCCATGGGCCGAAAAATATGTATAATTATCGCCGAAAAGAACGAAACACGCGACCAGCGAGCACGGCCATTTTACGGTTGAAATATCAGAATCTTCGTTGGAACGCTCCCGCGGGGATCTGCGTATAGTTGGCGTGCGGGGCGATGAGGCTCAACATTTTGGGGGCGCGATTGGAGAGTAGACGATGAAAGATACGCGAGATGTTCTAAGAATTGTAGGAATGGTTCTTCTGGGGTTGTTTGTCTTTATAGTGGCGGTGCCGTTTGTTTTGACCTTGGTCTTCAAGGCGGTTGGCGTCACGTTGACGCTGATTGGATTTTTGATCTCACTTGCAGTGCTGCTGATCAAGGTGGCGGTTGTGCTAGCGATTGGTTATCTGATTCTGGTCGGTATTCGTGCCCTGCTACGTTAGTTGCTGTGGCTAAACATTAAACCGGAAATGAACCACATCACCCTCCTGCATGATGTAGTCTTTACCCTCCAGCCGTAGCAAACCTTTCTCTCTCGCGGCGGCGTAGGAGCTCGCTGCAATCAACTCGTCGTAACCAATAATCTCAGCGCGAATGAAACCGCGCTCGATGTCCGAATGGATCACGCCCGCTGCGGTCTGCGCGCGCGTTCCTTGCGGAATGGTCCAGGCGCGTACCTCCTTTTCGCCCGCCGTCAGAAACGACATCAAGCCCAGCAGGTGATACGCACTCTTGATCAGTTGGTCCACTCCGCTCGTCGATATACCGAGACTCTTAAGATAATCGACGCGTTCTTCAGGCGGCAGCGCAACCAGATCTGCCTCGAGTTGTGCGCAGATCACGACGCATTCCGCGGCCTCGTTCTCCGCGATCGTGCGAACTGCATTAACCATCGCATTGTCCGAAATGTTGGCGAGTGCAGCCTCGTCGACGTTCGCGGCGTAAATCGTCGGCTTCGTCGTCAAGAGAAAAAAGTTGCGCGCCACGGCTCGTTCGTCATCAGTGAGCGCAACGGTTCGCGCGGAACGGCCTTCCTCCAACGCCGGCTGTATCTTGTCGAGCACATCCAATTCAAGGCGCGCATTCTTGTCTCCACCTTTCAGACTCTTCTGCGCCTTCTCGCGCCGCCGCTCCACTGCTGCCAGGTCAGACAACGCGAGCTCGATTTGAATCGTTTCGATGTCGCGAACGGGATCCACCGCCCCTTCGACGTGAATGACACTCTCATCTTCAAAGCACCGAACGACCTGGACCACTGTGTCCGTTTCACGAATGTTGGCCAGAAACTGATTGCCCAGACCTTCGCCCTTTGACGCTCCGCGCACGAGACCCGCGATATCGAGAAACTCGACGGTCGCCGGCACGATCTTCTCCGTTTTGACAATCTGCGCGAGCGGCTCCAGTCGCTCGTCAGGCACTGAAACAACACCAACATTTGGCTCGATCGTGGCGAACGGATAGTTTGCCGCCAACGCGGACGACTGCGCGGTCAGCGCATTGAATAAGGTTGACTTGCCGACGTTCGGCAGTCCGACGATACCGGCTCTCAACATATCCTAGAAAACTAACTGATCACATCGAGCGATGCAAAGATTCGTGAAGATCCGCGGCCAAAGTTTATAATCCGAATCCGATAAGATGATTACGTCTCTGCTACTCGCGTTACTGGTGACGCTCAGCGGCACGGTTGCGACCTACCTTTACGACGAAAACGCACCGTTTGGCGCGAGACTCTGTGCCGGAGCAACTCTTGGATTAGCGGCTTTGGGTTTGGTGGGTTTCGTCGTCGCTTCAATGCTTGGGCTAAGTAGTGTGGCGATCCTGATTAGCGTCGCGATCTGTTGTAGCCCTCTGGCGAGCCTCGCCAAGAGCGGAATCAAAACGCGCTTGCGCCAGGACATTGATGCAGTGTCGAGGGGAACTCGCAGACTAACCCGGCTTGATCCGGCTACGGTCGGTTATTTTCTCTTCTACCTGATCGCAGCGATAATTTTTTGGAAAGTATTCAGTCGTGCGGTTATCGAAGATGCAACCGGCCTGAGCACCGGCTTACTGAACAACTTCGGCGATCTTCCGTTTCATCTCAGTGTCATTACCAGCTTCGCATTCGGTAACAACTTTCCACCCGAAGATCCGACCTACGCGGGCGTCAGATTTACTTACCCGTTTATCTCCGACTTCGTTTCCGCTGTCTTTGTGCGCTGTGGCGCGGATCTCAGGGAGTCGATGTTCATCGAGAATTTCATACTCGCGTTATCGTTTGTCGGCCTGGTTCACCGCTGGGCACTGGTGATGTTGCGCGATAGGCTGGCGGCGATCATCACGCCTTTGCTCGCGCTGTTGAACGGCGGCATGGGCTGGCTGTTGTTGTTTAAGCAAGCGGGTCAGAACGAACGCGGACTCTTCGGCGCGTTGGCCGATCTGCCTCCGTCTTTCACCGTGATTCCCGAGACGACGTGGCGCTGGGGCAACGCCATCTCCGCGCTCCTCGTGCCTCAACGTGGCTTTCTGATGGGACTGCCGCTGGCGGTGATTGCCTTCACACAGTGGTGGCTCGCGACTGACAAGCGACAAACCGGCAATGCCGAGGTTGTGAAAAGTGCGCACAGAAAGAAAACTGTGCCACCAAAACAGAGCACGGGGCGGTTTCCGCCGTCGACTCGACGCATGATCGCAGCCGGAGTGGCAGCCGGATTGCTGCCGTTGGTCCACGCGCACAGTTTTGTCGTCGTGATGGCGATGGCGGGCTGCCTGACTTTGCTTCAGATTCGCTGGCGCGAGTGGATTACGTTTTTCATAGTTGCGTCAGTGATAGCAATCCCGCAACTGCTTTGGTCCACGTCACACAGCGCGGTGGATGCGGGTAGTTTCTTCGCATGGGAGCTCGGATGGGATCACGGCAACGACAATCCGATCCTGTTCTGGTTCATGAACACCGGACTGTTCATTCCGCTGATTTTTGTTGCGGTGCTCATGCGAGGTGGCGGCTATCTGGTCGGAAAGCGGATGTTACTTTTTTACTTGCCGTTCACGCTCTGCTTTATCATTCCAAATTTCGTTAAGCTGGCGCCGTGGATTTGGGACAACATCAAGGTGCTTTATTACTGGTGGCTGGCGTCGGCGCCGCTCGTTGCGTTGTTGCTTGCAAGATTGTGGCGGCAGGGTCCGATCCGGCGAGCGATTGCCGTCGTGCTGTTTGTTTGTGTGACACTCGCGGGCACGCTCGACGTTGCCGGCATCGCGTTACGCGAACTTAAATACCAGGTGTTCGATGCCGCCGGGATTCGCTTTGCCGAACTCCTCAAAGAGCGAACGCCTCCGCGCGCGTTGATCGTTCACGCGCCCGTGCATAACACTCCGGTGTTTCTCACCGGACGGCGCTCGCTAATGGGTTATCCAGGACACATCTGGACTCACGGGCTCCAGTTTGTGCAACGTGAAGCCGAGATCAAACGCATCTATCTTGGCTCGACTGACGCCGATCAGTTATTGCGAAACTACAACATCGAGTACGCGGTGGTTGGTCCACACGAGCGGCTCGTTACGCCGGTTAACGAGAGGTTCTTTAGTCGCTTCCAAAAGGTTGGAGAAGTTGGTGAGTACACGCTCTACAAAATCAGCCCGTAGTAAAAAGGCCCGCCGTAAGGCTCGCGCCGCCGAATTCGCGAGCGCTCGTCAGGTGAGCGCTCGTAACGTGAACGAACGTGTGCCCGCTGAGAGCATTCCGGAAAGTTTCTGGCGCATTGGCGTGATTGCGATCCTCATGATTGCGGCGGTTCTGCGTTTGTACGATCTCAATCTCGTGCCGCTGCATCACGACGAAGGAGTGAATGGCAACTTTCTAGTCAGGCTGGTGCGCGAAGGGGTTTATCAATACGACCCGAACAACTATCACGGTCCGACCCTTTATTACTTTGCAGGCATCATTCCGTGGACCATCAAGCTGCTGTGGGGTGCCAACGCTCGTGAGACCTATGGCCTAACCACGTTCACCATTCGACTCATTCCCGCGCTCTTCGGACTGGGCACGATCGCTCTCGTATTTCTCTTGCGACGTCGCCTGGGAACGATCGCCACGCTTGCGGCGGGCTTGATGTTGGCAGTCTCTCCCGGCGCGGTCTATTTGTCGCGTTATTTCATTCACGAGACTCTGTTTGTTTTTTTCACGTTGGGAATCGTGGTGGCTTGCGTGTGGTTTTACGACAAGCGTAATTCGTCGTATTTGATTGCGGCAGGAGCGTCGGCGGCGCTGTTGTTTGCAACTAAAGAGACCGCGATGATCTCGGTGGGTGTATTGATTATCGCCCTCGCCCTGACACTCGCTTACGAACGCTTTAACCGCAAGAGCTTCGTGTCGACACCGACTGGAAAGCGCAATCGTGCGCCTTCGGGGCTCGGCAAAATAATTGATGAGATGGGTGGGTCGGCGAGTCTCGCGGTCGCTGCTGCATTGGCAGTCGTAGTGTTCCTCACGCTGTACGTGCTCTTCTATTCGTCATTCTTCACGTACGAGAAAGGCCTCTACGCTTCACTGCAAACTTTTGCCGTCTGGACGAAGACCGGGACAGAAGCGCACGTTCACACACCGGTTACCTACATCTTTTGGCTCTGGAAACAGGAAGGATCATTACTGCTGCTGGGCGCAATTGGTGCAGCGATCGTGGTCTTAAAGCCGCAAAACTCGCTCGCGTTGTTTTGCGCGCTGTGGTCTTTCGGGCTCATCGCGGCTTACTCGCTGATTCCTTACAAGACACCGTGGCTCGTGCTGAACTTTGTCGTGCCGCTGGCCCTCATCGCCGGATACGCGATCCAGGCAATCTATGAATTGGATCAGGGGCAGTTCCGGCTGGTTTCAGTGATCCTGGTACTGGCTGTTGGCGTAGCCGTCTATCAGTGTATCGACTTGAACTTCATCAACTATGACAACGAAAGCGAGAAGTATGTTTATGTTTACGCTCACACGAAGCGGAGCACGCTCGATCTGGTAAACGAGATCGACCGGATCGCAAAGCAGGAGAATGGCGGGCAAACTGGAATCACGATTGTGAGTCCGGATTATTGGCCGCTGCCGTGGTACCTGCGGAACTACACCCGCGTAGGTTATTACGGGCAAATGGCGCCATCAGTCGAGCCGATAATCATTGCCAGAACGGATCAGAGGCAGACTGTCGAAGCCAATTTCGGCGAGCTTTACGAGCAAGTGCCTTCGAACGAGCCAGACGGGACGTTTGACTTGCGACCCGGGGTGAAGCTGCTGCTTTACAGGCGCCGGCAGTGATGAAATTTCTCCCGCAAAGGCGTAAAGGCGCAGAGGAAGAGCTTTCTTTGCGGCTTTGCGCCTTTGCGGGAGAATACTTCTTACGATGCTTAACTGTGCTCCTCACTTCAATAACAAATGCTAAGTTCAAGTTTTGGTTGACATTCTAAGCAGCTCGCACTTATAGTGGCCCAGCGAATGTTCAAACTCCAACGCCTGGAAATCACCGGCTTCAAATCCTTCGCCGACTACACCGAAATAATCTTCACCGGAGACGGAATTACCGCCATTGTCGGTCCCAACGGCTGCGGCAAAAGCAATGTTGCCGACGCGATTGCCTGGGTTTTGGGCGAGCAGCGGGTCAAACACCTGCGCGGCGGGGAGATGAAGGACGTCATCTTCCAGGGCTCGCGTAACCGTCCACCGAGTGGCATGGCCGAAGTCATCATGCACATGGTGCGTGACGAGGCTGTCGAAGCCGAGCCGGACATTGAAGACATCGATTCCACTCTCGAACGAATCGACGATCGACTCGTCAATCTCAACGAGATTCTTCCCTCAGAATCGGCAGAAGTCGCGGCACCTGTTAGCGAAACAATCTCCGCGGAACCGGCCGAGCAAGCGCAGGATCCGACCACCGTTTCGGACACAGCCACTGGTCCCAGAACTACGTACAAGCGACACTGGCGCCGCCACAATCTCGCGCTCGAGTTTGCACCGGGCGAAGCAGTTTCAGTGACGCGAAGGCTGTATCGATCCGGAGAGAGCGAGTACCTGCTCAACGGTAAGATCTGCCGGCTGCGTGACATTCAGGACCTCTTTTCCGGAACCGGTTTGGCCGGCGGTCACTACGCCATCATCGAGCAAGGTCGTATCGGACAAGTTCTTTCCGCGAAGCCGATGGACCGCCGCACCATCATCGAAGAGGCGGCGGGCATCACGAAGTTTCGCGTTCGTCAGCGAGCAACTGAAGCGCGTCTCGAATCGGCACGCGCCAACCTCTCGCGAATCTCCGACATCATTTCTGAGATCGATCGGCAGGTAAACAGTTTGCGCCGCCAGGCTTCAAAGGCGCGTCGCTACGGAGTGCTGCGCGAAGAATTGCGCGAGCTGCTGCGTCACGTTTACGTCGCAGAAGATCGCAAACTCACAGCGGTGCTCGATGAGACGAAAGCCAAGCTCGCCGAGATTACCGAGCTCGAGCTCGGCATTGCCGACGATCTGAGCAAGCGAGAAGAAGCAGCGCGCGCCGCAACTCAAGATGCCCGAAATCTGGAAGACGAGTTGACTAACGCGCGGGCTGCGGCAGCAGAAGCAGTACTTAGAAGAGACCGACAGGCGCGTGAGTGCTCCTATCAGCAAGAGCAGTTGGGCGGGATCGAAAAGCGCAAGGGCGAGGTTGCCGCTGAGATTGAGGCTTTGACTTCGCGACTGGTCTTGATTGAGGCCGAATGCCATCACCTGCAAGCAGAAGATGCACGACTGCGAGAGGAATTCGATCGAAGCGCGTTGCTGCTGCGCACGGCCGAAGAGTCGTACTCGCAAAAACTCACAGCCGCGAACGCAGCGGAAATCGAGATCGAAAGCGCACGATCGGAACTGCTTTCGCAAACAGCCATCGCCGAGAGGCTCAGAGAGATTGCCCGCCAGCTCGAAGCGACGCTGGAGCGTTTATCGCAACAGGCCGAAGGTCTGGCGCGCGAGGGCGATCGAGCCGCCAGCCAACACGCTGAACGAAAACTCGAAACCGACAGACTTGCTCGTGAGCTTGCGGCGGCGCGAGCGCAGGTCGCAGCACTTCAGGCGGAGCGTGAGACCGCTGTCCATACCGTAGTTCGCGGTCATGAAGCGGTCAGCGATACTGAAGCAGAACTGACGAGAGTGCGTGACGAGCATTCGCGCGCGAGTCATCGTCTCGAGAGTTTGAAGGAGTTGGACCAGCGGCGCGCTTATTATTCACCGGCCGTGCAGCTTCTCTTTGCGCCGCGCGAATCGCCGCGTGATTTTCATTTCATCGGCACTCTGGCTGACGCCTTAAACGTCGACGCGAAGTGGGAGCGCGCGGTAGAAGGCGTGCTCGGATCTTCATTGCAGTCGATCGTGGTGCCGACGCCGGACGACGCCGTCCGCGCGGCTCAATGGTTGCGCGAAAATAACGGAGGTCGTGCCAGCTTTCTTGTTGCCGGTTTGCACGGCGGTAGCGATGAAGTAAACACAATCACCGCACTCGCGTGCAGACTTGAAGAACGACCGGCGCTATCGCCTGGCATGGTCGAAGGCTTTCGCGACGATCTGCGAATTTGCGATCTGCTCGGCGCTCCGCAACAACTCGTCACAGTCCTCAAACGAACACTGCCGCAAAAGATGAACGCGCGTCTCGCTGCCAGTCTTGAAGACGCGATGATGAAGTCGATCGCGACCGGTGAGATGTACGTCACGCTCAATGGCGATTGGATCGCCAGCGGACAATTTATCAACGCCGGCGACGCACGCGATCTCGAAGAAGGCGCCGGACTGCTCACGTTCAAACGAGAGTTGAGAGAGTTGGAGACACGCGCCGAAGTGCTCGCACGCGAAGTTGACACTGCGGCCAGCGCGGCAAAGGATGCGCGCGCTCGTCTGGTGGAGTTGGAAGATGCGGTGGTGTTGCTGAACGAGGCCATCGGACGGGAAGAACGCGATGCGGTGGCGCGCGAGCATGCGATGTTCAACTTGCAGCAGGAGCTCGAGCGAGCAGAGCGCCATATGCGAGTGGTCGGTCAGGATTCAGCACGTGTCGACGAGGAACGGCTGGAAGTTGAGAATCGACGCGCGAATGCATTGTTGGAAGCCGAAGCAGCGGAAACAGCGCGAGAGGCAGCGGCCGATAATGTCATCAAAGCCTCGGCACTCTTGACTGACCTGCGCCGCGAAACAGAAATCGAGAGTGAGTCACTCGCTGCGCAACGTGCTGCCGCTGCTGCAGCTGCTGAACGACGCCGCGCCACGACCGCCGAGCTTCGCCGCATCGAAGGCGAACTGGCCGACGTTGCCTCGCGCGTTGAAAGACATCGAATGGAACTCGCCGAGATGGCGGGTCGCAGCGAGGAGTTGAAACAGTCCATCGCGTATCTTGAACAGCTTGCCAGTTCAGTTGAGACTGACCGCGCTCGCGAACAAGAGCAGATCGCGGAGCTGTCTAACAAGTTACAGGAAGCACGCGAACGGGCCGACGAGTTTTCCGCTGAGTTGTCTGAGCTCAATCGACGCGCCGCTGAGGTGCGGGATGCACGTGGCGGTTTGGAGGTGCAGCGCGCCGAGGCGCAAGCGCGGCAAACGTTCGTTCATGAAAACTGTCACGCTGAGCTGGGCCAGGCGTTGGAAGATCTCGCCCGTGAGCTTACTTTTCCGGAAGAGTTTGATTTCGAGACCAATCACGCGCGCGTCGAAGAGCTGCGAACTCGCCTTGAAAGTTTTGGCGGCGTGAACATGATGGCGCTCGAAGAGTTGGCCGAAGCGGAAGAGCGTTTACTGTTCCTGACTACTCAGCGACAGGACATCGTCGACGGTATTGCCGCAACTGAAGAGGCGTTGCGCGAAATCAAACGTCGTTCGCGCGACCGTTTCCGCCACGCTTTCGAACAGATCAACAAGAATTTCAGCGCGTTGTTCCAGGAGTTGTTTGGTGGTGGCCGTGGCGAGATGAGCTTGATCGATGCCGACGACGTGCTCGAATCGGGCATTGACGTGGTGGCGCAGCCGCCAGGCAAACGATTGCAGAACGTGTTGCTGCTCTCGGGTGGTGAGAAGGCGATGGCAGCGCTCGCGCTCGTGCTCGGAATCTTTCACTACCGGCCCGCGCCGTTCTGTTTATTGGATGAGGTCGACGCTCCACTTGACGAAGCGAACGTGGGACGCTTTACTGATAAGGTCGTCCAGATGTCCGCGAACACGCAGTTCATCGTGATCACACATAATAAGAGGACGATGGAGACGGCGCGCGCACTTTATGGCGTGACCATGGAGGAGGTAGGTGTCTCGAAGTTAGTGTCGGTAAAGTTTGAGTGAATAAACGAAAGTCATTGCTGCAAGTGCTCCCCGCCGCGCTAATGATTTTAAGCGCGGCGATTTCCATTTACGCGCAGAATAAGACCGGAGCGAAGCATAACGCGCGCCCGCAACAGGTGGCGGCATCGCCCGTGATCAAGGGCGATACCAAGACTGACGCGGTCAAGTATACGTATGAGTTTTCGCAGCCGAAGTTTTACGTCAAGCACATAGTGATCGAACACGATGCGAACGGGCGCGGCACGGTCACCTTCGAGCGCTTGAACGAAGATACGCCCGTCACCGAGCCACTCGAGCTTTCCGCCGCTGCGCTGGCACGCATCGTCTCCTCGTGGCAGGCATTGCAATTTCTCGAATCCGAAACAAACTACCAGTCGAGCAAACAATTTCCTCATCTCGGCACGATGCGTATTGGTATGCAACGCGGCGATCGCAAACGTATGGCGGAGTTTAATTGGACCAACAACTCCGATGCCTCGAAATTGGTGAATGAATATCGTAAAGCAGCGGATCAGGTGATTCTCGTCTTCGACATTTCGATCGCGCGGGAGAACCAGCCGCTGAACGCGCCGAAACTGATGGAGTTGATGGAGTCGATGTTGCAGCGCGACGGGCTTTCCGATCCGCGTCAATTGCTCAAGCTGCTTGAGGATCTCAGCACCGACGAACACGTACCGCTGATCGCCCGCAACCATGCCCTGCGCCTCATTAAGAAAATAGAGAAGTAATGAATCGAACAAATGAGCTTCTCGTAATTGAACTCTGGAAACCGCTGAAGAAAGAAATGGTTGGTGCTTCAGAACTAGAGTTCATTCAGGAGTCAAGCGAAAAGAGTTTCGGTACTGGCGTGAGCCCTGCCTCAATTGCTCGCGCGCTCGCCGATCACGGTGCGCTATTGCGACATCCGGACATTCTCGCCACGGACATGCGCTGGCGCGAACGCAACCTGCTCCTCACGGCCGAAGACTTGACGTTTGGCACGCTCGCAGCCGCAACGGCTTTAATCGAGAAGCTCGAACTGCTGCGCGAGCAGTTTGAGGACAATCCCGCTGGCCTCGACCATCTGCGCCAATCCGTGTTGAAGATTAAAACTGAACTGGAGTTGCTGGGGGCCAGTAAGAAGACCCCTAACAAAGATCTCGCCCGCGAGGTCGCACAGTGGCTGACGGTTTGGCTGCAAACTCCACAAATTTTCCGAGAATGGCTGAGCCTGCGCTGCGCAACCGCCGACTTTCGCGACTGTTTTGGCTCCGCAAATTAGAACAAGTCAGGAAGAGGGGCTTGCCCCCGCTGTTAAGGGAGCGGGGGCAAGCCCCTCTTCCTGACTGTTCTAGCTGAATAGCTGTTTCTTGAGAAAAATCCAACATTCTGGAACTTTCCCGCCTCTGCCAGCGAATACCAATGACCGATGAGTTCGATGGACGATGCCCAACTGCTGCGGTCGATGCTGGCCGGAGACGAAGAAGCGCTGGCGCTGCTCTATCAGCGTCGCCAGGGCGCGATATATCGCTTCGCATTGCAGATGAGCGGCTCCACGGCGATTGCTGAGGACGTGACGCAGGAGGTCTTTCTCTTCCTGATGCGCGATGGCCATCTGTTTGACCCGGCAAAAGGTTCAGTCAGTGCTTTTCTCCTGGGCGTCGCTCGTAATTACGTGCTCCGTCGTCTACGCGTCGAACAACTACTGTCGCCACTCGGCGATGACACGGACGAGGATGGTCCACTCTTTCAAGCGACCACGGATCCATGTCCGCTTGAAGATCTGACGCGAGCGGAAACTATCGAATCAGTGCGCAAGGCGATATTGAGCTTGCCGGCGAAGTATCGGGAAGTTGTTGTTTTGTGCGAGCTCCAGGACGTCAGTTACGAAGAGACAGCAGGGATTTTAGGTTGCGCGATCGGCACCGTACGATCGCGTCTGCACCGGGCGCGCGCGCTTCTGCTTGCAAAGTTGCGACCGGCGGACGTTGAAGACGCAGATTCGGCGACGGTGAAGTCAGCGAGGTGTTTCGCATGAACAGTGAAAAATTTGACGAGGAGATGCTGACGCGCGAGTTGCGGTCGCTGGCAGCCGAGATGGAACAACTCTCAGCACCGCCTGAGCTCGAGACAAAGTTGCGCGAGGCGTTTCGCGCACGCCGCGTCGTCGTTTCTTTGGCGCGCAGGCAAACGAGTTCGCGTTACTGGTGGGCGGCGGCAGTTGCTGCGATGTTGTTGATTGCACTTAGCGTGATTGCGATTCGTTGGCGAAGTGAAGGTGTGAACGAGCCTCGTCAGGCTCAGACACAACCAGCGCCGGAGAATCCGCAGCCACTAAAAAACGAGCCTTCGCGTGAGGTCGTTAAGTATCGACCCCAGAGTAAGCCACATAGAGTGCTGAACCGATCGGTTCGCCGGCCGCAAAACAGCGAGGTGGCAAATCATGTCACGCGCGAGGTCGCAACCGACTTTATTCCGCTGAGCTACATGAATGTCGCGAGTCTTCAGGACGGTGGGCAGATAGTTCGCGTTGAGTTGCCACGCTCGGCGCTGGCCAATTTCGGCTTGCCGGTCAACATGGATCGTTACAACGAGAAAGTTAAGGCCGACGTTTTATTGGGAGTCGACGGCCTGGCTCATGCCATACGTTTTGTACAGTGAGAGGAAAGCGAAGATGAAAAGAATAACTGGAATTTTAGCTGCTGTGATTTTGTTATCGCTGGCGTCTGTCGCATTCGCGCAGCATGTGCAGCCTGCGCCGGAAGGCACTGTGATAGTCAGGCAGCAGGTGTTTCAAGGACCTGAAGGAGCTCCGCCACCGCCGCCTGGGGCTGACTTCGTGTTTATGGCTTCTGAAAGCTTCGGCGGAAAGATCGTCAAGGGTGCGCCATACTCCGCGGAGGCTGTCACTGAGTCGATCCAAACACTCGCTGATGGCAACCGTATCGTCAACCGCATCACCAGCTCGGTTTTTCGTGACAGCGAAGGACGGACGCGCCGGGAGCAGACGTTGAAAGGCCTCGGAGTTTTAGGCAACGGTGAAGAGCCTTTGCAGACGATCTTCATTAACGATCCCGTCGCAGGCGTGACTTACTCATTGGATTCACGTTCGCACATTGCACGGAAGAGTGTGCCGTTCAGACTCGAGTTCCTTTCCAAGCCGGGAGCGCCGGCTGTAGAAGGACAACGGTTTGAATTCAAGGTTGGACCAGGCGAAGGTGAGCAGTTTGGTCTCAGGACGGAAGCTGGCGTTGCGAGCACCTACGTGTTCAAGGCAAAGGGGCCCAACGCGAACGAAGTGAAAGAGCAACTCGGCAAACAGATAATCGAAGGTGTTGAGGCGGAAGGCACGCGCACGACGATAACGATTCCTGCCGGTGAGATTGGCAACGAACGTGCGATCGAGATCGTCAGTGAGCGTTGGTATTCATCGGAACTGCAATTGGTGGTGATGACTCGTCACAGCGATCCGCGCATGGGTGAGACAACTTACAAGCTGACGAACATCAGTCGCGCCGATCAGCCAAAGTCTCTTTTTGAAGTGCCGGCAGGTTACACTGTGAAGGAAGGGCCACAGTTTCCACCGAATATCGGTCCACTGCCGCGCGTAAAGAAGACCAACCCTGAGTAGACCACGAAGAGGCACAAGCGGACACAAAAAGGCACAAGAAGCAGAAGAAGCAAAGCAGTTTGCTCGCAATGCTGTGCTTTTCGTGTCTACTTGTGCTTCTTTGTGGCTACTCCTCTTCCTCACCGCCCCTGATTCGGCCTTCGGCGCGTGACTGCTCGACGATCTTTTGGGCCAACTGACCCGGCACGGGATCGTAGTGAGAAAACTGCATGTGGAAAGTGCCGCGCGCGGCCGTGATCGAATTCAATATTGATTGGTAGTTCAGCATTTCGGCCATCGGCACCTGCGCTTTAATCACCTGCTGTTTACCGGTGGTTTCCATTCCCTGCACGCGTCCTCTGCGCGAGTTCAGATCGCCCATGAGGTCACCGGCGTATTCCTGCGGCGCGGCGATCTCAACGTCCATCACCGGTTCGAGCAGTGACGGTTTCACTTTCTCCATCGCGGCGCGAAATGCTTTGCGACCCGCCGCTCTGAACGAATGTTCGTCAGAGTCAACCGGGTGATACGAACCATCGACCAACTGTACTTTGAAGTCCACCAGCGGATAGCCAGCGATGGCTCCCGACTTCGCCGCCTCGATGATTCCTTTTTCGATCGCCGGCCGAAACTGTTGAGGGACCGAGCCGCCGAAGATCTTGTCTTCGAAAACAAAACCACCACCGCGCGGCAACGGCTCAAACACACACTTGCAATCGCCAAACTGCCCGCGGCCGCCGGTCTGTTTCTTGTGCCTGCCTTGCACCTCTGCGCGCTGCGTGATCGTTTCTTTGTAAGGAACTTTCGGAGGATGAAGCGTCACTTCAACGCTGTATCGTTTCTTCAACTTCTCCACCACGGTTTCGACGTGCAACTGACCTGAGCCCGACAGCAGAAACTCCTTTGTCTGTGCATCGCGGCTGAAGTGAAGCGCCGGATCCTCTTCGAGAATCTTGTGCAGCGCCGCGCTGATCTTCTCCTCGTCCTGTCGCGACTTCGGTTCGATCGCAAAGGCAATCGCGGCTTCGGGATACTCAACCGGCTCGTAAACGATAGGCGCCTGTTTGTCGCAGAGCGTATCGCCGGTCTGCGTCTCTTTCAGTTTCACGCAGGCGATGATGTCGCCGGCGTGGGCTTCGCTGACTTTGTCGAGCTGTTTGCCCTGCATCACGTGCAGCGCGCCGAGACGTTCCGACACGCCGTGCGTGGAGTTGTATGCGTTGGCGTCAGTCTGTACGCGACCGCTAATGATCTTGAAGACGTTGATGCGGCCTGCAAAAGGATCGGCAACTGTGCGGAAACAGTAAGCCGAGAATGGTTCGCTGTCGCTGTACTTCCGTCCGATACGTTCAGCGTCCGGACCCGCATCGACCGGCTTGCCCCATTCCACTTCGTGGTGCGCGGGATCGGGAGCGTAATCGACGAGTCCGTTCAACAAGGCGCGCAAGCCGACTTGCGTGGTGCTCGACACGGCGAACACCGGGCAGAGTTTGCTCTGCGCGATCGCTCTGTTGATGTTCGGAAGAATGTCTTCTTCATCGAGCGTTCCTTGTTCGAAATACTTCTCCATCAACTGATCGTTCGATTCTGCGACCAGCTCAACAAGTCGCTCGCGAGTCTTATCGACGATGTCACGGCCTTCTGAAGGAATGTCGATCTCTTTCGGTTGACCGTCAGCGCCTAGCTCGTAGGCTTTCATGTGGAACACGTCGACCACGCCACGAAAGTCTTTCTCTTTTCCAATCGGTAACGTAAACGGAATGATTGCTCTGCTAAAAGTTTTTTGGGCGCTGTTCAATGCTTCGCCGAAATCAGCGTGCTCCTTGTCGAGTTTTGTGATCACCATGATGCGCGGCACTATGAACTCATTGGCATAGGCCCACGTCTTCTCCGTCTGCACTTCAACGCCCTTGACACCGTCGACGACGGCGATGGCGCAGTCTGCGACTCGAAGTGCGGGTCGCGCGTGTGCGACGAACGCGGCGTATCCAGGAGAATCTATAAAGTTGATCTTTGTTTCGCGATGTTCGAGATGAGCGAGTGCGGTATTGAGTGTGATCTTACGAGCGATGGAATCTTCTTCGTAGTCGGTAACGGTGGTGCCTTCATCGACCTTTCCCCAGCGTGGTGTTGCTCCGGCGACGTAGAGAAGCGAGCTGATGAGCTGCGTCTTCCCTGCGTCGCCGTGTCCAATGACAGCAAGATTTCTGATGGCTTCGGTCGAATAGACTTTCATATGTTTGATTCCTTTCAGGCATGCGAATTTTGGCGAAGGATTCAGTAATTTATCTTGGATCGGGTCAGTACCGCAACGCGGTAGCGTCGGGTCGACACTGGCACCCGACGCTACCGCGTTGCGGTACTGACGCGACCCAAGTTTCGCCAACTCCAAGTCTCTGCAAGCCAACAAGTTTTGCGGCCATCTTTTGGACCTTCGAGCGCATCAGAACGCCGGAAGAAAGGTTGTGAAAATAATGTTTTACCGAAAGGGTTTGGCTCTGGCGGCGGCATTCCTGATTGCGCTTTCATCGATCGGAGTGGCCTCAACCAAAGCAAACACGAATAACGATAAAGAACAGCGAAGTCTACAGTCGATTGAACCTTTGAATCTTGCGGTTCTGATTCAAGACGATCTCGTGTCGCAGGTTGGTAACGAGATTGGCGTAACACGCGATTTCATCCGGTCTCTGCCGCAGGGATCGCGCGTGATGGTTGGTTACATAACCGCAGGCACTCTGCAAGTCAGACAGCCATTTACCACGGATCTGGAAAGTGCAGCGAAGTCGCTGCGTATACCGGTGGCAAGTCGAACAAGTTCTCCTTTCAATCCTTATGTTGAAGTGATTGAAGCGCTGCGCAAGTTTGACTCGAGTTGGACCAACGCGAACGCAGTGTTGTTGGTTTCTGATGGATTGGACACGTCGCGCGGCTTTGATTCAACCGCCGCGGGGCACACGCTCGATATTGACCGTGCGATAAGCGAAGCAAATAAGCGTCGGGTTGCGGTCTTCAGCTTCTATGCACCGTCGGTTGGTTTGACGAGTCACAGCCGGTTGGCCTCGAGCTACGGACAGAGCTCGCTCAACCGAATAAGCAACGAGACGGGAGGCCGTGCGTTTTTCCAGGGCACGACCGGATTCGTCACCTTCGATTCATACTTTACGCGATTGCGTGAGACGCTGAATCGGCAGTACGCCCGGGCGCGCTGAGAATTTGGCGGCGGGATTAGGTAGCAAATAGGTCCTATATGACTTATAAGTCCTACAGGACCTATTCCTATTTTTGCTGCCGAGTGGTAAAGTTAGCGCGCTACGCTCGTCCAGAAAACGAAACACATCAAGTCCACCGAAGTGCGCGAATATTGTCTCATCGTTGAAGGCGCGTATCTTTCCGAGGCTGAGGCTGAGCACGCTCTGCGCGATCCCTTCATTGAAGATTGGGTTGAACAAACAGGACGCTTTCGTCTCCACAACATGGACGAAATCCTGATCACTCCCGGTGTAACTCTCGGGCAGTTGGGTGTCGTCATGCTGGACGATCGCGTTTTCGAAATCGCGAGCAGCGACCCTGAACATCCTTTGACCGAGCACACGGCCAAGGGAGTCGCCGAAGCGCTGCGACGCCAGGACATGTTTGACGAAATCAGAACTGAGCTACGCGGTGAACAATAAGGCCGCCAAAGAGTCGTTTCTTGGCGGACGCGTGCTCGTTCTGGTCGGAGACATCACGCGCCAGCACGTAACTGCAATCGTGAATGCCGCGAATTCGACTTTACTCGGCGGCGGCGGCGTCGACGGCGCGATTCACCGAGCAGGTGGTCCGGAGATTCTGAAAGAGTGCCGCCGGATTCGAGAGACGACCTACCCTGATGGCTTGCCGACCGGTCAGGCCGTGATCACAACCGGTGGAAACTTGCCCGCCAAGTATGTGATTCACACGGTTGGTCCAATCTACGGTCAAAACCCGGGTCGAGAAGCGGAGCTGCTGGCTGCCTGTTATCAAAACTCACTGCTGCTGGCCGTCCAGCATCAGGTTTCTTCAATCGCGTTCCCATCGATCTCTACCGGCGCCTTCGGATATCCAAAGGATGAAGCTGCGAAGATCGCCTCTCGAACAATCAAAGATTTTCTCAGCGCGGACCACCAGATCGAGCAAGTGCGCCTCGTCTTTTTCCAGCAAAGTGATGTCGACGTGTTTCGTGAGCACCACGAATTCTAGTAGACTCTCCAACTTTGCTGCCGCGAGAACAATAGACGAATGATTGAAACCACTGAAATGGAGCAAGGTGTGGCGCGGAAAAATCCATTACCCGCGCCACTAATGCCGCTGCAACGCCTGGCCTGGAATTACTGGTGGAGTTGGGCCGCCGATGGCGAGAGTGTTTTTCGCGATCTGGATCCGGAGATCTGGGAAGAGTGTGAACACAATCCGCGACAACTGCTGGCTAAAACATCGGCCTATCGATTAGCTGAAGCAGCCACCGATCCGGTCTATCTCGAACGGCTGAGTCGCATCGACGAGACGTTTCAGTCGTACATGGTTTCGCCGCCTCATTCGCAGCATCAATCGATCACGACTGAACATCCTGTCGCATACTTCTGCGCGGAATTTGGCGTTCACACTTCACTGCCGCTTTACTCAGGTGGACTCGGCATTCTCGCCGGCGATCATCTCAAATCAGCCAGCGACCTTGGCTTGCCGCTCGTCGCGATCGGCTTGCTCTATCGTTACGGTTACTTTCGGCAGCGACTGCGCAATGACGGTTGGCAGGAGGAGCATTACGGCGAAACGTTTCCCAACGATCTGCCGATTCATCCGGTCAAGAATGCTGACGGCACGCCGCTGCGAATCGAGGTCACGATCCGCGAGCGCAACGTGTTGGCTCAGGTGTGGCGCGCTGATGTGGGCCGAGTGCAGCTTTATCTGCTCGACACAAACATTTCCGAGAATGTCGAAACCGATCGGTGGGTAACCGGACATCTTTACGGCGGCGATCGAGAAACGCGCATCGTGCAGGAGATGTTGCTCGGGATCGGCGGTGTACGGTTATTGAGAAAACTCGGCATCTTGCCAAGCGTTTTTCATCTGAACGAGGGCCACTCAGCTTTTCTCACGCTGGAGCTCGCTCGCGAAGTAGTGCAAAAAGAGAAGCTGCCGTGGCGGGCAGTGATCGACATCGTGAAACAGCAGTGTGTTTTTACAACGCATACGCCAGTCGCCGCCGGCAACGACGAATTTGACGCTGCGCTCGTGACGCGTGCGTTCGGGCCGGCTTATTTGAAAGAGCTTGGTCTAAGTGAAGTTGAGTTTCTTGGTCTCGGACGGCTCAATCCGTCCGACAAGACGGAACGGTATGGTCTAACTCCGCTCGCGATTCGCATGTGTCGCTCGACGAACGGTGTGAGTCGCAGGCACGGCGAAGTGTCGCGCGCGGTGTGGCAACAACTCTGGCCCGAAAAGAAAGTCGAAGAGGTCCCGATTAGCTACATCACGAACGGCGTGCATGCGCCGACGTGGGTTTCGCTGCTGCTGCGTTATCTGCTCGAGAAGTATGTTGATCAAGACTGGGAGACGAAGCTTCGCAGTCCGGAGAGTTGGGCTGAGGCGATCGCGCGGATTCCTGACGAAGAACTGTGGGCAGCTCACGTCCGTTTGAAAGAGCGACTGGTCGCGTTTATTCGTTACCGATCGACTCAGTCGCGAATCACGGCGGGCGAACGCGCGGACTACATCGAGGCGGCGAGCACGATGTTTGATTCCGCTGCGTTGACGATCGGGTTCGCACGTCGTGTTGCCGGTTACAAACGCTGGAATTTGTTACTGACAGACCAGCAACGTCTGTTGCGCTTGATCAATAACGAAGAGCGTCCGGTGCAGTTTGTGTTTGCGGGGAAAGCGCATCCGCAAGACGAGGGATCGAAGCTGGTGCTGCAACAACTGGCGCAGTGGAAATACGATCCCGTTGTAAGGCAGCGCGCCGTCTTTCTCGAAGACTACGATCAGGAGATCGCGCGGCAGTTGGTCCAATCGGTCGACGTTTGGTTGAACGTGCCACGCCGGCCGCTCGAGGCTTCAGGCACGAGCGGTGAGAAAGTCGCCATTAATGGCGGATTGAACCTCTCGATACTCGATGGCTGGTGGCTTGAAGGTTACGACGGAACCAACGGCTTTGCGATTGGCAACGGCGCAGCCAACGCTTCAGTCGCTGAAATGGACGCCCTCGATGCGGAGTCGCTTTATCGCACGCTCGAGCTGGAAGTCGTACCGCTTTTTTACCAGCGCGACAACGATGGACTTCCGCGCAACTGGATCGCTATGATGAAACGGGCAATTCAAACGCTCGCCCCGAAGTACAACAGCGATCGGATGGTTGAAGAGTACGCACGTAAGATCTATCCACAGATTACACAGATTAGGTAAACTCCGTGTAATCTGCGTAATCTGTGGATCACCCCAATGAAGTACTGCACCGCCTGCAAAGCGAAATACGACGACAGCATTACCTTCTGCTCGATTGACGGTGAGGTGTTGGAAAACGATCCAGCATCGATCGTCAATACCGTGCTCGACGGGCAGTACCAGATGGAAGCGCTGTTGGGTAAAGGGGGAATGGGCGCCGTCTATCGCGCGCGCCATATTCTTCTCGGCGATCGTGTCGCGATAAAAGTCCTGCCGCCTGAGGTCAGAAACAACGCGGAGTGGTTGCGACGTTTCCGGCGTGAGGGTCAGGCCGCGCGCCGTTTTCGACATCCCAACGCAGTTACTGTTTACGATCTTCGCACGGCCGCCGATGGCACGATCTACATGGTGATGGAGTATGTCGAAGGTCATACTCTCGATCACGAGCTTAAAACTCGCGGACGTTTCACTGCCGCCGAAGCACTTGAGATTCTTACGCCGATCATGAGCGTGCTCGACACCGCACACTCGATGGGTGTCGTGCATCGCGATCTAAAACCCGAGAACATCATGGTGGGAAAACCCGCCGAAGGTGGGGAGGCGGTGGTCAAGCTGCTCGATCTCGGTATCGCCAAGATGCGCGAGATTGCAGGCGATAACGGCGGAAACACTGCGCTCACGATGGCGGGTCAGGTGCTCGGCACGCCTTATTACATGTCGCCAGAGCAGTGGGGAGAGATCCCACGCGACGGCAGCAGCGAGATCGATGGTCGCGCTGACATCTACAGTCTCGGGCTCGTCTTTTATGAAATGATCTTGGGCAGGCGTTGTTTCTCCGGCAACACGTTGCATGAGCTGCGACGCGAGCATGTAGCCTCGAAGCCGCGACCGCTGCACGAAGTAGTGCCTGATGTTCCGCGAGGTTTCAGTGACGCAATCGAGCGCGCCACGGCGAAAGATCGTGGCGACCGCCAGGCAACCGCCGCGATTCTCACTGCGGAATTGCGCGCAGGGTTGTTGACGGCTCCGAGTGCTCAAGCGGGTGACACTGCTGGCAATCTTGCCCAAACAATTACAGTCGAGAGTAGTCTGCAAACGAATTCCGACGTCAACGCACCCACCATTCTCACGGCTGATGCTTTGCCTACAGCCGTGCCACCTTCACGTCCGGTGAGCGCTGGCGACGCGACTGTTTACGAGCCGGCCAGTGCTCGAGCTGCAACGCCGCAGCCGGACATGTCTGCTGCGACAGTGGCTGAATCGGCGTCGATGGCGTCGAGCGTCACGATTCCTCAAGCACCAAAGCCGGTTACCGCGCCTGAAGTTGCGAGGCCTCAGACGGAACCGCCGAGATCAAAAAGCAAAGCGGGAGTCGTGATTGGTGGTGTCGTGGCGTTGATAGTGATTCTGGTGGTGGGCGTTGGTGGTTTTTTGGTTTGGAGGTTTTCGAGATCCAAAGAAACGGCAACGGTTGGACCAAGCGCCAGCAGTTCTGTTGAAACAGCCAACGCACCGCGGGAGGTTAGTCGTTACTGGCTTATGCTCGAGCCTCCAGATTCAGGTGGACAATCGAATAGAGTTGCAGGCCTGGTGCCACTTGCTTCGGGACAGGCATTCAAGTTTCACTTTGTCTTTAACGATGAGGGTTATCTCTATATCTTTGGTCCGGGCGGGAACAGTAACCAGCCGACGGCGTTTCTAACGACGAAGCCGTTTGCGAAGAGCGGCATCACTAGCAATAAGGTGAGCAAGGGAGTAGAGTTCATCTTTCCGAATGGAGACGGCATTCTGACGCTCGACGAGCATCCTGGTAGTGACACTTTTACAGTTATTTTTACGAAGACCCAATTATCGTCGCCATCATTTCTAAACGAGCAGGTCACCGGCGAACCGTTGTCCGCGGCGCAGCAGGCTGACTTGAAGGCGTTTTTTGCCAAATATCAGCAGCAGCGACCGGTTCTCGAGCTCGACGAGTCAAATGCAGGAGCGCCATTTGTGAGGGTAAAAGCAACGCCTGAGCAGACTAGCAATCCGATCGTCTTCGACATCCGTATTCAACACAATTGATTGAAAACCTTCTCTGTGCAACCTCTGTGTTCTCTGTGTCTCTGTCGTTCATTTCCAGCCAAAAGAACACCACAGAGACACAGAGAACACAGAGGTTGCACAGAGAAAGCACAAGGAGATTCGGTAAATGAGATTGAGTGTCGTGGTTTTGGGATTGGTTTGTTTGTGGGCAGTCGTAATTGGGATTGCCGCTGCGCCGATGCAGGATCAGGATGAAGATGTTCGTGGCGCATTCCTGACGACGCGTCCGAAGGAAAAGCCTGCGACTTCCGGCTCGGCAACAACAAAACGAAGCCGAAGAAGTCCCAGGAAATCAGTAACACCAACCAAACCGCCGGAGAAGAATCCCAATCCTGGTCATTCAAGTTCGTCGACTCCGACTCCTTCCGGACCTTCCGGATCGTCAAAGCCTGTCAATGCCCAACGTATCGGTCTCGGACTGACGTTGTTCATGCGCGACTCGAACGGGTTGGCTATCCGCGTCGATCCCGATCACGTTTTCCGCAAGGGCGATCGCGTCCGTGTTTTGCTGGAAACAAATACCGACGGCTATCTCTACATCTTCAACACTACCAATGATGGTCCACCGGTAATGGTTTACCCTAACGCCGATCTGGACGAAGCAGGAAACTACCTGCAAGCGCATGTGCCGTTTGAGATTCCTTCAAGTGATGCACCGGAAGAACGACTGCGCTGGTTTGCTTTTGATGAGTTTGCAGGTACGGAGCACTTGTTCTTTGTTTTTTCGCGTGAGCCTTTGACGGGGTTGCCGATCGAGGACGAGCTGATCGCGTTCTGCCGTGAGGCGCAGGGCCGTTGTCCTGTCAAACCGGATACTGAAGTGTGGACAGCAGTCCAAAAACAGATGCAGGAGCCGCTGAAGACTGACAAGACAGCGCGATACGGGAAAGCGCAGACAGAGACGGAGCAACAAGCATCGACGCGCGGACTGGGTTTGGCTCAGAACGATCCGGAGCCTTCGATGGTGTTGATGGCGTCGTCTCCTCGTCCGACGCTTGTCGCGACGCTCGATCTAATTCACAAGTAGGCAATTATCGGGTTTTTCAAGGTTTGAAAGGGAAGTGAAATGAGTTGTACAAGCAAGAAAATCCTCGGCGTGTTGTTGGTCGCATCATTATCGCTCGCGTCGCTCCTGTCGCCGGCACGTGCCAACAGCACGGTCGCACCACAACAGACCGATCAGGCAGGTGCAGCATTGCGCGAAGGCCGCCGCTTACTGAAGCGTGGCCAGGCAGACAAAGCTCTGATTCAGTTGCGCAACGCGCTCAACCTCTACACCACCGCGAAGAACAACAGCGGCATGGCCGCAGCGCACAATGAGCTCGGCGATCTTTTCATGCGTCAGGGCCAGTATCAGGTCGCGCTCGATCATTATCAAAAGGCACTCGATGGTTTTATGGTGGGCGACAAAAGGGAAGCCGTGAATACGGCGGCCGTGTCGGCGATTGCACCGGCGGCCGCTCCGGTCGCGGCACTGGGCGACGACAAGTACAACGCGAATTTGATGCTCGCGAAAATCGGCGACGTCAACTTCCGATTGGGCAGAACAGCCGACTCGCAGGCAGCCTACGGACGTATGGTCGTCAAGAAGCCGGAAGGCGCCGCGTCGAAAGTCGGTCGGAGATTTGGCGGCCTGAGCGCGATCGCCGGTGGCATTGCGAGCGGCAATGTCAGCGTTGCCGCGCCGACTAGCGCATTGACGGTCGCTCTCGAAGCGAAAAAAGAACTGGACGAATATCGCGTCTCAATTGTCTATTCGAGCTACGAGTTGGGAATGGGCCGTCTTGCTTACGCCGCTAATAATCTGGAGGAGGCGCGTAAGCATTTTCAGAATGCCTGGGATGCATCCGGAAGCACCATTGCCGGAATCGCGAAGCTCGGACAAGTGCGACGTTTCCGCGCAGCCTCTCGAACCAGCCTCGGCGACGTTGCTCTACAGCAAGGCAAGTTCAAAGATGCCAGCAAGTTTTATAACGAAGCCAAGAAGGGCGCGCAGGATGACAAGCGATTGGATCTGATGTGGCCCGCGCAGCGTGGTCTGGGACGCAGCCTCTGGTTGCAAGCCGCGCAGGAAAAGGATCCTAAAAAGTCGATATCGTTGCGCGAGTCGGCGCTGACTAATTACAAAGAGTCTCTCGCTACGATTGAAACGCTGCGACAGGGCAGTCTGCGTGCTGACGAATCACGCACCACATTTCTTGCAACCATCAAGGACGTCTTCGACGAAGCAGCCAGCGCGTATTCCGCGATGGCCCTGCTAGCGACTCCGACGACCGGCGCGCCACTCAGTGGCAAAGGACTCGAATACGCCGGCGAGGCTTTTCGAATCAGCGAGCAATCACGTGCGCGTTCGTTGCTCGACATGCTCAACGAAACGGATGCAGTGATCACCGAAGGCGTTCCAGCTGAGCTGTTGAAGCGCAAACAGGAGAACCTCGATCGCCAGCAGGACATCGCCGACATTCTGACCGGGATAAACGTTTCGAATGAGGAACTCAAAAAGAAACCTGCGGAACTCGATGCGGAGCTGGAGAAGTTACAGACCGAATATGAAGAGATTGAGAACCAGATCCGCACTGCGAGTCCGCGTTATGCCACGCTTACTGCCAACAAGCCTTTGAGTTTGGCGGAAGTGCAGCAGAACGTGCTCGACGACCAAACCGCGTTGGTCGAGTACGCATTGCAGAATGATGAGTCATATCTCTTTGTCGCCACGAAGAGCGACGTCAGTCTTTTTAAATTACCGGGCCGAGCGGGTGTCGAGAAACTCGCCACCGATCTGCGCGCGCAGTTGATTCCTTCGAAACTTCAACGACGCATCGTTGGTATCGACGTAGTCGAAGCGAATCGCGGTCTCGGTGTTGCCGCGGCAGCGCCCGAAGATGTCGCTCCTTTCGTTGCCGCCTCGAACGCGCTGTACAAAGTGGTGCTCGAGCCCGCAGCGGGAATGATTGGCGAGAAGCGCTTGCTGGTCGTGGCAGACGGCGCTCTCAACTACATTCCTTTCGAAGTTTTACTCAAGTCTCCAGACAGCGGCGATTTCTCGTCGCTCGGATATCTGGTCAAGTCAAACGAGATCATTTACGCACCATCAGCTTCGGTGGTCGGCGCCATCAAGCAACAACGCACCAAAGCGGCTGGTCGCGCAATGCTTATCATCGCCGATCCAGTCTTCAACTCGAACGACACGCGCGCGCGCAAAACCACCGGCGCGCCCGCCAGCGACGCAGAAGTTCGAGGCCTCGGAATTCAAGGCGCACTGGCAGACGTTGCCGAGTCGACCGCGCCCGCGACGACCAATGCCGCCATGGAAGGCTTGCCATTGGTCCGTCTACAAGGCACGCGCACGGAAGCCGAGCAGATCTCCAGGCTTGCCAAAACCTCCGGCGCACAGGCCGACGTCTGGCTCGATCTCGATGCAAACGAGGACAATCTCGACACGCGCGACGTGACGAAGTACCGCATCATTCACGTCGCCACTCACGGCCTGTTGAATGCAGAGCGTCCCCAATTCACCGGCGTCGTGCTCTCGCTCGTTGGCAACAAGACACACGACGGTTTCGTCCGCACCGATGAAGTCTTCAATCTTCGCCTCGGTTCGCCTCTCGTGATGCTTTCAGCCTGCGAGACGGGCTTGGGCAAAGAGAAGCGAGGCGAAGGCGTGATGGGCCTGACTCGCGCATTCATGTACGCCGGTGCGCCGACTGTTGGCGTCAGTCTGTGGTCGGTCGCTGATAAGTCTACGGCCGACCTGATGACAGACTTTTACAAACGTCTCTTGACGACGGGCGATGCCACCACCACCTCCGGCGCGCTACGTGGCGCTCAGTTGGCAATGATCTCCGGAAAGAAGTACAGCTCACCTTTTTATTGGGCGCCGTTCGTTCTCGTCGGCGACTGGAACTAGCCGCGAAGACAATCAGCACCAAAGAGGCACGAAGAGCACAAATAATCACCTGGGCTTTTGGTGCTTTCTTGTGGCCTTATACAAAGCGCCGAGCCCGCTTAATAACAACACCGCCGTTGTTGGTTCGGGAATCGTCTCGCTGGGCGCGCTGGTCCCTTCCACCACGAAGTTGTCTATTCGATTATTCCCCGTCGACGTTGTCGCACCATTGAAGACGATGCGAAACGCGGCGTTCGGATTGTCATTCAATCCAACAATACTCACCAGGCTAAACACCAGTGGCACGCTTCCAAACGCCGTCAGCGGAGTGTAAGGTGAACCGAAGTCCACAAAGTTTATTCCATCGAGACTGTACTGGAATTGATTATTGTTGAAGCCGGTGCTTGTTCCTTGAGTGGCGAAACTCACCACGATATTCGAAAAGCCAAGGGTGCTGACATTGAAGGTGATGTGATGCCCGTTGTTTGCCAGCCCGGTTCCACCTTGAAGTGACAATGCTTGTCCTGCCGCGTCGCCTTGTCGCGCATTGTTTGTAGTCCCGGCGGCAAACAAGATGTTTGCGACGTTGAGATTGCTGGTAAGCGTTCCACTGCCGTGATCCACATTGAGATCTGAATCATTGAAGTTCCAGATTGCCAGCTCGTCGGCCAGTGCCGCCTGGGAAGCTGCGAGGAAGATCAAAACAGCACAAATGAGGCTGAAAGGACGCCGTCTAGTGAGACGATCGTCCGGTTTGATAAACATACACACGTTCTCCTTTGATGAGGTTTTTGAGACACAAATTTTCGCGTTTGAGAAAGCAGGAGAATCTTTTAAGAGACTCGTGAGGCTTGTCAGTAGTAGCCGGCTCTGAGGACAGCCAAAGCTTTCTCGGTAGCTCAGGCAACATACGACGATTCTTTTCACTCGTCAATAGAAAAAAGTTGTCAATTCTGGCTTTTCTTCAACGGCATTACAGAATCAAGAGACAGGATTACAGGAATTGCAAGATGCGTTAATATCGGAGAGAGCCATGGCCAAGACCTTTTTCAGAATTGACGATCGCGCGACGCTCGAAAATCTGCTCAACGATTCGAAGCAGAAGCCGGTGATTGTCTTCAAACACAGCAACGCTTGCGGCGTCAGTTCGCGTGCCTATCGTGAAATGGAAAAGGTCGATGAGCAGGTGAATATCCTGGAAGTCCAAACCGCGCGCGAGATCTCGCGTGAGCTCGAGAATCTTACCGGTGTACGGCATGAAACACCGCAGGTTATTGTTTTGCGCGATGGAAAAGCAGTCTGGAATGCCTCGCATTTTGACGTCACGGCCAATGGTGTAACCAGGGCCGTGCAGTCTCACAGTTGACGCAAAGCCACTAAGAGGCACAAAAACACACATGCAAGAATTGAATATCCCCCGATTCATTCGACTGTTCTTTTTGGCAATAGTTGTTTTCATCACCGCTCCACATGTGACGGCGCAGGAAACAACCAGTCAACCCCAGCCGTCACCATCGCCCAGTGCTTCGCCCGTCGCTGATCTGCCACCAAAAGTCACGGCCGTTCTGGGTAATCTCGAATTGGACGACATCATCGAGGTCCGTATCGAGAACCTGGAGAAGTGGGCCGAAAAGAACGATGCCTCGAAGCTGGTTCCGTACATTAACGGTCGCATGATCAAGGGAAACTATCCTGAGGAGATCCACATCGCGCGAGGCCGCTTGATCTATCATCTGGAGATTACTCCGGAGAATAAGGAAGTATGGACTGATCTGCTCGGCGCCCCAACCAGGTTGCGACACCCCGTGACGGTCAGCGTCGGACTTGAGAGTGGATCGGCATTCGACAGTGTCCACGTCCGGGGTAATCCGGTGACACTGACGGTGATCTCGCCAGTCTATGGCCTGGTGTCGCTTCTCATAATCTTTGTCACCTTGAGTATTTTGCTTTGGCTGGTGCGCAGGACAAACATCATTCGTGAACCCGGCCCACCGCCCGCTCCCGGTAAACACCGGCCTTACAATTTCGGTCGGGCTCAGATGGCGTTCTGGTTTTTCCTAATCTACGCTTCATACATAACTATCTGGCTAATCACGGGCACACTCGACACGATCACTCCCTCTTTACTCGCCTTAATGGGCATCAGTGCCGGCACGGCGTTGGGCGAGGCTTTGATTGACACCGGCAAAGACACCGCGAAAACAAATCAGTTTCAGGAGCTGACGGCAGAAAGATCGGCGTTGGAGCAAAATATTTCGCAAGCGCAAACTCAACTTGACGCGCTGAACGCCTCGTCCTCGGCTCCTACAGATCCGACGGCTCGCGACTCATTGAACCGGCAACTAATTGACAGTCGCACGCGTCTGGGCCAAGTCGATCAGCAACTTCGCACGCTCTCGGCACAGCAGTCTCCCACCGCTTCAAGCGGTTTTCTTCGCGACATTCTCGCCGATAAGAGTGGTTACAGTTTTCATCGTTTCCAGATCTTTGCCTGGACGATTGTGCTGGGGATCATTTTCGTATCGACCGTTTACAATAATCTGACCATGCCTGAGTTCAGTTCGACGCTGCTCGGGTTGATGGGGCTCAGTGCCGGCACGTATATTGGGTTTAAGTTTCCCGAGCAGAAGTGATCGAGCATGGAACGACGCGGACCGGAAGTCGAGCCAAGAGAACTCAGGCAAGAGGATGATTCCCACATCAGCATTACCTGGGGCGACGATCGGCGCTGCCGCTATCGCGCGGCTGAACTCCGTCGCGCCTGTCCGTGCGCGCAGTGCGTGAACGAATGGACGGGTGAACGAGTGTTGAAGGCCGACAACATTTCTGAGAATATTGAAATCCGGGATGTCAGCATGGTTGGGCGTTACGCGCTCAACTTTCGCTGGAGCGACGGTCACGAAACCGGAATTTACAGTTTTCGCTATCTGCGCGAGCTGTGTGAGAGTCAGGGCGAAGAGGAACCATGAACGAACGCGATTTCTTTAATGAGAGAGAAGAGATTAAGAAGGCAACCTATAGCTGTCCGCACTGTCGTGAGCGCGCCGAATACGACGTCAGGTGGTTGAAACGAACTAAGAAGCCGCAACTGCCTCGCGGCGCGAGTGAACAGGATCGCGCTCGTTTTCAGAAATCGCGAGACTATCTCGTCAGAATCGACGATATGCTCGCCTGCCGGAACTTGCGTTGTCGCCGGCGTTTTGAGATTCCATCGTCGCAATCCGTGGTCTTCCTCTGATCCGCGTCTCTGGCTTAAAAAGCCGACAGTCGTCAGATAGAAACCTCAAGCGAGTCTCTCTAACAATCAAAAACCAGCCTCAAACCGGTGGCTTGGGTCTTGCTATCTTACTGCCCGAGCTATGATTGAAAGCCAACAATTCGCCGGTGACACCAAAAGCAACACGTCTTTTCTGACGCCTTTCGAGCGCCGGCTCGCGCCGCGCGTGCTGCCGCGCATTCCGTCGTGGCTGGAGACCTATCACTTGACGATGATGACGCTCGTGTGGTCGTCGTTGATTCTGCTCTTTTCCTATTGGGCCGCACGCGACCTGCGCTGGCTTTGGGGCGTGTCAGTGATGGTGGCCCTGCAATACGTGACCGACCACTACGACGGAAAGGTGGGCAAGTATCGCGGCACGGGCCTGGTGAGATGGGGCTATTACATGGATCATCTCCTCGACTACTTTTTCCTGTGCTCGGTGATTATCGGCTACGCCTTTATCCTCCCCGAGAAGTCGCGCTTTCAGATTCTCGTTATGCTGGCGATTCTTTCCGGCTATGAAGTGAGCACGTTTCTCGCGTTCGCCACGACTGACCGGTTCAAGATCAGTTACCTGAAGTTCGGCCCAACGGAGTTCCGGCTGGCGCTGATAGTCATCAACGCGCTGCTGGTGCACTACGGCACCCGCCAGATGATTAATGGTCTGAAGTACGTGAACATCGGCGCCGCAATCGGGCTGGCGTTGATGATTTATCGCACTCACAAGATCGTTTGGGGGCTCGATATGGAGCGGAAAACCGCTCGACTTGGTGGGGAGTCGTAATCTGTCCCGCAAAAGCCACACTGTCCTATTTCTGCCTGTACGGTTTGCGACCGTACCGATGGCGAAATGAGTATTTTCGAAAAAATTTTTAGGTTAAGTGGCCCTTTTTCGTCTCGGCCTGCGCGTTAGCGGATGTGGCCTCTTCTTTGCAAGCGTAACCGCAGTCAGTCGTTCTAGCTCTTACGAATTTGGGAACTGTGTGGCGGGAATTTCGTTGGATACATTTGGATTCAACGAAACTCGAAAATAATTAGCAATGTCTGATAAGAAAACAATCCGAATCATAAAGAAGGGCGAGAAACCACGCCCAATCACTAAAGCGAAGGCAAACACTGCGCGTGAAACCGCGCGCGATATGGTTGAAACCGTGACCAATTGGGTTAACGAGTTCCAGCAGCGACGTCGCACTGAAACTACCAATGCGCTGCGGCTGATTTCCAAGACGCCGCGTGGCAGTGAGGCCTAAGCACAACCTATAAAAGCTAGCGATCTTGACGAATTAACTACGGCGCGAGAAAACCTGCGAACAGGTTACAGCTCGCGCCTCTTGTTTTGTTTGACACTCTATTTGCCGTGGCGATAGCATCGCGGCAGTTTCCATAAAACTTGAGTGGAGGCGAATGATGGCCAGACGGAGTTCTCCACCAAAGACCAAGCGATCGCAGGCCCGGCCTGTGTTTGACAGCATAAGGAAGCCAAACGCGCCGCCAGGACATCCGCTATCGCGCGCCAAGCCCGACGAAGTCGCGCGTCCGGCAGGTCGCAAAGCGAAGCACAAGAGGCGTCCGCAGGTGACAGACGACGATGCCTGAAGAGAGTGTAGTCTCACAAACTTTTCTGAATTGCGCAGTGGATTTTCTGCTCGGTGCCTATCAGCCCAAGATTGAGCGTTGTCTGGAGCGGCTGACGGACGACCAGATCTGGTGGCGCGCGAACGAGGAATCAAACAGTATTGGTAATTTGATCCTGCACCTCTGCGGGAACGCGCGGCAGTGGATTATCGCGGGCGTCGGAGTTCAGCCGGACAAGCGGGATCGCGACGCCGAGTTCGAACGGCGCGATCCTATTACTCGTGACAAGTTGTTGAACCTGCTCCGCTCCACTCTCGCCGAAGTCGCACAGACCCTCCGCACTCTGGACCCAGCTACGATTCTGGAACGCCGCCCAATCCAAGGCCACGACGTCGACATCCTCGAAGCCGTTTTCCACGTCACCGAACACTTCTCAATGCACACCGGTCAGATCATCATGCTGACCAAAATGCTCACCGCCTCGGATCTACGTTTCTACGATTTTGAGGGAAGTGTGCCGGTCGAGCGGTGGTATTTCTGATTTAGTGCCACAAAAAGGCACATAAGGCACAATATACAATCATGAAACCGCAATCACATATAGAACAGAAAAGAGTAGAAGTTACTGTGCGGCCGCTGCAAGAGAATGAGCTCGACACAGCAGACGGGATCATGCGGTTGGCGTTTGGAACGTTTATTGGCCTGCCGGATCCGATGTCGTTTATGGGTGATGCAGACTACGTCCGAACACGATGGCGCGCCAACCCTCAAGCTGCTTTCGCGGCCGAAGTTGATGGTGAGCTTGTCGGGTCAAACTTTGCCACTAACTGGGGCAGCGTGGGCTTCTTTGGTCCATTGACGATCCGTCCCGACTTCTGGGATCGAGGCGTGGGCAAGCGTTTGATGGAACCCGTTGTCGAGCTGTTTGATAAATGGGGAACAAAGCACGCCGGCCTTTTTACTTTCCCGCACAGCACGAAGCATGTGGGCCTGTATCAGCGATTCGGATTCTGGCCGCGCTTTCTGACCGCGATTATGGCCAAAGCAGTCGAAGGCACTAACGGCGCTGCCCGGTGGACAAGATTCTCTGAAACACCGACGAGCGAGCGAGACGGGATCCTGAACGCGTGCCGCGAACTGACAGACGCTGTGCACGAAGGCCTCGACGTGCAGCATGAAATGCGTGCCGTCGCCGCGCAAAAGCTGGGAGACACGGTTCTTTTATGGGATGGCAGTCGACTGAAGGGACTCGCCGTCTGTCATTCTGGACCGGGAACAGAAGCAGGAGGTGCCACTTGCTATATCAAGTTTGGTGCAGTGCGTCCTGGGCCAACAGCAGAGCAGGACTTCGGTAGTTTAGTCGATGCCTGCCAGGATCTGGCTTCGTCGTTGAGTGCGGCAAGACTGGTTGGCGGAGTCAATACGGCACGACACGAGGCTTATCGCCAGATGCTTGCGCGCGGCTTTAGCACCTTCATTCAAGGTGTGGTGATGAGCAGGCCAAACGAGGCGGGATACAACCGCAGTGGCGTCTATCTCATTGATGACTGGCGCTAACGTTATCGTGAGGATTTGTAGTGGATCACTCTGACTCTCTCGAGCGTAACGAGGCCGTCAGCGATCATCTCATCCAACGCCGGCAAGAACGCTTCGACTTTTTCCAGGCTGTCGACGATCTCGATTATCATCGGCAGGTCCTCTGAAAGCCGCAGGATCTTGGTCGTGTGAAGGATACTGTTTTTGCCGAAACCCATCACACCGCGAAGCACCGTGGCTCCAGCCAATCCCGCTTCACGTGCTTTCAACACGATCACTTCATAAAGCGGTCTGTGGCCGACTTTGTCACTTTCGCCCACGAAGATTCGAAGCAAATAACCTTCTTCCGGAATCGTCATGCAATCACCTTTGCGAGGCTATATCCAAGCCAAACGAGTGCCAGGCCAACAACATTCGAGACCGCCACGTTCGCCAAAGCAAGCAACAGTTCACCGTCTCTCAAGAGCGTGAAAGTTTGCAAGCCGTAAGACGAAAACGTAGTGAAGCCGCCCAGCAGGCCGATGAAAATAGTGGTTCGTGAAGTTGGACCAGCAAGCGCGCGGTCGTAGAAGAAGTAAAAGAGAAAGCCGATAACGAAGCAGCCCACGAGATTGACGATCAAAGTGCCGAACGGAAACGTCTCGCCATAACGCCGCGCCACCACGCCCGACAGCCAATACCTCAACAATGTACCGATGAATCCGGCGAAGCCGATCGACAGAAGTCTGGACAGCACACATGAAAGAATACGCTTGGACCACGCTCGAAGCAATACATCAGTCAGCCACAAAGAAGCACAAAAAAGCACGAAGAATCACTTGTGTATTTTGTGCTTCTTTGTGGCGTCAAGAGGACTTGTTGTCTCCGCGTGGTGTTTCTGGTTAAGATTCTGGTGCAGGTTTCTCTGAAATCCCTTATCCGTTCAAGGAGTTAAAGTTCATATGACCTACATCGTGGCTGAGCCGTGCGTTAACTGTCGCTACACCGATTGTGCGCTTGTCTGCCCCGTCGATGCGTTTCATCTCGACGACGACATGCTGGTGATCAATCCCGAAACGTGTATCGATTGCGACGCATGTGTGCCTGAATGTCCGGTCGAGGCAGTGTTCGCAGAAAACGCGTTGCCGGCGGAGTGGTCCAACTACACACAAATCAATGCCGAGCGATCGTTGAGTGGACTGCCGACGATCAGCGCCAGACTCGATCCGCTTTGCGAATAGGCGACGGATAAATGAAGAAACGCACGAGATGGCTTTTAGGCGGTCTCGCTGTTGGCGCCGGAGCCATCGGCGCTGTCGGTGCTTACTGGAAAAGACGAAACGTGCATTCAATGAAAAAGCTGGGCGATGTTTGGGCGAGGCCGGGAATGCCGGTGACGTTCAGGGCTGAGCTGATGCCCGGCCGCGACCGCAACGAGCGCACGTTTATGGTTAGAGAGTTGCTGCCGAATGGACGCGTTTTACTACATGCAGCGGATGGCGAACACACCGAAAAAGAGTTTGAGCCGGTTCAGTTTGATCGCCCGCTGGATTAACAGGCGAGACCTTACCACTCGTAGACCTTCCCCGGTTCCATGACGCCTAATTTCGGAATGTTCAAGGCGTTAAGCTCACGGATAATCTCATCGCGATAACTCGGCTTGAGGTGGACCGCCATGATGTCCATGCCGTTGTGATTGAGTTTCTTCAACTCCTGGACCAGTGACGCGGGAGTAAAGTGTCGCGAAACCTCTGCCAGCTTCGACATTCGATTCGGAAACGACGCTTCGATCAGTAAAGCATCCAGTCCCTTCATCTGATTAACGATTCTCCAGAACTCCTCCGTCTCGGAAGTATCAGAACTAAACGCGATGCTTTTCTTGCCGTCCGAGACAACGAGCCCAACTGTCGGCACGATGTGATTCACCGGTACGGCCATTACGTTCAGATGGGCCACCGCGAAAGGGCTGCCAATCGGAATCGGCACGTATTCCATCACTGGTCCATAGTCGTTCTTCAAATCCGAAAAGCGCGGATAGACGTTCCAATTAAAAACGTCGCGTTCGAGCAAGTCGATCACTTCCTGCGTCGCATAAATGCGCAGTGGTTCTTTCAACGTTGGATAAAGATCGTCGATGAATATCGGCAAACTTGCGATATGGTCCATGTGAGGATGAGTGACGATGATGTCTTTGACTTTGGCTCGTTGCTCGTTGGTCAGAGCAATGGCGATACTGCCGGCATCAACTGCCACGCAGTCGTCAATTAGAAAGCAGGTTAAGCGTTGCTCCAGGGTCGCCACGCCCCGGTCGTCAAACGTGCTGGGTAGAAGTTGGATTTTCACGAGCTTTCAGCTCTGATGCAATGTGGCTTGCGCACGCCGCGAGCAGTATAAGCCAGAAACAGATAGTCAGCGAGCACTATCCACGTCTGAGCTCATCGATCAAGTTTTGTAGCGCGTGCAAGTACGCAGCCTCCTGCGCCTGCACGTCCTGCTCTGCTGGATACACGCCCCTTGAACAACGATTACGGTGGAATGCTAATTCACTTGCGAGTTGATTGAAGCGCCTGCGTGCGCGCCAGCCTTTCAATCCGCTGCGCGAGAACGCGTTGAACGACGAGCCCATCCGCCCAATGATCGATCCGAGTTGCTTGTATTCTTCCTGAGTTATGAATCCGCGCTCGAGATCGACAACGAGGAACTGTCGTACTACTTGTCCCTCACGCCGCAGCGCAAACGAGATGATGATGAGCATGATGAGGAAAGCCGGCACCATTATAATGATGTAAGTGAGGACGAAAACACCGCCGCCGCCAAACACAGCCGAACCATTCCAGATGCTGTGCATGAAGATCGCCATCAAGAAGCCGGCGATCGGAGTCAACAGCTTGATCGCGAGATTGTTTGACTGTCTGGCAAGGCCCAATCCGATTCCAGTTAAACTCGTGAACAGAGGGTGAGAAAACGGCGCAAAGAATCCGCGAATGATCAGAGTCAATGTTAACGCTTCGCCACCACCCATCGCCGCGGCTTTGCCGTAGTAAAGAATGTTCTCGGTCATCGCGAAGCCTAAGGCCGACATTGAAGCGTAAACGATGCCGTCGATTACTCCGTCAAATTCGTCTTTCTTCCAAAAGAAGAAGATGAAGAGAATGATTGCCTTGCCGGTTTCTTCGACGATCGGAGCTGAGACGACCGCGGCAAATGCCTCGCCCGCTTTCGCGTTTGTTAACGCGCCAACGACTCCCTGGCTCGTTGTATTCAAGAGAAAGGCGAAGAACGTGGCAATGAGCGCGCCCCAGCCGAACGCGGTGGCAAGCATCCAAAGTGGTTCCGACTCGTAACGATCGATCCACAGGACCAGCACGATGTAGAGTGGAACGGGAATCGTCGCGGCGATAAAGCCGAGCATGAGCGCGACGGGTCCGGTCTCGATGCCGATCACGAGCAGGACTAACAGCCCTAACACCAGTGCGACGAGAATTGCGACCGCGGCCAGTGCGAGTCGTATCGCGCTGATTCGCGGTGGCGTGCGAATGACGATGGTGGGCGCCTGATTCTGGAAGTAAGGATTTGGCGTGCTCATAGGGAAACGGCAGTATACCCTCAACCTGGGTCGGGTCAGTACCGTAACGCGGTAGCGTCGGGTCAGGTCTTGTTACAGGAGACCCGACGCTACCGCGTTACGGTACTGACCCGACCAAGACGGCTCTGTACGGGCAACATGCAATTAGCGGGCGCAAGTTTGGGAGCGGCCGCCGTCAATGGAATACGTCGCGCCGGTGATCCACGAAGCTTTGTCCGATGCCAGATACAAGACCAGGTCCGCGATCTCTTCCGGTCGTCCCGTGCGTCCTAAAGGATGTGTTTGCTTTGAGTGTTCGAGAAACGCTGCATACGCTTCTTCGCTCATGCCGCCGCGCTTATGAATCTCCGTAACAACGACGCCCGGATTCACCGCATTCACGCGAACGCCCTTCGCAGCCAACTCGAGCGAAGCACATCTGGTTAACTGGTCCACCGCGGCCTTCGAAACGCAATAAGCCAATACGCCGGGGAAAGCGCGCAGTCCAGTGACACTCGAAATGTTAACAATGTTGCCGCGCCGCTCAATCAAGCTCGGCAGTGCCTTCTGCATCAACTGAAACACAGCGCGGACGTTGACGTTCATCATCTCGTCCCAAGCATCGAGCGTGGTGTTTTCGACTGTTCCGTTGCTGATATGTCCAGCAGCATTTACTAGAACATCGATGCCGCCAAAGACCTTGACAGCTTCTTTAACGGCGCGTTCAGATTCCTGCACTGAAGACACGTCCGCTTTGATCGTCAATGTTTCGGCACCGGTCTCGCGAATTCGTTCTTCGACAGCTTTCAGTGCGTCTTCCTTTCGGCCGACGCCGACGACCTTCGCCCCTGCGTTCGCAAAAGCAATCGCGCAGGCATGTCCAATTCCAGATGTGGCACCCGTGACAAAAGCAACTTTGCCCGTGAATTGTCTCTCGTTCATCTCTCTATTCCTCTCGAACGGCATCATATATTGACAGCACGATCCCAAAAAGCTGACTATTATCACTCTGAGAGCCGTGTGAGGCTATCCCCCCAGAAATGCGGTCACGCCTGGAGGCGATTCGTTGGGAAACAACTCAGCCGATCAGTTTTTCCCCAGAACCCCGCGATCTCATTCGCGTGCTGCTCCTGACGTGCACGATCGTCCAGCGCGCGGTCGAATGCCCTCGAGCACAGGATACCTGTTGGCGGCGATTATCATCGCTGCCGGTTTGTTCTTTGGACTCTGGTGGATTCTGGTCAGCGGCGGAGACGAAGCTCCGTGGCTGCCTGCCGGTCTCGCTGCAAGTGCGGTGTTGTTGGTCGCGCTTTCTGCTCGTGAAGTAGTGATGCGACGCGCATGGACGCGTTATCTGCTCGAGAACGGAATTCGCGAAAAGTCCACCAGTCGCTCTCGCCCAAGCGGGCGCAGTCAAAAGAAAAGTTTTTCGTCATCGCTACATTCCGCCGCGTTGCGGACCATACAAAAGCAGTCTGTAGCTGCCGATCGTCCCGGTTCACCTCCTGAAGCGCATCTCGACGTCGCACAATTGTGTCATGACTATCTTTCGAGCACTGACGAAGCGATTCGCTCAGGCAGTTTCGGCACTGAAAAAGGGATCGCGATTCGTGCCGGCCAGGAACGCGTTCGTGCGCTGCACCGGCATCATTTGTTGACATGGGCCAAGGGGCAATCGCGAGCTCTGACCCACGAGGCCCAACAGCGAGCACGCACGTTTGACAAGATCGAAACCGCAACGCGGGCGCTCGACTGCATCGACTCAGCGTTGAGGATTTATCCGGATGAAGTGGAGCTCGGCGAGTCGCGAGTTGCGATCGGTGAGTTTATTGCATCGGTCAAGGTGGCCCATTGGGTGGAACTTGCGGAACGGTCGGCCTTCAAAGGCCATTACCGGCGCGCGATCGACCGTTATAAAGACGCGCTCTTTTATCTGAATCAGGACGTGGTTAAGGAGGAAGTGCGGCTTGCCGGCACCGAGAAGATCGAAACCGAAATCGCGAAGCTGAAAGCCCGATTACGTCCCAACAGTGGATAGTGAATTGTGCGGAGGTTCTGGTTGGCATCTATTGGCTTTTGTGCGATCATTGCAGCTTGTGTTCATCGCCATAGCGCCTCATAGCGCAATGGTGTCCCGCGAGAATTACTTTAGTTTTTGAGGTGGTGTGATGAAGATTAAGCAACATTTGGTGTGGGCGATTGGGCTCGCTTGTATGTTTGCCGCTGTGGTCCATGCGCAGGAGGCTCAGCCGCAGCAGCCGGAGCAACAGACGCCGGCGCCAAGCAGCGGGCAACCACAGTCTTCTTCGTTGGACATACAAGGAAGCAAAGTCTATTTGCTTGGTCCTGGTGACGTGCTCGACGTCAGAGTCTTCGGACAGCCTGATCTGAGTAGCACCGTGCAGGTCGACAGCGACGGGAATCTCAGTTCATTACCGTTTCTCGAGCAACCGATTCGCGCGAAATGCCGGAGCGACAAGGAAGTACAAAAGGACATCAGAGACGCCTACTCTAAGTTCATCAACAACCCGCAAGTAAGTGTGCGGATTTCGGAGCGACTGAGTCGCCAGCCGGCAACAGTATTTGGCGCGGTTCGGCAGCCTTCGCGTTTCGAGATGAAACGAAAGGTGCGTTTGAATGAACTGATGGCCGTAGCCGGTGGGTTTACGGAACGTGCCGCAGGCACGATTCAAATCCTTCATACCGAACCCCTGATGTGTCCGGAGCCGGGCGAAGAAGCAGAGGCGGCTCCAATTGATGGAACCCGGATACCGCTCCAGGTTGTAAAGATCTCCGATCTACGTAGCGGGAAACACGAAGCCAATCCCTTTATTCGTCCGGGAGATTATGTGCTCGTAACCGAAGCTGAGCCGGTTTATATAACGGGCGCGGTGCTGTCACCTGGCGGAATCTATCTGCGCGATCAGCTCATGCTCAGCCGTGCAATTGCGATGGTGGGCGGCGCGCGAAAAGAAGCGAAGCTGAATGACGTGAAGGTGTATCGACAGGTGCCAGGTTCCGCGAATCAGGAAGTAATCCACGTCGACGTGGCTGCAATCAGGAAGAATCAGAAACCGGATTTTGTGCTACAGCCATACGACGTGATCGAAGTGACGGAGTCAGGTATGTTCTCGTCCAGTCGCATTGGATCGACGTTGATGAGCGCACTGACTGGTGGAATAACAGGCGCAATCAGCACGACTGGAACTTACTTGCCCAGCCGCATAATTTATTGAGACTTGTATAAAACATGAATCGAAGAACATTAGCCGGTGATCGCCGGCGGCGAAAACTAATCACAGCCCTTTGGGCGCTCGGTCTGGGCGCGGTGGTCATAACTCTCATCTACCTGGAAAAGACCGCCATTCTGTACATTCTTTGCACGCTGGGTGTGAGTGTGTTGCTGATGATCGTGGCGTTTGCAGACCTGGCTCATGGCGGAGCAACGGGCTCAGATGTGGTCCAATCGACCGATGCAGCGGGTGCTGCAAAAAACGAAAGGTGAAACAACTGGAGTCTTCAGTTGGACCATGCCTCGTTGAGGTCGATTGAAGTTTTTTATGTAATCCATAAATTTTTTTGCGCACTTTACACTCGCCGGGGCGCGCGTTGTGACGGCCGCTAAAAACAACGAGCCGGTTGAAACTTTAGACGGACTATTGCATAATCCGCAATGCGTTCACCTCCCCGGTGGACGAAGTGGTCGCGTGGGGTGAGGACACGTGGCCTTAGGGTGGGGGCTGTGGGAGGCCCCCGCCCGCTTTTTTTGTCGAACACTTTTCATCTTGTCTAATCCCGCAATCATGTCTAACATCAGCAGCGTTCAATCAATGCCTGCCGAAGTTGCGTTGCAACGCGGGGGAACCAATGTTTCGCAGGGACGAAACAAGGGGCTAATCGTCGAGCATATGCTCGCGACGAACACTTCCAGTTCGAGTCCGCCAGCTAACCTCGTAGGCTAAAGGGAAGGGCAATGCTCAATCGGGCCACTCGACGACGTTTCAAGCTCTGGTTATTCAAAGGTTCTGCCGCACCCAAAGACGCACCGCACGCTACCCCTCATAAGCAACATCCATGGTGGCAAGTGATGTGTCTGACGGGCGTCGACTACTTTTCGACACTCGGCTACCAGCCAGGCATCGCATTTCTCGCCGCACAAGCGCTTTCGCCAGTCGCAACTTTCATTCTTGTCCTGCTGACACTTTTCGGCGCTCTGCCGATTTACAATCGTGTTGCCGAAGAGAGTCCGCACGGCGAAGGTTCAATCTCGATGCTCGAACACCAGCTTTCGCGCTGGAAGGGTAAGTTGTTCGTACTCGTGCTGCTCGGGTTCGTGGCGACCGACTTCATCATCACCATCACGCTTTCAGCGGCCGACGCCACCGCTCACGTCATCGAGAATCCGTTCACTCCGCCGATACTGAAACACCAGATCGGAGTGACGCTGGCGTTGATTGCGATACTCGGGATTATCTTTCTGCGCGGATTCAAGGAAGCTATTGGAATCGCGGTGGCGCTCGTCGCGGTTTACTTGTTCTTGAATTCAATCGTGATTGCGTTTGGTGTCTTCCAGCTCGCTACTCATCCACATCACTTTCCGGAGTGGAAACGGGCTCTCTTCGAACATCCTGCTGTCCATGGAAATGCATGGTTGATTATCGGGGTGTCGTTGATGCTGTTTCCGAAACTCGCCCTTGGTCTTTCAGGTTTCGAGACAGGCGTGGCAGTCATGCCGCTCGTAAAGGGCGACAGCGATCTCACCGAAAACGATTGGGCCGACATTCAATCGACTCGCACAGGCGTTCGCGAAGAGGGCAAAGCGCGACAGTTGCTTCGTGGGCGCATTCGCAACGCGAAGAAGTTGCTTCGTTCAGCCGCCTTGATCATGAGTGTGTTGCTGATCAGCAGCAGCTTCGTGACGTCAATTCTGATTCCGGCGGAAAAGTTTGCTGAAGGTGGCGAGGCGAACGGGCGCGCAATCGCGTACCTGGCCCATGAGTTCTTCGGCAACATCTTCGGAACGGTTTATGACATCAGTACGATTCTGATCCTTTGGTTCGCCGGGGCCTCTGCGATGGCTGGTCTGCTGAGTATCGTGCCGCGATACTTGCCGCGCTATGGAATGGCGCCTGAGTGGGCCAGAGCTGCACGTCCGCTTGTTATCGTGATCATCGCCATAGCATTTGCAGTCACTGTTATCTTTAACGCCGATGTGGACCAGCAAGGCGGAGCTTATGCTACCGGCGTACTCGTGTTGATGACTTCCGCTGCGATCGCGGTGACACTTGCCGCACGCAGAAAGCAGAAGAACTGGTATGTCTACCTGCTCATCGCGCTGATCTTTGTTTACACCACGATACAAAACATTCACGAGCGTCCGGAGGGAATCAAGATCGCTTCGTTCTTTATTCTCACGATCATCCTCGCATCGCTTTTCTCGCGGGTGTGGCGCTCGACCGAGCTCCGCGTAGAACAGATCGAATTGGATGATAAGGCGAGGCAGTTCATCAAGGACGCAGCAAAGGGAACTATTCGCATCATCACTAACCGCAAAGACAAAGGCGACGCCGACGAGTACGCACAAAAGGAACATGAAAAGCGAACCAGCAATCACATTCCGACTGGAGAGCCGATCTTGTTTTTCGAAGTCACGCCGGGTGATGCGTCTGAATTCTCAGGCACGCTGTGTATTCGCGGAGAGACCGTCGATGGCTATCGGATATTGCGAACCGAGTCGCCGGCAGTCCCGAATGCGATTGCGGCGTTTCTGCTTTACTTACGCGATGAAATGGGAAAACTGCCACACGTCTATTTTGGTTGGAGCGAGGGGAATCCGATCTCTTACTTGTTGAAATACATCGCGTTTGGCGAGGGCGACACTGCGCCGGTCACGCATGAAGTGTTACGCAAGGCAGAGAAGGAGCCTAATCGACGACCGATCGTGCACGTTGGAGGGTAAAGGAGTCCTGTCTAACGGTTTTGACTAGATTTGCGCTACTTCCGCGTTCGCAGCTTTGCCGGCGAGAAAGCATGAGCGACAGTAAACCGGTCGTCCTTGCGAGGGATAAAACGGAACCGTGGTCTGTTGTCCGCATTGTGCGCACTGCACCGAAACCTCGATGCGTTGCCGCACGCCCGACGATTGCGCCGCGGCGATCGCGGCTAATCGTTCGTTCTTGGCCTGCTTGCACGGTTTGCATCGCTTCGGTTCATTTTTCAAGCCCTTATCGTGGAAGAACACCTGCTCGCCCGCGGTCCAGATAAAGTTCTCGTTACAATCTACGCACTTGATAGCGCGATCCTGATATTGACTCTCGTGACTGGTTTCCAATGCGTGGGCGGCTTCGGTCTGTGCCATGATCGACTCCCTTGGGTCCGTTAACCTAAAAACTATGCCGGGCGGGTTAATAACGAATATTGCGTAAAATATAAAGCCGCTCTTGGTGTGTTCACCAATGAGGTAAATTGTCTCAGCCGGCTAGCGGCCGCTGTGTGTCCACTTGGTATATAGCTATGTCGAAAATGTGTCAAGGTAAATCCTGCTAAATCAGCTATCTTGATGTGGCTTTTTGGTCGATAGGAGCATCCGCACTCAAAAACAATGAGAAGGGTACTGGTAATCGGCTCGGGAGGACGCGAGCACGCCATCGTTTGGGCTATGCGCCACACTGCCTCAGAGCCGATGGAAATCTTTTGCGCCCCCGGCAACGCTGGTATTGCGCAGATAGCGCGAACCGCAAACGTGCCGGTAAATGATCACACTCGACTTGCTGAGTTTGTCGAGGCTGAACATGTTGATCTGACGTTTGTAGGACCCGAAGCGCCGTTGGCAGCAGGTATCGTGGACGTTTTCACTGCAAGAGGCCTCCCGATTGTCGGTGCGACGGCTGCGGCAGCGCGGCTCGAGGGCAGCAAAGTCTTTGCAAAAGACTTCATGACTCGACACGGAATACTGACGGCGGCCTACCGCGTTGCTGAGTCTCCTGGAGAAGCATTCGAATATCTCGGAAGTGGACAATTTGGCTCTGAGGAGTCACCTGTAGTTATAAAGGCAGATGGCCTGGCAGCGGGAAAAGGAGTCGTCGTAGCGGCCAACCGCTCTGAGGCTGAAAAAGCCATTGAAGATCTCATGGTCCATCAGCTCGCGGGGAGCGAGGCGGCGACTCGCGTTGTCATCGAAGAGGCGTTGAATGGCATTGAAGCCTCGCTGTTGCTCTTCGCTGATGGTCGCGATTACGCATTGATGCCCGCTGCGCGCGACCACAAGAGAATCGGCGAAAACGATACGGGGCCAAACACCGGTGGCATGGGCACGATCACGGACTCATCGGTCCTGGGAAAGAGTCTTCAAGACAGAGTAGTTCGAGAGATTGTAGAGCCGACGTTGGCGGGCGCTCGTCAGGAAGGGTTCCCTTTTAAAGGCGTGCTCTTTTTAGGTTTGATGCTGACTGCGGATGGACCAAAACTGCTCGAATACAACGTGCGCTTTGGCGATCCGGAAACGCAGGCGATCCTCGTTCGTCTAAAAACAGACTTGCTCTCCGTCTTTGATTCGGTTCAGAACGAGAGGCTTGGCGGTATGGATGTCAATTGGAGCGGCGGCGCATCAGCCTGCATCGTGGCCGCGAACAAGGGATATCCTGGAAAATATGAAACGGGCGCAGTTATCGAGGGATTAGAAGATGTCGAGACAGATTCTGTTCAGGTTTTTCATGCTGGTACGTCTTGCGACGAGCACGGCAGGTTTACGGCGACCGGCGGGAGAGTCCTGGGCGTGACCGCGGCGGCTGAAGACCTCGCGGGCGCGCTGAGTCTTTGTTACGAATCGCTCAAAAAGATTCACTGGCCCGGAATGCAGTTCCGACGCGATATCGGACGCCCGCGCCTCCAATGATGGAAGCCTTTTAATAGTGCTGTTATACTTCAGTTCAGTTTCGGCCGAATTGAAACCACCTGAGCGTATGGCTCGTACATCAGTGCGTCGCAAATGGCCGAAATTGAGCCACAGATTGTGAGGATTTGCGCAGATCGGGAGTTTAATTCGCTGCCGGAGGATGAGCGGAAATGGGACTGTGGACAAGAATGAAGCGCTCCATGCGCGCCCTCTTTGGAGGGATAATCGAGAAGACTGAAGACCCGGAACTCATTCTTCAGCAGACCATTCGCGACATGCGCGACCGCGTGCCGGAGTTGAATAATTCCGTCGCGCAAGTGATGGCCACTGAGAAGCTTCTCGCCAAAAACAAAGAGCGTCTCGAGTCGCAAGTAGTCGATCTCGACTCCAAGATTCGGGCTTCGGTGAAGATGGGGCGCGACGACATCGCGACCGCCTACATCGGCCAGTTGCAACAGGCACAACTTGACCTTCTGAAAACCTCTCAGCAACTGGAGCACGCAAACCTGGCATCGAAGCAGGCACTTAAGGCGCGCGACAACTACGTGCTTCAGATGCAACGCCGCACCGCCGAGGCGATGCAGTTGATAAACCAGTCGAAGCAAGCAAAACTTCAGGAACAGCTTGCGCAGACGATGGAATCTTTCCAGCTCGGCGACGACGCATCGACGTTCAATGAGATGCGCGACAAGATCGACCGGCGCGCAGCCGCGGCCGAAGCGAAGATGCAGTTGGGATCTGCGTCAGTCGACACGCAAATGCAGGAAATCGAGCGCGAGGCGATGGACATGCAGTTAGCGGACAAACTTCTTGCATACAAGCGCGACATGGGTTTGTTAGGTCCAGCGGCTGGCGCCGCGAGTCCACAGGCTCTTCCTGCCGAAGGTGAAACGACCAGCGCCGGCGGTGGTCAGAACGGCACGGGCGGAAGCCATACTAGTTGATTCAATCGGTTATCATGCGTGTGATCGGTGGCTATGGAATTACCCAAGATCGATCTGAAGTATCTGAAAGAGGCCTTTAAGGAACCCATCAACTTCTGGGGAATGGCAGGCTTCGCAGTTGCCGCTGCGTACGTGCAGGATGTTACTCCGCTGGTTGCCGCGCTTGCTACTGAAACACTTTACCTTGCTACTGTGCCCGCAAGTTCGATTTATCGCCGTCTCGTCGATCGACGCGAGAAGCAGCGTCTATTGAAACTGCGCGACCAGCAACGCGAAGCTCAGATCAAGTTGTTCGATCCACGCGAGCGTGAGGCGGTCGAGTACTTGCGCTGGATGAAAAATCAGATCTACTCGAACTACAAAAAATTCACCGGCACTAAACAGATTCCTCACAACATTCAGAGCCTCGATCAACGTTGGGAAGATTTCGTCGATCTGCTCGACGTGTATCGCCGTCGCAAACATCACTTGCGCTCGATCAATCGTCAGGCAGTGCAGAACCAGTTGGTCCAGGCCCAGCGAGCAGTCGAGACCGCAAAAGACGATCGTGAAAGACGGATCCAGCAGGCGAATGTCGAGATACTCAAACGACGCATTGCTGCCTTCAACGATATCGAGCGATCGGTGAAGTTAGTTGAAGGTCAGTTACAGTCGATCGAAAACTTCTTCGGACTGGTGAACGATCAGGTGGTTACGTTGCCGACACCGGAACGCGTTTCGTCGTTGGATTTCGAACAGCTCAGCGACTCGATCGCGATGACCAAACAGATGCTCGAAGAAACGTCCGACACGTTCGCCGCGCTCGACAGTCACAACCGCGATATCGGCAATTTGGAACTCCTGTTGTCCAACACCGGAACTTCGAAATAAATATCCCGTGTTTATTGGCGTCTACACTCTGTAGCACCTAAAAATAAAACGACCACAAGATTTTGTTGACACGCCGCCTCCAAAGGAGTATATTCCGCTCCGCTTGAGAGCAAGGTTTGGGGGCCAACCGCAATACCCGTAACACACTCTAAGCTAATGCCTTGCGTAGTAATACGTCTGGCAGAGCTGTTTCTGAAAGGCAGAGTCAATGAGCGCAACTATCGGCAAAAAAGTCGGAAACACCCCGGCCGGCTCCCCCGTAGTTTCTCCGCGACGAAAGTCGCAGGAACTGGGAATAAATGCCAGAAAAGTTGTTAGTAGGCGTTATTCACTAAAGGATTTGAAGGGGCGTCCGCTCGAGGAATGGGCTGACATCGTGCGCCGTGTCGTCGGGCATGTCTCAGCCGCGGAAACGGGCGAGAAGCGCGACATGTTCTTTGCCGCGATGAGCGAAGTGATGCTCGCCCGCGAGTTTATTCCAAACACGCCGTGCCTGGTCAATGCAGGCAAAGCAAATGGACAATTGGCCGCTTGCTTTGTGCTCGACGTTCCTGACTCGCTCGCCGGCATAATGGAGCACGCCAAGGCTGCCGCCACCATTCATCAAACCGGCGGCGGCACCGGAATGACTTACGAATTCCTGCGACCGCATGGCGCGATGGTCAGCTCGGCAACCGGCGTCGCATCTGGTCCAGTGTCGTTCATGAACATCGTCAATCAAGTGACTGATGTCGTGAAGCAGGGTGGCGTGCGACGTGGCGCGAACATGGGAATGATGCGCGTTAATCATCCGGACGTGCTTCGTTTCATTCACGCAAAAAACGATCAGCACTCGCTGACTAACTTCAATATCTCGGTCAACGTTACCGACAAGTTTTTGAAAGCTGTCGATAACAATGAATGGTTTCAGTTGGAGTTCAACGGCGAACCGTGGAATGAGTCGATTTACGATCCGGTTCGCGATGGTGATTACGTTGTTTATCGACGTGCGGACGGATCGACAGTGACGTTTTGCGATCGCCAGGCGTTTCTCGACGCGGATCTCTCCGGCTGCACAATCGAGGAAGCCCCGCGACCGGGAATGATCCTCGCTCCCGATGTTTGGAACCGGATCATTGCCAGTGCGCACAAGTACGCCGAACCGGGTATCGCCTTCATCGACGAAGTGAATCGTCATAACCACATGATGAAGTCGATGGGCGCGATCTATTCATGCAATCCATGCGGCGAACAGTTTCTACACTTCTCGAATTCGTGCAACCTCGGTTCAATCGACCTGGCGAAGTTTTACGATCCGCAGAAGCGAATCGATTGGGATCGCCTGCGAGAAGTGACGCATCTGTGCACGCGTTTTCTCGACAACGTAATTGATACGTGTGCCTGGCCGCTGCCGGAGATCAACGACGTGGTCCATCGCACGAGACCGGTTGGTCTGGGCATCATGGGATTCGCGGATCTCTGTCTCAACTTGAAGGTCACGTATGGTTCGCCGGCCTCAATCGATCTGATGGATGAGGTGATGGGTTTCGTTCGGCGCGAGGCGTGGATGGAGAGCAATCGTCTCGGTGCAGAGAAAGGCGCGTTTCCGGAGTTTGAGCCGAACCGCGAAGCTTACACGGAGTTTCTCCACAATCAGATTGGTATTCCGAAAGACATTCCGCTGACGCCGCGCAACTATGAGGTGACCACTATCGCGCCGACCGGCACGATCTCGCTCGTGGCTGAAACGTCTTCGGGCATCGAGCCAAACTTCTCGTGGGCCTACGTTCGCAAAGACACGCTGGGCACGCGCACTTATGTGCACACGCTCGCAGCGCAAGCGCTTGGTATTGATGTGGACCAATGTGACCAGGAATCGATAGATGCGGCTGCCACTTACGTCGTCGAACACGAACACGAGTTGCCGCCGCATCTTATCTCGGCGATGAACATAAGCGCTGAGCAGCACGTTCATGTGCTCGCGGCTGCTCAGCGCAACGTCGATAACAGTGTGTCGAAGACGTGCAACGGCGCGGTTAACGACACGGTGGAATCGGTTGATGCGCTTTATCGCCTCGCGCGGCAGCTTGGTTGCAAAGCGGTGAGTTATTATCGCGATGGTTCACGCGACAATCAGGTGCTCAATTCAATGAAGGCGCAAGAGCCGAAAGGTGAGATCGCCTGCAATCCGGAAGCGGTAGTGGAACCGCTTGAAGAGACCGTCAGCCAGGCTGAAGCAAAGGCTGCGGACGATGCCTCAGCGCGACAGGAAGCGATTGCGCGCGAACACTCGCAGACGATTCAAGTGCCCGCGGTGACTGCGATCCGGATCGAGCGTCCACGCGAATTGCGCGGCGCAACCTGGCAGATTCCGTTCGACGGACAAAACCTCTACGTCACGGTCAATCACGACGGCAAGATGATCCAGGAAGTTTTTGCTACTGGTCCAATCAGTGGCGGTGTGGGTTTGCTTGCTTCGAAAATGCTGCGTGGTGGTTTTGATGCCGCTGAAGTTGCTTACAGCTTGAACAAAGTAACCGGCACGCACGCAGTGTGGTTCAACGAGCGGCTCCTCACTTCACCCGAGCAGGCTGTCGCCGAATGCATCATGATCACGGTGCGACGCGTACAGGACCTTCCCGATTCGGCGCGTGCGGTGAGTCAAAAACAAGCGCAATACCATCACCAAAAACCCGTCACCGGCGCCATCATGTCCAACATGATCGGCATCTGCCCCGAATGCCACGGCCAACTCGAGCACGCCAGCGGCTGCGACTTCTGCCGTGATTGTGGCTACAGCAAGTGTAAGTAACAAACTCTCTGAGTGAGGATTACGTCACCTTGTTTCATATTCAGCGTTTTGTTGTTTGATCAGGTCTAAAGGATATTCTTCTTCCTCTGCAGCATAGGCGTCCTGAAGTCGCTGAGCAGATAAAGCATGCCACGCTTCATCCTCTACGTCCTTCGGCAATACCGTCACGAGCAATTTTGCATTCGGTTCGAGTTCCACAGCCTCATCCAAAAGAATGTGTTCACCATCAAAGTGGGCCGGTATTGTTTGACTCATAGGTCCATTACCGTTTGCATTCTACACGTTTGACTTGCTGCGAAACCAGCCTGGAGGCCACGAAGAGGCACAAAAACACAAGTGATTAAGAGATTTTGTGATTCTTGTGCCTCTTTGTGGCGTAACTATTTGTCGAGCTTCAGCAGTGTGTGCAGAAGGACGTTGGCGCCGTTGGTGATGTCGGAGGGGTGGGAGAATTCGCGGGGGGAGTGGCTGATGCCGCCGACGCTGGGGATGAAGATCATGCCGACCGGGCCAAGGCGCGCCATGTCCTGGGCGTCGTGGCCTGCGCCGGAGGGCATTGACTTAGTCGAGAGGCCGAGAGCGCGAGCGGATTCCGAAATCACCGAGCGAATGCGCGGATCGGTGGGCGCCGGTATGTTTACGTTGATCTCTTTGAAGTCGAACTTCGTCTTACTAGCCGCGGCGATACTTTGTGCTTCGGCGTAGACACGATCGTAAAGCATTTTGATCTTCGCCCCATCGAGATCGCGCAACTCGAGACTCAAAACAACCTTCCCTGGGATCACATTCGGCGCGCCGGGCAGCGCGTTAATTCTACCAACCGTTCCAACTTGCCTGCCCGGCACACTGGTAACAACGCGATTCACGGCTTCGATAAACTTCGCCGCAGCTAACAGTGCGTCTTGTCGATTGTTCATTGCTGTCGTGCCGGCGTGATTTGCAAACCCTTCGATCGTGACATCCCACCAGTTGATTCCGACAATCCCTTCAACCACTCCGATGTTGATCTTTTCAGTGTCGAGAATGCCGCCCTGTTCGATATGCAACTCGAGATACGCAGCGATGTCGCCCTTCCTGCGGCGTACCTCCGCCAATCGTTCAGGATCGCCACCGATGAACTTGATCCCTTCGCGAATCGTTTTTCCGCTGCGGCTCACCAAATCGAGTTCTTTTTCAGTCAACTCACCATCCATCGCACGACTGCCGATCAATCCGCCTTCTTCGTTCTGAAAGATAACAACTTCGAAGGGGTGACGCAGAGTCACGTTGTTCTCGGCGAGCGTCTGTGCGACTTCAATCGCGCCCATAGATCCGACTACACCGTCGTAGTTTCCACCTTCGGGAACTGAGTCGACGTGCGATCCCATCAGTAAAGGAGCGAGATTACTGCCGCTGCCAGCCCTCCGTCCGATTAAGTTTCCGGCTGCATCGATCTTCACTTCCAGCCGCGCGTCGCGCATGAGGCCGCGCACATACTCGCGCCCTTGTTTATCCGCATCGCTGTAGGCGACACGACTGACCCCGCCCTGCGGATTCTTACCAAACTCCGCCAGCGCGACTATGTGGTCCATGATGCGTTGGCCGTTGACACGGAGCTGAGTTTGGAAAGGCAGGCGGCGAAATGACAAAGCGCCGAGACCAACAAGCAGTCCGTGGCTGAACTGACGACGATTGAGCTTCATACGCGAATGATGGACAGTGAGACTATCGCAACGCTCCACAACGTGGCAACTTTGAGAGACTCCGGCACCGGATGTAGAATCCTTCGCGACCTGACACCCGTTCCGCACTAACTTCGTCGAATAAGGGAGGCTCTAAATGAAACGACTGATCTCTTGCTCCGCGTTGCTGGCAAGTATCTTACTGGGAGCACTGTTGTTGCTACCGCCGCCGAGAGCTTCTGCCATCACTTATGGATTTGTGGATTCGAACAACACGTTCCGCAACACGGGCGCATTCATCGTGAAATCGCCAAGCACCGGAGAGATCTTTCCAATCTGCTCGGGCACGATGATTACCGCAAACGTATTTCTTACTGCGAGTCACTGCACCGCATTCTTCACGCAGGATCTCGCGCCGGAAGGATACACGGCTTACGTCAGTCTCGATCAGTCGATACCGTTTGGCGACCTTACCAGTAACAAGACGACCCTGCTGTCCGTTGCTCACGTCGTTACCAACCCTAACTACAGCCAGAGTCAAAGCGACTCGGGAGACATCGGCGTACTGATTCTCGATAGAAACGTGCGCGGAGTCACTCCCGCTGTGTTGCCGTCTTGCGGACTGTTGGACCAGTTGGTTGCGCAGAACGGGTTGAAGAATGCCGTGTTCACCAACGCCGGCTATGGACTGCAAAACCGCGTAACAGGTGGCGGCGTTCCGTTCTTTCAGGATCTCAATCCGATCCCACGTATGTTCTCTTTCTCGAGCTTCAACTCGCTCAACGGAGGCTACCTGCGTTTGTCGCAGAATCCCTCAACGGGAAGCGGCGGTACATGCTTTGGCGACTCAGGAGGACCCAATTTTCTAACCGTTAACGGCCAGCAACTGATAGTCGCGATTACGATCACAGGCGACTCGGTTTGTCGCTCGACAAATGTCGACTACCGTCTGGACATTGTTTCTGCCCAAGCATTTCTTGCATACGTGAATGCGACCTTTGGAACATCAATACCCATCTCCTGCTAAAAGGAACACTCGTGACAAATTTCAAACTCGTCGTCGCAATACTTGCGATTCACTTGATTTGTGCGCCAGTTCTGTCTCAAACGCCGCCGCGAATTACACCAGAACCGCCCGTGGGGAAGGGAACGGTCGTTCTAAAGGCAGCGCGGCTAATCGATGGCACCGGCGCCCCTGCGATCAATAACGCCGTCATCGTTGTTACAGACAACACGATCACAGCGGTTGGACCAGCCACATCGGTCAGCGTGCCGCCGAACGCAAAGGTGATCGATCTCGGCGACGTTACGCTGATGCCAGGTTTCATCGATGCGCACACGCATTTGGTCGGCCGCGTGCTGGGCGATCCGGCGGGCGACAACGCAGCGGTCAGGGATTTCGAATCCTTTGCTGCGATTCTCAGTGTGGAACATGCGCGAGCGACTTTGATGGCCGGTTTCACGAGCGTGCGGAACGTCGGCGCTTCCGGTCGCTTCGATGACATGGCGTTGCGCAAAGCGATCGACGAGGGTTGGACTCCGGGTCCACGGATGATGAGCGCGGGTCACGCAATCGGCATTCGTGGTGGACACTGCGACGAAAACGGCTTTCGACCTGGTTTGTTCGATCCCGGAATCGAGGAGGGCGTTGCCGACGGGCCAGAACAGATACGCGCGGCTGTTCGCTATCAAATCAAATACGGAGCTGACGTGATCAAGACGTGTGCGACCGGCGGAGTTTTGTCGGAAGGTGATGCCGTCGGCGCGACGCAGTACACGTTTGAAGAGCTGAAGGCGCTGGTTGATGAAGCGAACAAGCTGGAGCGCAAAGTGGCTGCGCATGCGCATGGCACGGAAGGTATCAAACTCGCGGTACGAGCCGGCGTGTCGTCAATCGAACACGGTTCGTTTCTCGATGAGGAAGGCGCACGTTTGATGAAGGAGCGCGGAACGTTTCTCGTGCCGACGTTATCAGCGGCTGAGGCAGTCGAACGCGCGGCGAAGAATGGCGTGTTGAAAGGTTTGCGCGCGGAGAAAGCGCTGGCCGCGGCTGCGGCCGCACGTCACGGGATCAAGCTTGCGGTGGCCAACAAAGTTCAGATCGCGTTGGGCACTGACGCAGGTGTTGTTCCTCATGGAACGAATGCACACGAGTTTGTGTTGATGGTCCAATGGGGTGGAATGAGCAACATGGACGCGATCGTGGCGGGCACACTCAACGGTGCGAGGTTGTTGGGTTGGGACAAACGACTCGGATCGTTGACGGCAGGCAAGTGGGCAGACATCGTCGCGGTCTCAGGCGATCCGCTGAGGGATATCGAGAGTGTTCAGAAGGTCGTGTTCGTGATGAAGAATGGCGTGATTTACAGCCGCAGATGAACGCGGATAAACGCGGATCAGAACAAAGTTTCTAATCCGCGTAAATCTGCGTTTATCCGCGGCCAATTTCATCCCAGATAAGCGTGTGCCTGGTCTCTCTCAATAGCAGCGACCCGACGATAAACGTCAGACTCGCAACGACGATCGGATAGTACAACCCAGCGTAGATATTCCCGCTCTTCTCAACCACTGACAGACCAATCACCGGAAGCAGCCCACCGAATACGCCGTTTCCGATGTGATACGGCAAAGACAGTGACGTATATCTAATCTTTGCCGGAAACACCTCGACCAGGTAAGCGGCAATTGGTCCATAAACCATCGTCACAAAAAATACCTGGATGAAGACGAGTAGAATCAGTTTCCAGGCAATCGAGGAGCTGATAAGCGTAGAGAAGTCGATGTAAGGCAGGACTTCTTTCGCCGGCGTCAGTCTACCGCTGACCTCGGTTTGGGGAACAAGGCTGATAGCCCCAGTCACCGTATGCCTTTGCGAAACGGCCGTCACGACGTTCGATCCCGCCGCTCGCTGCATCGCTTGATAAATCGGCAGGTAAGACACTGCTGCGAGCAGACAACCCAGCATCATGATCCACTTACGTCCGATTCGATCCGAGAGCGCACCCATAAACACGAAGAGCGGCATCGCCAGCAATAGCGCGATCGCGACGATGTACTGCGCCGATCGCGCGTTCACCTTCAACACCGTCTGCAAATAGAAGAGTGCGTAAAACTGTCCGGTGTACCAAACAACACCCTGGCCGGCAGTGGCGCCGAAAAGCGAGATCAGAACGCGCTTCAAGTTGTCCCAACGTGTAAACGCCTCGACGAGTGGACGGCTCGAAGTCATGCCCGCGGTTTTGATCTGACTAAAAATCGGAGACTCTTTCATTCGCAGACGAATGTAGAGTGAAATACCGACCAGAAAGATCGAGATGATGAACGGCACGCGCCAACCCCACGCGTTAAATGCTTCGCGCGTCATCGCGTTCTGCACCAGAATGCTGACGAGCAAAGAAACAAATAGACCAAGCGTGGCGGTGATCTGAATGAAACTGGTGTAGAAGCCTCGCTTCTCATCCGGCACATGTTCGGCGACGTAAACGGCGGCGCCACCATACTCGCCGCCGAGCGCGAGCCCCTGAAGAATACGAATCAACAAAAGAAGTATCGGAGCAGCGATGCCGATCGTGGCGTACGTTGGCAAGAAACCGATGGCGGCGGTGGCGCCACCCATCACGAGCAACGTGACGAGGAATGCATACTTTCGTCCGACGAGATCGCCAATGCGTCCGAAGAAGAGTGCGCCGAAAGGACGAACTACAAAACCTACGGCGAAGGTCGATAAGTAAGCGATGAGCGCGAGCGTATCGTTGCCTTCAGGATAGAAGAGCGGTGAGATTGTTACTGCGAGACTACCGAAGATGTAGAAGTCGTACCATTCGATCATGGTGCCGACTGCTGACGCTGTGATTACCTGCCAGATGCGATAATCCTGGGGCCGGTTCATCAATCCGGATTCGCCGACCCTGTCATATTTCGCATTGGCATCCGGAGCTTACCATCGGCGCCGCTGGTCAGAGCAAGAAACGCTGAGTCCTGGCGCAACGAATCAAACACCGCATCGACGCGTGCTTCCATCATCTCCTTCGCACGAACCGCCTGGTAGCGTTCGTACTGGAAGAAATGTCGTTGCAACAAGGCGAGCGCTTCACGTTTATGACCCGTTTGTGCATAGATCGCTGCGAGGTTGTAGGACGCCGGCAACAGATTCCGGTTCTCACGTGCAATCTTTAAAGCTTCATCACCGTGACCTGAGGCTGCCATGAAGACTGCGGCGAAGACGAGGTTGTAAGGATCTTTTGGATCGAGAGCGAGTGCTTTCTGAGTGTAAGCATTGCCCTGGTCCAGATCGCCTTCGGAATTCCAGTAAACGGCGAGATTACGATAAGCAAGTGCCAGTGGAAACTCCTTCACCGATTGCTCCATCAACGACAAACCTTTCTTAAATTCGCCGTCGTGAATCGTCATCTTGCCGAGGCCGTGAAGAGCAACAGCTCGCGCCACTGCATCGGCGGGCATGTTGAGTATCTCGTTAAAGACTGCTCTTGCTTTGTCCCACTCGCCTGTGTGGTGTCGATAGAGCTCACCGAGATAACGGAGCGGCGTCGGATCGGCCGGATCCATCCGGTGCGCCCTTTGATATAACCTTTCAGCAACGACGTATCGTTCTGCAATCTCTGCGCGCAAGCCATTGCGCATTACTGCTTCAATTCGTGCGCTCTCGACGCGATCAAAAATCGGTGACGCGGGGATGCTGCCGACCTCTTCAACGCCGAGCTTCTTCAGTTCCTTCGCAGCGTCCTTAGCCTTTTTCGGAAACAGGCACTTCTCTTCGGCGACGGGCTTGAGCAGCGCGATGGCGCCGTCGTTGTTGCCGGCTTTGATCTTCTCCTTAGCGTCTTTCAACTTGGTGTCGAGTGCGGTCTCGCGTTCCTTCATCTCGGCGTCGATCACTTTCTCGACCTGTTCGGCTCTCAGTTTGCCGCCTGTGTTTTCGATCTTCTTGATCGGAGAGCCGTCGGCATTCGCCAGCACTGCAACGGGCAACGCGGAGTCACCGATGATCGGTTGCAACTCAGGCTGCTTTGCGTCGGCGACAGTCATCGCGACACACTGTGCGGAATAGAGTGTGAGAATGCGCGAGACACGCATGCTTGATTTCTGAACCTCTTCATTGCTGGCGGGGAACCAATACAGGACCAATCCTTTGTTCGGCGCGGTTCTGGCTTCCCACATCTTCCACGGCACTTTATAAACAACAGGCGCTGGTCCGCCGCCGCCGCTGTTGCCTCCGCCAACGCCGCCAGTTCCACCGCCCCCGCCGCCACCGCAGGTAGCCCATGCCGGTGAGAGAGAAAACAGTACGATCAAAATGGTGGCAAGCGCGCGTGAAAGTTGTGTCTGCATATGCGGTCTACCCTTTCGTAGAAAGTGGTGATTTTATAACACAACGGCGTTGTGGAGAGACAGTCTCCTGGAGCGCGGGCACCCGCACTGCAAGAGGCCGCAAATGGGAACAAGTCAGGAAGAGGGGCTTGCCCCCGCCGTTCGGAGAGCGGGGGCAAGCCCCCTTCCTGACTTGTTTTAATTCCTGGAGTCAAATTCACTCACCGTATTTTTACACAATTATTACTCGTCCGAATTTGTTTCGAGTCTGAGATCACCTATATCATTGTCGGTCGCAAATCTCGTTTCGGAGAACTTCGCGGTGACGAAACAATAGTGCGCCCAAAGGTGGGGGGAGGACGCAATGAGAATCTTGTTGGTTAATCCGGAGTTTCCTGAAACATACTGGAGTTTTCGGCACGCACTTCCGTTTGAAGGAAAGCGCTGCGTCTTTCCGCCTTTGAGTCTGTTGAGTGTTTCGGGCTTGTTGCCTCGTTCCTGCGAGCGCCGGCTGGTCGATCTCAACGTCGAGCGTTTAAAAGACTCGCAGATTGAGTGGGCCGACATGGTCTTCATCACCGGCATGTTGGCGCAAAAGAAATCGCTTCACGAAGTCGTGCGCCGCTGCAAACAGCGAGGCAAGTTGATTGTGTTGGGTGGTCCTTACGTTACCAGCACGATCGAGGAACTTCCTCACGCGGACCACATTTTCCAGGGTGAAGCCGAAACCACGTTGCCGCAATTTTTCAAAGACCTCGAGCAGGGGCAAACGAAACGCGTCTACAAAGCGCCCGAACGACCACCGCTATCGCTGGCTCCGATTCCTGACTTTGGTCTCGCCAATCTCAAAAAGTACAGTTGCATGTCGGTGCAGTACTCGCGTGGCTGCCCGTTCTCATGCGAGTTTTGCGACATCATCGAGATCTACGGTCGTGTGCCACGCACGAAGAGCAATCAACAGATCCTCGCCGAGTTTGACGAGTTGAAGCGTCTGGGCTGGCGTGGCCCACTCTTCATCGTCGACGACAACTTCATCGGTAACAAGAAGAACGTCAGACTGTTGTTGCCTGAGCTGATCGACTGGCAAAAAAGAAACGGCTATCCGTTTTCATTGCTGACTGAAGCCAGCGTTAATCTCGCCGACGACGACGATCTGTTGGTGGCGATGAAAGACGCTGGTTTTCGTCGCGTTTTTCTCGGCATTGAAACTCCGGTCGAAGAGAGTCTTAAAGAGGCGCAGAAGACGCAGAATCGCGGGAATCTGCTCGACTCAGTCAGAAAGATTCAGAGTCGTGGAATGGAAGTGATGGCCGGCTTCATTGTTGGCTTTGATAACGATCCGGATGACATTTTCCAGCGCCAAATCGAATTCATCCGCGAGAGCGCGATTCCGATGGCGATGGTGGGAATGCTCAACGCACTTCCCGACACGCAGCTCTGGAAGCGCCTCGAACGAGAAGGACGTTTGCTCGGCGACGATGCTTCGGGCAACAACACCGTCGCCACGCTTAACTTCATTCCTAAAATGGACGTCGAGAAACTCGTCAGTGGTTATCAAACAATCATGCGCACTATCTACAAACCGAGCGAGTACTACCGCCGCGCGCTCGACTCGCTGCAACGCACGCCGCAGGACGTGCCCGAAGCGCATCAGTATCACGGTTTGAAAGCAGTCAAGGCTTTTCTTCGCATCGCGTTCAAGCTCGGTGTGCTTGATGCCGAGCGGCGCGAGTTCTGGCGGTTCTTTATCGAGGCTGCACGTGAACACCATGACCGAATGACCGAGTTGTTGCGTCATGCGGCCATGGCCTACCATTTTCGTAAACTAAACGAGTCATACGGCGATACGTGAGCCCTGACCGTCATTCCGCATTTGCTGCTTTACGTCATCGCGACTTTCGGCTGCTCTGGTTGGGCCAGATTGTGTCTGTAACCGGATCGCAGATGCAGTCAGTCGCGATCAACTGGCACGTTTACCTGCTGACTAAATCCGCGCTTGCTCTCGGTCTGGTCGGACTCTTTCGCGGCCTGCCGATCATCTTTTGCTCTTTGGCGGGCGGTGTCGTGGCGGACGCGGTCGACAGGAAAAAACTGATGATGGTCACGCAGAGCGCGATGCTCGTGAGCGCTGCACTGCTAACAGCAGGCACGCTGGCTGGACTCGAAAGTGTTTGGCCTATCTACGCGTTGAGCGCACTTGCATCGGCAGCAACAGCCTTCGACATTCCCGCCCGCCAGTCGTTGATGCCGACACTGGTGCCAGCAGAGGATTTTCCAAATGCTGTGAGTTTAGGGATCGTCGTTTTTAATGTCGCCACGATCGTAGGACCCGCGATCGCTGGCTTTCTGCTCGCCGAGAGTGGTCCGGCCGTTATTTACGCGCTCAACTCGATATCGTTTGTAGCAGTGATCGCTGCTTTGATTTTGATGCGAGCGAGTGGTACGCCTGAATTACAAAGCGAACGCAGCGACGCGTTGAGCTTCGGCGCGCTTAAGGAAGGTTTGCGATTCGTCTGGCGCACTCCGATCATCGTGCAAACGATGACGCTCGACTTCGCCGCGACTTTCTTCGCCTCGGCAACGTTGCTGCTGCCGATCTTCGCGCAGGAAAGATTGCACGTCGGTGCTCGTGGTTACGGTTTTCTCGCGGCGGCGCCTGCGATCGGATCGGTGATGACTGCTCTGATAATGGCGCGCATCGGAAGCTTTCGTAAACAAGGCAGGTTGGTAGTTGCTTCGGTGGCGGTGTTTGGCGTTGCCACCGCAGGGTTTGGCGTATCGACGATCTACTGGCTGTCATTGCTGATGCTTGCGATTACCGGCGCCTCAGATACGGTCAGCACGGTGTTGCGACAGACGATTCGACAACTCGTCACGCCGAATTATCTTCGCGGGCGCATGACGTCAATCAACATGATGTTCTTCATGGGTGGGCCACAGCTTGGAGAGCTGGAAGCGGGCACACTTGCGGCGTTGATCGGGGCACCGCTTTCGGTCGTGACTGGTGGAATTGGTTCGTTGGTTTGCGCCGCGATCGCGGCAGTAAAGTCGAAGAGATTAATGGAGTTTGAGATATGAGCCGCGGATGAACGCGGATGATCGCGGATCTGATCCGCGATCATCCGCGTTCATCCGCGGTTACTTATTCAGACATGACTGTGATCTGATTGTCTACTTGCTTAACGCCTTTCACCTGTTTGACGACTCTCTCAGCCTGCGCTTTCAACGCTTCCGTCTTCACGATTCCCAGCAAAGTCACTTTGCCGTTCATGACGGTCGCTGTGATGCCGAGCGTCGAGAGTTGCGGATCGTCCGTCAACCGTTTATCGATCGCGGCTTGCACGGTTGAATCCATGTTCACGGTTTCGGCGGGCATCGTCGACGTTGAACCACCGGCTGGTGGAGTCACGATGATTGGTGCCGGCTGAGTTACCGGTGCCGGCTGCTGAACGATCACCGGAGGCTGTTGCGCCGGTGCGGGTTGCTGGATGATTGTCGGTTGTTGCGCAGTCATGTTTGCGTTGTCGGTTGTTTGCTGACTGCTCATCCAAAACAACACCAGCATTGTTATCAGCGCGATAGCTACTACAACAAGCACGCCGACCATGCCTGCGGAGATACCGTTGCTTTCGGGTGTGCGGACTGATTGCGAATGCACCACCTCACGCCGTTCGTTTGGTGTTTCCACTACCACTCGGCTTTTTCTTGCTTGTTCTTCATCGTATGCCATCACTTGCCTCCGTTTGTTCTAAACAGTTGTTCTATTGCTGATTGTTAATAACGTCTGCGGTGACGTCGGTGTCGTGTGTAGAGATAGGAACCTGCTGCGCCCGCGCCTGCGCCGATCGCGGCCGCGCGTTTGCCACCTGCGGCAGCGCCAACGCCTGCACCGAGTGCGGTACCGCTGAGCACTGTACCGGCAGTCCGCGTGCGTCCTCTAAAATGTCGTCTTGCGGCTTTTCGGTTGAATGCGTAGAGTCCCGCGCCACCGGCGCCGATCGCCGCGCCCTTCTTGCCGGCGACCAATGCGCCTACGGCTGCTCCGCCTCCGACGATGGCGACAGTACGTGCTTTGCGACCGAACTTCGATCTATGGCGACGACGTGTTTGTCCGTCTGCTGAAACGAGCGTTCCTGTAAGAACCAGTAGGGTCATTACTATTATCAATGCGAGCAACCTCTTCATCGCTGAACCCTCCTTGATAGACTTTGCAATTGTGCTGACCTTGGTCTTCAGTCAGTACGTCGGCAAATGTTGTTCCCTAGTGGGTGAGAGCGGGTTAAGGCCGAAAATACGGGTGGGTAAGGGCTGCGAAGCAGCAGGTTGTTTCAATATCGTACGCGCCCTTGAGCTTGGATTCAGACAGCGAACTGTTCTACTCTGAGAAACAAAATAATCATGACCACGGCAATCGTTCACCATCCACTATTTCACGAACACGACACTGGACCTGGACATCCTGAAAGTCCTTCACGCTACACCGTCGTGATGGATGCTTTGCGTGGCGACACCGAGTTGTGGTCCAGGCTGCGTGAGGTCGAGGCGAGAGAAGCACCGCGCGGCGACATTCAGGCAGCCCATTCGCCGCAACTGTACAAGTTGATCGAAAAGGTCGTGAGCGAAGGAATCGGCTATCTCGATCCTGACACCGTCGTCTCGATGCGATCGCTCGACGCGGCAAAACGAGGGGCTGGAGCTCCCTGCCAGGCTATCGATCTCATCATGGCGGGCGACGTGAGTAACGCGTTCGTTCCGGTGCGCCCGCCGGGACATCACGCGACCGAAGAGCGAGCGATGGGCTTTTGTCTCTTCAATAACGTCGCCGTCGCCGCGCGTTACGCGCAACAGAAATATCCTGAGATCGATAAAGTGGCGATCGTCGATTGGGACGTGCATCACGGCAACGGCACGCAAGGAATCTTCTACGACGACCCGACCGTCTACTTTTTCTCATCGCACCAGTATCCGTGGTATCCCGGAACAGGATCGCGCGGCGAGAAGGGCACCGGCCGTGGGCTCGGTTTCACTCTGAATCTTCCGCTGCGTGCAGCCACGCCTGCCGCGGAACAGAAGCGCGCGTTTGAAGCTGCACTCGAAGAAATGGCGGCGAGGTTTAGTCCCGATTTGATCATCATTTCAGCCGGTTTTGATTCTCATCTTGGCGATCCTTTAGGCCAATTGCTGCTCACGGATAGGGATTTCATCGACATGACGCGAGCGGTGAAACAGTGGGCGGCGAGCAGTTGCAAAGGCCGGGTCGTCTCCTGTCTTGAAGGTGGCTACAACCTCCAAACGCTCGGCGAAACCGTCCGCGCCCACGTAGCTGAGTTATCCGCAGATTACACAGATTAGTGTTGTTTGACACGCTTCGACCTCCTTCCTATGATCTCCTTACATGCCTGCCGAACAGTCTGTAGCCGATAATGAGCGACCAGAACGTGTCTTCTTAATCGACTCGATGTCGCATATCTTCCGCGCTTTTTACGCGCCGATGCAGAACCGTGCCGCGCCGCTGGCCACGTCGCAGGGGTTCGTGACGCAAGCGGTTTACATCTTCACCAACATGCTCATTAAGCTGCTGCGTGAAGAGAAGCCCGACTACATCGCCGCGATCTTCGAATCGCGCGAGAAGACGTTTCGACACGAGACATTCGCTGACTACAAGGCAAACCGGCTCGAGATGCCTGACGACCTTAGTAAGCAAATGCCTTACATCTTCCGGCTTTGCGAAGCATTCAACATCCCGCTGATCAACGTTCCCGGTTACGAAGCTGACGACGTTATCGGCACGCTCGCCAAACAAGTCGCGGAAAAAGAGATGCAGGCGGTGATTGTTTCCAACGACAAAGACATGTGCCAACTCGTTCGCGATCCGCTTATCCTCTGTATGAGGCAGAACTCGCAGGTCGTGAAGCGGAAGGAGCCGGTGCCTCCGATCGAGTGGTGCGACGAGGCGTGGGTGCTGAACAAGTTTGGCGTTCCGGCTGACAAGCTGGTCGATCTTCTCGGCTTGATGGGCGACTCGATTGATAACATTCCTGGCGCGCCCGGCATCGGTTCGAAAGGCGCCGTGCAAATTATTCAGCAGTTTGGATCCATCGAAGCCGCACTTGAGAATTGGGAATCAGTCAAACACAAAACCTACCGTGAATCACTGCGCAATAATGCCGAGTTGATTCGCCAGTCACGAGAGTTGGCGCGGATTCGCCTCGATCTCGATCTGCAGCTCAAACTCGAGGAGCTCAAAGCTCGACCACCTGACCGTGCCGCTGCCTACGAGCTCTTTCGCGAGCTTGAATTTTCTGTGCTTACACGCGAGTACGCTGACGCGGCCGTCCAACGCCCTACAACCGCCGAAGCCGCGCGCAATTACCGCATCGTCCAGACAAAAAGTGACTTGGACAATCTCGTGCGCACTTTGTTCGACGCCGAAAGCGTTGGTGTCGCAGTCGCCGACACAACTCCAGCCGGCACAGGTGAACAGGAATGCTTCACCGAATTGCAGGCGACACGCGGGATCGCCTTTTCGACGAAAGCCGGCGTGGCTACTTACGTCGATCTGGAGAAGTTCTCGGGTGGAGTGGATTCGGCAATCGGCACGCTGCGCGAAGTGCTGTCGAATGGTTTGATTGAGAAGTCGGTCCACGATCTGAAGCGCGCTGTCGGTTTGCTCGATCGTTTCAACATCACGCTGGAAGGTGTCAAAGACGATACATACCTCGCTGCGTATCTGCTCGATCCGGCGCGCAGCAAGTATGAGCTCGCCGACCTCGCGCGCGAGGCACTCGGAATTGAAAATGGCAGCACGCCGGCAGCGAATTGGCCCGAGACCGCATGGCAAACGGTGACCGCCGCGGACCTGACCGCGCAAACTGCTCGCGTGCTGCGTACGCGAATACTCGAAAAGAACCTCGAAACGATCTACTCGGAAGTCGAGCTGCCGCTGGCGCCGCTGCTGTATCGCATGGAACGCGCCGGAATAAAAGTCGATCCAAAGGTCCTCGCCGATCTCTCGAGTTACATCGGTCAGGAGTTGCACAAACTTACTGTCCAGATCTATCAAATGGCCGGACGCGAGTTCAACATCGGTTCACCGAAACAAGTCGGTGAAGTGCTGGCCGATTTGCACATCGACATCGGACGAAAAACGTCGACTGGTCGCGTTTCGACCAGCAAGGCCGTGCTGGAAGAGTTGGCCCAACAGTTTGAGTTGCCACGCCTGATCATCGACTATCGCGAGCTCGATAAGTTGAAGAGTGTCTACACCGATGCGCTGCCGCAGCAGATCGCGACTGACGGTCGCATTCATTGCCAACTCAACCAGACTGTTGCCGCCACCGGCCGGCTCTCTTCGAGCGATCCGAATCTACAAAACATTCCAATTCGCAGCGAGATGGGACGACGCATTCGCCGCGCGTTCGTCGCAGAGAAGGGAAACAAGATCATTTCAGCCGACTATTCACAACTCGAATTGCGACTGCTGGCGCATATCACGCAAGACCCGGTGATGCTTGAAGCATTTCAAAACGGCGAAGACATTCACGCGCGCACGGCACGACTGGTATTCGGCGCAAAGACCGATGCAGAGCTCAAAGAGGCACGCCGGTTCGCGAAGATCGTCAACTTTGCGATCGCCTATGCAATCGAGCCCTGGGGTCTGTCACAGCGCGTGGGAATCTCTCGCGCGGAAGCAAAAAAGGTTATCGAAGACTATTACAACACCTACAAAGGCGTTCGCCGTTACATGGAGGAAGTACCTATTCGCGCGCGCGAGCACGGTTACGTCCGATCGATTTACGGGCGTATTCGACCACTTGCCGGCATCGCCGATCGAAATGCCAACATCCGCAAGGCTGCGGAGCGCGAAGCGATAAACATGCCGATACAAGGCACCGCCAGCGACATCGTGAAGATCGCGATGCTGAAAGTTGACGAGGAATTCAAACGCGCTGGTCTCGAGGCTCGTATGCTCATGCAGGTGCATGACGAGCTGCTGGTGGAGGTTCCGGAAAAAGAGACAGCGAAAGTGAGCGAGATTTTGAGACACGAAATGGAGACCGCCGTTTCGCTCGACGTGCCGCTTGTGGCTGATGTTGGTGTAGGGGACAATTGGATGGACGCGAAGCCGTAACCACGGATCGCGGATATCATGGATCTGATGCAACCAGCACCAGACAAACATCCCGAAGTTGTTTACCGGCGCCCGCCTGATCCCACAAGTGCGTCTGCGGCTACCGAACAAGGCCCGGGATACGCGCCGGCAATCACGCCGCTAATCATCGGTTTCCTGCTGCTACTTGCTCTTATTCTCGTCCTCGGTTTGCGCACGGCGACCAAGATGAGTGATGTAGGCTCCAATGCTCGGATCCTTACGCTTTCATATTCGACTCACCTGAGTCATCTGGCAGATCTACGGCTCAGCATTTCCAAACTGGACAGTGAGGCACGCATACGAGCTGCCGCTGAAGCAAATCGTCAACTGGCTCCCCCTCTCGAGTTGCGACTCAACAACGCGCGCGATGATGCCGAGCAGTCACTCAGGAATCTTGGAACGCCGCCCGTGAACATGGAAAAAGAATGGGAGCAGCTTAAGACCGACACTCAATCCTATATTGAAGTGACGAAGGATCTAAAGCTGTACAGTCTCGAAGGTTTCGATCGTTTTCGCAAGGCCGGTACGCAACTAGAGGCGGTTTACAAAGTCATGCGGGATAGGTACGACGACGTCGGCAGAGAGATGACTGCGTTTCAACGCCAGGCTAATAAATCGAATCTGGTCTGGATCGCGATCGTGCTTTTTGTCGGCGCCCTCGTGGCGACGGGGACTATTTGGCAAGTGCAACGACACTTTAGCGACATGCGACGCAGCGTGGTGGAAACTCGCCGCGAACGTACCTTCGCCACTCAGCTCCTCGAAGGCTTGGTCAGTGCCGTTGCGGCAATCGACGAAGAGGATCGAATCCGCAGCGCCAACGCCGCGTTTTTCAGGATCTTTCCGATGGCGAGTATCGGCGCTTCAGCGCTGGAAAGGCTAGCGCCCGACGACGCGATGAAGATGCTCGAGGCTGTGACTGCGATTCGCGTGACGAAAGCAACTTACCACGGCCGCTGGATTGCCCAGGTCGAAAGTGAAGACAAAGCGTTCGACGTTTATTCGTCGCCACTCGCGATCAACGGCGATCGCGGACAGATCGTGACGCTTGTCGACGCGACTGAAGCGGCCGAATCTGAGCGCACGCTGCGTCGAAGTGAATCACTGGCAGCCGTCGGGCAGGCGACGACGCAGGTGGCCCATGAGATTCGCAATCCGCTCGGCAGTATTCGTCTCGGCGTTTCGATGTTGCGCGACAGCGTCTCAGATCAGGAGGCGCTGAACACGATTGAACTAGTCGAACGTGGCATCAAGCACCTTAATAAGCTCGTCGTGGACGTGACGCAGTTTTCACGTCAGAAGGAGTTGGAGCGATCCGAAGTCGATCTGCACGACTCACTGGAGCGAAGCATCGATCTAGTTAGTGACAAGATTCGTGAGAAGAACGCGACCGTGGAGAAAGTCTTTGCGGGCGGTATGATCGTTGGCCAGTGGGATGCGTATCAGTTGCGCCAGGTGTTCATGAACGTGATTGCGAATGCTATCGACGCAGGCCCGGAGAACTCGCAGGTGCTCATCTCGACGGAGCTGTTACCAGCCGAAACGGACAGCGACGGCCAGCCGGCGAAGAGCTACGCACGCGTAACCATCGCAGACCGGGGCAAAGGAATGGACCAGGCGACGCGCGACCGGATCTTTGAACCATTCTTCTCGACCAAGAAACGAGGCACCGGTCTCGGCCTGGCGATCGTGAAGCAGATCGTGGAACAACACGGCGGCCGCATCAGCGTCGCCAGCGAACCCGGCAAGGGCTCGCAATTCAAGATCGATCTTCCGGTGTGAAATCTGTGTAATCTGTGGATTAAATCGCCGCAAAACTCTTGCGCGCTGCCGCCACTGTTTGCTCGATGACTTGGTCCGTGTGCGCGAGACTGACGAAGGCGGCTTCGAATTGTGACGGCGCGAGGTAGACGCCGTCGTTGAGCATCGCGTGAAAGAACCTGCCATAGCTTTCTCTGTTGCTGCGGTTTGCAGTTTCCCAATCAACCACCGGCTCAGTCGTAAAGAAACTGGTCCACATCGAGCCGACACGGTTCGTGACAGTAGAGACGCCTGCCTCCTGCGCTGTGGCTGCGAGCCCGTCGCACAGTTTCTTAGTAGCTGCTTCGAGTCGTTCGTACACTGACGTGTCGCGCAGCCGTCGCAGCGTTACCAGTCCGGCGGTCATCGAAAGCGGATTGCCCGACAACGTGCCGGCTTGATAGACAGGACCAGCCGGCGCGATGTTATTCATGATTTCACGACTGCCACCGTAAGCACCGACCGGCAAGCCTCCGCCGATTATTTTTCCCAACGTCGTAATATCGGGCATGATGCCATAGCGCTCCTGCGCGCCGCCGCGCGCGACACGAAACCCGGTCATCACTTCGTCGAAGATCAGTAGTGCGCCGTGATCGCGAGTGAGTTTGCGTACGGCTTCAAGATAACCAGGCTGCGGTGGAACACAACCCATGTTTCCGACTACCGGTTCGATTATCACAGCCGCGATATCAGCGTGCGCGCCGAAGACTTCTTCTAGTGCTGAGATGTTATTGAAAGGAACTGTCAATGTGTTCTGAGCGAGCGCAGCAGGAACGCCGGGACTATCAGGCAGTCCGAGGGTAGCGACGCCAGAACCCGCCTTGACCAGCAAACTATCAGCGTGTCCGTGATAACAGCCTTCGAACTTCACCAACCTGGTCCGTCCGGTCACGCCGCGCGCAAGGCGAATCGCCGACATCGTTGCCTCGGTGCCGCTGCTCACCATGCGCACCATCTCGATCGACGGCACTGCATCGATCACTTCCTGCGCGAGCTCGACTTCAAGCTCGCTCGGCGCGCCAAAGCTTGTGCCTTTGGCCGCAACTTCCTGAACAGCAGCAACCACTTCTTCGTCCGCGTGGCCGAGGATCATCGGCCCCCACGAGCCGACATAGTCGATGTAGGTGTTTCCATCGACGTCGGTGATGGTCGCGCCGCGCGCGGAGCTGATGAAGCGTGGCGTGCCGCCGACGCCGCGAAAGGCGCGCACCGGAGAATTAACACCGCCAGGAATGAGGTCTTGTGCAACAGCAAACAACCGCTCGGATCGAGTTTTCATAATCTACTGACGCTTTCCTTTGGTTCTACTGTAATCGAGCGGAAACGCGACATGCGTACCAGGCCGGGCGCCGCTCCTTTCGGCTTGGACAAAAACTTTCGTTCAGTGTAGTGCACAACCACTTTTGAATCCTCACTCGCCTGACTAAAGCGGCCGGCAAGTTGCGCCGCTTCGATGACTGTGCGTTGCGGAATCTCTTTGCGTGTTGGATTGCGCACCACGACGTGAGATCCGGGATAGTCACCGGCGTGCATCCAGAGATCGTTCGGTTGAGCCACGCGAAAAGTCAGATTGTCGTTATCGCGCGCGGCGCGTCCGACGAGAATCTCGTAGCCGTCGGTTGAAAGGTAACGCCGAACGCCGCTGAGCTTTTCGTTGCGTGAAGACTTCTTTGCCGGAGCTTTTGGCGCAGGCGCAGGTTTCTCGAAACTCTCCAACGCGGCTTCGTCGCGCGATTGAATGATCTCGTCGAGCTGTTGTAAACGTCGCTCGAGCTCGGCGGTTTCGCGATCGACTTGCGTCAGCCGTGAAGCGATCTCTTCTGCGGCGGTTTTTGCTTTTGTGTATTGCCGAAATCGTTGCGCAGCTTCGTCCTGAAGCGATTGGTTCTCGTCAATCTTAATCTCAATCGACGGTGCGTCTTCAGCGTAGTAATCGATGATTCGGACCTTGTTTCCGTCGCGCAGGGCGGTTGATATGTTGGCCAACAGCAGATCGCCGATGCGTTTGTGTCCTTCCGGATCGCCGTGCCGAACGAGATCCTGTTGCAAGTTTTCACGAAGTGTACGTTGTTGACGAATTGATTTGATCAGCCGCGAACGAATGTCTTTGGCTCGCGAGTCGAAACGCTGTGCCTTGTCAAGCGCGGAAAAATGAGCATCGAGCTGGACGGATGGTGATCCTGGCCCAAGCGCCAAGAGTTGAGGCGCTTGTTTTTGCGAACGCGGAGGTGGTTCGTATTTCTCGTTCAGTGGTAATTGCGACTGTTCGCGCAAAACCGCGAGAATGCGATTCAACTCATCGAGCAGGAAGAGATTTGCGGTGCGGCCTGTTAGCTGAACGACAAGCCTTCTGAAAACGCTCCCGTGCGCTTCGTCATCGATGCGAAAGGTTAGCCGCACGATCCGGTCCGCCGGGTCTTTCGAGACGCTGACGAAATGCCCGCCACCGAGTTTCGACCGCAGCGCCTGGCCAAAGCTCGTCAGGGGAATCGACTGCTTTTCCAGTTCTTTTAGTCGTCGACGAGATAAATAGAGACGAGGACTCGCCGGATCCACGCTGATCAGCAGAAACTCTCCACGCAGCCCGAAATCGAAGGCAAACGAAAGTGGAGTTAGCTGAAATATCTTGCCGAAGAATCTCCCGGTCAGATTAGACCGCAACTCTTCAACAACACGCTGTACGACTAACTGATCCATGCTTCGCTTCGCTTCGCCACAAAAAGGCACAAAATCATCTAAAAAGCACAAAAGAGTGTAGTCGAACGGCCTCTTTCTGTCCTTATTGGAATTTCTGCGCCTTATTGTCTATTTTGTGCCTTTTTGTGGCGAAGCGAAGCGAAGCAAAGCTAGGTGCGGATGACGGCGGTGCGGGTGAAGCGATCGTGAACCGCGTAACCCTCGCGACTCAACAGGCCGATGAAGATTCCAATGCCCGTGGCGAGCGTAATGAGGTAGAAAACGGAGCGGCCGATCGATTGCCCACCAGTCGGAATCAATCCCGTCTTCGTGTCGATCACTCGCAGCGAGAACAGGCGCATCGCCCAGGTGCGTCCCGTCAGCGCGATCATGAGCGTCAGATAAAGAAAGGTCACTACAACTGCGCTTCCCGTCAGCACCATCATCGCACGCGTGTCTTGCAACGGATCAGCACCGGCGAACCACATCGCCAGCGCAATCGGTGAAGTCAACAATACGCAGAAGATCAGGTCGAGCACTGCGCAAAACAACCGGCGAAATGCTGACGCGCTTCGCGTCTCGAGATCGTCGACACGAACGTTTCGCGCAATCGAATCGAGATAGTTGAGTGCCGGATCGTTTGGATCGTCTTTGATCAAACGCTTGGGCACAACCGGCTCACTTGGAGGTACAACCGCGAGATGCGGCGTGGGAATCTCTGGTTCAAACGCCAATTGCGGGCTGGGTGCAACCGTATCGCTCATGTCGTTCTCTTCTCGCTCGGGCGCGTACGCAATCGCCGTTGCCAGATTGGTTCGTGGCTGACGATTTTCGGACGGCGCGGTTTGGTGCGCTCGTTCGATTCTCTTGAGCGCAGCAGCGACCAGCGGGTTCATGGCCGGCATTTGAGTTGGCGGCAGTAATTCCAGTTGTGGAGGATTGATGGCAGCTTCCAGTCGCCGGCGCTGGGCCTCTTCTGCCTCGCGGGCGACTTCACGAGCACGTCTTTCCTGTACTTCACGCACTTTTTCGCTCAACTCTTTGCGCCATTCAGGCAGAGAATTCCGCGAGACACCAGGAAACTCGATGAGCGTGGATTTCTTTTCAGCCGGTGGGATTGGCGCGTTGGGGGAAGATTCCATCGAGCGCGCATACTATCAGGAATAACTTTAAGTGGTCAACGAGAAAATAAAGCAGGGACAGAGTTTAGCCGCGGATGAACGCAGATGACCGCGGATAAAAACAATCCGCGAAGATCCGCGTTAATCCGCGGCTAGAGAGGTGTCCTTCCAGCGAATCCGGCGTCAACGTCGTGCCACCACTCCAACTCGTCGCCTTCGCCCATTTGCCAGCAGAGCAGCACGACCCGACCCTCACGCAATGACGGAAAGTCAACCAACCCTCGTTCGAAGTCTTTGAGTTGAACGCCGAGACTCTCCAACTCCTGAATCTCGAGCGTCAAATCCGTCAGGGCGGCGGCGTAAGCAACACCGTCTTTTACTCCGCCGCCACCCTGTTCGGCAGCTTCTGAAGCTTTCTTCGCTTCCTCACGGAATCGCGAGAGATTCCGATGCGCGCGCTGAATTCTCCGCACGATAGTTCTTACGCTCGGAAGCAAGGCATTCGCCTCTTGAACCGTGAATATCTTCACTTTTGTGCTCGTGCTTTTTGTGCCTCTTCGTGGCTCAATGCTCGTCCGTGATTCTGATGAACTCAGAAGCAGCTTCAAACTCCGCCGCTTCTTCCTCCATCTCGCTTTCGAGCATCACGCGCATCGCTGCCTGAAAACCGTTAGACTGCGATTTCTGCAACTCCATCTGATCTTGCAGATATTGCGCCGGCAAAGGCTCGTGCAGATCGCGCTCATCGTAACGAGGAGTTCCGTGTGTGATTTCCTTGCGCACCTTGTCTGCAATCTCTCCGAGATCGATGAAGTAATCAGAAACGTCGATCAGCTTCGGCGCCGTGTTTGACCGAAAACCCGCTATCTCCACGCGACATCCTTTGTATGCAACCGCATTGACTGCGTAAACAAAGTCTTCATCGCCTGAGACGAGCACCGCCGTGTCGTATCGACCTGCGAGCGAGAGCATGTCGACGGCAATCTCGACGTCGAGGTTCGCTTTTCGCGTCCCGTCATAAAAAGTTTTCAGCTCTTTCTGCACGACGCGAAAACCGTTGCGTCGCATCCACAAGAGAAAACCCTGTTGGCGTTCCGCGCCGACATCGACACCTGTGTAGAAAAAGGCCCTTAACAGCCGCCCATCGCCCAGAAGCACGCGCAGCAGTTTGTTGTAATCGATGTCGATGTTATGAAACCGCGCCGCATGGAAAAGATTATTACCGTCGATGAAAACTGCGACCCTTCCGCGATGACCGAGCTGCCATGAAATATTATTAGTAGGATCGAAATTATGCATAAGATGGACTCCCGAGTGTTACCCCCATGAATTTGAACCTAGAATGCTGTTTTGCTCTGCGATGGTCAAGTGCAGGGAAAGTCTATGGTCCTGCGATCACGATGCTGCAATAGTTTCGTCAGAAATCGCGTCCAGATAGACCTTGGATATGGGGCCGTTAGTGACCTCTATTTCCCAGGCGAGCCGGATTTGCAGTCCGCCAGATGGGTCACTCGGAGGCTGGGCATACACAACCAACTGCCTGGCCTCCACAACTGCGTTTGCGGGTAAAGAAAAAGTTTGCTGTCGACCATTTACATCGGTGACCGTCACGGGTTGTTGCTTAACGTGATTTACGGCGTCGTCGCTCGTGACCTTTGGCGTCAGACCGGCGAGTGTGGCCTGTATGCGCTCGGCATTGGGAATACAGTTACTGGAAAACTCGACTAGCTCCCCGTCGCTACGAAAACGGATGAGCAGGTTCCCAAAGCCACCGCGCAATGGATAACGAAACGGTCGCTGTTCGTAACGAGCGAGCTTGATGCCCGACGGATCGTCAGTTCGTTCCACCAACGACAGCTCGCCGGGCACGGCGCCGATCAGCCGCTGCCACTCAACGATAAACCTGCGTAACGACTCTCGGGTCTCTTCTTCGGTCGGCGTGGCTTGCGAGCTCACCTTCGGGAGACGGATCGGTGCGCTCAGATTGTTTGGTAGACCCTGGATCGTGCCCGTGTATGGTTGCAGCTTTGCTTCGGTCTTGCCCGGCAGACCGTAGCGTTGTGACAACTGATACCACGCCACAGATGCTTCTTCCAGTCGACTGCCAATGTCCGACAATGCGATCGGGTATTGCGGACCATTCGACGTTGGACCGTTGACGTCAGTCGGTCGAAATGCGGCGCATGCACCAGTCGTCACAGCGATGACGAGCGACAGCGCCAGTATCAAACCTTTTCGGAACGCGAAGCCGGTAAACATATCTTCACCTTGGAGTTTCCCGCCGTCGTATAATTCAAATACTTGGAGGAGCTGTTGCCTAAAGATAACGAAAACATTCCCTTCCCTGGACCAGTTGAGCCCTCCGAGCCTCAAGGGTTTTCCGCAGAACAGATGATTCGCTGCGAGGAGTGTTTGCGAGCAAACCCTCCGACAAGGGTGACGTGTCTTTACTGTCTCGCGCCGTTGCCACTGACGGAAGACTCACTCCGACTGCGGAAGCCCGTGCTGCAACCACCTGCAAAGCATCAGTTAGGTTATAACAACATCCTGCTGCCGCATCCTAACGCGGTGTCGGCCCAGACCATCAGTGACGCTGCGGCGCTTTTGAAACTCGCGGCCGGAAGTTTCGAAGAGATATTGTCGCAGCGCATGCCTTTGCCGGTAGCGCGAACGGCGAGTCGAGAAGAGGCCGAGCTCGTCAGCGGACGGTTGCGCGACTTCGGATTCGACGTTGTCACTTTGAGTGATGGCGACTTTTGTGTATCGAACTCAGTGAGGTGCGTGAGGTCGATGAGTTTCGATGATGAATCTCTGACGATTCATCAGGCGGGTGCGTTCGACGAGGTCTCGTGGAGCGACGTGGTTTTGATCGTGCTGGGCCGGCTGTTTGAAACGAGATTCGAAATCACCGAGCGCAAGAGTCGAAAGCCGGAGAATGAGATTCTCGACACGAGCGAGTTTTTCAAAGACGAGGCGGTGGTTGATTTTTACACTGCGAGACATTCGCTGACCTGGCGAGTAAGTGCAAACGGGTTCGACTTCTCTTGTCTCGGGAAGGAAAAGACGTTGATTGCGAACGAGAACATCGGTCGGTTGCAGCAGTTGCTCATTGCCAAAGCCGTTAACGCACGAGTCGACGATTCATATCGTCAGGTGCGAGGTCTGCTTGAGCTCGTTTGGAGCACACAACCGGAAACACAATCAAGTGGCTGGCGCCGCGAGGGCCCGGGCAAGCTCAGCGTCGGAATGGCAACGATCAAGAGAAACGAGAACCAGTTCACCCTCTACTCGCGTTTGCTCTACCACACTCATCTCAATTACGGTGAAATGAATTCGACTTAGAATTAACAAGCCAAGAAATAGAACTGAGATTGATTCTTAATAGATGTCACACGGATCAAAGCGTAGTGGTCGCGAGCGCGCCTCTCAATCACAGGCTGAAAACCTGGTTTATGGTCCGAACGCCGTGCTCGAGGCCTTGCGTGCCGGTAAACGCCAAATCGAAAGCATCACGATTCTCGAAACCGCTCGGCCCGATCGCCTGAAGCTGTTGCTCGAGTTGGCCCGTGAGAAACGTGTGCCGGTTCATCGCGTGCCGCGCCTCGATCTGGATCGTTCACTAGGCGACGTCAGACATCAAGGCGTCGTGGCGCGAATCGCGGCTGCACGTTACGCCGACGCAGACGAGTTGTTGGCCCAGCTCGAAAGCAAGATCGGAAGCCCTGACCCGCCGCTCGTGCTCGGGTTGGACGCGATCGAAGATCCGCGTAACATGGGCTCGATTCTACGCACCGCTGAATGTGCCGGCGTTCACGGAGTATTCATCACCGAACGACGAGCAGTCGGATTGACGAGTGTCGTAGCAAAAGTCGCTGCCGGCGCCCTCGAATATGTCCCAGTCGCGCGCGTAACCAATCTCGTTAGATTGATAGAGCAGTTGAAAGAACGTAACATCTGGGTCGTTGGTGCTGCCGCAGAAGCAAAACAGTCGTACCTGGATTGGGACTGGCGACTGCCCGCCGCGATCTTTCTCGGTAGCGAAGGACACGGTCTGCATCGCCTGGTGCGAGAACACTGCGACACGTTGGTCCATATTCCTGTTGCCGGCAGGTTGGAGTCTTTGAATGTATCAGTGGCTGCGGGCGTGCTGCTTTACGAAGCGCGACGCCAGCGATCGCTGGCCGCCGGTGTAAACATGAGAGGCGTGAAATAAATGTTCTGTCCTAAGTGCGCAACACAAAATCTTGAAGGCGCAAGCTTTTGTCGCACGTGTGGAGCAAACATCAGTCTGGTTTCTCAAGCTCTGTCCGGACAGTTGGCGCAGCCACCGGTCGAGGAGATCGATGAAGGCCGTCGCGGGCGCAGGCGCGGCAAGCAACTGTCGTTGGACCATGCGTTCAAGAACATTTTCATGGGTATCGCTTTTCTCTTCATTGCCATCGCGCTCTCAAGATCCGGACAAGGTTGGTGGTTCTGGATGTTATTGCCGGCGTTTTCGATGATGGGCACCGGCATCGCGCAGTACATTCGAGTGCGAGAAAGAGAACGGCGAGCTTCTCTTGCGCCGCCGCCAGTGGCGCAGACATTTCCTGAGCGTCCGCGAACGTCCAACGAACTAAGGCCACCAGTTCCGAGTGTGACAGAAGGAACGACGCGCCATCTCGGAGTTGAGGCCCCGACACGTCATTTGGATCCCAGCGAGCCTAAGTAGTCTTCGGCGATCTCTGCCACGGATTTCACGGATTGATGAGTGAAGAGACAGCGCGAATCTGTGTTCCGGTGTGTGAGAAAGATGTCAGTGCGCTCCGGCACGCTTGTGAACGGGCAAGCGAGTGGGCCGACATCATTGAGCTGCGCCTCGACTGCCTCAGCGAAACGCCTGACAATCTTTCTCAACTGCTGAACGATCTCGCGCGTCCTGTGATTCTCACCTACCGCCCGTCCGAACAGGGCGGACACCGCGATTTGAGTCGTGAAGCACGCATCGCATTCTGGAAACACGCTTCACGCGGTGAATCGGTGTGGTGGGATGTTGAAGCCGATCTAGTCCATGACCGCTCACTCGATTGGTCTCGTATCATCATCTCACATCACGATTTTTCAGGCGTGCCGGGCGATTTGGATCAAGTCTACGAACGACTAGCCCAAACGCCTGCGCGAGTTGTGAAGATCGCCGTGCAGGCTAAAGACGCGGTCGATTGTCTTCCGGTCTTTCAACTGATCAATCGCGCGCGCAACGAGGGCAGGGAAGTAATCGCCATCGGCATGGGAAACGCCGGCGTCGCCACGCGCATACTTGGTCCGTCACGTGGGGCGTTCCTGACTTATGGATCGTTGGACGACGACAGCGCGACCGCCCCCGGTCAAGTTAACGCACAAAAACTCCGAACGCTTTACCACATCGACAAGATAAATAACGAAACAATGATTTGCGGTCTCGTCGGATTGCCGGTGATGCATTCAGTCTCGCCGCAGATTCACAACGCTGCGTTCGTCTCCACGGGTATTAACGGAGTTTACCTTCCGTTTGAAGTGACCGACCTCAGCGCGTTTTTCAGGCGCATGGTCCATCCACGCACGCGCGAGTTGAACTGGAACCTCCGCGGCTTGAGCGTCACGGCTCCACACAAACAGTCGGTGATGAATTGCCTCGATTGGATCGATCCGCTGGCAAAAGAGATCGGTGCGGTAAACACAGTCGTCGTCGAAAAAGATCGACTGCTTGGTTACAACAGTGACGCCGCCGGGCTGGTTGAGCCACTTCTCCGGCGCTTTGGCTCGCTGGCGAACAAAAAAGTGGCAATCATCGGCGCCGGCGGTGCCGCACGCGCTGCAATCTGGGCGCTGCAAAAAGAGAACGCCAGCGTGACGCTCTTCGCGCGCAACCTCGCAAAGGCTGATACACTCGCACAACTGTTCAACGTTCCAAGCCAGTCACTCTCTTCTGCTTCTTTCAACGGCTATGACTTTGTAATTAACACCACTCCTTTGGGATCCGGCGAGCACATCGATCAATCTCCCGCAACTCAGGAACAACTGAACGGCGCGCGCTGCGTTTACGATCTGATTTACAATCCAAGGGAGACGCGACTCCTGCGTGAGGCGCGCGCTTCAGGTTGCGAAACCCTCGGCGGACTCGATATGTTGGTTGCACAAGCGAATATTCAATTTGAACTTTGGACAGGTACGAATATTAGACAGGATGAACAGGATTTTGCAGGATTAACATGATACGAGCCCGTTCGTACCTGAATCAGTCCTTTTGGTCACAAACTTCTCCCCGCTGGTGTTACTCTGACGTTATATGCTGGGACTGAATTGTCCATACCTCCCGTGTCCCAGCCTGATCCTTTAGAGATCGTACTAATGAATAAGTCTGTCCTTGATGATGAGTCTGTGCTGTCGAAACGGCCGGTGCGATTCGGACTGATCTGGGGAGCATGGACAATCGTCGCGCTCTTTTTCAGTACCCAAGTCTATGTGATGTACTACTCAGAGAAGCAGCCGATCCCCTGGGGACGCAGCTTTCTCGTGCAAGCCACCGCCTGCTACCTCTGGGCACTCGCGACACCGCTTGTTCTGTATCTCGCACGCCGCTTTCGCATCGAGCGCAACAATTGGTTGCGACGGACTGCGCTCCACTGCCTTTTTAGTCTCGCATTAGTCAGCATTTTATTGACCCTACATTTCCTCATCTATATGCCGATCATCGGCCGCGCGAACCTGATCACTCCTTTCAGGCTCTTCAGTTATCTTTACTACAATCTCGATCGCTGGCTGCTCATCTACGGAATGATCTGCCTGATGAGCCACGCCTTCAACTACTACACCAGCTATCGCAAAGGAGAGTTGAAAGCCTCACAGCTCCACACGCAGCTCGTTCAAGCACAGTTGGAAGCATTGAAGATGCAGGTGCAACCTCATTTTCTTTTCAATACGCTCCACTCCATCTCCGCATTGTTGAGCAAGGACACTGACGGCGCGCGAAAGATGATCACCCGGCTCGGCGACTTCCTTCGTCTGACGCTCGAGAACTCGGGATCGATGGAGGTCACACTTCAGCAGGAGCTTGAGTTTCTGAACGGTTATCTCGAGATCGAACGCATTCGTTTTCAGGATCGACTCACTACCGACATTCACGTCGATCCGGAAGTGTTGGACGTTCGCGTGCCCAATTTGATCCTGCAACCAATTGTCGAGAACGCGATGCGACACGCGATCGCAAATTCGACGTCCGGCCGTGTCGAGATCAATGCGATGCCGAGAAATGGTGTGGTTCGCATCGAGGTTAAAGACAATGGACCAGGCATTGTCGATTACAGTCTCGAAGCACGTCGTGGCAAGGGTCTCGGATTGGCAAACACTCAGGCACGGTTGGTCGGGCTCTACGGTAGCGCCGCTCGTTTTGAACTGAACAATGATCCCGCCGGTGGTCTAGTCGTCACCCTCGAAATTCCTCGCGACTCCGATAAGAGTCCATGAAGTTGCATTAGTCTCCACTTTCTCGTTCATTCCCTAAAATCTCCGGCTCAATAACTATCCCCGAACAGGAAACTTGGCATCTAAGTTCGTCGTACGAGACGTTGATTGTTTGAGAACTTTGTTTGGCGCTATGACTTCGCGCCACAAGTGATTCGACTGCGGTGTTCATTATTGTGTGATCTCACTTCACGCGTTCATTGCGTTATTCACGTTTGATTAGGAGGCAAAGTGACGAACGCAGAGCGTATTCGCGCGTTGGTCGTCGACGATGAACCACTCGCTCGCGAGATGATCCGCGAGATGCTGGCAGATGATTCAGATGTCGAGATAGTTGCGGAGTGCGCGAATGGTCGCGAGGCAATAGAAGCGATCAATTCGAGTAAACCCGACGTCGTCTTCCTTGACATTCAAATGCCTGAGCTGGGCGGTTTCGCAGTGCTTGAATCGTTCGAGCGGCAGGCGATTCCTTACATAATCTTCGTAACCGCGTACGATCAATATGCCGTGCGCGCTTTCGAGGTGCACGCCTTCGACTACCTGCTCAAGCCATTCGATCGCGAGCGATTCGACGCAGCATGGCAACGAGTAAAAGAACAGATCAAACTCGATCAGACTGGTGAGCGAGACCGTCACATCCTGGCGCTGCTCGAGGAGTTAAGGACTGGACCGCGACACCTCGAGCGATTGGTAATCAAAACCGGCGGTCGCGTCTTCTTTCTCAACGTGCAGGATGTTTACTGCATCGAGTCAGAAGGTAACTACGTGCGCGTTTACGACAACCAGAAGGGTTATCTCTTACGCGAGACGATCAGCAGTTTGGAAGAACAGCTCGACCCGAAGCAGTTTCGCCGCATTCATCGTTCGGCAATCGTGAAGATCGATAAGATCAAAGAAATGCAGCCGTGGTTTCATGGGGAATACCGGATCATCATGGAGAACGGCAAGCAACTCACCCTGAGCCGAAACTACCGGTCCAATTTCCAGGGAGCCGTTGGCAACACGATCTGACTTTTATCCATTTTTGTAGCCGCTCTATCACAAAATATAGCCGCTCCGTCACAACGCTAACCAATACTTTGCACTTTTCTGAGACTATTTAAATGCAGCCGCATCCGACAACTCCCCGGTAAGGACCTCGCGGCGACATCTTTGCCGCATTTCGGAGGTGGTTATGAATAATGAATCGATCTTAGGTTTGGAAACAAGAGCCGCTGAGTTGACCGAGCAAGCGCCGGCCGAAGCACCAAGCGTCGACGTGCGGCTAAACACTTTGCGTGAGACGGTGCTCCAGCTCCTGAACGAGGTTGAATCGCTTGCGATCTCGCGACCGGTAGACATCAAACGTGGCGCGCGTTTTTCAGATGAGGTACGCCAGTTTGAAGTGAGTCTGATTCGCACGGCGCTGGGTCGCACTTCAGGCAGCCAGACCCGCGCAGCAAGACTTCTTGGATTGAAGCCGACCACACTCAATGCCAAGATCAAGCGTTACGGCATCACCGCATAGCCCCATCTTCTCTGTGCAACCTCTGTGTCCTCTGTGTCTCTGTGGTTTGAACGGGCCGAAAACGGCTAACCACCGAGACACAGAGAACACAGAGGTTGCACAGAGACGATCCCTCTCGGTCATTGTTCACTGCTATACTGATTGTCAGTGGACGATCGTTACAGCAGACAGATTCTCTTCAATGGAATTGGCGCGGAAGGACAGCAGCGGCTCACGGTTGCACGAGTCCTGATTGTCGGTTGCGGAGCTCTGGGTTCTGCTCATGCTGAGTCGCTCGCACGTGCCGGAGTCGGGCGCCTGCGCGTAGTGGATCGCGATTTCGTAGAACCTTCAAACCTGCAACGGCAGACGATGTTTACGGAAAGTGACGCCGAACAGCGTCTGCCGAAGGCGATTGCCGCCGCCAACCACTTGCGGCAAATCAATTCTGGCGTAGAGATCGAGCCTCACATCGTCGACGTCAACTACTCGAGCATCGAGCAGTTGATTGACGGCTGCGACGTAGTCATCGACGGCACCGACAACTTCGCCACTCGCTACCTCATCAACGATGCTTGTGTGAAACACGAGACACCGTGGATCTACGGCGCCGCAGTTGGATCGTACGGCGTCACGATGACCATCCGACCACATCAAACAGGGTGCTTGCGTTGTGTATTTGAAGAAGCACCGCCCGCGGCGAGTGCTCCCACGTGCGACACGGCTGGAGTGATCATGCCGATCATCAACATCGTCTCAGCCGTGCAAGTGACCGAAGCGTTAAAGTTGATCACCGGTCACACAGAGGATCTTCATGGATCGTTGATGCAGTTTGATGTTTGGCGAAATGAATGGCGAAGAATCGGTACGGGCGCTCGACGTGCTGATTGTCCCACGTGTGGACTCGCTCGTTATGAAACCTTGTCGGGAACTGCGGAAGCCGCCGCGGTGCTTTGCGGTCGCGACGCGATCCAGATCTCGCCGTCTCAACCCACACGAGTTAACTTTTCATCACTCGCGGAACGGCTTCGTCGCGCGGGTGAAGTAAAGTTCAACGAATACCTGCTGCGCTTCAAGACCGGAAATTTTGAGCTCACCGTTTTTCAGGACGCGCGTTCCATCATTCGAGGCACAGATGAAGTCGCCGTCGCTCGCTCGCTTTACGCCAAGTACATAGGAAACTGACTAAGAGATGATCACCAGACAATTAACCATTTCAGCACTCCTGCTTATTTTTTTCTTCAGCACAGCTCAGGCAGGCCAGCCGGCGGTTTGGGAAACCAGCGGTCGTACGGAACTCTTGAAAGGCGACGCGCGCGGCGTTTCAATCAGCGACACCGGCGTGCTGATGCTTTCACCGAAACTTACAGAGCTCTTCAACACTCAACAGACTTACATTTGGTCCAGCGCGATCGATAGCCAGGGAAACGTGTTTCTCGGCACGGGACATGACGGCAGGATCTATCGCATCCCAGCTAACGGCACTGGCGCGCTTCTCTACGATGCTCCGGAACTCGATGTGACTGCGTTGGCAGTTGGACGTGATGGCGCGGTGTTCGCCGGCACTTCACCCGACGGTAAGGTCTATCGCATCTCCGCCGATGGCAAAGCAGATGTTTATTTCGATCCCGGCGACAAATACATCTGGTCTTTAGCAGTAATGCCTGATGGTTCACTCGCAGTCGGCACCGGTGACAACGGCAAGCTCTATCGCGTACGAGCGGCGGGCGCGAGTCCCGAGTCGTCACTGTTAGTCAGCACCAATCAAACGCATGTCATCTCACTCGCCGTAACGCCACAAGGCGATCTGATCGCGGGCACTGATTCGGGCGGACTCGTGCTGCGCGTCTCTCCCGAAGGGAAGATGTTTGCACTCTTCGACACACAGCTTCGCGAGATTCACGCGCTCGCTCCTGCTGCTGACGGATCGATCTACGCCCTCGCGCTCAGCGACGCCGCCGCAACGGCGCGCCCGCCGGCGGCGCCGGCAGTCACACAGCCACAACCCACGGAAGGCGCAACACCAACCACGTCAGTCACGGTGACGGCGATCGATGAGACCGGCGCGCCAATTCAAGGTCAACCTGGGCCAGCACGCAGCAGGAACGACGTGTCGAATGCACGCAGCGCTGTGTTTCGCATACTTCCAGACGGCGCAACTGATGTGGTGTGGAGCTCACCAAGCGTGACCGCATTTTCGATCGCACCGGCTTTGCAACCCGGCAGCGTGCTGATCGGCACTGCCGACAAAGGACGCATCTACTCGGTTACGAACGACGGTCGCGACACGCTGTTGTTGCAGTCTCCCGAAGGACAGATCTCGTCGCTGTTCGTCAAAAACAACCAGGTCTACGCAGCCTCGAGTAATCAGGGAAAACTCTTTCGCTTCGGCAACGACCTGGTGAACGAGGGAACATATGAATCGCCTGTTAGAGACGCAAAACTGACGGCCGCGTGGGGTCGAATTTGGTGGCGTGGCACAGGCACCGTTGAAGTCCAAACGCGAACAGGCAACGGCGAACGTCCCGATGCGACGTGGAGCGATTGGAGCACTGTCTATCGCAATCCTGACGGCAACCAGATCTCGAGTCCGCGTGCTCGTTTTATTCAATGGCGCGCAACGATCCGTGCTTCGGGTCCATCGGCTGCGGCGTCGTGGGTTGAAGACGTGAGCGTCGCCTATCTTCCGCGCAACGTTGCGCCTGAGGTGTTGTCGATCACAGTCTTGCCAATCGGAGTGGGTTTGCAACAGATCGCGCAGGTCGCAGTCGATCCGAATGTTGAATCGTCAGGACTGGATCCGTCGTTGTTTGGACCAGTTGCTCAAGTCCCGCCGCGACGTTTTTACCAGCGCGGTGCACGATCGTTTCAGTGGCAGGCGGAAGATCGAAACTCCGACACGTTGGAGTATTCGATCTATTACCGCGCGCTCAATGAGCAGACGTTTCGACTGTTGAAAGACAAGCTGCGCGACAACTTTTACACCATCGACGGAGCAACGCTTGCAGATGGACGTTACATCATCAAGGTCGTCGCGTCCGACGCTCCTGACAATCCGCCGGGACAGAAATTGACCGGTGAGCGATTGAGCGAGCCTATTGATATCGACAACACGCCGCCCGTGGTGAAAGTTATGGGCGAGCCACAGGTCACGCGCGATTCAGTTCGTGTGGTCTTTTCAGTTGACGACGCGACTGGAAAAGTGCGAAAGGCGGATGCCAGCTTTGACGGAGCTGCGTGGGTTCCAGTCTTTCCAGAAGACGGCATCGCCGACAGCGGTCATGAGGTTTACTCGGTCGAATTTCCACTCGTCAGCTCCGGCGAGCACACGATCTCGCTGCGTGCCTTTGACAGCAGCGGCAACGTCGGCACGCTTAGCGTGACCGTGCGGCGCTGATCGTTGTGGCTTTTGTGCCGGTTGTGGCTATACGATACCGTGCGACGTAATGCGAAACCGTGCGGATTTCTGCGATTATTGCTAGACTTTTTGCCTGAAAGTACGTGGCACCTGTCTTGCTGCCTTCCGGTCGGCGCATCTCTTCTCCCTCCTGGCGCAAGAAATTGCATGAGGGGAATTAGCTGAAAATGATTAGGCTGGTAAGAGAATTAGTAGTAATAGCGATGCTGGGCGTTGTTGTTTCGGCCGGAGCATTTGCGCAACGAAAAGACCAGGACAAGCGACCTCCGAAGGAGCCGGCGAAGGTCATTACCAACGACCGTAAAGATAACCGGCCTCCACCACGGAACACCAATCAACCGAAACCGGACAACCGACACAGACCTGATTAAAGCCACAAAAAGGCACAAAGCACAAAAAGCACAGAAGACACTAAGAGCTACTTAGTGTCTTTTGTGCTTTTTGTGGCCCTTGTCGCGGTACAGGTGTGTGCATGTTATGTTCTTGCGGATGACATCATCACGACCGTCTCGCTTGTTTATCGTTCTCGCTTTCGCTGCTGTTTATGTGATTTGGGGTTCGACCTACCTTGCGATCCGTTTTGCGATTGAAACACTGCCTCCTTTCCTGATGGCTGCCACGCGCTTCATGATTGCCGGCGCCATTCTTTTCACCTGGGCCGGTTTCAGTGGTGAGCGGTTTCGTTCGGCGTTCTCGCAATGGCCCAAGGCCTTCGTCATCGGAGGGTTGCTGTTGTTGATTGGGAATGGCGGTGTGACGTGGGCTGAGAAACACATTGCTTCGAGTTTTGCTGCATTGCTGGTTGCGACAGAACCGTTGTGGGTCGTGATGTTCAACTGGGGATCGGGTGGCAAACGTCCAAACGGGAAGGTGTTGCTTGGTTTGTTGATTGGACTGGCGGGAGTCACGTTGTTGGTGAGTGATGGATTGAGAGGAGTTGAAGCGGGTTCGGTGATGAGTGCGGCTGGTGCGGGTGTTGTGATGGCAGCGTCGTTGGCGTGGGCCGGCGGTTCAGTTTATTCGAACCGAAGTCCGATCAAAGCTTCGACCTCGATGGCTTCGGGAATGCAGATGCTTGCAGGCGGCAGCTTGCTTTTGGTGGCTGCTTTGATCGCTGGAGACTTGCAGCGACTCAATCTCGATCGTGCGTCGTGGGTTTCGCTTGCCGCGTTCGGTTACTTGACGTTGTTTGGATCGCTGGTGGGGTTCACTGCGTACAGTTGGTTACTGCGGAATGTCACGCCGGCACGCGCAGCGACTTACGCATACGTGAATCCGGTCGTGGCTGTCATTCTCGGCTGGTTGCTGGCGCATGAGCCATTGACGTTGCGAATGTTAATCGCCGCGGCGGTGATCGTTGGTTCAGTCGCCTTGATCACAACCTTTGGCCGCGAGCACGCGCCGCCTTGTGCATGAGTTTAGCCACAAAGAAGCACAAAAGCACAAAGTCATTTTTGTAACTTTGGTGCCTCTTTGTGGCCTAAGCGAAGTGATTACGCTAGAATTCTGACCGAGGCGCCATGGCAACTGCGAAAGAACAAATCACACAATTGGTCCAGCAGCAACCAGACGACAGTTCGTACGACGAAATCATACGAGAACTTGCCTTCCATCGGATGATAGAAAGAGGACTCAAGGATTCGGATGAAGGTCGTACCATCTCGAATGAAGAAATGGAAGCTCGGATCAATACGTGGTTAAAATAGAGTGGACTCACGAAGCCGAGATTTGGCTGCGAGATATCTACAATTACATCGCGACAGATAACCGCGATGCAGCGCGTCGCACCGTTGCTGGGATTTTTGAGAAAGTCCAACTACTCACGAAGTATCCTCGCTTAGGACACCCCTACGAGCCTGAGCAGTCTCGGGAAGTTCGTATCCTACTTTATGGTCACTATCGAATTGCTTATCTGATAAAACCTGACGAGAACTATCAACATACTGGGCGTATTTCATGGCCCCTTAACATAGAGCGCTACCTCATTTGATCCAGTTAACATCGACAGCCAGTATGACGCGCCTGGAGCAGCTCGACAAACAGATTGCGCGATTGAGGCGTCGAGCTGATTCGCTTGAAAAGATTAGCCGTAAGTATTGGACGGCACGGAGGGCGATATTTGTCGGCGGTTTACTGCTTGCCCTTGCTTTTTGCAATTTTGCGGGCAGCAGGGCGGCGTGGTTTCTTGCTGCACTGATCGCAATCGTGTTCTTTGTCGTCACGGTTTTTCACACGCGAGTGCGGGAAAGTCTTACGCGAAATTCACTGCTCATAAATATCAAACAAGTCCAGAAGGCACGCATTCATTTGCATTGGGACCATATCCCACCGGCAGATTTATCACCGTCTCCTATCGCGGGCCATCCATTCGAAACTGATCTAGATATCACCGGTGAACGATCGCTGCACCGTTTGCTCGACTGCGCCGTCACCAAAGAGGGCAGCGAGCGACTGAAATCCTGGCTACTGACCGTTCGCCCCGACGCGCCCCTGATCAAACACAGACAGACACTCGTTGAAGAACTGAAGGCGCGCCCGTTGTTCCGCGACAAATTACAACTGCTCTCCGCGGTCGCGCGTCTCAGCACGGCTGGTCCAGCGCGACTACGCACAACGGGCGCCAACCTCTGGAACTCGAGCAGACTGGTGGAGTGGATCGAGCGAAGCCGGCCCACCGCTTCATTGCTTCCAACGGTTCTTTTTCTTTCAGCGCTCTCGGCTCTGAATATAGCATGCATTGTGCTCGCGAATTTCCATGTGATTCCTCAAATCTGGCCCATCACATTTTTAATCTACGTAGGCGCAATGCTGCTGATGCAGGGGCGGATCGCAACTGCCTGGGGCGAGTTGCAAGAGTTGGAAAAGGTGATGACGCATTTCAAAGTCGTCTTTGCGTATCTCGAATCGCGCGCTTACGGAAACACTCCTCTGGCCCAGATCTGTGCGCCATTCAGAGATCCGGACAAACGACCTTCGATCGAAATCCGACGATTGGGCCGTCTCGCAGCGGCATTGGGCCTCCGCACCAACCCGCTTCTGTCGATTTTGGTCCATCTGGTGGTGCCGTGGGACTTCATTTTCACGCACCGGCTTGAGCTGGTGAAGAAAGAGATCGCACACCTGTTGCCTCGTTGGCTCGACGCCTGGTACGAACTGGAGGCACTTAGCTCACTCGCAAACTTCGCTTACCTAAATCCTCATTACGTATTTCCCGCAATCTCTTCAAAGGTCAACCGATTCTCGGCCCGAAATCTCGGCCATCCGTTGTTAAAGCCTGAATCTAAGGTATGCAACGATTTCGAGTTGGACCACGAGCAAAGGATCGTGATTCTCACCGGCTCAAACATGGCAGGCAAGAGCACGTTTCTAAGAACCGTCGGCGTGAACATTTGTTTGGCCTATACTGGAGCGCCGGTAAACGCCACTCATCTGGAGTTATCGCTATTTCGACCTTTCACGTGCATTAAAGTCAGCGATTCGGTACAGGATGGTCTTTCGTATTTTTACGCAGAGGTGAAACGTCTCAGAGCGTTGCTCGCGGCAGCGCGAGCCGACGATCCGTTGCCGGTGTTCTTTCTCATCGATGAGATCTTCCGCGGCACGAATAGCCGCGAACGCCTCATCGGAAGTCGTTCTTATATACTGACGTTGTCACAAACTACGACAATCGGTCTGATTGCGACTCACGATTTCGAGTTGATCAAGTTAGCTGATGAGATTGGTGGAGTCGCAAACCTTCATTTTCGCGAGGAGGTGCACGACGGCCGGATGGTCTTTGATTATCGCTTACGACCTGGACCATGTCCGACGACCAACGCGCTGACAATCATGCGGCTTGAAGGTTTGCCGGTTGAGTTGTAGCTTCGCCACAAAAAGGCACATAAACGTATGAAAAAACTAACGCTGATTAAGATTGCGCTCGTTGTCCTGGCCGCAATGCTGTTCTGCACAAAAGCGGAGTTGAAGATAAACGAAGCGAGCGTCGCCAACACTCGCTTTGAGATATCCTTTCCCGCCGCAGCCAGTAAAGACGCATTGGACGGACGATTGCTTCTGCTGATCTCCACCAACAACAGCGAAGAGCCGCGTTTTCAAATCAGCGAAGATTTGTCTACGCAGCAGGTGTTCGGCATCGACGTCGATGGATGGAAGCCTGGCGAAACCAAGACCGTGGACCACACCGCGTTTGGTTATCCTTTGCGCACTCTGGACCAGTTAAAGCCAGGCGAGTATTGGGTGCAGGCATTACTTCATCGCTACGAGACGTTTCGTCGTTCCGATGGTCACACAGTGAAGTTGCCGATGGATCGTGGCGAGGGGCAACAATGGGGTCGAGCACCCGGCAATCTCTACAGCACACCTAAGCAGATCCGCATCGATGGCAATTCGCAATCAGCCATTTCAATTACCATCGACAAAGTGATTCCGCCCATAGAGCCGCCGAAAGATACGAAGTACATCAAACACATTCGTATTCAGAGTCAGCGGTTGACGAAGTTTTGGGGAAGACCGATGTATCTGGGCGCGCACGTGCTGCTGCCCGAAGGCTTCGAAACACATCCCGAAGCTCGCTATCCGCTGGTGATCTTTCACGGCCACTTTCCGGCGGATTTTGGCGGCTTTCGCGAAACCCCACCCGACCCAAACCTCAAGCCCGACTACAGCGAACGCTTCAAGCTCGCCGGTTACAACCGCATCGTGCAGGAGCAGGCGTATCAGTTTTATAAAGACTGGACTGGTCCAAACTTCCCGCGCTTTCTGATCGTCGAGATTCAACACGCGAATCCTTACTACGATGATTCTTACGCGGTCAATTCAGCCAATCTTGGTCCATACGGCGATGCGATCACGTATGAGTTGATTCCCGAGATCGAAAAACGCTTTCGTGGTATCGGCAAAGGATGGGCACGTTTTCTTTACGGCGGATCGACCGGTGGTTGGGAAGCAATGGCGGTGCAGATCTTCTATCCGGATGAATACAACGGTTCGTGGGCAGCGTGTCCTGATCCAATCGATTTCCGCGCCTACACAGTCGTGAATATTTACGAGCACGACAATGCTTACTATGCCGGCGCGCCGTGGAAACATATTCCCCGTCCAGGGAAGCGAAATTACCTCGGTGAGTTGTCAGCCACTGTTGAAGATATGAATCACATGGAGTTGGCGCTCGGAACCAACAGTCGTTCCGGCGGGCAGTTCGATATTTGGCAGGCAGTGTATTCACCAGCCGGCAGTGACGGTTATCCAAAACCGATCTGGGATAAGTTAACGGGAAGGATCGATCGCTCCGTGGCGGAGTATTGGCGTGAGAACTACGACCTCGGTTACATCCTCAAACGTGATTGGGCCAGGATCGGTCCAAAGCTCGAAGGAAAGTTACACATCTACGTTGGCGAAGCTGATAACTATTTTCTGAACAACGCGGTCTATCTGGTTGAGGATTTTTTGAAGGCGACGAAGAATCCTTACTACGGCGGGGAAGTTGATTACGAACCGCGCGCCGAGCACTGCTGGAATGGCGATCACACGAGGCCGAATGCAATCTCTCGTTTGCGCTACCATCAGTTTTTCGCGCCGAAGATCGTAGAGAGGATATTGAAGAGCGCGCCGCCAGGAGCCGATTTGAAGAGTTGGCGCTATTAGCCGCAGATTACGCAGATTTACAAAAATAGCAAAGAGAAATAATCTGCGTAATCTGTGGATATGAATTCGTTTCCGGAATGGCTCGTGCCCATGGCGGCGACCTTGACGCAGGAGCGTTTTACCGGGCCTGACTGGGTCTTCGAACGAAAGTTTGACGGCATTCGGTTGCTCGCTTACAAGAAGGGGAGCGACGTTCAGCTATTCTCGCGTAATCACCTGCCGCAGAATCTTCCCGCAATCAAACAGGCCATCGAGCGCTTGCCACATGAGGAGTTGATCCTCGACGGCGAGATAACCTGGCGCGGCGGCGAAGTGGCTTATCACGTCTTCGATATCATGTGGATCGATGGTCGCAACGTTACGATGCTGCCGCTTGAAGAACGTCGCGAACTGTTGTCGAGGTTGCCATTTGAGAAACCGCTTGAGCGTGTGGCTTTGATCGACGATCCGTCGCCGTGGGAGCGCGCCCAACGGGAGGGTTGGGAAGGAGTCATTGCGAAGCGATGCGGTTCGGTTTACGAACATCGCCGTTCGAAGCAGTGGCTCAAGATGAAATGTGAGTTGTCGCAGAATTTTCTCGTTGGTGGCTTTACAGATCCGCAGGGCAAGCGCGTTGGTCTCGGCGCGCTTCTCGTTGGTTATCATCAGGAGAATGATTTTGTGTTCGCCGGGAAGATCGGTACGGGATTCAATACGGAGATGCTGATCGATCTGCGCGCGCGATTAGACAAACTCGAGATCGAAAAGGTGCCGTTCACAAAAGCCATTGGCTTGCCGCGGTTGCGCGCACACTGGGCGCGTCCGGAGATCGTAGTCCAGGTCGGTTTCATCGAGTGGACCGTGCACGGCAAACTGCGACATCCGCGCCTGCTTTCCGTAGTCGACTCGCCGCAAGATGATCACTCATCCTGACAAGATACTGTTTCCCGACGACGGAATCACAAAGGGCGAGCTTGCGTCGTACTACGAAGCAATCGCGCCGGTGATGCTGCCGCACTTGCGTCGACGTCCGATCACGATGGAACGTTATCATCGCGGCATTGCCTCGTCGGGCTTCTTTCAGAAGGACGTGTCGAAAGGCTTTCCGGAATGGCTCGAGCGTGTTGAGGTGCCGAAGCACGGCGGGACTGTTCATCATCCAATCGCCAACGACACGCGGTCGTTGCTCTGGCTGGCGAATCAGAACAGCATCACGATTCACGTTTGGCCATCGCGCACGCCGAACTTGTACAACCCCGACGTCTGCATTTTCGATCTCGATCCTTCGAGAGACGATGAACTCGAGACATTGCGCGCGGCGGCGTTGCGACTGCGAGATCTGCTTGCAGAGCTTGGATTGCCGAGTTGGGTGAAGACTTCCGGCTCGAAAGGATTTCACATCGCAGTGCCGCTCGACGGCAAGTCAGATTTCGGCACTGTTGCGCGGTTCGCGCACGTCGTCGGGAAGGTTCTCGTTGCGCGCGATCCGCAGAACCTGACACAGGAGTTCAGCAAAGTGGATCGCGGCGGGCGCATACTCATCGATACCGGACGCAATGGTTACAGCGCGACGTTCGCTGCGACCTACACGGTGCGCGCGAAGCCTGGCGCGCCCGTGTCTGCGCCGTGTACGTGGGAAGAGTTGGAGCGAGGCGACGTTGGTCCACGGACGTTTACGTTGCGAACGATGGCCCAACGTGTTGGAGACGTCGGCGATCTCTGGGCCGACATGCTCAAGAAAAAGCGCTCGTTGAAACGACCGATCGAACGTTTGCGTGTGCTTAGTGCTTAGTACAGCGTATTGTGAGAAGCTATAACTCAAGCAAGTCTTGACGACTCGTATGCCACAGAGCCAACACTTCTATCGAGGGTCTTGGTGTGAGTCGGTAGTACAGATGATAGTGAACACGAGCCAAGTGAAGGCGGCGGACATCTTCCAGCTTAGCGTTTCTGGCGTGCGCACCTATCGCTGGATGTGAAGCGATCAGTCTCAGGGCATTCTCAAGATCATTCACGAACGCGTCGGGGGCCTTTGTGCGGTTTTTCGTCCACCACTTGGCCGCTTCTTCAATAGCCTGAGCCGCACTATTAACAATAACAACCGGCAAAGGTGAGTTCATGAATGACGAATCTTTTGAAGAAGCTCGGATGCACTGATAAGTTGGCCTCGCTCCGCTTCAGCGATAGCTGTTAAGAGATCAGCCTCTTGTGCAGGGTCAAGTTCAAATGTTTCGTCGCCTTCCTGAGCCAAAAGCGTAACGATAGTCCCGTCAGGCAAGTCTTTGCCATCAATTTGAATGACGCCGTTATTTACTTTTCCGGTGGTAATGAGCATGCCTGGATTCTATCATTTGATGCGAGCCTCATCTAAGTTTCTGCAAGGGGACACAAATTCTGGTTTGAGGCAAAACCAAACGGGCGACGCTGTGGTCGCCCGTAGTCTTGAGATCTTGGTGCCCGCTAGTAGATTCGAACTACTGACCCCTCGCGTGTGAAGCGAGTGCTCTACCGCTGAGC
>Ga0070706_100000150_pt1 | contig 88964 bp, 74 predicted proteins | sample KBSK5501metaG_FD_65476 | JGI IMG/M metagenome (GOLD analysis project Ga0070706, IMG submission 65476) | Corn, switchgrass and miscanthus rhizosphere microbial communities from Kellogg Biological Station, Michigan, USA - KBS K5-50-1 metaG | ecosystem: Host-associated > Plants > Roots >...
CGTGCTGACCGCCTCCTCGCCGTGCGGCGCGAAGTGGTGCGCCTCCTCGATCAGCGTGAAGACGGGATAGGGCAGGTAGCGCTCGTCGTTCTCGCTCAGCTTGCCCTTCTCGGTATCCATGCGCGCGTGGTAGAGCCGGCGCAGCAGCGTCGCCACGATGATCTGCTGGTCGCGCTCGTCTACCTCGTTGAGTTGCAGGACGGTGCACTGGCCCGGCTTGAACAGCTCATGCAGGTCGAGGTGGTTGAATGGATCGAAGACCATGCTGTTCTTGCCCAGCCGCTCGTCGATCTTCCAGTGCAGCGCCGCGACCGTCGAGTTGCCGCTGTCGTCGCCGGTGTCGTCGTTCTTCCGCCGCCCCACCTGGCTGACCTTGGCCTTCAGCTCCTCTGGCGTCCAGGGTTGGGCCTTCTTCTCGTCCTTCAACGCGTCAAACGCCTCGCCTAGGAAGTGGTGCTGCTTCTCGGTCATCCCCGGCAGCAGATAACGCAGGTCGCCAAGGGTGAGCGTCGAGAGGCGCACCTTGACCTGGTCATGCAGGAAGACGCGCGTCTGCGCCTGATAGCGGGATCCACGCCGCGCGCCGCGTGCGTCGATGGTGTCAGCGAAGGTGTCAGCGAACTCGGAGAAGTTGGGCAACTCCTGGAGCGTGCCATACTCGCCGTGCGGATCGATGATCAGCGTTGCCGCGCGGTTGTATCCGCGCATCAACTCCTCGATGATGACGCTCGCCAGATAGCTCTTTCCCGCGCCGGTGCTGGCGATGATCGCCAGGTGCGTGCTGACCAGCTCCTTCACGTCCAGCACGACGGGAACGGCGCCGTCCGCGCGCGTGAGCAGCGAACCGATATGCGCGCTGCCGACCGCCTGGACCTGCTTGCGCGAGAGCACCGCGCTCAGGAAGGCGTCGTCGGCCAGGAAGATCGGCGTGCCGGAGACCGGCGGTATCCAGGGGTTGACGAAGGCCCCGAGCGCCGCGTCGAAGTAGCCCATGATCGCCACGTGCAGCTCGAAGAGGTCACTTGCGCGCTGGTCATAGCCCATCATCGCGGCGACCTGCGCGGGCGAGACCGACGGCTCGGAGAGGAATGAGTCGGGATAGAGCTGCACCGGCACGCGCTGGAGGATGCGTCCGAGGACGCGTTGCCCGTTGCTGGCGCGCGAGGAGGCGTTATCGCCGTCGAGGTGGTAGTAGACGTACTCGCCATTCTTGAGGACATGCCGCTCGTCGCGCGAGATGAACGTGTACTCGTGGATCGTCTCGCCAGGACCTTTGGTGATGCCGACAGCCTCGGTCTGCGCCTGCATAGCGGGGTTGGCGCCGGTCACGCCGTTGCGCTCACTCATCCCGTCGCCTCCACCTTCTGACGCCACGCGAAGTTGCGCTTCACCAGGCTGAGCAGCGCAGCGTTTTCCGGACACAGGCGCTCCAACCGCTCGACGATGTGCAGCAGCGCGACAGGGAGGAGCGGATTCTCCTGCGCGATGGCGTGCGGCAGGTAGCCCATGTGCAGGTACGGCGTCGCTCCGCCGGGCGCGCGGCCATCGGCGAAGATGTGGAAGGCGCGTATCTCTGCGTCACTCATCGTCGCGGCGACGGCGCCAAGCTCCGGCGCGATCGGCGGCACACCGTGAGTCACGACGGCCGACGCCCCACTGCGCTCTAGCGCGGCGCCCAGCAGCAGCACGGAGACGAGGACGGCGCGCTCGCTCAGGTAGTCCGGCGAGAAGAGCGGCGCCTGGTCCTCGGTGTTGAGGCGCGGCCCCAGCGACCCGAAGGCGGGATTGAGCAGGATCGTGTCGTAGACCAGCCCGACCGCCCAGAAGGCGCCGCCCCGTCGCTGCGCTACACGGACAGGGAGGGCAACGTCCGATGAAGGCGCCGGGAGGGAGAACTCAGGCGCGACGTCCGCCCGCGCGGGCAAGCGGCGCAGTGGCACACGCACGAATGTCCCGAAGGCGTAGTCGTCCGGCTCCGGCGCGACGCTATGCTCGCCGGGGCCGAAGATCTGGCACGTATAGCGCACATGCGAGTCCGAGCGCACGATCTTGCCAATCTCCACCGATAACGCCCGCGTGGCCATCGCGCCACTTCCCTTCTATTCGCAAGTCGCGCGCAGTATATCATCCGCCGATATCATCCACAGCAGTCGAGTAGCCCGTTGGTACCTGGCGGACGGCGCTCTGGCGCGAGTCGCTGAAGACGACTACGGCTCAGGCGTGGGAATGGCCACATTCGGATTGGGACGCGGCGAGCCGGTGGCGTGATAGTTGATGTAGGGGTTCGCGTACGTCGGCGGCGACCCAGTCACGGCGAGCGGCAGGCGCAGCGTTCGTTCGCCAACCGAAGAATGAGCGATCAAGGTGAGAGTATACGTTCCGGCGCGCGCATAGGTGTGAGCGGTCGTCTCTCCTGTCGCCTTCACGCCGTCGCCGAAGTCCCAGTCGTAGGTCAGCTTGCCGGCAGCGGGATCAAAGGAAGGCCGCGCGTCGAAGGCGAGACTCACGCCAGGGGTGAGTGGGCCGAGATCGGCGATGGCTGGCCGCGGAAGCTGATCGGCTGTCGCCTCGCCCAGCACGTCCGGCTGCTGCAGCAGCCACGCGCTCAGCGCGGCGGGCAGCGCCAGCGCCAGGACAAGCGCCTGCGACTTCTGTTCTTTGCCGCTGGCATAGACATTCATCAGTTGCAGCGTGTCCTGCGCCTGGTCATATGGGTAGGCCCAGGCGTGCGGGCGCGGCAAGTAGTAATCGTGGTCGCCGGAGAGAGTCAAGCAGGGCAGCCCGGCCAGCGTGAAGGGGATCTGGTCGCTGCCGCCCTCGTCATCTTCCGTCACCAGCACGTTGCGCAAGTCGTTGCGTGTGAAGATCGGCTGGCTTGCGGCGCCATTGGCTGATCGGTAGCTCAGCGTCGTATAGCCACGTTCGCGAAACTGGTCGAAGGTCGCGGGCAGGGCGCCGGAGACCAGCGAACGGAAGCGGGTGATCGCGTCGCGCTGCTGCGCTGTGTGGGTAGGGAGATCCTGATACTCGCGGTTGCCCTGCAGCGGCGCGGTCTGCGCGTAGAGCGGCAGGACGGGATTGCCGGTCTTGCCCAGGAAGCGTAGTGGGTACGCTATCCCGCTCTGCTCCTCGTTGAACATCGCGGTGATCTGGCCAAGCTGGCCGTTGATCGTGTGGTTGACGTAGTAGAAAGAGCCGAAAAGACCCTGCTCCTCGGCGTCGAAGAGCACGAACTTGAGCGTGCGCGCAGGCCCCGCGTGCTTCGCTCGCCAGTAGTCGCCCAGCGCTTTGGCGACGCCAAGCGTGATCGCGCACCCGCTGGCGTCGTCATTCGCCGATTGCGTCGAGACCGCCTCGCCATCGTAGTGACAGCCAACAATCACGATCTGTTCGGGATGCGCGACGCCGGGAATCGTGACCTCGACGTTCGCTGCGGGCTTCTGCGCAGGGCGGTCCACCCATCCCGCCACCGGGAACGGGTCAAGCCGGGCGCTGGGACCGAAACCCGCCAGCAACCGCGTCATCTCGGCCACCCAGTAGTCAGCATACTCGTCGTGGCCGTTCTGAAGGGGAGGCAGCCCCGTGTCATAGCCCGCCTCACGATGCTGAAACCGCGCCGTCATCGTCGCAAGCTGGTCGTAGATGTAGTCGGGATCAACCACTGGCGCGTCGCCGGAAACGACCGGCGCGCTCGGCGTGGGCGTCGATATAGACCTCGTGGTTGGGCTTGTGCAGGCGGCCAACAGCGTGGCGAGCAACGCGCACATGGAGGCGGCAAGCATCGTGTGTCTCATCCACCGCTCGCCGCTCATTATTCGCCCATTTCTCAGTATGGATATTCCTTGCTGGCTCACAATCCTACGACTCGGCCAGCGCCCGTGCGAAGCGTGCGGACTGCGTCGCATTGTTTAGCAACAGCGCGCGGTTGGCGGAAACGCTCTCGCCGCCGGTGAGTTGCGCCAGTCGCGCGAGTAGAAACGGCGTCGTGGCGGGACCGCGTACGCCCTGCTCCTCCGCCTCGGCCAGCGCAACCTGAATTTCGCGCTCGATGCGCTCACGTGGCAGGGCATACTCTTCGGGGATGGGGCAGGTCAGCAGCAACCCGCCGCCCAGTCCCGAACGCCACTGCGCCGTCGCGATGCGCGCCACCTCCTCCGGCGTGTCGCAGCGGTGCGGGACACGCAGGCCGCTCTCGCGGCTGTAGAACGCGGGAAGCTCGTCGGTCTGGTAGCCGATGACCGGTACGCCGTGCGTCTCCAGATACTCTAGCGTCAAGGGCAGGTCGAGGATCGCCTTCGCGCCAGCGCAGACCGTTACCACTGGCGACCGAGCCAGCTCTGGAAGGTCCGCGGAGATGTCGAGTGTCTGCGCGCCACCACGATGCACGCCGCCGATGCCGCCGGTCGCGAAGACCGCGATGCTGACGAGCGCGGCGCAGGCCAGCGTCCCCGCCACCGTCGTCGCGGCGGTTCGCCTGGCGGCCAGCGCTATGCCCAGATCGCGCCTGCTGGCTTTCATGACGCTGTCCTCGGTCGCCAGCCGTGTGATCTCTGCCTCGCTCAGGCCGATGACAATCTGTCCATCCAGCAACGCGACAGTCGCGGGCGTCGCGCCTTCCGTCGTGATGGCGCTCTCCATCGCGAGCGCGACCTCGACATTGGCTGGATAGGGCAGGCCATGGGCGATCACCGTGGACTCCAGCGCGACCACCGGCCCGCCATGTGCGAGCGCCCGGCGAACAGGATCGGCGACACGGATGTAAGCAAGGAACTCGGTAGCGATCACCAGATGCTATCCTCTCATCGCTCATAGCGCCGGAGTTCGCTCCAGCGCAGGCAGCAGCAGGCTCTCCGCGCGCGCTCCCACCATGTCACGGACACGCTCGCTGGCGACGATGCGGATGCGCCGCTGGTGCTGCTCGTAGACGCCGAGGTCGCTGGGACGCTGCCCCGTCGCCTCGGTCCACGTCATCTGCGCCGCCATGCCGAGCGGCGGACGCGAGAAACGCACCAGCACGTCCATCTCCCATTTCTCCGGCTTCGGGATGTCCACCAGCAGGTCGTGCGGCATGATCTCCGCCTCCAGCCCTTCAGCGAGCGCAGCCGCCAGGGCGATCTCGACGCGGCGCCGCTTCGGCTGGTCCCAGAAGAGCGCGTCGAGCTGGCTGAAGACGCGACCGGCGCGCCCGCTGACTTCGAGCAGCACCTTGTATGGTCGGCGCTTGCGCAGCGAATCTACCAACTCGCGCGTCGCCTGTGGCATGTCCGGCGCGCTGAGCAGCGCGAGCAGTGACGCGTCGTCGTGTGTCGCCAGCGTCTGCGGATCGAGCGCGGCGTCGGCGATGGCCTCCTGAGTCGCGCGCAGGAGCATCGCCATCATCGCGCGGTTCGTGTGGTGCCAGTAGACGTTGTCGAACATCTCCTGGCGCGCGTGCAGCAGCGAGTTGAGCGGGCTGATACCCTTGTCGCTGACCCCTAAGCGCGGTCCGCTCGCGCCTTCCAGAATGCGCAGCGCGCCGAGCAGTCGCGTCACATCCACGCCGCCATAGGGGACGTTACAGGCGCGGGCGTCGCGCGGCAGGTAGTCGAGCTTGTCCACATCCAGCGCGCCACTGAGCAGCCGCGCCAGCACGGCGTCGCTTGCTGGAAGCGCGCGATCGCGTGGCGGATCGATGAGGTCGGCGACACGCTGCGGCGGTATCCCATGCCGCTCCAGCGCCTCCGCGACAGCGCCGGACTCGATAATGCCCCGGCCCACGACCTCGTGCGGCGCGATGGGAAACCCCAGCTCCTCGATGGCGTGCGAGAAGGGGTAGTGGCCGATGTCGTGCAGGAGCGCGGCGGCGAGGATCACGCTGAGGTCGAGCGGGTCGCGGCTGATGAGCAGGGCGTCGCGTCGGTCCGCCAGCGCGCGAATAGCGCGGAGCGCCAGGAAATAGACGCCGAGGCTGTGCTCGAAGCGCGTGTGCGTCGCGCCGGGCCAGACACGATAGCAGAAGCCGAGCTGCTTGACCCCTTGCAGGCGCACGAACTCCGGCGTCCCAATCAGGTCAAGCTCGAGCTGCCCTAACGGAATGAAGTCGTAGAGGCTATCACGGATCGCGCTGACAGGATGCGCGTCGGGCAGAGGGAGCGCGTCGCTCGCTGGCGTCCCCCACAGCGAGGAGGACGGCGCATGGTTCTCATCTCGCACGATCACAGCCCTTTCGCCGATGGAGACAGTGGAGCGCCAGCCGTCGCTGTATTATATACTTGGGCTGCGAGACGAGCGAACCGCCGCGCTTTCCACGCAGGCGTCTCAGGTGATCCGCCATGCGGGGGAGAAGCTATGGCGCGCAAGAATGCGCATGATTTCGATGCGACTGGCGCCAGGTCCGTCGCCGAGACCGAGATCGTCATGGCGCGCACGATGCAGCCGCCTGACGCCAATGTCTGGGGCGCCGTCCACGGCGGCGCGATCATGCGGCTGGTGGACGAGGCGGGCGGCGCCGTCGCGCAGCGCCACTCGCGCCGGCCCTGCGTCACCGTGGCGATGGACTCGATGATCTTCAAGGAGCCGGTCTCTATCGGTGACTTCCTGACCATCAGAGCGCGTCTTACCTATGTTGGCGTGACCTCGATGGAGGTGGAGGCGCGGATCGAGGCGGAGAATCTGCTCACCGGCGCCGTTCGCAACGCGGGAACATGCCATCTCATCTACGTAGCGCTCGACGACGCTGGCCGGCCCACTCCCGTGCCGTCACTGCGCCTGACGACGCCAGAGGAGGAAGCTCGCTGGCGCGCCGCCGAGGAGCGGCGTGTGCGACGCAATGCTGAGCGCGCAGGCTGAAAGAGAACCGTGAGTGTCTGGGGCGGAGGCGAAAGACCATGCGCAAGGATATGTCGCCACATCGCCGCGCCATAGCAGACGGCGATCACATCGATGAGCAGGCGCGCCTGCTGGCTGAGGTGGAGCGGCGTGGCATCCGCTTCATCAATCTCGAATTTACCGACATCTCCGGCATGGCGAAATGCGTCACCATACCCGTCGAACAGTTGCCCGACGCGCTGGCGCATGGCAAGTGGTTCGACGGCTCCTCTATCGAGAGCTTAGCGCGTGTCGCCGAGACCGATATGTATCTGCGGCCGGATTGCGCCACCTTCGCTGAGATTCCTGGGAGCGCGCCGTCGAGCGCAGCGGAGACAACAGCGCTGGGGCGACCGGGCAGGATCATCTGCGATGTCCTGCTCCCAACGGGCGAGCGCTTTGAAGGCGACCCGCGCGCGGCGCTGATCGCGGCCATGGATGTTGCGCAACGGCTGGGCTATCGGTTTGAGGTCGCGCCGGAGCTTGAGTTCTTCCTGCTGCGCGAGGACGCCGTGGATAACGCCCTGCGCGAGCCGCTGCCGCGTGATCGCGGCGGCTACTTCGACCTCTCGACGGACCTGGCCGCGGATGTGCGCCGCGAGATCGTCAGCGAGCTGGCGAGTATGGGCATGCGCATCGAGAGCAGCCATCATGAAGTCGCCGCCGGCCAGCATGAGATTGACTTCGCCGCGAGCGACGCGCTCCAGGCCGCCGACGCCATCGTTACCTCGCGCTACGTGATCAAGGCCATCGCGCAACGGCGCCGACTCTGGGCCACGTTTCTGCCCAAGCCGTTCGTGGGAATCAACGGCTCAGGCATGCACACGCACCAGCAGCTCATGCGCCTGAGCGACGGGAGCAACGCCTTTAGCGACAGCGTGGATACGCAGTATGGTCTTTCCGAGATCGGACGCCACTTCATCGCGGGACAACTGGCGCACGCCGCGGGAATGTGCGCGTTGCTGTCGCCGCTGGTGAATTCCTATAAGCGCCTCGTGCCTGGATTCGAAGCGCCGGTGATGATCAGCTGGGGGCGCGTGAATCGTGAGGCGCTGGTCCGTGTCCCGCGCACGTCGCCTGGGGCCTCCGCTGGCGTCCGTGTCGAATTGCGGTCGCCCGATCCAAGCTGCAATCCCTACCTGGCCTTTGCGCTCATGCTGCGGACGGGCCTGGACGGCGTCGAGAGGCGTCTGACCCTGCCGGCGCCAGTAGAAGAGGGATTGTATACTCTGGATGAGTCGACCCGCCTCCGGCGCGGCGTTGATCTGCTGCCAGGCACCCTCGGAGACGCGCTGGCGGCGCTCAAGGCAGACACGTTTGCGCTCAACGCCCTCGGCCCACAGATCGTGGAATGGTTCATCGAAGCGAAATCGCAAGAGTGGGACGAGTACCGCTCTTTTGTCCATCCGTGGGAGTTGGACCGCTATTTGCCAATCTATTGAGAATTCACGAGTCAGCGATTTCAACTAGACGGTTGCTGTGCGCTGTGGTATCCTGTCGCAGACGGGCTGGTCTGGAGGTGGCGGGAAAGGGAGACGCTGTGGAGAACGCCAGATCGGCGCTGCTCGGTACCAGCAATGCGCATAAACTGGCGGAATTGCGCGCGATCCTGGCCGAGCTGCCGCTGACCTTCCTCAGCCTCGACGATTTTCCGGGCATTCCAGATGTCGAGGAGACCGGCGCGACATTCGCCGAGAATGCTATCTTGAAGGCGACCGCCTATGCGCGCGCCAGCCATCTGCTGACCCTGGCCGATGATTCCGGGCTGGAGATTGATGCCCTTGGCGGCGCGCCGGGCGTCTACTCCGCTCGCTGGGCAGGAGTTGACACACCCTACAGCGAACGCTTCCGTTTGATCCAGGAGCAACTGGCGACGACGCCACCGAGCCAGCGCACGGCGCGTTTTCGTAGTGTGATCGCCATCGCCGGTCCAGATGACGCCGGACTGCTGCGACTCGCCGAGGGAACGCTGGAGGGGCTGATTGCGGACGCTCCGCGTGGCGCGAACGGGTTCGGCTATGACCCCATTTTCTCCCTGCCGCAGTATGGCAAGACGCTCGCCGAACTCCCCGCGGAAGTGAAGAACCGCATCAGCCATCGGGCGGTCGCGGCTGGGCAGGCCAAACAACTTCTTCTGGACTTGTTGCGCAATGACGACACATCCTCGTCTTCGTTGTACTAAAGGAAACCTGTATGACCATCACACTACTGCGCCGATTTTGGAGCGCGCGCTCCCGTGGCCGCAGGCTGCTAGGAACGGAGCGAACGCGTGGCGCAACATCCAGTGTACATCGCCATTGACCTGGAGATGACTGGGACGACGGTTGGCGAGGACGCGATCATTGAGATCGGCGCTGTCAGGTTCGTAGGGGATCGTATAGAGGGCAAGCCATTCGAGTCGTTCGTCAGAACGCCGCAGCGCATACCATATCGCATCCAGCGTCTCACGGGCATCAACGAAGCTCAGGTACGCGACGCGCCAACGGTTGATGACTTGCGCCCATACCTGGAACAGTTTCTTGGCGACGCGCCGCTCATCGGACATAACGTGGCGACAGACGCAGAGTTCCTCCGCGCTCAGCGGCTGGCGTTGCGCAATCCGCTGATTGATACGCAAGATCTGGCTTCTGTTTTGATTCCCGGACTGAAGAACCATACGCTGGACGCGCTCGCTGCGCATCTTGGCGTTAGCGGCGCTGTGCATCATCGCGCGCTCGCGGATGCGCAGACGACACGGCGCGTCTTCCTCAAACTATTTGCGCTTCTGGAAGCTCTGAACAGCGAGACACTAGAGGAACTCCTCCGTCTCCCGGCGGCGGATAAGTGGGCTGTCGCGCCGCTTATTCGCACCCAATTACGCGCGCGCATCATGACAGAATCCGGCTCTAGGGGACGCACAGGCGGCGACACCCTCAACCTGAGCGCGCGCTATGCGGAGACATTGGATGTGAGTCCACGCGTCTTTCAACTCGGTGGTTTAGGCCAGGTGGGTACCACCGATGACGCGAGCCGCTCGTCAGCCGCTAGCCAGGCGGCCTTGAACCAGACGCCACTCCTCGTGCGTCAGGGAATCGCTCAGCACGCGCGGCAGACGATGCTCGATGGCGGTGGGCTGCTGCTCGACCTCGATGGCGACGCCGCCGATCTCGTGTCGCTGCTGGCTCCGGCGGCGCGCTGGGCGGCGGATACCGGCGGGCGGGTGGTGGTTAGCGCATCCGACGCCGCCTCCATGAGGACTGTTGCCCGCGAAGTCATGCCCTGGGCGTGCGCCGCCGCGGGTATCGCCCCCTCGCAACTGAAGGTAGCCGAGTTGAGCGAGCGGGAGTCGTATCTGTGCCTGCGCCGTTGGTTCGGTGGCGCCGGAGTATCGGACGGGGCGGAGATCGCCACAGATGTCACGCGCGGGCTGGCCAGGATGGCGGTCTGGCTGAAGCAGACCGAGCGCGGCTCGCGCTGGGAGATGGCGCTTCCCATGCACGAACTGCCTGCCTGGGAGCGGACGCGCGCCGGAGTGGAAGCCCGTGATTCCGCGGCAGCCTGCCCCTATGGGGCGACGGGTTATTGTTTCCTGTCGTTGGCGCAGCAAGCGGCAGGCGCGGCGCGCATTATTGTCACGACGCACGCGGCCCTGGCCGCTGCGCTCGTCGGCCGCGATGATCTGCTGCCACAGGCCACGCGGGTGATCGCGCTCGAGCCCTATGCGCTGGAAGAAGAACTGCGCAATGCGCGCACGCTCGTGTTGAATCGCTGGGTCGTCATGACCTTGCTGAGCGATCTCTCCTCGATGACCGAAGACGGCCAGCGCGCAGGACTACTCCACTGGGCATGGCAGACGTCCTGTCCAGACGATCTCGCGCGCGATCAGGCGTGGGCCGAAGAGGTAAAGGGGGCCTTAGCGCGCGCGGATGAGTTCTTTGAAGCGTTGCGCTTGGCGCCCACAATGATCGATCCGAATCAACGCCCGCTGCGTGTCGACGAGAGCGTGCGGCGCAGTTCATCGTGGCGCTCGGCGTATCTCGCCTGGGAACAACTCCGAGACGCGCTCGCTGGCGTCGGGAACCTCCTGCGCGCCATTGCGAACGAGGCGGAGGCGCTCGCTCCGCGTACGACATCGGACCTTTCTGGCGCTATGGTTGAGCTGTTGTTCTCGGCGCGGCAACTTGACGCGATCCGCGAGGCTGGCGCCGGGCTCATGGAGCCGGACCGGCGACTCACCACCTGGATTCGTGTGCCCGACCCATCCGAGGGCGACACGCGCCACGTCGCCACGCCTCGCGGCCGGAAAAGTGGCGGCCCGACGCGCGGCGAGTTCGATGGATATGATCTTCGTGGCGTCGTTCCTCTCTATGGCGATGTCATAGGCCGGCTGGCGCAGAAAGGCAATGGACTGATTCTAGCCGGGCCTGGTCTTGCCGCTGGCGGGGACTTCGAGTTCGCTCGCATGACGTTGGGCTTGCCCTACGACACGCAAGCCGCAAATCACGCGCGCGACCGGAGTATGCAGACGCTGCTGTGTCTGCCGACGGATGTGCCTGAGCCGAACACACAGCACTTCCAGGAACGGCTGAATCAGACACTTATCAGGCTCGCCGTCGAGCTTGAGGGCCGTGTCGTCGTGCTGTTTTCCTCGCGTAATGCGCTTCGCGTCGGCGCGCATGGCATCCATCACGCGCTTGAGAAGGTTGGCATTCTCACCTTGGCCCAGGGTATAGATGGCTCGACGACCAATCTCTGGCGGGCGTTCAATGCCGAGCGGCGCGTGGTCCTGCTCGGCGGCGCTAGCTTCTGGAACTCCGGCCCCAGCCAAACTCGACGCTCATACTGCGTCGTCATTCCCAAACTGCCCATACCGGCGGAGGGCGATCCAGTCGTCACCGCGCGTGCGGAGTTGTGGGATCACCCGCACGAGCAGTATTACGTTCCCGCCGCCGCGCAACGCATGCATGTGGCGCTCTCGCGCCTGGCCTGGAGCCATGATGAACGCAATGCTGTCGTGCTCTTTGATCGCCGCGCGCTGGTGCGCGATTATGGCCACGCGGTGCTTGCCTCTTTGCCGCACTGCCACGAGCGACGCGCGCCCGTCGAGGAGATCGCGGGTGACATTCGCGAATGGATTGGTCCGGCGTGAGGGGATTGCTCACGGCGTCACGGCTGCGGAGAAGCCGCGCCAGGTAGCGATTCGCTCGCCCTCCAAGGTGATGAAACTCATGCCGGCGAAGGCATGTTCCTTGCCGTCGCTTGCGCTCACGTAGCGCCACTCCCACTCGGCGGCCAGCAGCTGGCGCTCTGGCGCCGCGACCGTGCGCAAGACAGTGAAGCGCGCGCGATTGTGCCGCTCGGCGAAATCGCGCAGGAACGCGCGTATCGCCTCCCGCCCTTCGAAGCGAAAGCGCGGCGGCTCCTCGTAGATGGCTTCTTCGGTAAAACACTCCGCCGCTGTGTCTGGGGCGCCATTTGCGAGGGCCACCGCAAATCGCCGGAGCGCCTGCTCCATACGGCCCGCGCTGATGTCCATCGCCGTTACCATTTCAGCGCACATCGTAGAGGGCGTCGCGCTCGGCAGGTGTCGCGCAGATGATTCCCGTGCGAATCAACTCGACCACCTTCTTGCGTCCTTTCGGGCTGCCGACGAACACTGCGCCGACCAGCCGGTTCTCCAAGAAGAAAAACTTGCGGTAGTCCTGGTTGCCCTTGTCGCCGGGCGCAGTCCGCGAGACCGACTCCAGACGTGGATTGTTCGACTCCGCGATTCCCATCACGGCGATGTTCGTGTCGAAGAGCGGGCTGGTATAGGTCGGCACGTCTATGTATGGCTCGCGCCCGCCGGCCATGTTGGCGGCGACGACGCGCCCGTGCGCCAGCGCGTTATCCCACGTCCCCATCGTGTGATGCTGCCCGATGACTGGATCATAGAACTCGGCGACATCACCCGCCGCGTACACGTCGCCGACGTTCGTCGCCAGATACTCGTCGGTGACGATCCCCGTGCGCCGCTCGATGGACGTTCCCGCCAGGAACTGATGATTGAGCGTCAGCCCCAGTCCGACGCCGATCACATCCGCTGGATATTCGCGGCCAGACGAGGCGACGACAGCCGTAGGCGCGCCCGCCGCGCTCTTCACCTCACGGATCTCTTCGCCGTGGACGACCTCGACTCCATGGCGCGTGGCGATCTCATCCACCAGCCGCCCACCGTCGCGATCGAGGATGGTACGCAGCCAGTACGGGCCACGCATCAGCCACGTCACATGGACGCCGCGCACGTTGAAGCCCTCGCTCAACTCGTAGGCGATGAAGCTGCCACCGCTGGTGACCGCCGTCTTGCTCCCCAGCGCGCGCGCAATCAGATTCTTTGTGTCGTCCAGCGTCACGAAGTTGTAGACGTGCGCGAGCCCCTGCGCTCCTGGCGCCTGCAACGGATTCGCCCAACCGCCAGTGGCGATCAGCAGCGCGTCGTATGCGAGCGCGCCGCCACGGTCGAGGTAGAGGACCTTTTCTTGTGTCACCACCCGTGTGACGGTGGTCTCCGTCAGCAGTGTGATGCGCTGTTCCTCGTGCCAGGCGCGGTCGCGCATCATGACCTTCTGCTCGGTGAGCGCGCCCTGCAGGAAGCGTGGCAATGAGACACGGTTATATAGAGGGTATGGCTCATTCGTGATCAGCCAGATCTCGCAAGAGATGTCGTTCTTTCGCAGCGTCTGCGCGCAGGTGGTGCCTGCGATGCCATTGCCGATGATGATGTACTTGCGACTGTGGTTGGCCGCCACGGAGAACTCCCTTGGTGAGGCGCGCGACGGCGCCGATACAGACGTTCATGCGGACGCGCAGCCGCCGAAAGCGGGCGACGCCTGCGCCATCTTAGCACGCTCCCGCCAGGAGTTGAATCGTTCCTGTCTGCTCGATGACGACGTAATGATAACGCATCGCGTCGCCTGCGCATACACCGTGACCGCGGCGCCAGCCGAAGTCATTGAAGCGATCGCGCCGCTCACGCAAGCAGCTCTGGCAGCCGCGCCACATCCACGTTGCCGCCGCTGATGACTACGACGACGGTTTTGCCCGCGCCGGCGACCTTGCCCGCTAGCAACGCGGCTAACCCCGCCGCTCCGGCTGGCTCAGCGAGCGCCTTGGCCCGATCCACGAGCATGCGCATCGCGGCGCGCAACTCGTCGTCAGACACGAGCACTACCTCATCAACATAGCGCTGGATCGCCTCCAGATTCAGGCGCCCGGTGAATGGAGCGGCGAGGCCATCGGCGATGGTGCTGACGCCGCTCACGGTGACTGGCGCCCCCGCGCGTAGCGCCTCCGTGACGGTCTGCGCTCCCTCTGGCTCGACCCCGATCACGTGGGTGTGTGGACTGCGTAGTTTCGTCGTCAGGGCGACGCCTGAGATCAGGCCGCCTCCCCCGATGGGCACGATCACCAGATCGGGATCGGGAAGATCCTCCAGGATCTCCGCCCCCACCGTCCCTGTGCCTGCGATCACCATTGGGTCGTCGAAGGGGTGCACGAATGTCAGACCATGATCATGTTCGAGCGCGCGCGCGTGCTCGAACGCCTGCAGATGATCGTCGCCAAAAAGGTCGACGGTCGCTCCATACGCGCGTGTCGCCGCGACTTTATTAGCGGCGGCGCCCTTACGCATCACCACTGTCGCGCGCAGCCCTTCAGCGCCTGCGGCCCAGCTGACTGCTGCGGCATGGTTCCCTGCCGAGACCGTCACCAGCCCGCGCGCGCGTTGCTCCGGCGTCAGGGTGGCGATGCGATTGAGCGCGCCGCGCGCCTTGAAGGAGCCGGTCTTCTGGCGCTGCTCCTCCTTGATGTAGAGGCGCATCGGCGGGTCGGTGAGGCCATCCAGGCTGTGGAGCGTGCTGAGCGGCGTACGGTGAACACGCCCCGCGATCCTTCCCTGGGCGTCTGCGACATCTTGAAGCGTTGGCAATTCGTTGTCTGTCGCTGCCATAGATCTCTGGCTCCTCACTCGCGGATTTCTCGCTCTCCGAGACTCGACTCCACGCCTGACGATCGGCCATACCATAGTGCTTAGCGCGTCACAGGTCAAGAGTAGGGTGTTGGCGTCGCCTTCAGTCCTGCGTGCGTTGACACCTAGACGTGACATGTCTAGACTATGCCCGTCGCCGGTCGAGCGCGACCAGAACCGCTGGAAAGAGAGCGCAAGCGCATGCGAAAGGACAGCCAGAATGGCGTCCACCGCCGCAGACGCGCGCTGCTCTCCTGCATCATCGCCTTCGCCTGGCTGGCAATGTTGAGCATTGGGGCGCTGACCGTCCTGGCTCCGCAACGGGCGCTGGCGCTCGGCCAAGAACGACAAGAACGACAAGAACGACAAGAACGACAAGATAAGCAGATCATTGCGCTGCCGAAATTTACCCCCCCCACGCCCATCGGCTCGCCACAGGCGAGCGCCACCCCAACCGAGACCAAGACGCCAGCCGTCACATGGACGGCCAGCCCGACTCGCGCGCCCACCCAGTCCAATTTTACACCGGGTCCGCAGCCGACCCGTGTGACCTTCTCTCAGCCAACCGTTGGCGCGTCTGCGCGCTTCGATAGCCCTGGCATCACCGGCGCTCCCGACGGACCCAATGGCCTCGTTATCGCGACGATCACCAGCTGCATTACGGCGCTTCTAGCGCTGATCACCACCGCTATCGCGTTCTCTGTGCTGCGTCGCGGCGGGTATGCGCCATTTCTCCGCACACTACTGCTGGGCGCGCGCGCTGGGAAGCGTGGGCAGACGCGCGCTGGTGGATCGCGTAGGCGGAACAGCGCACGCGGCGCTCTTGGCGGCGCGCACGATGAGGTCAATCGGCTCAATGCGCGGAGCCACAACGACTATTGGTAATCCGCTGTCATTGAGCGCTGTACGGCATGATGAAGATAGCGGTAAGGTACGGCCAAATGGTTCTTTGTCAGTTGATTGAGAGTTGAGATGGGACGACGCATCGAGTTGGGCGCTGGCGTCGCGACCATCGCGCTCGCTCTTCTCGCTATCGCGCTTCTCCTGTTCGCGCCACTCATTCCCTCTTGCGCTGCGACGGCCCACACTTGCTCACAGAGCGAGTGGCGCTATCGCTCACTCCTGCAGAGCGGCCTTGCGCCAGGCGATTGGGCGCTGGTTCTGCTGCCGGGTAGCGTCGCTCTCGTAGGCGGAGCTGCGGCTATTCTCGACGCGCGGCTGGGGGGGCGCGTGGGGTTATTCACGCTTGGCGCTGCGATCTTCCTGGGCCTGGTATTTTGTGTACTCGGCGCCACGGGTCTCGGCGCCGTCTACCTTCCGGCGATTCTGGGCCTTGGTCTGGCGAGTTACGGCGCGTTTCTCCGTCGCCGCACACAAGGAACGCCCCACGACGGCTAAGGCCAGCCAGGGGTTGACGGCCAGCGGCGCGTGTGGTAGAGTTTCCTTTAACGAAAGGAGGTGGTGTGTAATGAGTGAACGTACAAGCCGAGTCACAATGCGCCACCGCCAAGAGATTGGCGGAGGCCTGGGATTCTAGCCATATGTCTGAGTCACAGTTGCGCATTGTGATTCGGTTGTCTGACAAGGACATGGAAGGCGGGTCGTCTTCCTGACTCCCTTGAGACAAAGAGCGGACCTTCGGAGACGGAGGTCCGCTTCGTTTTACCTCTGTTCGTCTTGACGGCAGAGAGCCGTGGAACCATACTGCATCTATGACGATGCCCATTCTCGCCACGAAACTGTACATTCCCCCGCCTCGGCTCAACGTTGTCCTGCGCGCCCGGCTGATTGAGCGGCTGAACGAGGGTGTGCAGCGCAAATTGACCCTTATCTCCGCACCCGCTGGCTTTGGGAAAACGACGCTGCTCAGCGAGTGGCTTGCCGGTTCCCAACGGCCAGCCGTCTGGCTGTCGCTAGACGGCGGAGAGAACGACCCAGCCCGCTTTCTGACCTACCTTGTCGCGGCATTGCAGACGCTGCAGCCCATGCTTGGCGCAGGGGTGCTGGGATTGCTTCAATCACCGCAGCCGCCGCCAACCGAAGCGGTGGTGACAGCCCTGCTCAATGACATTGCAACTCTCTCCAATGAGTTTGTCCTCGCGCTTGACGACTACCACACGATTGACGCCCAAAAGGTTGATCAGGCCCTCACCTTTTTACTTGAGCACCTGCCCCCTCACATGCATCTGGTCATCGCCACGCGCGAGGATCCCCACCTCCCGTTGGCGCGGTTACGCGCCCGCGGCCACTTGACCGAACTGCGCGCCGCTGACTTGCGGTTTACACCTGCCGAAGCCGCAGAATTTCTTAACCAAGTGATGAGTCTCGCCCTCTCAGCGCAAGAGATCGCCGCACTGGAACGGCGCACCGAAGGCTGGATTGCCGGGCTGCAGTTGGCTGCGATCTCGCTCCAGCGACATCACGACGCTACCAATTTCATCGCGTCGTTCACCGGCAGCCACCATTTCGTGCTGGACTATCTGGCAGAAGAGGTCCTGCAACAGCAGCCCCAGCGAGTCCAGACGTTCTTGCTACGCACGTCCATCCTTGATCGCCTTTGTGGCTCTCTATGTGACGCCGTCGTGCGCGACCCCTCGACATCCGGGCAACCCACCCTGGAATATCTCGAACACGCCAACCTGTTCCTCATCCCCCTGGACGACGAGCGGCGGTGGTACCGCTATCACCATCTCTTCGCTGACTTGCTGCGTGAGCGCCTGCAGCGGACTGCCACCTCTTCAGGACAGGAGGGGAAGGAGGACGTCGCCGAATTACACCGACGTGCCAGCGTCTGGTACGAAGATTATGGCCTGGAGGTTGAGGCTTTTGCTCATGCCGCTGCTGGCCACGATATCGAGCGCGCCGCTCGCCTGATTGAGGGAAAGGGGATGCCCCTGCACTTTCGTGGCGCAGTGGCCCCGGTGCTGAACTGGCTGACGTCGCTGCCGACAGCGGTCTTGGATGCCTGGCCCGAGTTGTGGACGGCTTATGCCTCCGTGTTGCTGGTGAGTGGCCACGTCACCGCCGCCGAAGAGAAACTACAAGCCGCTGAAAAAGTCCTGGAGGGCGCCGCGCCAGACGACAAGACTCGCGACCTGGTCGGGCGGATTGCCGCCATACGGGCGACGGCGGCTGTCAGTCACAATCAGGTTGATGCCATCATTGCCCAGTCGCTACGCGCTCTGCAGTATCTGCGCCCTGACAACCTCGCATTCCGCACGTCTACAGCTTGGAAACTGGGCTTTGCATACCAACTCCAAGGAGATCGCGCCGCCGCCAGCCGAGCCTACACCGACGTCGTCTCGATCGGCCAGGCGTCTGGAAATACCATCTTCACGGTCATGGCGATCATCGGCTTGGGCATCCTGCAGGAGGGAGAGAATCAGCTCCATCAGGCGGCCGAGACCTACCAACGCGCCCTGCAGCTGCTCGGTGAGCAGCCGCTGCCGTTTGCCTGCGAAGCGCATCTGGGCCTGGCTCGCATCTGTTACGAATGGAACGACCTGGACGCCGCCCTGCAGTACGGACAGCGGAGCCTCCAACTGGCGCGGCAGATCGAACATACCGATAGATTCATTGCCTGTGAGGTGTTGCTCGCCCGCCTGAAACTTGCCCAGGGCGATGCGTCGGGCGCAGCCGCTCTGTTGGCTCAGGCGACTCAGTCCGCGCGCCAGGAGAACTTCGTTAATCGCCTGTCAGAGGTCGCCGCCGCGCGCGTGCTGACGTTGCTTCACCAGGGCCATTTGGCGGCAGCCGCTCGGCTGGCAGAGCTGCACAACCTCCCCATCAGCCGGGCGCGGGTCCACCTGGCGCAGGGAGACCCTTCCGCGGCGCTGGCAGCGCTGGAGCCCTGGCGACGGCTGGTGGAGGTCAAGGGGTGGAACGATGAACGACTCAAGACGCTGACACTCCAGGCGGTCGCGCTGGAGGCGCATGGCGAACAGGATCAGGCGACGCACCTGCTTGTGGAGGCGCTCTCACTGGCAGAGCCGGGCGGATTCATTCGTCTCTATGTCGACGAAGGTCGCCCGATGGCGCGCCTCCTGTCTAGAGCAGCGGCTCTTGGCGGGACGCCAGACTATATCGAGAAGTTGCTAACCGTACTTGATGGTGAGGAACAGCAAGACGAAAAGTCATCCCATCATCTTTCTGCGTGGCCCGACCAACCTCTTATCGAGCCGTTGAGCCGACGCGAGATAGAAGTCCTCCACCTCATTGCTCAAGGATGCTCGAATTACGAGATTAGCGAGCGGCTTGTCCTCGCGTTGAGTACGGTGAAAGGGCACAACCAGAAGATCTTTGCCAAACTCCAGGTCCAACGGCGCACCGAAGCGGTCGCACGCGCCCGTGAGTTGGGGCTGTTGTAGCAGAAACGCCAGCTTGCCCGTAAACGTGGGCTCAAGTACTGTCCTCAAGCGATCCAGGCAACCAAAGTATGTGCGCTCCGATCTGCTCTGTTCCCCCACAACACTACCCCAAACACTACTTTAGTATCTCCCTGTTGATATCGTAGAGAAGATATTGTCCCCGAGAGACGATAAATGGCTTGGACATGCAGTCAGCGGAACAGACGATTCTGACTACAAGTCAACTCATACATTGTGGCAGAGCACGATCTGTGACGCCAGTGTGGCGCCCTAGTGCCATCATGTGCGCCAGGGCGCGATTGGCCAGACGGCTGAGACACCGTGGACCACCGAGAAAGCGCGGAAGACCATGCAAACAATGAAGAATGCTGTGGAACTGCAGGACCGAAGACCAATCCTGTCAACGCTCTGGATCTTCCTCGCGCTCAACTACCTTTTTGCCGATGTGTACGCGCTCTTCTTCGATCCCGTGCTCCAGAAGGACGCCACGCAGCAGCGTCTGTCAGGGCACGTCGGGTCCATTCAGATCACCCAGGAGTTTGTCTTACTGACCGCCATCGTACTGGAAACAGCGCTCGTGATGGTCGTGCTGTCCCGCGTCTTGCCCTATCGAGCCAACCGCTGGTCCAACATCATCGTCGGTCTCTTCCAGACCGCGTTTGCGGCCACGAACCTGGTTGGAGAAACGTTTCCCAGCCTCTTCGCGATCTTCTTCGTCGCGATCGAGCTGGTGTGTACCTTGTTCATTGTCTGGTATGCGTGGACGTGGCCTCGCCCTGAGGGCGCCATGCTCACGAGGGCGTAATCCGCGCCGGGATGGCCGCCGGCAAGCGGTGCTCTGGAGTGGCTCTACGCCGGCTCCACCTGAATACAAGTCATCTCATAAGCAAGTGATCCGCTGCATCCTCCTGTCGGATGCAGCAACTATGGACCTGACTGAGGAGCAATGGGCGGTCGTGGGGCCGCTCATCGGGACGATGCCGCCGCGAGCAGACGGACACGGGAAAACCTGGCGCAGCAGCCGCCATCGAGGCTGCATCCTCATCCTGCTGGGACAGGAGTGTGTGAGATGACTTCTAGCCACAAGCGGGATGAGGCCATGTCAAGCGAGCTTACCCCGCAAACTGACCTAGATCTACCCATGATCTATCACATCAGGATCAAGGGTCACCTGGGGCATGACTGGTCACACTGGTTTGCAGGCCTCACCATCGCTCTGGAAGACAACGGCGAGACCCTGCTTACCGGCTTGGTGGTCGATCAGGCCGCGTTGCATGGATTGCTCAAGAAAGTGCGTGATGTAGGACTGCCATTGGTCTCGGTCAATCGCGTGACACCCGGCGAAGCCGATGCCTCAGATGTCCACGAGTAAGGTGCTGCAAGCTACCCAGCACGGTCGTTCCACCAGAGAGCGGTCAAGTCCACTATCATCCTCGAGGGGAGACCTGCACATGACACGTCGTACCGCCGAACCATCGCCACAAGTTTATGCAAGAATCGCGGGGTTGCTGTATCTCATTGGAGGCGTTACCGGGGTCTTTGGCATTTTGTATGGTCCCTCTCTCCTCGTGCCTGGAGACGCCGCAGCAACCGCCAGGAATATCCTGGCGTCTGAGTCACTCTTCCGCCTGAGCATCGTGAGCGCGCTCCTCGACCAGATCATCTTTATCTTTGTACTTCTCGCGCTCTATCAGCTCCTCAAGGTGGTGAACCAGAACATGGCGGCGCTGATGGTCATCTTCTTGCTGCTCAGTGTCCCGATCGCCATGCTCACTGAACTGAACAACGTTGCTGTCCTCATCCTCTTGAGTGGCGCTGACTCCTTGAAAGTATTCACCGCAGATCAACTGCACGCGCTGGCGCTCTTTTTTCTCGAGTTGCACGCATTTGGACTGAACATCGCATTTCTCGTCGGCGCTCTGTGGTTCTTTCCCATGGGGTATTTGGTGTTCAAGTCAGGTTTCCTTCCCAGGATTCTCGCTGTCTTGTTGATCATGAACGGCCTCGCCTATCTGATCGACAGTTATGCCGCATTGCTTGTCCCCGACCTCAAAGTGAACCTGGTCATGTTTACGGGTTGGGTGGAAGTGGTCTTCGCCTTGTGGCTGTTGATTAGAGGAGTCAACGTCGAACGGTGGGAACAACGTGCTCGTGAATCGGCGTGAAATAACCCGTATGGATCAGGGAAGGAGAGCTACATGAAAGCGATTGTCTGCACCCGCTATGGATCCCCCGATGTGCTTCAGCTCACAGAGGTGGAGAAGCCCGTTCCCACCGACGGCCAGGTCTTGGTCAAGGTGTGTGCGGCATCCCCCAATTTGGGTGATCGGCATCAACTGAGAAGTCGACCGCTGCTCATCCGCATCCTCTCGGGCAATGGGCTGCTGAGACCCAAAGACCCGCGACTGGGCGCAGATCTGGCGGGACGGGTGGAAGCGGTGGGCCGCAACGTCACGCAGATTCAGGTTGGGGATGAGGTCTTTGGGACGGCGTTGGGCGCGTTTGCCGACTATGTGTGTGCCCGTGAATACCGGCTCGTACACAAACCAACGAACCTCTCGTTTGAGGCCGCTGCGGCCGTCCCGATCGCGGCCCTCACCGCCCTGCAGGGTCTGCGCGATCAGGGGCAGATTCAGCCCAGGCAACAGGTCTTGATTAATGGCGCCTCGGGGGGAGTAGGGACGTTTGCCGTGCAGATCGCCAAGACATTCGGGGCAGAAGTCACGGCTGTCTGCAGCACGCGGCATGTGGACCAAGCACGCTCGATTGGGGCCGACCAGGTCATTGATTACACGCAGGACGATTTCACCAAGCGCCGGCGGACGAAGAAGCGGCAGGAATACGACCTGATCCTGGGCGTCAACGGCTATCACCCGCTGGCCGCGTATCGGCGTACGCTGCGCCCCAAGGGGACGTACGTCATGGTCGGCGCGTCTACGGCCCACATATTCCGGCCATGTTCCAAGTCATGTTCCTCGGGCGAGTGACGTCCAGGCTTGGGAGCAAGAAGACACGCTTCTTTATCGCCAGAATCACCCAGAAGGATTTGGAGTTTGTCAAGGAGCTGCTGGAAGCGGGTAAAGTCGTCCCGGTGATCGATCGCTGTTTTCCGCTCAGGGAGACGGCTGAGGCGTTCCGCTATCTCGAAGCAGGTCATGCGAACGGGAAGGTCGTGATCACCGTCTGAAGCCTGTACATGGTGAGACCCGTATGCGGTGCGGACCTCCGCGCAGAGCTGGTCGCAGATCAAGCTGCGCACGTCGTCGCGGTACACGGTCACGGCGCAGACGCCCACGGGTAGCTGCCAAAAGGTGAAGGTGATCGGAGGAACGAGGATGAGCACAGTTGTAACGACGGAACAGAGAGCAGAAGTGTCGCCGCGTGCCAGGGCGAGGCTTACCGGTGTCGTGTACTTGCTTTTCTTTCTGACGGCAATAGCCGGCGAGATCTTCCTTCGGCAGGCAGGGATTAGCGGACTTGGTGTTGTACCTGGCGACGCTACGGCGACAGCGAACAACATCCTGGCGCACGAAGCTTCATATCGGGTGGGTTGGGCGCTCGGCCTGATTTCGACCGCGTGCTATGTCGCGCTGATGGCTCTCTTCTATCAGTTGTTTAGGCCGGTGAGCAGAAGCTTCGCTTTAGTCGCAGCGTTCTTCGGCCTCGTGGGATGCGCTATCACGGCTTTCGGTAGTCTCTTTCAACTCGCCCCTGTGGTCGTCTTGGGAGGCAGCCCGTACTTGAGCGTATTCAATGAGCAGCAGTTGCAGGCCCTGGCGCTGGTGTTTCTTAGCTTGGATGCTCAGGTCGGCTCCATCGCCCTGCTATTTTTCGGAATGTTCCAGCTCCTGGTCGGCTACCTTATACTCCGGTCGACATTCCTGCCTCGCATTCTGGGAGTGCTGGTGGCGCTTGCCGGTGTGGGCTGGCTGACCTTTCTGGTGCCCCCGCTCGCGAACCAGCTGCTCACCTATATTGAGGTCCTCGGCTTCGTCGCGGAAGCAGCGCTGATGCTCTGGCTCCTCGTGGTGGGAGTGAACGCGCAACGATGGCAGGAGCAGGCCAGCGCCGCGGGGGCGTCCCTCCGCCCATGACAGCTGCAGCCTCCATCACAGACAGGCCACCTGACATACTCCAACTGAGCGCCGCGGTCTCACATGCTCACCACCCGGCGCCCTTGTCTGCATCGATGGCCGGCGGCGGGCGCGCATGTAGGGAGCGATGGTATGCTACGGCAAGCTCCGGTGTCCCTGTCAGTGTAGGTATAGGCTGCGCAGGCAGCACGAATGCTCTCCACACCGGCGTTATCGAAAGATGCGGCGCGAAGACCCCTGGCTTGAGCTCTGGGGATGAAGCGCCGCGCGCCGTCCGACGTCCTTGACTGGCCGCCGGTGGTGTGCGAGACTGCTCGCATACCGCAGGGCCTGCGGAAATTCACGCTTGTGGAGGTGGCTTCGGGCCGCGACATGACGGTGTAAGACCCAGCGAGTGCGCTCGTGCGGCGGTCGTCAGCCCAAGAATCCCCTGGCCTCAGCCATGGGGAGTGGTCAAGGGAGAGTTCCGCTGCTAGTTGGCAGTGTGCTTTTGCCACGTGGCGGGTGAGAGCCTGCCTGCGCGGTTTATCACCGGGGAGAGGGCCAGGCGGCCTTTTCCCCGGTTCCTTTTTCCAGGATTTTTCCCGATGGATGAGTCGTCCGACGCAATTGCGCCCGCTGATCCCACTGCAGCGCTCGACCCGGCAATGATCGAACACGCGCTGACCGCGTCGCTACTTCCGTTCAACCTGCGCTATTTTCCCACGCTCGATTCGACCAACACCTATGCCATGCGGCGCGCATCGGGCGCGGCGCAGGAGGGCCTCGTCATCATCGCCGATCACCAGTTCGCCGGGCGCGGACGGATGGGGCGCGCCTGGGAGGGATTCCCACGGCGTCAGTTAACCTTCTCTGTCGTGCTCGCGCCTCCCTTTCCGGCGTACTGGCTGATGATGGCGAGCGCGCTCTCCGTTCAGGAGGCGATCGGCGCGGTGACCGGACTGACGGCGGCGATCAAGTGGCCCAATGATGTGCTCGTTGGCGGGAAAAAGGTCTGCGGCATCCTGATCGAGACGAGTGGGGATGTCGCCGTTGTCGGCGTCGGCGTCAACGTGAATGGTTCACTTGCCCAGCGGCCTGAGCTTGCCGAGCGGGCGACAACCTTGCAGGACGAGACTGGCGTCCTGGTCTCGCGCGAGGCGCTTGCCGCCGAGATTCTACTGACGTTCGCCCGCCACTACACTGCGATGCGTGCGCGCGGCGCCGCCGGTCGAGCGGCGGTGCGCGCGGCGTGGCGGGAGCGGCTGATGACGCTTGGCAGAGACGTGCGTGTCGCTCAAGGAGCGACGCACGTGAGTGGCTGGGCCGAGGATGTAGAGTCCGACGGCGCGCTGGTCGTCCGGCAGCCGAACGGCGAGCGAACCATCATCAGGTGGGGCGATGTGGACATCGCGCGCTGAGCGTGTCTCATCCGCCTTGACCGCCTTCGCCACACGACAGCCGCCGGCGTCGAAACATCAGTCGAAGCCGGGGCGAGTCGCGGCGCGCGAACCCAATTCGACCTCAGGAGCGATAGACGTTTTGAAGTGACAGGAAGCGTATTCAAGAAGATCCACTGGCCGCCGAGAGACGAAATGTGGGCTGGCCTCTCGCAATGGATCCGCGCAACCACGAACCACGTCACTCGCCTGCGCGCAGGCGGCTGTGGCGAGCACTGTCGTAGTCGCGACCAGCGTCACGCTCGTCGCCTTGGCGTCCGCTTTCGTCGCGGCGCTGGCCTGGAACGACACCTTCTCGCAGCTTCCGTGATGTTCACTGCGGAGCGCGCCGACGAGCGGTACCGCTGGTCTCGCGACTTGCCCGCGCAGGCCATGTGGCTGTTGGTCCCGCAACTTTGACAGAATGGACGGTCGTGCCTATACTGCCACCACAGTGGGCCTGAACTACGATGGTGTGGGAAGACACCCCCTGAGCCGCGGGGAAGAGGCAAAGGAGCGCGAGGATGGAGCGGGAGCGCGCGTTCTTTGGGCCGTATCGGTTACTCAAGCGCGTCGGTGGTGGCGGCGCGGGTGACGTCTACCTCGCCGAAGGCTCCACGCAACCTGGTCAACCTCCCACCCAGGTCGCCATCAAGATCGTCAGAGCGGCGGCGGATAATCCCATGAGTCAGTCGCTGGGACGTGATGTGACGAGGGCCGCCGCGCTCAACAACAAGCACATTGTTCCAGTTCATGCCACGGCTGTCGAGGGCGGCGCGCTTGGAGTCGTGATGGCCTATGCGCCTGGCGGTTCACTCGCCGATGAACTCCGCCAGTCCGACCTCGTTCCCCTGCCGCTGGCTGCGGCCATTGTCGCACGCATTGTCAGCCAGCTCGCGCGCGCGCTGGACGCAGCGCATGCGGTCGGCATGGCGCATGGCGACATCAAGCCCTCGAACATCTTCGTGCGCACTTCTTCTCAAGGCGCGCCAATAGCCACGATCAGCGACTTCGGGCAGGCGTTCCTGACGCCCCTGGCCGCCGCACGCGCCAGCGCGGAGCAGACGGATCAGGGCAGGTGGGCGCTCGACCAGCTTCGTTTTGCGGCTCCCGAGCAGCTACAAGGCGCGATTTCGCCGGCTACTGACCAATACGCGCTCGCCGCCGTCGCCTACTACCTGTTGACCGGCAGCCATCTCTTTGCCGGGGCCGCCCGTGAGGCGCCTGGCGCGATCGCGCATGATCCGCTCACTCCGCCTTCACGCCTCAATCACTCGCTCGATGGTGAGGTCGATCGCATTCTCCAGCGCGCGCTCGCCAAAGGGCCTGAGCAGCGGTTTCCATCGATCCTGGCGTTTGCCGAGGCGTTTGCCGAGGCGCTGGGCGCAACGCTGGGCGTTGGAGCCAGCATGCAAGGAGTCGCGCGTTCTTCCCCTGGCTCCCGGTCGGTGGCGCGTGAGACAAGCGGTAGGAGTTCAGCGGCGCTCGCCGATCTTCCCGCCGATCCGCCCCGCCCGATCCGGCGCTGGTTGATACTCCTGGCCTCTGGAGCTGCCTTAGCAGCGATACTGACATGTCTGCTGAGCTGGCGTCTCATCGGTGGCGGGGACAGCTCTCTCCAGTTGCACGGAGATATTCAGCGTTTCCTCGGCCCAAACAGCGTCGCGACAAACACGCCAGCCGATACGAGCGCGACGGACAGCAATGCGCGCGCAGCTGAGGCGCAACTCACCGCTGCCCTGGCGACCGCTCCGCTCTTCACCGATCCACTGACAGCGAACACACAAGGCTGGAAAGCGCAGAACCCAACGTCGTTCTTCGCTGGCGATGGCCTGCATGTCTCCAACCAATCGGCTCAACAGCCGACGCTCCTCAGCGCGCCCAAGCCCAGCGGCGCGCTGGCCAACGCCGTCGTGCGCGTCAGGGTCACTATCGTCAAAGGGGCCGTTGATGACCTGGCGGGTATCTGCTTTCTGAACAAGTTGGATAGCGCGGGCAAACCACAGTTCTACTGTTATCTCGCCTCAGGCGAAGGGCGCTATGAACTCTGGTACTATAGCGTCAAGCCGCAGGCCGAACGCTGGCAATTCCTGACCAGTGGCTATGCGCCTGCGCTCAAGACCGGCGTCGGCCAGACCAACGAGCTTGCGGCGTTGACGAACATGAGGGACACCTCCGTCACCCTTTTTGCCAACGGCAAATATGTCGGCAAGTCGTCCCTCATCTCTGGTGGGCCTTCCGCTGGTGGCTCCGGCCTGCTGGTGCTGAATGTTGGCGCTGAGGCGGCTTTCACGCAGTACGCCGTTTATAACGCGCCTCAGTAGGTGTGGAGTCGAACCCCCGCGCTTATAGTATGACCTGGGTTGACGACGTGGCGATAGTCAGCTTTAGAACGCAGGGCGCAAATGTTACGTGTCTCCGAGGCGCAGCAGCGTATTCTGGCCGCGTTCTCCCCTCTCAGTCCAGAGGATATCCCGCTCTCTGCCGCGCTTGGTCGCGTTGTAGCCGAGAATACGCTGGCGCGGGATCAGCTTCCCCTCTTCGATAACTCCGCGATGGATGGCTATGCGCTGCTCGCGCGCGATACTGGCGAGGCGACGCCCGATCGTCCTGTGCGGCTCCGGATCGTCGGCGCGGTCCCCGCCGGACGTGTGCTCGACCGACCAATGCGAGACGGCGAGACGGCGCGTATCCTCACGGGCGCGGCCCTGCCCCTCGGCGCGGACGCCGTAATCCAGCAGGAAATGGTCACGGTTGATAGTGATGAACTGCTCGTGCGCGCGGCTGTGGCGCCGAGGACGAACATCCGCTACGCGGGTGAGGACGTCAAGCGGGGCGAGCAACTGCTGCCGCGTGGGGCGGAGATTGGGCCAGCTGAGCTCGCCTTGTTGGCCTCCGCGGGCGTCAGCCCAGTTCCTGTGCGCCGGCGCCCGCGAGTGACAATTCTCGCCACCGGCGATGAATTGGTCCCCGCTGGTGAGCTACTGGGACCTGGGCAGATACGGGAAAGCAACTCCACCTACCTGGTCGCCGCGGTGACGCGCGCCGGCGCGGAAGCTATCGCGCTCGGCATCGCGCGTGACGAAGAGGCCGATCTGCGCGAGAAGTTGACGCGCGCTCAGGATGCGGACCTGGTCATCTCCTCTGGCGGCGTCTCAGTTGGCGACTACGATCTGGTCAAGCAGATTCTCGGCGAGCAGGGCGAGATGGACTTCTGGCGTGTGCGCATGCGGCCGGGCAAGCCGCTGGCTTTTGGTCGCCTGGGAAGCACACCGCTGCTTGGCCTGCCTGGCAATCCTGTCTCCGCGGCGGTCACGTTCGAGCTGTTCGCCCGCCCAGCCATCCGCCAGATGCTTGGGGCGGCGTCGGTCTTTCGCCAACGCATTGAGGTCGCTCTGGATGGCTCGGACGTCAAACAGGAGGACCGCGAGCGCTATGTGCGCGCGCGTCTCTATGCGCAGGATGGCGTTTTGCGCGCGCGGCCAACCGGCGACCAACGCTCCCACATCATCACATCTCTGCGTGGCGCGAACGTCTATCTCGTGATCCCAATCGGCGATGGCCTGATCCGGTCCGGCGAGCGCGTCCCGGCGCTGCTGCTGAATGATGGGCTGCCCTGGGGTGATGAGGGGTAGGGCCTCATTGCTGGCTTTGCGTCGCTCTGCCGGAGATGACGGCGAGGTTGGCGGCGACGAGTTCGCCGGCAAGCTGCAAGATGATCGACTCTGGCGCCTGGAGCGCCTCAGCGATCATCCAGAGTGGCGTATGCCCATCTACCATCGTGAGCAGACGCCATTGGTCTCGCGTCACCTGAATTGGCGCCTCGCTCTGCGGATTTACCTCAGCAAAGTCGACGATGACTTCAGGAGCGAGTGGCGCGGCGCCGGTTGGCTGTGGTCGCGCGAATTGTGACGCCTGAGTGAGGATTGCGCCCACTGAGAGCGGAATGGCGATGAGTCCGGTGGGCACAGGCACGCCCTCTTCGAAATAGAACTCGCCATCCGTCCATTGCAGCACCGTCGCCAGAATCGAGACGGCGTCCTGAAAGGCGAACGCGCTGAGTTGATCCTGCGTGACGGCTCCAGCGGTGAGAAGCGCGCTCATGAGTTGGGTATCGGTCATGCCCGCCGTGCCCTCGAATGGTATCCCAAGCGCCGATTCGACCTGCGCGGCGGTGATGATCTCCGCACGGTCGAGCTGTTGCGCCAGTGTGACCGTGGCGCCGAGCCGCTCACCCGTGAGCCATTGCCCCAAAGAAAAGTAGATGTGCGCCAGAGGCGCCCCACGGCCGACGGCGAGCCTACCGCTGCGCTGCCCGCCCTCGATGAAGCGCAGGACATCCGGCAAGGGATGTTCTCGGAAGGTCCCTCCCAGTGGCATCTCACCCCTCCATACAGGTTCATAACAGGTTCATATCGCGCATACAGAGCCGCGCCGACAAATTGTAGCACAGGGCCGCGCGGGTCACAGCCTGGGGTCGCGTGTACGTGGCGTTGAGGCTTTCTGACTGTTCTCCGAGGTTCGTGGCGCCAGCCGCGCCAGGATCAGACACAGCGCGCTCCAGATCGCCAGCGCCGCGAGACCACCAAGAGCGTCTCCGGTGAAGGCGTTGATATCGGTGAACCTGGGGGCCTCACCGCGAAAGAGCGCCTGAATCGTCTCCTGCGCCAGCGCCGCCAGGATGAGTCCCGTCACATACCACTGTGGTCGCCGCCACAGCGATCGGACATAGGCCAGGGTCAGCAGGCCAACGGTCAGGAAGAAGACGGTGTGTCCGATGAGATGATCGTGCGCGTTGCGGAAGACCACGCGAAATGGGACGCCAAACGCCGGCCAGACCTCGCTGAGCCAGTCGAACGGGAACCACAAAATGCCCAAGAGCAGGAGCAGTGGCCACCCCAGTCGCAGCAGCGCCCTGCATCGCTGCCAGAGAGCGCCGCGACCAGGAGTCGCACGCTGGATCACGAAGCGCCCCCCGATGGAGGCGTGAACGTAGTGATGTGGCTCCGCCGGCGCGTTGTCAATACCATCCTGGGGACAACACGGGTCAGCTTCATCGTGTCAGCGCCTGTCGCTACGTCGGTGAACTGGCTTTGTAGCGCGCGGTAGTGGGCGAGGGTACGCAGTCCGATCGTGGCGGCCGCCCCTAGCAGTGGCTGTGGAAGGGTTAGCCAACAGTGAAATTAACCGAGGGCGCCGTTGCCATGGCGGACGCGCTTGACCCACTTCGACTCGACGCATAGGTCAGGGTCACGCGGTACGCGCCAGGAGCCCAACCCATCCCCATATCCATCTGCTGGAGATTACTGATGCGTTGTGGGAGAGCGGAGTGGGCGGGTATTTCGATGCTTTTCGTTGGTCGCTCAAGCGCGCACTGGCCAACCGCATTCCATGCTCCACCAGAGAGGCGCTCCACGGTCAGCGTGCTGCAGCCTGAATGGCCGTCCGTAACCCAGATCGAAGTGGGAAGGTCATTTTGAATGGTGGCGAGGAGTGGCTCGTCGGGGCTAAAGCGCGACTTGGCGAGAGTCACCGCCACCGGTCCACTCGTCGCGGAGATATCGTCCACCGTGGGAGTGCCGGCGCTTACCGCGGTGGACGTGGCGTCACTCGCCAACGGCGTAGCTGAGCGGCTACAACCCACGGCAAAGATGGAGAAAAAGAGGAGTGGCGCTAGCGCCGCCACTGGCCAAGTGTGTCGCTGACCCCACCGCATTGGCATTCCCTCTTCCCGTAAGAGTCGGCCGCCCCCAGACCAAGGATGCTCCACGTAGCGCCCAAATCACCCACCCGCATGCGCGCGATCTCCTCGTGGGCGTCCCGTGGTGGCGAGAACTATTATCGCATCGTACGTGCGCCCCGACCATAGCGCGATGCGCGCGAAATCTCGCCAACATGAACCCATGGCCATAACCCATGGAAGGAGGCCGGATTCCCGCGCGGGAATCCGGCCCTTGGCTTCTCCCGCCGCGCTGGCCTCGCAACTACCAGGGAGCGAGGGCCAGCGCGCTGTGGAGAGGACGCGCTACGATAGATTCAGTTTCCAGGAACTGCGGCCATGCGTCGCCGCATAGAGCACACGCGCGCCAGGAACGATGGTCAGACCAGCCACCTCGGCGTTCGGCAAGCCGGTTCCCGCAACCTGCCACGTGGACAAGCCACTTGGCAGCGTCACCACACCGAAGTCTGACGACGCGTATAGATCGCCTGTCACCGTATCGCGCACGAGATCGGTCACGGGCAAATCGGCGATATTGTGAGAGACATCCGCCCATGTCGCCGATGGACCGACCGGATTAAAGGTGACCTCAAACACGTGGCCCGGCTGAGCCGGCGTGTTGAAATTGTACCCGGAGTACGAGATCCACGCATGGTTTGGATTCGCCGGATCGACTGAGACGCTGCTCACGAACCGTTGTGGATCGGCGGTCGCCAGGGTGTCGAGGCGCGTCCACGTGACCGAGCCTGCCGCCGCATCAGCGTTCTGCGACACGAAGACACGGCCTGTGGTCGTCGCCGCCCACAAGGTGCCTGTGTTGCCAGGAGCGCGCTCGATCGCCGCCACGAAGCCTCTCGCGCGGGTGGCGCCGTACGCGGTGGACGTCAGATCCGTCGCCCCGGCCGGGCCGATGCGCACGAAGTCACCACAGGCGGGATTCGAGCCTGAGGTGGTGAACTCGGGGCAGTTGGCCTCAAGGAAGGCCTGATCGCCACCCCAATCCTGCGTGCGCCAGACGCTCTGGGATCCCTCGAAGATCGTGCCCGCAGCCGCGGGGTTCGGATCGGCGATGATCGGCGCGTAGAAGTTTGACCCCTCCGGGCTGGAGGCGATCTTACCGCTAATGATGACCCACTTGGTGGGGTCGCCGTTGTGGAAGTTCGCGTCGTGATTCTGCCCGAAGAACGAGTTGAACCGCCGCGCCGAGTTGCTGACGTTGAAGCCCGACTGACCACCGTCGCCGTAGATGATCTGCGGCCAGGTGACATTCGAACCATATGTCTCGAAGGTACCGTTGTCCTGCGTGCCACCTTGGAGATGCTTGGGGTTGTCCGCCGCAACCGAGAGGCTCTGGAACTGAAGCGTCGAGAGGCCCTTGTTGAGGCTGAACAGATGCGAGGGGATCCGCGAGAGCAACTGCTGGCACAGCGTCAGGTCGCCACCACTCAGCCCACGCGACGCGCATTGCGACGACGTGTTGGTGAAGTCCCCACTGGACCGCATCAGACCGCCGTCCGACCCTTCGAAGAAGAGTCCTGGATTGGTCGGGCTGACGACCAGCGCGTGCTGGTCAGGATGGATGCCGTTCGGCGCGCTCGCGGACGACGCGTCCCACGAGACATCCGAGAAGGACTGGCCGCCGTCGGTCGAGTACAGCACGCCGCGCGAGTTCGAGACCAGTCCGTACTCACCATACTGGTATGAGCCGCCCAGGTAAACCGTGTCAGGATGGCCTGCGGGTGAGACGACATAGTTGTCATACCAGCACTGGCCGGTGCAGTAGTCCTCGTTCTGTCCGGTCGTCAGGTCCGTGAAGGACGCGGCGCCCGCGGCGTCGTTGGTGCGGAAGAATCGCGCGCCTGGCGAGCCTGCTGTCCCGTCACCGACGTACATGCGGGTATTGCCATTGCCCAGCTTGGTGACAGCGAACTCGGCGCGGTCGGTGTTTTGGCCGATTGCGATCGGCGTGTAGATCTTGCTGAACGTCGTACCGCCGTCCGTCGAGCGCCAGACGCCCTGCTGGAACGACGCGGCGTAGACGGTGCTCGCGCTGCTCGGGTCGAGCTCGACGTGGTTGACGCCGCGCACCGACGCGTTACCATCCCAGGTGAAAGAGAAGGTAGCGCCGCCGTCGGTGGATTTGAAGAGACCGTACGGTGGCCTTGCCAACGGCGGAGTCGACGTTCCGCCACCGGTCACCGAGCTGACTCCGCGCACACCGCGCGTAGAGGAGACATACAGGGTGTTGGCGTTGGTTGGGTCGACGACGATCGAACCGATCGAGCGCCCCGCGAACGCGTCACCCGTGTACGTGCCGTTGCTCACAGGCGCCACGCAAGCTCCTGTGGCGTCGCTCGCTCCGCAGGAGGTCGTCGTCAGGGCCGTCACCTGCGAGGCAAGATGCGTCCAGGTGTCGCCACCGTCTGTCGACTTATAGACGCCCATGCCAGCCTCAGAGTCGCCCGAGGCGTTTGGCTCGCCTGTCCCGGCATAGAGGGCGCCACCCGTGAACGTCAGCGTGCCGATGGCGTTTGTCGCGAAGCTGCTCGACAAGAACGTCCAGTTCGATCCGCTGCCCGAGAGGGCGTTATCGGTGCGCCAAATGCCGCCGCCCGCAGCGCCAACCCAGAGCCGGCACTTCGTGTTCGAGCAGTTCGGGTCAATGGCCAGGGCGGTGATGCGGCCAGAGGCGGTGTAGTCGGCGCCCGTGAATGTCAGGACACCGGGATAGTTGGCTGTGCTCGGTCCATAGAGGCTCCAGGAGCCAGCGGCATGCTTGCCCTGACCTTGCGACTTCACCTGGGCAAACGCCGTCTGGGCATTCAGTGTCGCCTGCAACGGAATATCGCTCGCTGGATAGGCGCGATTCGCATAGGCCTCTTCGGAGAAACTCTGGTCGAGACGCCCAAGCTCTCCGACCTTGCCGTCTCCGCCACCTTCATCTTCGCCGAACTTGTCCGCCCACACAGGGCGCGAATAGGTGGCGCTGGCGGAGACATTCAACACGCTCAAGGCGACGGTTACAATCAAAGCCACGGCTGTCACTGCGCCGAATCCTGAGAGGACCCAGCGCGATCGTACCAATCTCATCAAACTTGTCATACGCGTCGACATCTCTCTCTCTGTGCGGTCAGCGACGCCACACTGCGTCGCTGACCAGGCATACCCGTTCGCTCACTCCATCGGAGCCTGCGTCTGCGCAGCGATGGAGTCACCTGACGCTCTGCTGTCAGGCGGCCATGAGATGCGGAGGGATGATACGTGTGGTCGGAGTTCGTCGTCGAGCAGAGGTTGTGTGGAGGCGCCTTGATCTCATGCCCCTCTCTAGATCGTCCGCAAACTTCACTAACCGCGGCGGTAGCCGTGAATTTCCAGCAACAAGCTCTCCCTTGAGTCTGCCGCTCCTCCTTACTGCTCGCCTGGACATCGCTACAACCAAGGGAAATTGCTCCAACTGGGGGAGCGAAGAAGTGAAATATGTGGCGTCAGCCGCTTGGGATTGGAGGCGGTTACTGACGATGCGGAAAGACTTCCGTGAGAAAGCGTGAGCGCCATGTCAACGTTTGCCTGCTTATGAGACAGCGTCCCCCTTGCTTTTTGTAACGGGGGGAGAAAATGAGAGTAACTGGGCATTAAACGGTGTCAGCGGATGCCATGGGCGGCTGGCGACCTTTAGAAGGCAGAGAGATGGCGCAGCACGGGATGGGAAGTGATTGGCATCACAGGGGTCAACACGTTCTCAGCAGGGTCCAGCAGGGTCCAGCAGGTGGAGGGTTTGCTATCTACTGCGCCGCTGCCATTGAGCATTTCTCGTCGGGCGGAGGGAGAGGGATTCGAACCCCCGGGCCGTTAGGCCAGTGGTTTTCAAGACCACCGCATTAAACCGCTCTGCCATCCCTCCCATGAGCGGCGCCGCTTGGAGGCGGATCGCTCCCCGCCAGTGTACGCGATACGCCTCCTCAGCGCAAGCGCCCGTCATCTCTCCGCTGGCAGGAGTGTGAGCTCCCTGAGGTAGGGTGTGAACGCGTCCGGCAGGCGCACACTGCCATCGGCTTGCTGCCCGAGTTCCAGCAGCGCCGCGATAGTCCGGCCAATTGGCAGCGCGGAGCCGTTGAGGGTGTGCGGATAGCGCGCGCGCCGGCTGGATCGTGGTTGGTAGCGCAGCGTCAGTCGCCGCGCCTGGAAGGCGCCGCAGTCGCTGATTGACGCGATCTCCACATAGCGCGCCTCGCCTGCGAGCCAGACGTCCAGATCAACCGTCCGCTGCGATGCGAAGGGAAGCTCGCCACCGCAAAGGGCGACCACGCGATAGGGAAGTTCGAGGACCTGCAAGGCGCGTTCGACGTCGGCGATCAGCGTCTCGAAGGAGTCGTCTGCGTCTTCGGGTGCGCTTATGCGCACGAGTTCCACCTTGTCGAACTGGCGCTGGCGCAGCAGTCCACGCCTCGCCGCGCCAGAAGATCCTGCCTCGCGCCGGTAGCATGGTGTGCTGGCGGTGTAGGCGAGCGGTAGCCGCCGCTCCGGCAGTGTCTCGCCCGCATGCAGCGCAACCAGCTGCGCCTCCGCCGTCGGGCTGAGGTAGAGCCGATCGCGCTCCGTCACAAAGAGCGTGTCGGCGTGCCGCGGCAGGTGGCCAGTCCCCTCCAGCGTCTCACGCTTGAGCAGATGTGGAGGCGCCACCTCCACATAGCCCCGCTCGCAGTGCAGATCGAGCAGCAGCGACTCCAGCGCGCGCGCCAGCTGGGCGCCAGCCCCCACCAGCAGAGGAAAGCGTGGCCCGGCGAGTTTGGTCGCGCGCGGTAGATCCAAAATGCCCAGTGTGCTGGCAAGTTGCTCGTGTGTGCGCGCTGGAAATGGCGTCGGCGTGATTTCGCCCCAGCGGCGGAGCTCAACATTCTGCGCCGGGGACGTTCCCGCAGGCGTCCGCGCGTCAGGAAGGTTGGGCAACCGCAGGGCAAGCGCTTGCATTCGCGCCGCTGTCTCAGCCATGCGCGCTTGCGCTTCCGGACCCCGTGGATCACCGCTTTGCGCCGACGCGCGCCGCTCGCGGTCGAGCCGCAGCCATTCCTCAAGCGCCTGCAACCCCTCAGTGTCCTCGCCCCGGCGGCGCAAGCCCTCGCGTACGACATCAGGATGATCGCGCAACAATCGTTGGCTCAGCATGCACAGGATTGTCGCATACCGGTCACATCCGGCGCCGCTAGACCCCTGATCAAGGCTTCAACGTCAGGATGCCGGCGGCGTCCCCTGCCTGCTTCCCCGGCGAAAAGTACATCGGCTGATACTTGGACTGGTCCCACAGCGGCGCGAGATCGCTATAGTGCGCCGAGCCTGGCTGCCCGGACTCGCCCGTGGTGATGACCCAGAGCGAGTTGTCGAAGTTCCCCAGGTCGATGATCTGGCGCATCGAGGGTACAGTGCGCTGCTGATAGTTGGCCGGATCTGCGGAGAAGCCGCCGCCGCCCGCCGCATTCACTGTCACGCTGTCGCCTGGCCGATCCAATGGCGCCACGTCAAACAGGAAGTTGAGGGGGAAGATCGAGGCGAGCGGATGAGCGAAATGCGCCTGATGCAGCGCGCCCCAGCGCCACTTCGATACGTCAGAGCCGAGGGCGCCGCGTAGATCGCGCATGGCGTCGTTCAGCGCCTTGACGATCACCTCATTCGGCGAGGACGTGATGAATGGCGCCGTGGGCTGATCGAGCAGGTTGATCAGGACCGTGAAGACGCCGCTCGCCGCCAGGTTATCGCGGTACACCGTGTACACATCTTTGCCCAGCGCCGGTTCGATGGCCGCACGCGCCAGCGCGCCAGCCGTTGCTTCATACACTGCCGCCGCGGCGCTATCGCGACCCATCGTGAAGTCCCACCCGCTCAGGATCTTCGCCGCCGCCGCCGCGTCGCCTGAGGATGCGGATCCCGCCGCGATGAACTTCGGCGCGAGCTTGGAAGCGGGTATCGAGAGCGTATCGTCCTGGATGCGCTGGTAATCTCCCACTGAGACCTTGGACGCCGCGCCGAGCAGGTCGGTGATGCGCCGCGCCCGATAGCCGTAATCCCAGTCCGACGTCACATACTCCGCGAAACTATTGTCAACAATCTGGTTGTTGGCTGTCACGATCAAATGGTTGGCTGGGTTGTAGAGGCGCGGCATCTCGGTCTGCGCGACGTACCCGTTCCATTCATGCGCGGAGGTCGAGCCGTTGACTGGCAGCGTCCCGTTTTCGAGCGGGCGAATTGGCAAGACGCCAGACATGCGATAGCCGATATTGCCATCCATATCGGCGTAGATGAAGTTCTGACTGATCGAGATGTTCGAGACGGCGGCGTCGAACTCATTCCAATTGCGTGCGAAGTCCAGCTGGAAGAATCCCGCGAAGGTATAGCCAGGCTGGAGCGCCGTCCACTTCAGCGCGACCGACGGGACCGCATCCGGATGTTGTTTCAGATCATCCACTACGCTGTTCACCAGCGGCCCGTGCACGGTAGAAGTGATGGTGATCGGGACAGGCTTGTCCTCGCCACGAACCTTGATGACCTCCTGGCGGGTCTGCAGCGCTCGCCACTCGCGGTCATACTGATACATGCCGGGATGGCCGGTGGGATCCAGCTTTTCCAGATAGAGGTCGGCGTTGTCGGCGTCCACGTTCGTCACACCCCACGCGATGTAGTTATTATGGCCGATGACAACACCGGGGTCCCCAGGAAACGAGAAGCCGATCACATCCAGACCGCCGCCGCGCAGGCCGATCTCGTACCAGATGGCTGGCATGCGAATGCCCAGATGGGGATCATTAGCCAGCAGTGGTTTGCCGGTGGCCGACTTCTCGCCATCCACGACCCAGTTGTTGCTGCCCAACCCGTCGTGAATGTCGCCGACAAGCTCACGCACGACACTCGCGCCGCGCAGGAGGCTCGGAGAGAGGCTCGGAGAGAGGCTCGGAGAGAGGCGCTGGAAGGCCTCGATGTCGTCCGCTGAGGGTGCGCTGGACTCCGCTGGTAGACGCCCCTGCTGTTGTCTGTCGCTCTGCGCATGAGCGAAACTCGCGCTCCTGGTGGGAATCAGCGTGGGATTCTCCGTTGGATACGGCGGAAAAAGCGTGCGCGCGGCCTCGGCCCCGATCTTCGCGGTCACGATGGCCCGCGCGTATTTCGTGTTCCAGGTTCCATCGAGGCTGTAAGCGACCACGCGGCCATATGCCAGGCTGTCGATGGGATTCCAGGGGTCGGGCGTGACGCCAAGGACCGTGAACTCGAGTGGAAGCGATCCCTTATGGCCGTTGTCGAATGCGTTGATGCCATCGGCGTAGGCCTGGAGTTCAGCGCGTAGCGTGTCGTCGAGCGCCGCCAGCTCAGCCTGCGCGGCGCTGTACATGCCCAGCGTGCGCAGGAAGGCGTCGGCGTCTACCAGGCTGCGGTCGGGGCCAGGGCCGAACATCTCCGCCAGGCGCCCTTGCGCTACCCGGCGATTGAACTCGAGTTGGAAGAGCCGGTCCTGCGCCGTGACATACCCCTGTGCGAAGATCACATCATGGAGGTCATTGCCAGTCACATGCGGGACGCCCCACTTGTCGCGCAGCACGCTCACCGTGCCATGGAGACCAGTAACCTGAAGCGTTCCAGAGGTCTGGGACAGTGTACGTTGGACAAACCAGACGCCAATCGCCGCCCCTAGCAAGGAGACGACCAGCAGCGCGACCAGCAGTCCGATGAACAGGCGTCCGAGAACGCGCCAGAAGCCGCCACCTCGTTTGGTGGGTTGCGCAACCGTCTGCGCCTGTGCGCTGGCCATTATCGTACCGTCCCCTCTACTCGTGTGTAATAATGAACGTGAGGCGCCATCAACCGGAGGTCTCCATTGGCCGGGCGTGCTGTGAATGATAGGCGCAGTCTACCAGCGCAGCCTTGTTGGAGCAAGTGGCGAGCAACTGTGCGCAGCCAGTATGGCGCCAAGCGTCCTCTTGCCAGATCAGCGCAAATCTGAGACACTATGGCTTGGACTCACACATCAGCATCACGGTCGAGGCTGTTGTCGCGCCTGTTACAATAAGGCGGATGACGCTGTAGTTGGCCTAGGCGCAGCAGCGAGAGGAGTAGGGTGTGGAACAGCGACTCATGCACATCGTCAGCAATATAGGCAAGCATATCTTGGGCACGCTCCAGAAGGCGTTCCGCCGGATCTTTGTAGCGTTCATGCTCGTTTTCCTGATCGTCGCGGTGGCCACAGAGGCCGCAAGCGTCTTCCTCTCTGGCAAGTTCCCACCTGACGGAACGACCCATCTTGCGGCGGCGGCGCTGGCGATCGCCTTTGGCTACGCTGTGGCGATCACCATCGCCATTGAAGAGATCCTGCGTGGTATCGTCAAGTCCATCGAGTTGATTGTGCAGGAGACCGAGAAGCTCGCAGGCGAGGCGATAGGCGAGGTGGAGAAACTCGGCAAGGGCGCATTCAATGAGGCAGGCTCGCTGGCGGGCGGCGCAGTGGGGGTCGTCGAAGGTGCGATTGGCGGTGTCGGGCGCGAGTTCCGCGGTGTCGAGCAGGGTATCGCGTCTCATCTGCCCGGACATCACGCCGATGCGCCCACGACTCCCGCGCGGACCAATCCATAGCGCCGCCGGGACTCGTTTGCAACAGTTTCAGCCCCGCTGGTATGTGTCCAGCGGGGCGTTGCTATGCCTGCCCGTTCCTGTTCTGAGAAGGTCATGGACTCCTTGCGCGCGCGCCGACGTAGATGCTAGTCTGAACCGCACACAGGGTTGGATGCGCGTCGTTTTGAGTGTCACTGATATGGGCAAGTGGGGAGGACGCCGGTGGCGCGCGCGCGCGGTGGCCCGCGAACCTATTTGCTGATGGCGCTGGCGCTCGTGCTGGCGCTGCTGGTCGGCGCGACCTACACGCTGGGGGGCTTGTGGTCATTTGACCTGTATCAGCGTGCGAACGCCGCGTATGAGACGGCCTGTGACACGCTCGTGTCGTGGGAGCCGCCTGCAGAGATCCTGACGGGCTTTTATCCCAACCAGCGACGGCTTGTCACCGTACATTACCGATCAGAGGCGGCGCAAGTCCTGAATATCGCCGTCAGCGCGCCATACCTGACGCAGACCCAGGCGATTGAGGTTCACTCCGGCCCAGTCACCCAGACGCAGGACTACTTGCCGCCACTGCTTTCGTCACAGGCGCTCGATGCACTGCTTGGTCCACGCATGCGCGACGGGCACATCACCTTGACCGTTCGGCGGGCTGGGGCTGAGGTCTGCGCGCTCTCTGCGCCGGTCACACTCTACTCCCGACAAATGATGCGCTGGGCCGATGCGTCGGGACACGATAACTCCGCATACCTCGCGGGTTGGGTGACGCCGCAGGCAGAGGTCATACGTGACCTCGTCGGGCGCGCGGCGGATCAGTTGAGCCAAAATCCGCGTGTCTATCCAGACGCCCGGACGCTGGTAGGCTACGATTCCGGACGCTCCCAGCCGGCGACCGTCGTCTCCCAGGTCAATGCGATTTTCGATACGTTGCAACTGGCTTATCATCTCCGCTACACGCAGGTTAATGTGCCGTTCCGTCCGGACGCCATGCAGGTAGTGCAATTGCCGCGCGATGTCCTGAGTGGCGCGGCGCCCACTGCGATGTGCGTCGAATCAACCGTCATCCTGGCGTCAGCGGTCGAACGCCTTGGTATGCGACCCTACGTGGTCTTCGTTCCTGGCCATGTCTTCCTGGGCGTGGGAGTTGACGCGCATGCGAGCGCGATCACCTATTGGGAGACATCAGACCTGAATGGGATTTCTGGCGCCCAGGCCAATGTTCACGGTGAGACTGAGTTCACGGAGGCGAATCGTGCTGGGCAGGTCTTACGCATGCTTGATATTGAGGATGCGCGGACGCAGGGCATTCTTCCGATGGAATAAGATCGCTCTGGCGCGGAGGCGCCGCTGAGGAGAGGCAGAGACGCCGATGGACTTCCCAACATGGTTCGCCGCAGGAACCTATGGCGGGCTGGTCTGCGCACTGCTTGCCGCCGCAAGTGTCGCGCTGCTGGCGTTGCAACGGCGGCGGGGAACACGCCGTCAAATCGCCTTTGCCTTCCTGACTGCGCTCATCGCGTGCGCGCTGATGCTGGCGCCGGTGTGGTGGCTGGCGCGCTGGCTTGATGTCTACGGCCCTGCGGTTGGCGGCCAAGAAGTGACGTTCTGGCTGATATGGATCAGTCTGTTTGGGTGGGCAGTTCCACTGTTGACAGCCGCTTCCTTCTTCCTGTTCGCCAGCCCTGAGTTGGCGCGCGCATCGGCCACGCCTGATCGCGTGAGCGAAACGCCTACTGCGGCGACTCCACTGGATGACCCTGCTCGCCGCTCGTACCCGTATGGGTCAGATCGTCCATGGGGGCGATTGACGCCCATGGGCTCCGACGCGCCCGCGATTGATCTGCTCCTTGAGGTGACGCTGATTGGTCGTGATCCCGCTGATGATGTCATTATCGACGATGACCTCGTCTCACGGAGCCACGCCGAATTGCGGTGGCGCGCTGGCAAGGCATGGCTCCTGGATCGCGGCAGCCTGAATGGCACACGGCGCAATGCGCATGTATCGCGCGGGCTGGTCCAGTTGGATGAGAGCGACACCCTGCAATTCGGCGCGCAGCGCTACCGCGTCACTATCGTTGCGCCGCCCGCCACAGCAGAACTTGAAGAGACGCGCAAGGTCGCCAGCGCTCACGCCTCGCTTCCCCCGAGCGTGCTATTGACACTGGTGGCGGAGATTGGCTCCTCCCCTGGCCGGCGCTGGGAGCTTCGCGAGAAGACAACCACCATCGGTCGCGATCCCACCGCTTCCGTAACACTCGATGATTCCTCAGTTTCGCGGTTCCATGCGCAAATCACCAGGCAGGCGTCCGGCTACTACCTCGCCGATCTGGAGAGCAGCAACGGCGTTCTCGTGAACGGCGCGCAGGTCACCGAGCCACACCTGATCGTTGCTGGCGATCTGCTGTGCTTCGGTGAGGTTTGTGTGCGCTGTGATGGCGCTTCTTCGCCGGTCGCGCCAGCGGATGAGCGCGCGCAGGAGTTGAGCGCCGCGGTGGGAGACACACCGGGGGCGTAGGCCGGGGTGCGGCCATTATCCGCGTGGGTTGATGCGCCGCAGCCCACGAATGGATGGGGTATTGCGGACAATGCTGGGAAGTTCGGGCGCCTGCGTCCATCCCGGTGTTCCTGGGAGAGTTGCGACAGGATGCGCCGTCTGCTCCCGTTCGGGGCGCGCTCCCGAAAAGCCAGCGCCAGGCGCGGTGATTGCTGCGCTCGCCTGCGGCGCGATCGCATCGCTCTCTGGCCCGACGGGTGGGGCCACAGGCGTCTCAGCGTGCGCTGGCGCTCGATAGTGGCTCGTGATAAGCGCATCCAGCCGGCGATATGTGGCGACAACGAGCGCTCCTGCGCCCGCTATAAACGCATACAGGCCGATATCTGGCAAGAGCGGCAGTGGTGTTACGGCGGAGGGTGGTGTCCCACTTGCGATGAACTCGCCCAGATGCGCCAGCTCGCCAGCGCCAATGACGCTGACGATGCGAGCGCCAAACGGCCCCACCATCAGCAGGAGGAGCGCGCCGCCACCCAGGGCCAGCGAGGCGATCACGAGGGGTATCGCCGCCAGGACCGGGCGCTGGCGGAAGGGCAGGTAGACCGTCATCGCCGCGATCAGCGCGAGCGGCATCGCCGCCACCACGGCCAGCGGCCCGAGTCGTGACGGCGCGATGTGCGCCTCCCCGAAAACGATCCACGGCGCGAGCAGGTCCGCTGCCATCAGGAACGGCAGCGCCACCACCAGGCGGCCAGTTACGTCGCGTGGTAGAGCAAACATGGCCAGGTCGCCGCTGGAGACGCTCGGCGCCGCGACTTGTGGCTGCGCGGCGGGAATCGCGACGGCGGGAATCGCGACGGCGGCAAGCTCCATGGATGGGGTCAAAGTTGGCGCTGGACCGGTCGCGGCGATTGCCGCCGCGCGTTGGACCTTACGGGGCGACATGGGACTTTCAGGGTGCGCCGGGCGTCCACAGATCGCACAGACCTCAGCGCGTGACGCAAGTTCCGCGCCACAGCCCAGGCAAAACATAGGATTGCGCCTTCTCTGCCAGACGATACTGAGGCTGGCGACTAGTTCCGGGCGGGGCCCGTCTGTCGTCCCTCGTCCGAGCCATCCTCAGTGTCATCCTCGCTCTCCTCGTCGGCCTCCGCATGGAGTTCCGCTGCGCGCCGCATGGCCTCCTCCGCCTCGGCGCGCCGGCCAGCGGCGAGTAGGGTCTGCGCGAGCGTCTCATGCGCTGTGGCGAACTCGGGATCGAGCGAGACCGCTGTCTCGGCCATCTCAACGGCGTCCGCTGTGCGTCCAACCGCCAGATAGCTCTCCGCGAGGTCATTATATATATCGGCGTCGAGCGGATCGCCATCCACCGCGCTCTCGTAGGCGGCGATGGCCTCCTCATGGCGGCCAAGCGCGCTGTAGGCAGTCGCCTGCTCGTAGAACGCTTCAGGCTGCTCGGGGAAGCGCGTGAGGAATTCCGTCACCACGTCCAGCGCGGCCTGATACTGGCCGGAGACGTTGAGTGTGGAGGCGAGACCAGTATAGGCGTCGGCCAGCAGTTCCTCTTCCTGCTCATCGTTGGAGTCTTTATACACCTGAACAAGATCGCGGTAGGTCGCGATTGATTCGTCGTATTTTTCGTCCTCGCGCAGGAGTTCCGCCAGACTGAAGCGCAGACTCGGCGTATCAGGGCTCAGCTCCACCGCCTTGCGGTACGCCATGATCGCCTCGTCCAGCCGTCCCTGCTCCTCACGCCAGGTGCCCAGGTGCTCCCAGGCCTCGGCGTCAGTCGGCGCCAGCTCGACGACGCGCGCCCAGGCGCCTGCCGCCTCGTCGGGATGGTCAAGCGACTCGTAGACGATGGCTTGTGTCTCATAGGTGGTTGGGTTCTCTGGCTCCAGCGCGATCATCTGGTCAATGAGCCGCAGCGCGTCTTCCTCGCGGTGCGCTTCCAGATAGGCGTCCACCAGATCGGCGTAGCGTGAGAGGTCACGCGGATCCTCGTCTACTCCGCGTTCGAGGTCAGCGATATTCTCGCTCTGCATGCGCACACGCTCGCGTACCTCGGCGAGATTGTCCGTCGCCAACGTGTTGTCAGGATTGACGATACTCGCCTGCCGATACGCGTGGATAGCGTCTTCATAGAGGCCAAGGCTGCGGTAGGCGTCGCCAACGTTGATGAACAGCTCGTCGTTATCGGGTTGCAGATCAACCGCGCGTTGAAAAATCTCGAGCGCCTCCTGCTCCAGCCCCAGCTCGCCATACAGGTTGCCGAGATTGATGTAGGCGTCCAATAACGTCGGATCCTGATGAATCGCGCGTACGTAGGAAGCGATGGCGCCTTCCGGGTCGCCCAGGTTTTGCCTGGCCAGCCCGAGATCATAACGCGCTCGCGCGTTCGCCGGATCCGCCGCGACGGCCTGCTCGAAAGCCTCTTCGGCCACCTCAAAGTCACCCCTGGCGGCGGCCTCGTTGCCCTCTCGCAAATGGGTGTCCGCGGCGCTCGACGTGGGTGTCTTGTCCGACATGATGTCTCCTCTCACGCCACGAACGGCGGGTCGTCACAGCGACGCAAGCGCCGCATCCAGATGTTCAATAGCCTCGTCGATCTCCGCCATCTGTATGATCAGTGGCGGCACAAAACGAATGGTGGATGGGCCGGCGTTGGTGATGAGCACACCGCGCTCCAGCGCCCGATCCATGATCTCCTGCGCGCGCGGTTCAGCCAACTCAAATGCGCGCATCAACCCAATCCCACGCGTCGAGATAATAATTGGATACGTCGCGCGTAGCTTGTCGAGGCGTCCATCCAAATAGGCGCCGATCTTCGTCGCGTGATCAAGTAAACCCTCGTCCAGGATCGTACGCACCGTCGCGACGCCTGCAGCGCACGCGATTGGGTTGCCGCCAAAGGTCGTGCCGTGATCCCCCGGCTCGAAGAGGTCCACGCGCTCGCTGGCCAACATCGCGCCGATCGGCACGCCCCCCGCCAGTCCCTTGGCCATCGTGATGATGTCGGGCCGCGCGCCCATATGCTCCCAGCTAAAGAACTTGCCGGTGCGCCCCATACCCGCCTGCACCTCGTCACAGATCATCACGAGGTCGTTTTCATCACACCAGGCGCGCATGTTACGCATATAGTCGGCGCTGGCCGGATGGATGCCGCCCTCGCCCTGCACCGCCTCGATCAGCACGCCAATCGTCTTCGCCGAGGACGCCGCCTTCAGCGCCTCGAAATCATTGAACGGGACCTGCTTGAAACCGTCTGGTAGCGGCTGCCAGGTGTCCTGGTATTTCTTCTGCCCCGTCGCCGCGGTCGTCGCCAGCGTGCGCCCATGGAACGAGCGATCCATGCTGATGATCTCATAGGCGCCGTCGCGTTTGAGCCGCCCGAACTTACGCGCCAGCTTGATCGCGCCTTCGTTAGCCTCGGCGCCGCTGTTCGAGAAGAACGAGCGCATCCCGCCACTGACGTTATAGAGCTGCTCAGCCAGCTCGACCTGCCGCTCGTTGATATAGAGGTTTGAGACGTGAATGAGTTGCGACGCCTGGTCGATGATCGCCTGTACCACCGCTGGATGCGCGTGGCCGAGGACGTTGGTGGCGATGCCAGCGACGAGATCGAGATACACCTTCCCGTCGGCGTCCCACACGCGGACGCCCTGGCCTCGTTCCATCACCAGCTCGCGCTTGAACGCGCCCTGATAGTATTTCTTTTCGAGCGCGACCCAGTCGCGTTTCTTCGCCTCAGATCGCTTCGCGCTGGTCGCTGGACGCGCGCCTGTGGCCATGCCGTTCTCCTTTGAAACTGCTTGCACTACCTCGTGTAGGTCGTATTCTCGTCAATATAACCGTGTGTCAGATCGCAGCCCCAGGCGGTCGCGGCGTCGGCCCCCTGATGCAGGTCCACGCGCACGGCGACCTCGCTCTTCGCCATGATGCGCTTCGCCTCCGCCTGATCATACGCTGTAGCGACGCCGTCCACGACGATCTGGAGGTCATCCAGAGCGATCTCGAGCCGGTCGGGGTTCAGCTCGGCCCCGCTCGCGCCCAGCGCGGCGAAGATACGCCCCCAGTTGGGATCCCCTCCCGCCAGGGCGCATTGCCACAGGGGGGAGGCTGTGACCGCCCGCGCCGCCCGGCGCGCATCGGTATCCGAAGCCGCTCCGCGCACCTCGACCACCATCAGCTTGGTGGCGCCCTCGCCATCCCGCGCCATCTCGCGCGCGAGGTAGCGAGTGACGTGGCGCAGCGCCGCGCGGAACGTTCCCGCATCCGGCGAGTCTGCGCTGAGCGGCGGATTGCCCGCGAGGCCATTGGCGAAGAGGAGGACGGTGTCATTCGTCGACATATCGCCATCCATGCAGACCATATTAAACGAGTCGGCGACCGCTGCGCGCAGCTCTGATTGCAGGAAGTCAGCCTCGCAGTCGGTGTCTGTCGTCAAATAGCAGAGCATCGTCGCCATGTTGGGATAGATCATGCCGGCGCCCTTGGTCGAGCCGCCCAGGCGAGCTGTCTTGCCGCCAATCTCGAACTCAACGGCGATAGTCTTAGGGCGCGTGTCGGTGGTCATGACGCCGCGTGCGAACTCGTGCCCGCCGTCGGCGCGCAGCTCGAGCTGCGCGATTCCGCGCTCCACGTTCTCCATCGGTAGGGGGCGTCCGATGATGCCGGTCGAGGAGACATAGACCAGGTTGGCGTCCACGCCGAACTTTTGCGCCGTCAGTTCCGCCATGCGCGCCGCGTCGCGCGCGCCACGCGCGCCGTTGGCGCAGTTCGCATTGCCGCTGTTGACCACCACCGCCTGACCGTGAAGTCCGCTCGCCGCCAGATGCTCCTTGCAGAGAATGACGGTGTGCGATGGGGTGTGGCTCGTGGTAAACGTTCCGACGGTGACGCAAGGCGTATCGGCGACGAGCATCGCCATATCCAGCGCGCCCGGCTCCGATTTGATGCCGCTGGAGGTCGCCCCTGCGCGGTAGCCCCTCGCCGCTGTCACGCCGCCATCCACCAGCCGCAGGCCAGCGGCGAGATTGCGGGACATATACTCCGTAAACTCGGACACGCGCGCAGGCTCCTTCTCGACATGATCAGCGCTCACGGGCGGACAGGACAGACAAGCGACTCAGGCGAAAGCCAGCCTATTGTACAACGAGCGCTCTGCCGCCGCAAACGACCTGACCGTCAGGCCTGACCCAGGTGGATACGGACATAGTCAAGCTCAAGCCATTCATGGTCGCTTGCGATGGTCCCGAAGCGCAACTCGCCGCGTGGGGTGGCGATAGCGTACTGGTTGTCCACCCAGGCGACAAAGCCGAGCGGGCCTACAGGCGGATGAGGCGCGATGAGCGTAGCAACGCCGTCGACGCGAAAAAGCGCATGATCGTGGCGCCACTCGATCTCGTACGTCGCCCATGCGCGTGGATCCACGTCAAGGCGCTCCTCGTGCGCGCCGGCGAGGCGCTGGACCCAATGACCCGCAGCCTCCTGCCGTCCGCTGAAACGTCCCCAGAGCGCGGCAAGCGCGGTCGGTCCAGCGGTGGCGAGCGCGCCCCAGCGGTGCGCGTGTACGACCTGCGCTTTCCAGCCCCATCCAGGAACTCCCGGGACGAGCGCCATATTCGATGGCTGCGAGGCGCCGAAGAACCAAACGGCCTCTGGCAAGCGCAGAATCGCGCCGGTGAGCGAGAGCGGATAGTTCCAGAAGCCGAATCCGGCCGTCCCGCGCAGCAGCGGCTGGTGTATGTCAGTAGCTGGCGTAGAGATCGGGTGAACGAGGTGCGAGAAGCGCGCGCGTATCGATAAGTGCAGCGGTGGCCGCCACGGAAAGTCCGCTCGCGCGTGTCCAGTGTAGTCGTCGATCTGCGCGTCACTGTATGTTCCGGCTAGCGCGCCGGACAACTCCAGCCGCAGGGTCGAGTCTACCGTCTCAACGCGACCACCGCCGACGCGCGTCAGCGTCCAGCGTGGATCCAGTCCATCGGAGAAATCATCGCCCACGTAGTCTAGCGGCACGGTTTGCTCCTAGACGCCCGCTTGTGGCTCGTCCAGCTCCTCGCGCATATAGGCGTAGGCCATCGCGTCGGTGTTGCGCGCGAAGCCTATGCCGCCTGACGCGTCCAGCAGGATGAGGCCGCCGGCGCCCCCGGTGCGCACGCCCAGGATCTCAATCGCCGCATCCGCCGCCGCCTGTGCGCTCAACCTGCGCTCCAGCAGATCAACGGAGCGTTTGGCGAGCAGGAGCCGCATAAAGTGCTCGCCATGCCCAGTGCAGGAGACGCCGCCGATGGGATTCTCGGCGTAGTAGCCGCAGCCGACCAATGGCGTGTCGCCAACGCGTCCAGGGTGCTTGCCCGCCATGCCGCCGGTCGAGGCGCCCGCGGCGATGCGGCCATGGCGATCTAGCGCCACGGCTCCAACCGTGCCGTGCTCATCCCCATCGGCGTGGATAGGCTCGTCGGGCAGGGCGTCGAGGCCGCTGACGGCGACCACCTTTGGCCCCACGTTGACGTCATCGCCAGCGCGATAGCCATGCTCCCAACGCTCGCGCTGCGTCGCCGTCACGAGCGTGCGTGGATCAACGAGTTCGATCCCCTGCTCGGCGGCGAACTGCTCGGCGCCCGCGCCGACCAGCAACACATGGGGGCTGGCGCTGACCAGACGCGCCAGCGCGATGGGATTTTTGACGCGCTCGACTCCCGCCACCGCGCCCACGTCGAGCGTCTCACCGTCCATCACGCCTGCGTCCATCTGTGCGCGCCCATCGGTGGTCAGCACGCTGCCTGTGCCTGCGTTAAAGCTCGGATTATCCTCCAGCGACCTGATCGCCGCCTCGATGGCGTCAAGCGCCGATCCGCCACGCAGCAGGACCTCCCAGCCAACCAGCGCCGCAGCGTGGCACCCTTCGCGCGCCGCGGCGCGCCGTTCGGGCGCAATGGACCCGGCGCCGCCGTGGACGATGATCGCCATTCCCATAGGTCTCACGCCCCTTCACTGGTTACGAGCAGTCACATACAAGGAAAAAGGCTGCGCCGCACGGCGCTCCCGCTGGATCACGCATGCGGCGCTACGTCCGGCGCCGCCGCGCTCACAGACGCATGTTCAGGATGCGCCTCCGGCGCATTGTACTGCGCCAGGCCCATCAGCGCGCGAATCTTGCGAATCCCACGATAGACCATGCGTGGCTCCAGGCCAAGCGACTGCGCAATCTCTTTGTGAACGCCAACCGGTGGAAATGGGAGTAAGGGTGTGTACGCCGCCTTGATCCGCTCCAGATCCTCAGGCGAGCCTGCGAATCCCTGCAACTCCCACCAACTGGGCATACCGCGGCGCGCGCGTAGCTCGCCAACGACGATACGAACAGCCGACTTCGGCGCGCCAAGCTCCCGCGCGATTTGCGTGCGAATGCCGTCAAACTCCACTGGATCGGCCAGCGCCAGATAGCGCTCCTCGATTCGCCAGCGCAGCGCGTCGGTCAGGACAAATGGAGCCACAGGGGTCAGTGACGTCTTCGGCGCTCGCTGGCGTTGCCCGCCTGGGCCGCTCGATCTGGGACTCCGACTGCGTCTGGCGGGTGTGCCCGCTTGCTGAGGCGCGGCGTCTGGCGTCTCGGCGGCGCCGTTGGGCGCGCTGGCGCTTTCGTCCACGACTGGAGCGGTGGAGGCGCCTGGTGGCGTGTCATCCAGCCGGAGGACGCTCGCTCCCGGCCCCATGATCAGCGGCGGCGCAGCCTGTCGCGCCTGGGTCGGGTCGCTCGTCGCGACGCGTGTCTGCGCCCGCGCCGCGCGCCGCGCCTTCTCGCAGTCCGCGCAGAGCGTTTGCCTCGCGTTTGAAGGAACAAAGAATTTGCGGCAGGTCGCGCACTTCACCTTGAGTCTGCTCATTGTGGCGCGCTCCTTGTGGCGTGTTCGCGCAATGTGCCATTCGCATCCGTGAGTATAGGCGTCAGCCGTGCGCAGGTCAACGCCGCTGGCGCCGGTGGACGGTTCGTCATCGTGCGCGGCCGTCGTACAATGAGAGCGGGTGGCAAGACCAGAGAGCGCGATATGTCCGCTGCAGGGCGCGTGCACTGGCTATTAGGAGCGGCATGATGAGCGGACCGACGGTCCTGGTCGTGGGTGGTGGCGTGATGGGACTTAGCGCGGGCGCGGCTCTGGCCGAGGCTGGCGCGGCTGTCACAGTGCTCGAACGCTATCACATCGCGCATGACTGGGCCTCATCGCATGGCCCGTCACGCGCGATCCGGCACGAGTATGGGCCGCGCGCCGACTATACCGAGATGGTCGCGCGTAGCCTGGTCCTGTGGGACGAGTTGGCGCGCGTAACAGGTCGGACGCTCTACACCGAGACAGGCGTCCTCTCGCTCGGCCATGCGGGCGACGGCCATACGCTGCCTGGGCTTGAGGTGATGCAGGCGCAGGGGCTTCCCGTCGAGCGTCTCTCGCCCGCGGACTGCCGACGGCGCTTTCCCCAGTTCGCCGTGGATGACTTCACGGCGATCACTTACAACTCACGCGGCGGCATGCTGCACGCGACCGAGTGCTGCCTGGCGCTCGCCGAGTGGCTGCGCGCGAACGGCGGCGTGATTCGCGAGAGCGCGCACGTGACGCGTGTCGAGCCGATGGGCGCTGGCGCCCGCGTCTGGCTGGCGTCAGGAGAGACGCTGACGACAGATCGCGTCGTCGTCACCGCTGGGCCGTGGGTCGCCGATGCGCTGCCGGATCTCGATCTGCCTGTGCGTGTCACACGCCAGCAGGTCAGTTACTTCAGCGGACTGGACGCAAAGACGTTTGGTGTGGGACGCTTTCCTATCTTCCTCGCCGGGATGAATCAGTACGGCTTTCCCTTGCATGGTCCTGGCTGGCTCAAAGTTGGTCTGCACCGCTTCGGCGCACCCGTCGATCCAAATCGAGGCTACGATCCAGATATGGACGAGGTGGACGCGGTGCGCGCCTTCCTGGGCGACGTCATCCCCAGCGCGGCGACGGCGCCGGTCGCCGGGGTCGACCGCTGTATGTATGACGTGACCGCCGACGAGGATTTCATCCTTGACTGGCATCCCGCCGGGCGAGGAGTGGTGATCGGCTCGGGCTTCTCTGGCCATGGCTTCAAGTTTGGCGCGCTGGTGGGGCGGCTGCTCTGCGCCCTGGCGCTCGACGCCGAGCCAGAGTTTCCACTTGGGCGCTTCCGGCTTGGTCGCTTCGCCCATGACAACGCGATCTAAGGGCTGATACACTACCATGGAGCGTCAGCAGTCGCACGCGTGTCTGAGCTTGAGCCGGGTGAAAAGGGAGAAGGCGGATGAGCGCTTCCCGCCGTGGTCCGCTGGGTGTCGTGGGCGTCGTCTATGTGACGTCCTCTCCAGCGGCCGTCGAGATGATGGAGAAACTGCGCCGCACGCTCGTCGCACATGAACGGCGGGTCTGGACCTGCGACTCGCGCGCCGACGATCATCTTGATGGACAACTCGCCGGCACGGACGTCGTGATCGTGCTCGGCGGCGATGGCACGATCCTCTCGGTCGCCCGGCGATGTGCGGAACAGCAGACGCCCATTCTCGGTGTCAACTTTGGCCGCGTCGGTTTTCTGACGGAACTGGAGCCGGCCGAGGTTGATGAGAAGCTTCCTCTCTACCTGGAGGGCGCGTTTTGGGTGGATGAGCGCTCGATGCTCAAGGCGGAGGTCGAATCGGCCGGGACGATTCACTCGCTGATGGCGCTCAACGACATCGTACTGGTGCGTGGGGCCGAGCCACGGGTGGTGCGTGTCAAGATCTGGATCGATGGCCATGTCTATAACACCACCGTCGCCGATGGTGTCATCGTCTCAACCGCGACTGGATCGACGGCCTATAACCTCTCCGCCGGTGGCCCAATCCTGCATCCGCACGTGCGTAGCAAGGTGCTGACGCCGATCGCGCCGCACCTTGTCGCCGACCGGTCGCTGATTCTTGAGGCGGGCGCGACGATCACCCTCGAGCTACAGCCACGATCCACCGGCGCGGTCCTCTCGGCGGATGGGCAGATCAACGTCGATGTGGCCGTCGGCAGCCAGGTAACCGTCACAAGTAGTGCGCTTATGACGCGCTTCCTGCGCCGAAAGCCGCCGACCTATTTCTACCGCATACTGTCGGCCAAACTGCGGGATAGCTTCTGATGCTTGTCGAGCTCACCATCACCAATTTCGCCATCATCGACACGCTCAGGCTGACGCTGGAGCCAGAGTTCAACGTCTTCACGGGCGAGACAGGCGCAGGCAAGTCAATCATCCTGGACGCCGTCTCGGCGCTGGTCGGCGGGCGTGTTGGCGCTGAGATGGTGCGCGGCGGAGCGGACAAGGCCGTGATCGAGGGCCTCTTCGACGTCAGCGGCGCCCTCTCCACAGCCGCCAAGGAGCGCGCCGAGGCGCCTCCCGCTGAGAGTGGTCACGAGGAGGAAGGGGACCACGAGGAGGAAGAGACCATCGCCGGCATCCTCGCCGTCTACGGCATCGAAGCAGACGAGGGCGTACTGATCCTCACCCGCGAGATCGGCGCGAACGGACGCAGCGTGGCGCGTGTTGGAGGGCGCTCCGTCCCAGTAGCGGTGTTGCAGCGCCTGGCGGCCCACCTGGTTGATATCCACGGCCAGGGCGATCACCTCACCTTGCTGCGACCGGCGCAGCACCTGTTTTTCCTGGATCGTTACGCGAATACTGTCGAGTTGCGAGGCGAGGTCTCCGGTCTCGTGAGCGAATTTCGCGTGGCGCAGCGCGATCTGGCGCGTCTGGAAAAGAACGACCAGGAGCTTGAGCGCCGGCTCGACCTCCTGCGCTTCCAGGTAGACGAGATCGCGGTGGCGCGATTGACGCCTGGAGAACTCGACTCGCTGGAGCAGGAGCGTCGGCGGCTCTCCAGCGTCGAGCGGCTGGCTGAGCTGGCGAGTATGGCGCATGCGGCGCTGGCTGGTGACGAAACGGGCGAGTCAACTGGCGCGGTTGGGTTATTGGCCTCGGCGCAGCGGGCGCTTGGCGAGTTGTTGCGTCTGGATACAACGCTCGAAACTGAGGCGGACTCGCTCGCGCAGGCCGCCGCGCTGGCCGAGGATGTGTCGGCGTCGTTGCGCGCCTATCAGGACGAGCTGGTTGTGGATCCAAGACGGCAGGCGGAGATTGAGGAGCGCTGGGATCTGTTGATGCGCCTGCGTCGCAAGTATGGCGCGACGATAGAGGAGATCCTGACCTATGCCGACTCCGCCGCCGAGGAACTGAACACCTTCTCCCGTCGGGAAGAGCGCCTGAGTGAACTGCGGGATCACGAGGCGGCGCTCCTGGCGCGCATCGGCGAGAAGACCTCCGTGCTGTCGGCGCGTCGCCAGCAGGCCGCGCGGCGTCTGGCGGAGTCGATGGAGCGCGAGCTGGACCAACTAAACATGCGCAAGGCGCGCTTTGAGATAGCCATCACCCAGGCGCCTGATCCTGATGGCGCGCTGGTCGGTGGCGAAACCCGCGCGCGCTCCACCAGGCCCGCAGTTTCCGCTGGGCGCTATGCGTTCACCTCGACGGGGATAGATACTGTCGAGTTCAGGATTGCCCCCAATCCCGGCGAGCCACTCAAGCCACTGGCCCGCATTGCGTCTGGCGGTGAGACATCGCGCCTGATGCTTGCCTTGCGTACCGTGCTGGCGCGGGCCGATGCGGTTCCTGTGCTGATTTTCGATGAGATCGACGCCGGTATCAGCGGCAAGACCGGCCAGGCGGTCGGAGAGAAATTGTGGGAACTGGCGCGGTCACATCAAATATTGTGTGTGACCCACCTGCCACAGATTGCTGCGTTCGGTGACGCGCATTTTTCTGTTGCCAAAGAAGTTGACGACCTGCGCACTCGCACGATCGCGACGCGCCTCACTGGGGAGCAACGCATCGATGAGTTGAGCCTGCTGCTTGGCGCTCGCTCCACCGCTGCGCGCGCCAACGCGAGTGAGTTGCTCGAGCGCGCTAGAGAGTGGAAATCCAGCCACGCCAGAGAGTCCCTGCGCGCTTGACACCTTTTGCTCCAGAGCGCTAGAATGCGCGCGCCTGACGGATATGGGCGCGTCTTCACGCGCCTCAGTGACACACCATCGTGGCGGAACATGACACTGGAACCGATGGGATCGCATGATTCTTTGCCAGCGGTGCATGAGCCGCAACTCGGATAACGCCACCACCTGCGCGCAGTGTGGGAGCGCGTTGATTCCGGAGTGGGTCAGTGCGGCGCGACAATCTGCGTCGGCGCAATCTCGAAGTGAACAGATCGGCCCGCCGCACACCGCACGCGATACACTCGCGCCAGCGGGCTTCTCCCCCGGCGCATTTCCGCTTGCCCCAGATACGCACACTGAGCCGTCGCCACGACCGAGCGCCGGATCCCCCCGGATCATTGTCCGGCTTATGTTGACCGAGAGCGGCTATGTCTTCGAGCTTGCAGGCAAGCCTGAGTATCTCATCGGAAGACGCGACAGCCAGGCAGGCTTTATGCCAGATGTCGATCTGACTGACTGGAATGGGGCGGCGTCGGGGGTCTCTCGGCGGCATGCAATCGTGCGCGTCGAGGATGGAACAGTCACTATTGAGGATCTAGGCAGCAGAAACGAGACCGTGCGCAACAAGACGCGCCTGCTGAGCGGCAAGCGCTATCCTCTTGCGAGTGGAGACACGCTACAGCTTGGCGTGATCTCACTGGCGATCACTGTGATTGAGAAATAGTCCGAGCAGGCTTCGCGGAGCGCGGCGCTCATAAGATATCCCGCACTCCCCCATCTAGCCCACCCCAAAAAGACGCGAACATGCGCACGCGCTAATTCGTAGTAGAGAGGTCCAGAGCGGAATCCATCGTGAGCTAGGTGCGACGCTCTGGAGTCGCCGGAGAGGACTACGCGCGGCCCAGCATGCTATACTATGAGGCAGAGGTAGCGCGGGCCTTTGCCTTGTGACAAGTCGCATGATCGAAGCGTCAAAGAGAAGGGAGTATCCAGACTGGAGTCCTCCGAACTGGCACGGATAATCGCAGAGGTAGCGCTTGATAAGAAGGCGACCGATGTCGTCACGCTCGACATTCGCGAACTCTCGGTGATCGCAGATTACTTCGTCGTATGCACAGGCGCCAATGCGCGCCAGATACAGGCAATCGCGGACGCTATCAAAGAGAAGCTGGACGAGTTTAACGCTCCATCGCGTGGATTCGAAGGGAACGCCACCAGTGGCTGGATGTTGCTCGACTGCGGCGACGTGATCGTTCACATCTTTGGACCTATGGAGCGCGAGTTTTACAGTCTGGAACGCCTGTGGAGCGGCGCCCCCGCAGTCGTCTACATGCAGTAAGAGAGTAAGGAACAGGTGACGCCGATGACGTCGTTACGAAATCGTTTCTTTGTCGAGGGTGTTATGCTTGGTGGGGCCTTCGGTCTCCTGGTCGGATCGCTCATCGCCTTCCAGATCGGTGGAGACCGTCTGTCGTCCGCGCGCCGATATATTGACCGTCTACTTGGTCACGCCGCGCCAGATCGCAAATACTTGCTGCAATAGGGTCAGCGCACTTCTCTCGGCCCGGCTTTTTCCGCATATGGCGGTACATGAGCCGGGTTATTGTGTGCGCCGCGCATGGCGGCAGTTCACGGGGCCACGGGTTCCCCACGAGCGCGCTGCGCGCGGAACCGCGTCAGTCCCGCAAAGACGAACGGCAGGAGGAAGGCTATCCCCAGCCCGATGATAATCTCCTGCACGAGCGTCGCGAGATTGGCCGACTGTTCGGCGTCATTCAATCTGACCGAAGGGGGTGACTCAGCGACCTGCATCGAGATCGTGTCGCCAGGGTTGAGCGCGCCATCTGGTACAACGGGATTCTGCTGCAATGCGAGACTCGCCGCTGCGACGATAGCGCGCGCGCCTGCCTCAGATGACCACTTGGCCTGTAGCCAAACCTGCGCCTCTTGCTCTGTAGCCCAGAGCGCGCGTTCGATAGCCGCTTTGCTGATCGATTCACGCTGCGCGGTCTGCGCAGGGAGGCGCGCCAGGACGGCGTCGGCGAAGGTGGAAGACGTCACGAGATCGCTGGCGATGAATTGCGCCACCGCCTTGGCGTCGCTCACCGTAAGCGCCGGGTCGCCTGGATCACCCAGCTCCTGCGCGGGTACGAGCGCGACCAAGACCTGCTGGGCTGCAAGATAGCTCCGGGGAGCGGTGGTGTAGCGCGCTCCAGCCACGAGGGCGACGATGAGCAGAACGAGCGCCGTCGCCCACCAGTAGCGCCGCGGCACAGTCGCGACCGGCGCGACTTGAGTGGAGTCGTTAAGCGCCATGGCCTCGGCGCTGTTCGGGCTACTGTTCGGGCTACTGTTCGGCGCCATCTGTGTTCTGGCTTTCTATAACGCTCCGCGAGTATTCAAACGCCTGAGTCGCTCGCGCTGGATCATTGCTCAGGGGCGCAGCGTCGGCGTCATGATACGCCAGCCCTGCTCGGCGCGCCAGCACAGGGTGAACGGCGATCTTGGCCTCGACGAAGCGACTGAGGCGATCCATGAAGCGCTGCGTGTCGAAACCCTCGGCGTGGCGTCGAATGCGTTGCGGATCGAATTGCTCGTCATGGAACCCGCGCACCGCATCCACGAGCGAATCCACAGTTTGCTCGGCGAAGAAGACACCCGTCTCTCCTTCGATGATCGTCGAGAGCGCGCCACCGGATCCATATGCGATGACCGGACGGCCGCTCGCCTGCGCCTCGACCGGCGTGATGCCAAAGTCCTCCTCGCCCGGGAAGATCAACGCGCGGCACCGCGCCATGTGGTTGCGCACCTCAGCATCGGGCAGTTGCCCCAGGAACTTGATATTCTTGCCCGCTAAACGCTTGAGCTTCTTCTCATAGCGCCCCGAACCAATGATGCGCAGCGGTAGCCCGAGACGTGTAAACGCCTGCACTGCCAAGTCGATGCGCTTGTAGGGAATCAAGCGCGAGACGACGAGAAAGTAGTCGTCGTGCGCCGATGCGACCTGAAAGCGCGATGTATCCACCGGCGGCATTATCACGGTGGACTCGCGGCGGTAATACTTGGCGATGCGCGCCGCCACTGTCGGCGAGTTAGCGATGAAGTAGTCCACCCGCGCCGCCGTCGTGTAATCCCAGCCGCGCAGCCACGTGATGAACGGTGGCAGCACAGCGCGCGCCAGCAGACCCACCCGTTCCAACGAGATGTAATCCTCGTAGCGCCACGCCCAGCGCATCGGCGTGTGGCAGTAGCAAATATGCAGCGCCTCGGGGCGCGTGACGATGCCTTTGGCGAAGGCCCAGCTCGAACTAATGACCACATCGTACTCGCGCAGGTCCAGGCGCTCGAAGACGAAGGGATAGAGCGGAAGGTATGGCTGGTGATGCCTCATGATGAACGGCAAGCGCTGCATGTAGCTCGTGCGGATATCCATCGCGCGGAAGCGCGCATCGGTCACCTTGGGATCCCAGATCGAGGTATAGATGGGCGCGTCGGGGAAGATGTCGTGGAAGGTGAGCAGCACGCGGTCCGCGCCACCCATCTGATTGAGCAGGTCGTGCACGATGGCGACGCGCATGGTTAGTAGGCTCCACGACGGAAGACGACCGTTGGAATGGTCTGCAGGAGGATCTGCAGGTCGAGTTTGAGGCTCCAGTTCTCGATGTAGTAGAGGTCCATCAGGATCATCTCGGCGAACTTGATATTGCTTCTGCCACGCACCTGCCAAAGGCCCGTCAGCCCGGGACGCATATTGAACCGCGCCAGTTCCCAGTCCTCGTAACTCTGCCGATCCACCGTCACAGGCCGTGGGCCAATGAGGCTCATTTCGCCGCGCAGGACGTTGATGAGCTGGGGAATCTCGTCAATGCTGAAGGGGCGCATCAGTCGCCCAACCCGTGTGATGCGCAGATCATTCTTCTCCTTGAAGACGCTCCTCCATAACATTTGGGTCCGCTGGCCATCGGGTTCCTTATCGGTCTCGACCTGCATGGAGCGGAACTTCAGCAGGTCAAAATGCTCGCCACGGTAGCCATTCCGCTGCTGGCTGAAGAGGACGGGGCCAGGCGAATCCAGCTTGATGGCCAGCGCCACCAGCAGCCAGATCGGCGCTCCGATTATGAGCACACTGCTTGCGAGCACGGTGTCGAGCAGTCGCTTGATGCGCAGCTGGAACTGGTTGACGGTGTCACGTCGCAGCCCGATCAGTGGAATGCCCTCGATCGTATCCACGTTGATGCGCGAGAGGCTCAGTTCATACATGTCCGGCACGAGTTTGTAGTCCGCCCCCGCGCGCTCGCAGATGTTCGCAGTCTGCAGGATCGCCTGATGATCGTGTGACGGCAGCGCGACAATGACCTGCGCCGCGCGGGTCGCGCGGAGCGCCTGATCCAACTCCCAGATATAGCCAAGGGCCTTGAACCGCCCGAAATCAGCGAGTGGGGCATCCTGATCCTCCAGGAAACCGATGACACGGTAGCCCAGGTGGGGCGAGGCCGCTAACTGCTGCATCATCAGTTTGCCCTGCCGCCCCGATCCCACCACCAGCAATTTGGTCAAGAAGTAGCCACGCCGATAGAGAAAGACCAGGAAGCTCACGACGAATAATCGCGCCAGGCTGACGAAGGCGATCACCGCGGCCCAGGTGAAGATGACCACCGAGCGCGACTGCGCGTCGATGCCGAGATCGGTGCTGCGCAAGAGATAGTCCAGCGCCGTGAAGATCGCGAACGCCGACGTGCTGGCCGAAGCGACGATCCAAAACTGCTTGGCCCACGGGCTGGCGGTGCGCAATCGGTAGAGACCTTTCAGTGAAAACGCCAGGACCAGCCCGACGGTGACCACAACCTGGAGCGCATAGAAGTTTGAATACGGCTCGTCAGCGAACCCATTTGAGAGGTCGACGCCGTGAAACACAGTGAAACGCAGGAAGTATGCGGCGACGAACGCCAGGTTGATCATCGTGAGATCGAGTACCAGCAGAAACGCGCGGGCGAAGAGCGACTGGTAGCGGCGGCGGCGAATGCGATCCTCGACCTTATAGACTGGGAGGACTGGGCGCGCCGATTCTGCTGGCCAGACCGTGGCGCCTGACCCTGCGGCGGTCGCGGGATCCACCTGTCGGTCCTTCAGGTCCATGCTCCCTACCCTCATCCCGCTCGCTTAGCTCTTCGCCAGCGCGACGGCTTCGCGATAGACATCACTGTAGCGCTGCGCCATATCTTCGAGCGAAAACCGGCGCGCCCAGTCTGGTCCTTCGGCCCGTGTGCGTGCCCGCACCGCGTCATCATACAGTGTATGATACATCGCTGTGGCGAGCGCATCCGCATTATCTGGCTCTACGAGTCGCGCCAGCGTTCCCGCCGCCTCGGGCATGCTCGACGTGGTGGACGTGACCGTTGGTGTCCCGCAGCCGAGCGCCTCGACGATGGGCATGCCGAATCCCTCATAGAGAGAAGGATACACGAAGAGCGCCGCGCCAGAGTACCATAAGGGCTGTTCCTCGCGCGAGACATAGCCGACAAAAGTCACGTTACGTTCCAGTCCCAGCGCACGCACCTGGCGAAACAGCGGTTCATAGTACCAACCCTTCGCCCCCGCCAGAATCAATGGGGGCGCGTTGGCGCCAATCAATGAGCGGAGGCGCGCATAGGCCGCTACCAGCGTCCCGACGTTCTTCCTCGGCTCAAGGGTGCCCAGATAGAGCAGATAGGGATCAGGTAGACCCCTTTCCGCGCGGAACTGTGCGATGGACTCGGGATCGAAGGGCTGGAAGTCTGGCGCGATAGAGTTGTAGATCACATGTATCTTGCCTGGATTGATCTGGAAGAACTCGACCAGATCGCGTTTGGTATGCTCCGAGACGGCCACGATCAGCGTCGCCGCCTTCGCGCTACGCCGGGTCAGGACACGCTGATAGTAGCGTCGTGTCGGGCGAAAGAATTCCGGGTGGCGCATGAACGCCAGGTCATGGACGGTTAGCACAGATGCGCAAGGGATTGAGCGCGGCAGCACATTGGCCGGCGCGTGAAAGACATCCGCGCCCAGACGCTTGAGCTGCCCCGGCAGCCTGAACTGCTCCCAGGCGATGCGTCCGAATGGGCCTGAGGTGTTGGCGCTATCGGCGACCAACTGGATCCGCCTGGCCCGTCCCACATCGCTGCCGGCGGCGTCCTTGCGCTCGGCGCCATTGATGAACGCGGTGAACTCCAGATCGGTCGCGATCCGACCGAGGCCGTCGAGCAGTTGGTAGGTGTAGCGACTGATGCCAGCGTTACGGTAGCTCGCGCCAAACGAGACCAGTTGCGCATTGATCGCGACCCGCACCGCTACACTCCCCACTACTCGCCTGCCGCTGTGCGCCGCCTGAGTCAAACGGTCACCATGTCGAGTAACTGTTCCGGCCGCATGTTCCTGGCTGGGTCAGCGTATTCGTCCTGCTTGCCAGCGCGCCGCGCACAGAGTACTCTACAGGCGACGGCGCTATCCACGCAGTATAAACCATGACGGAAGTGGTCGAGCGATGCCCAGACAGATGGGAGAATCGGGTGGCCGGCACGCCGCTTCTCCCGGTGATCAGCCAGTCTCCGAGCCTTTGCCGACTGAAGAGCGCACGTTTCTCATCGCCGACCTGCGCAACTACACCGCGTTCACTCAGGAGCAGGGCGATCAGGCGGCGGCGCGGCTGACAATGAAGTTTGCGGCGCTGGCGGCGGTCTCGGCGCGCCAGCATCAGGGGCGTCTGCTCAGTCAGCGCGGCGATGAGATCGTCGCCGTCTTCGCCTCGCCGCGGCGCGCGTTACGGGCTGCGCTGGCGCTGGTGGCGATCTGCGCCGAAGAAACCGGCCGTGATCAGTCGCTGCCTCTGCAAATCGGGGTCGGCGTCGCGGCGGGCAAGGTCGTGCGTGTCGGCGAGGACTATCGTGGCGCCGCGCTCAACCTCGCGTCACGTCTGTGTAGCCTGGCGCGTGAGGGTGAGGCGCTGGCCTCGCACCCGGTGGTCCGCCAGGCGCGCGCGATGCCCGGCGTCACCTTCGTCGAGCGCGGCGCGGCGCAGCTCAAGGGGCTGCAGAAAGGCGTCGCGATCTACAGCGTGCTCTCCGCCGGGCAGACGACTCCCGCCGACGCGTCGCCTCTCACACCACGCCCGAAGCCCCACCCCTGGCTGCCCGCCCCGCTCACCCCGCTCATCGGACGCGAGGCGGACGTCGCGCTGGCGCGGAAGCTCTTGCGGCGCGAAGATGCGCGGCTGGTGACGATCACCGGGCCGGGCGGCGTCGGCAAGACGCGGCTTAGCGTCGCGGTTGGCGCGTCGCTCGCAGAGGACTTCCCCGATGGCGTCTACTTCGTCGAGCTGGCCGCCGTCACCGATCCCCAACTCGTGCCACAGGCGATCGCGCAGCGGCTGGGCGTCGCGCTCACCAGCGGCCAGCCCGCGCTGGAGCAGATCGCGGCGGCGACGCGCGAAAAACGCATGCTCTGGGTGCTGGACAACTTCGAGCAACTGCTGGATGGCGCGCTGATTGTGCGCGATGCGCTGGAGGCGTGTTCGAGTGTCAAGGCGCTGGTGACGAGCCGGGCGACGCTGCGCCTGCGCGGGGAGTGGGAGGCCCCGCTCTCACCGCTCGAATTGCCCGACGTGAGCCTCGCCCTGACGCCAGAGCGCGCACTCGACTATCCCGCCGTGCGCCTCTTCGTGGATCGCGCCCAGGCGGCGAGTCCAACATTCGAGTTAGATGACGTGACGCTGGCCCCGGCGGTGGGCATCTGCCGCCGGCTGGATGGCCTGCCGCTAGCGCTGGAGCTGGCGGCGGCGCGCATCCGCGTGATGCCCTTGCCCGCGCTGCTAGACCGCCTCTCCGACGCGACGCATCCCGCGCGGCTCAAGACGCTGACCGGCGGCGCGCGTGACATGCCGGCGCGACACCAGACGCTGCGCGCGGCCATCGAGTGGAGCTACGAGCTGCTGGCGACGGGAGAACAGGCGCTCTTCCGCGCGCTGGCCACCTTCGCGGGTGGGGCGACCTTCGAGGCGGTGGAGGCGGTAGTCCAGGCGTCGGCGCATCCCGAAGCCGACGTGTTCGCCGGGCTGGCGACGCTGGTGGAGCAGAGCCTGTTGACGCAGCGCGAGGAGGAGGGCAAGCCGCGCTACCTGATGCTGGAGACGATCCGTGAGTATGGGCTGGAGCGGTTATCCACGAGCGACGACGCCGAGGCAGTGAGCGACGGGCACGCGCGCTTCTATCTGAACCTTGCGGAGGAGGCCGCGCCGAAGCTGACCGGCCCGCGCCAGCAGGAGTGGCTGCAACGGCTGGAACGCGAGCAGGACAACATGCGTGCAGCCTTGCGCTGGACGCAGGAGCGCGACCTGGTGGGCGCGTTACGCATTGCCAGCTCGTTGTATCGGTTCTGGGAGACGCGCGGCTACGCCGTCGAGGGCCGCCGCTGGCTCGACGGCCTGCTCGCGTGCGCTGAGCAAGATGGTGTGACGCTGACCGACGAAGTCTATAGCAAGGCGCACATCGCCGCTGCCTATCTTGCGTACATCCTTCAGGATTACGACTACGCGAGTACCCGCTTGGATCGAGTTGTTAATAGGATTGACCAGCTGGAGCATCCGTCTGAGGTTGCCGAGGCTATGAATCTTCAAGGGCTAGTTGCGCTGGATCGTGGGGATCGCGCAACGGCAATGAGACTGTTCCTCGACTGCTTAGAGTTGCGGCGGGAAACGGGAGAGAAGCGCGGACTCGCTGTCGCATTGCTTAACTTAGGAAACACTGTAGAGAATATGTCTAGTGCAGTTGCCTACTTAGAAGAATCTGTCGCGCTCTTTCGTGAGCTTGGCGATGTTACCTCAACAGCTCTGGCACTGAATAATCTCGGCAACTATGTCCAGGCTTTGGGGCAACTCCAGCTTGCAGCAAGTCATTTTCAGCAGAGTCTCACGATCAGTCGAATGATTGGTGGGCGTCGTGGCGTAGCTATGGCTCTAAATAACCTGGCACAGGTTACTCGCTTATTGGGAGAATATACCCAAGCTCGCCAGTTGTACGAAGAGGCATTGATTATAAGGCAGCATCTTCAGGATAAGCGAGGCACCGCTCTCATATATTTGAATCTGGGTTATCTCGAACGTGACATAGGAAATGGTATGCAAGCGGTTGATGACTTTAGCTTAGCTCTTAAGCTAAGTGAAGAGATAGGATATTCCGAGATCGCCGCATTCTGTGGAGCATGTACCGGTCGCGCTCTAATCCCTTTGGATATTGGGCGCGCACGGCCTTTGCTTGAGAAGGCTCTGCATGATTGTCAGAATCTTCAGGGCCAGGAGGCATTAGCTCTTTGCCATTTATACGTTGGCCACTGTTACCGATATGAGCGTAGTCTCATCACCGCGCTTCGCTCATACAGGTCAGCGCTGAGGATGCTTGGCGACCTAGAAATGCGCTATGATTTGCCTGATGCCTTAGAGGGTTTGGCATTGACACAAGTATACTGCGGAAAAGCCTTAACAGCGACACAACTGTATGGTGGAGCAGCAGCTCTTAGAGAGCTATTACAGATGCCTGTGCCTCCTGCCGATAAGCATGAGGTTCTCGCCGGTCTCGACTTGTGTCGCGGCCTAATTGGATCGTCAAGATTCGATGACTATTATTCACTAGGCAAGCAGCTACCGTTAGATGAACTGCTGGCCCTTACACCGCAGACTAGCGACGACGACCACTGTGGGCTAAACTGAACAAATATCTCCTAATGCTAGTGACCGCCATCGCTTTAGCCGCCCAGGACTGTCGACATGTAGTGCGGCTCAAAGCTAGTAGCAACGGCATGCAGCACGTTCCTCTGACCTATTGCCCACTGTACAGGCACGATACCAGCCAACAACGCAGCCACGAGCGCCAAAATGAGCAGCAGCCGTGAGCCAAGATGACGTACCTGAAGAGTCATGCCTCTCTCCTCTCGAGAACAACCAGACTGCCGGATCCAAATGTGATCCTTCGCCTCAACAAGTTGGTTGATGTCCTACGCAGCCAACACTATGAACACGCAATCTTGCTATATCTTGGCGAGTATGGGAAAATCGCGCCTGACATCGGTCATGCGGATGCTTGATGGGGTCGAGCGCACTATTAGCGTTGGGCTTGTCCAGGCGACGCTCAACAGAGCGTCGCCAGAGCCTGAAAGGCGGGCGCCTATGTCTAACAGACGGGCTGTCTTCAGCAGCTTGGTTTCAAATCATGGCGTACGCGCGCTAGTAGGCGCGTTGCTCTTCGCGGCATTTGTCATCGTCGGCTGCGGGCAGACCAGCAACTCGAACGTGGAGGAGACCTGTCTGGCCGATAAGCCAGAGTTGCGCTACTGGCTGCGTGACCGCATCGCCGTCTCTGTGCAGCTACCGCTGGAAAATGGAGCGCTGGCCGACCAGGACATCGCCAAGAGTGTAGCGACCGCCCTGCAAGATCGGGCTGGAACACAACTAGATTTCGTCGCGCCACTGATTCGTGTCGGGCAAAATGCGACCATCTTCTACCAGCTTGCGGGAAACAACGCCAAAAACAAGTGCGATTCCTCGGTGCTGTCGGTGGTCAACAAGATCAACGTGGCGCTCAATCCAAACGTCTCGCGCTCGGACGTGGTCGGCGCGAGTCAAAGTCTGGTGATTCCATCATCGGAGCTTCATCCCCTCAGCGTCACTGTTGGAGGGCAGAAGGTAGCGGTTGCTGGCGCGTCTCCTGACTGGCTGCTCTCTGGCAGTCCAATTGGAAATGACTCCGGCGGTGGACATCCTGGTGGGCCAGCGAAGATACCACAGCCGAGCTTCTCGCCGAATGATGCGAAGGATCTGGCGGTAGCGAACGCGACCGGCGATGGGCGCGATACGGCGGTCGTCGTGCTCGACACGGGATACAACCTTGGCGCGACACACCAGAGTCCGACGCCCTGTCCTGGTGCGCCGCAAAGCCAGTGTGCGCCCGAAGTACACGACATCACCATGAACTCGACGGTGGCGACGGCGCTCACAGCGTTGCACGGTACGCCTCTTGGCGACCTCGGTGAATACCTCCAGGAATCCGACATGGCAGTGCAGACCGACACGCCCTACGACGTCACCAACAACGGCGGGCACGGCCTGCCGATCACCGGCGTCCCCTACGAGTTCACCGACGCGAATGGCGACCCCGCCAGCCTCGTGGACCACGGCCTCTACATCAGCGGGCTGATCCATGAGGCCGCGCCCAAGGCGCAGATCCGCCTCATTCGCGTCCTCAACGACTACGGCATCGGCGATCTGCAATCCATACTGATCGGCGTGCAGACCGTCGCAGGCAATCCTGACACAGTGGGCAAGCTGCTCAATATCGACCAGAAGCGCCGCGTCGTCGTCAATATGAGCCTCGGCTTCGGCCCGCCCGCCGACTGCCTGATCGGTGTCTGGAACCACTGGGCGGCCCTTCAGCAAGGCGAGGACGACGCCGTGCAAAAGAATGGCAAGGCCAGCCCAGCCAGCATCAACTGCGTTGGTGATAGAACACCGGCGTCCGCGACGCCCGCAACAGAATCCGATCAACCGTACAGAACCGACCTGGAGCAGCTCGTCCTTGGCAATGGCGGGGCGCACGCCGCGCTGACGCTGCCACTGAGTCTGGCGGTCAGCAACCTGCGCCGCGTCAATCCGAGCATCACGGCGGTGGTAGCCGCTGCCGGAAACGAATCGGGATCGGGTGTGCATCTCGACGCTGATCTGCCGTCGGCGATCTGTGGCGTGATTCCTGTGGGCGCTACCGACGCCATGGGCCTGGATCGTGGAATCTCCACGCGCGGCGCGGGTGGCCTGGAGCTTGTCGCATTCTCGAACCGTCCCCTAATGGACACGTCTGCGGCCGATACGCCGCGTCTGTGCCTGGACATTCGGGGCGGCCGGGAGGTTGGCGCGCCGATCACGGTGACCTTCGCGCAGATGGGCCTTCCGAGCATGGTCGCGGTTGGCGCGCATGTCTGCGGCGTCTATGCGAGTCCTGTCCCGCCGATGGCGGGTACACCCAGCGCGACTCCTTCACCAAGCCACATGGCCTTGTGGGATGGCACCTCCTTCGCGACGGGCTGGGCCAGCGGGTACGTCGCGCGGCAGGGCGTCCCGGCGAACGGTGTGTTCTTCGCGCCTGACCGCCAGCCCTGCAATGCCCCGTGATGAACAGCATGAGCTGTCACATGAGACATGTTCGTTCGATCACGCGCTGCGGCAGAGCGGCGAGCGCGCATCAGTTGCGTCGCGTCAGGCCAGGTGATCGACGATGCGGAAGCCCTGGCCGCGCGCGAGCGACCGCGACTTGAGCGCGAGCGTCTCGACGAGAGTGGATGCCCTGCCGACCAGCGGCGTGATCGGCAGATCGAAGGCGCCGGCGCGGGTCTCGGTCACGCCGCCGAAGCCCGCCTTGAAGCGGTATGTGCCATAGAGCGGGTGCTCCTCGGTGGGATGTGTCGGCACGCCCCACATGTCGTACAGTGTCGCGCCGCGGCTCTTCGCCCAGAGCATCGCCCGATACTGTGTCAGTTCGGACGGCTTAACCGAGCGATCGCCACCAGAGGCCCCATAGAGGTAATAGGCGCGCTGGCCAAACAGCGCGAGCACCGCGCCATAGACTGTCTCGCCCTCGTGGCGCGCCAGGAAGACGCGCGCGCTAGAGCCGAAGTGGCGCAGGAACTGCTCGTAGTAGTCAACGCCGCGTTCGGCGAAACCCTTGCGCTCGGCGGTGGCATTGAGCAACTGCCAGAAGTCGCGCACGAGCTCGATACCACCCTCGGCGACCTCGACGCCCTTCTTCAGCGCGTGACGCGCGTTGTAGCGCACCTGCCGGTCGAAGCTCTCCATGATCGCGTCATCACTGCGCGCAAGATCGACGAGAATCGTCGCCCGTGGCTGAACCTGCTGGGGTGAAGGCCGGAAGCCCAGGGCGCGCAGCGTCTTATCGTCGGTGACCAGCGGATCGGCGCGGAGGAAGGGCGCGCGAAACGCCTGCTTTCGCCGCAGCCAGCCGAGAAGCGCTCGTAGGGCGTCGTCATCGCGCCACCAGGGACCACGTGGCGCGTAGAGGAAGGGCACGCCCGAGACGCGCCGTGAGAGAATCTGCGCGCCCGCCAGTGGCTCATCATCACGTAGCGCCATCAGGCGGGCGACGCCCCAGCCGCCATACTCGCGTCGGAACTCGCCCCACTCCCAGCTCTGCAGCATGTCGGCGCGCGGCGCGGCGCGAACGGCGCCATTCCACTGTTCCGCTTCGACGACGGGAACGATCCTATATGCTGTGATCACCATCTCGCCTCCACGTGGCGGCCCCACGAACAGTCCTGAGTTGAGCGTCCGCGCCGCAGTATACAACGGTCGGCGCGTGAAGACGATAACTGGGCTGACCTGGCGGTGGCGCAGTTTGACGGAGTCGAACGCCTGTGCTATGGTCCAACCTACCACCGAGGCTGACAATCCGACGACACGGTAGCGGAAGACCAACATGCGAGACGTTCCACCGGCCCGGCGCTCGACCACGCCTGCGCCAGCGAGCGCGCCCGGCGCCGATAGCCAGGCGCAGGACGCTGGAGTTGCGGCGGATGTTGCATCTGATGCGACGCCGGATAATGTCGCGGGAACCTCCTCCGCCTTGTTGCGCAAAGCGCATGACCACCTCGCGCAGCGTGGAGCGCCAGTCGAGATCAGCGAACTGGCGCGCGTGGTCTTTGGGCTTGGGAGCCTGCCTGAGATCGCGCTCGGAGCCTGGGTTGGCATGCTGTTACGCATACTGGTCGCGGCGCCACTCTTTGTATCCGACGAGGATCAGCGACTGTGGCGTCTCGCCGCGTGGGATCTCAGCCAGCGGCGTCTGGAGGATATCGAGTTCGCCGTGATCGACGTGGAGACGACCGGCCTCGCGCCCGGCCGACATCGTGTCATCGAGGTGGCGGCGGTGATCGTGCGTGGACATGAGATCGGCGCGCAATTCCGCAGCCTCGTCAATCCCGGTCGCCGCATCCCTCAATTTATCACCTCCTTCACTGGCATCAGCGAGGCGATGACCCGCCGCGCGCCCGCCGCCGAGGTCGCGCTGCCCAAACTCGTCGCCTTCATTGGTGGACGGCCCATCGTCGGGCACAATGTGGGCTTCGACCTCGGCTTTCTGGCCTATGAGGCTGAGCGCTGTCACCTGGCGACAGGCTTTCCTGACGCCGGCATCGACACGATCGCGCTCGCCCGGCGCTATCTGACCGGCATGCGACGCGCGCGACTGGATCGATTGGCCACGGCCCTCCATTTGCCGGTGGGGACGCGCCACCGCGCCCTGCCCGACGCTGCGCTCACGGCGCAGCTCTTCGCGTTGCTCCTGGCGCGAGCGCGCGAAGACGGCTGCGAGACGCTGGAAGACCTCTGGCGCGTCCAGGATGGCGTCGCGCCGCAACGGTCGAGTCTTCCCCCCGTGCGCCCCACTGGCAACCTCTATCTCAATCCGGCGTGGCGGCAGGATTTCCCGATGAAGCCCGGCGTCTATCTCATGCGCGACGAGACGGGCGAGGTGATCTACGTCGGCAAGGCGAAGCGTCTGCGCGAGCGGCTAGCCTCGTACTACAGCCAGCCGCTGGGCTATACGCGCAAGATGGATGGCCTCTTGCAGAGCGTGCGCTCTATCGAGACACGTGTGCTCGGCTCCGAACTTGAGGCGCTGATCGTCGAGTCGCAGCTGATCAAGGAGCTACAGCCGCGCTACAACGTCCAGCTACGCAATCACGAGCGGTATCCGTTCATCAAGGTGGATGTGAAGCAGGCCTTTCCGCGCTTCTACGCCACACGCGAGGTGAGCGCTGACGGCGCGCGCTACTTTGGGCCGTTCCGCAGTAACGGCGTCGTCAACGCCGCCATCGAGTTGATCCAGAAGACGTTCCCTGTGCGCACATGTACGCGGAGCCTCCCACCACAGGCGCCGCCAAGCGAGCCATGCCTGCGCTACCATTTCAAGCGCTGCCCCGCGCCCTGTCGTGGCGAGGTGAGCGCTGAAATGACTGCACAGTACGCGGAGGCGGTGAATGAGGCGTGCAAGTTCCTTGGTGGCGAACGTGATGATCTGATCGAACGGCTACGCCAGGAGATGTTTGCAGCCTCCGCCCGGCAGGATTTCGAGCGCGCTGCGCGGCTGCGCGACGCCCTGCGCGACGCCGACCAGGTGTTGCTAGGCCAGCGGCTGATCACCGGCGCCGTTGAGGCGAACAACCTGCTCATTCTCTACCCATCCTCCGCAGACGGCGCTATCGAGACCTATCTCGTCCGGCATGGGCGGCTCGCGGGTCAGCGGCGCTCGCCAGCGGCACAAGACGATCTGGCGCACGATCTTGACGAGCTCGTGACGGCGGCGAGAACACTGCCGGCGCCTCCTGCGCGAGTGGGTCGGGAGGAGGTGGATCAGATCAATATTATTGCGCGCTGGATCCACCAGCACAGCGACGACGAGGAGCGCGCATTCTTCTCGTTGCCGCGCGAGGTGGACGACGCAGAGATCATGGACGACTTTATCAGAGGCGTGATCGAGACGGTGTTGAGCGCCCGCGCGGTGGAACCCGAAGCGGAGGAATCCGAAGCGGTGGAGCAGGTCGAGGAGACGGAAGATGGAAACGCACGACGACGACCTGAGCAGATTTGAAGCGGAGGGCGCCGCGTCGTTGCCGATCACGCAGGATCAAGGCTACGTCGAACACGATGGCGCGCGGATCTGGTACGCGACATTTGGGTCTGGCTCGCCGGTGATACTGCTACATGGCGGACTCGGCCATAGTGGCGACTGGGGGTATCAAGTTCCAGCTTTGGTCGGGAATGGCTATCACGCCATATTGATAGACAGCCGTGGCCACGGCCATAGCGCACGCGACGAGCGCCCGTACTCGTATGAACTGATGGCGTCCGACGTTTTGGCGGTGATGGACGCATTGGGCATTGAGAAGGCGGGTCTGGTGGGCTGGAGCGATGGCGCTTGCACAGCACTGATCCTTGCCTCGAAAGCGCCCACGCGAGTTGCGGGTGTGTTCTTCTTCGCCTGCAACATGGACGCAAGCGGCGCAAAGCAGATTACAGAATCGGGCCAGACAGCCCCTGCATTGAAGCAGGGGATGCATGGCGCCGGCGCTTGACCAACAGCTGATCTTGGGATCAGAGTACGTAGGTACGTCTGCGGCAGAGCCGTGGTCCACGAGAGGAGGGGCAGGGTGCTCAGCTACGAGTACAAGCTGCGTCTCTCCCGCGCCCAGCAGGCGGCGATGGACAAGGCGATCCGCACGACCCAGTTCATCCGCAATACAGCCGTGCGCCTGTGGATGGACGGGCGTGGCGTGAGCGCCAACGACCTCCAACTCCTCTGCTCCCGCCTGGCCCAGGAGTATCCGTTCGCCGCCCGCCTCAACTCGCAGGCCCGCCAAGCCGCCGCCTCACGCGCCTGGGCGGCGATTGAGCGCTTCTACACCAACTGCCGCGAGCAACGACCCGGCAAGAAGGGCTACCCCCGTTACCAGCGCGACTGCCGCTCGGTGGAGTACAAGCAGACGGGGTGGCAGCTGGACGCCGCTGGCAAGCGGCTCACCCTCACCGATGGCTGTGGCATTGGGCGGGTGCGGCTCATCGGCGCACGGGATCTGGCCACCTTCCCCTGCGAGCAGATCAAGCGCGTGCGGCTCCTCCGCCGAGCGGATGGATACTATGCCCAATTCGTCCTCCAGGTTGATCGGCAGATCACCCATGTGCCCTCTGGCAGCGTCGTGGGCATTGATGTCGGCATTGCCGCTTACCTCACCGACTCAGACGGCATGGCGGTGGCCAACCCCCGATTCATCCACCAGGCCGAGGCGCGGCTCAAGCGGTATCAGCGACGCTTGTCCCGGCGGAGTCTGTCCCACAAGAACGGGAAACAGCCTAAGACCAACCATGCGGCGCGTCAACGGACGCGCCACAACAAGTACCCGGCAGCGTCCGGCGCCCCGCCACCGACGCCAGCCCCGCCTGCCACGTCCCCTGCCGCACCGTGGCAGTCGGCGAACTGGGGGAAGGCGAAGCAGCGGGTGGGCCGAGCGTACCTCCATCTCCAACGGCAGCGTGAAGACTTCGCCCGTAAGACGGCGAGCGCGCTCATCAGCTCTCACGACCTGATTGCCCTGGAAGACCTGCAGGTGCGCAACCTCGTGCGCAATCGGCGCCTGGCCAAGGCCATCTCGGATGTGAGCTGGTCGCGCTTGCGGCGCTGGGTGGAGTACTATGGTCGGCTGCAGGGAGTCGTGGTGGTGGCGGTTGCGCCGGCGTACACCAGCCAGGACTGTAGCGGCTGTGGGCGGCGGGTGAAAAAGTCCATGTCGGTGCGGACGCATGTCTGCCCGCGCTGTGGGCTCCTCCTCGACCGCGACCACAATGCAGCCCAAGTCATCTTGCAGCGTGGACTGGAGGTGGCCCGGGCGGACGGGCGCTGGCCGTATGAGACGCGTGAGATGAGTGGTACCGTGGGGCACACGGGAACGTAACGCTTGGGGACAGCCGGGCTCCTGCGGCTGGGTGAGAGCCCATCCGTTGCCCCGGCTGGCGGATCCAAGAATCTCCCGGTTTGAACCGCGAGAGTGTCAATGAACTTACCCCGATTCTCAGACGGTGTATCAACCGGCGCATGCAAGACTACGCACGGCTGTCGGCCACGCCGGATCAATTCGACGAGTTTTCCGACGCGGTCGGCCTGATGCAGAGAACGCAGCCCAACTATTCAGCGCATGACCTGGCGGAAATCAGCGTGCCAGTTGCGATTGTTCAGAGTGAGTATGATGAGTTCATCAAGCGCGACCACGCCGAATATCTCGCCCGCAGCATTCCAGGCGCGGAGTTCGTCTATCTGCCAGGTGTCAGCCATTTCGCGCCGCTGCAAAGACCGGAGCAATTCAACGCCGCAATGCTTGCCTTTCTCGGCAAGGTTCTTCCTTGAAGCAAGTTAGCGAGAGACTGGGCTACGCCAGCTTGTCATGGGTCAGTCGGCTGTATGCGGCGCATTAGCGCGGTCGTCATTCCTTCGCCAGAGAGCGTAGCGCCTGCAAGATTAGATCTTCGAGGCTGCCGGTGGCGTCTTCGGGCAGGGCGCGCACGGCGGCGGCGGCGTCTGAGGGAGAGTAGCCAAGGCTCGTCAGCGCTTCGAGCACCTGCCCACGCGGGCTGGGCGATGAGCCGTCGCCAGTCTGTCCAGCGGCGGAAAGGCCGAACACCAGCTTCTCCATCTGTGGGCGCAGCTCCAATATCAGGCGCCCAGCCAGCTTCCTGCCGACGCCGGGGGCGAGCGTGAGACGTGTCACGTCCTCGCTGAGGATTGCGTCCCGCAGTGTCTGAGTGGACATCGTAGAGAGCAGCGCGAGGGCGGTGCGCGGGCCGACGCCGGTGATGGCGATGAGCTGCTCGAAGGTAGCGCGATCGCCTTCGGCGCTGAACCCATAGAGGGTGAGCGCGTCCTCGCGTACAAGCAGGTATGTGTGCAGGTGGACAATCTCGCCGACATCGAGACGGCTCAAGGTGGAGAGCGGACAGTACACGCGCAGCGTCACGCCGCCGACGGCGACGAGCGCGCTGTCGAGCGTTTTGTGTTCGAGGGCGCCACGAACGGCGGCGATCACCGGCGCACCTCCTTCTTATAGCCGAAGACTATGCTTCCATACGCAAGGTATTAAGATGGCAGATAGCGATGGCGGCGGCGTCGGCGGCGTCGTCTGGTCGCGGTATCTCGCGCAGGCGCAGGAGCACGCGCACCATCTCGCCGACCTGCTCTTTGCTGGCGAGTCCGTAACCGTGGACGGCTTGCTTGATCTGCATAGGCTTGTACTCGGCTACCGATAGGCCGGCCTGCGCCGCCACCAGCAGCGCGACGCCGCGCGCCTGACCCACAGCGACCGCGGTGGTCACGTTCTTGGCGAAGAAGAGTTCTTCGATGGCCATCTCAGTCGGCGCGTGCGCGCGCACGATGTCGGTCAACTCGTCGTAGAGCTGCGCCAGACGTGTGTGCATGGGCGCCTTGGGCGAGGTGACGAGCGCAGCGCATGTCAGCAAGAGCAGGTCCGCGCCAGATTTTTCTATGACGGCGCATCCCAGCCGCGCCGTGCCAGGATCGATCCCGATGGTCCGTCGGACTGCTGCGCTCATGAGCGCGCGCCCGCATACGCTGCACAGTCAATTCTACCAAAGAGAGGCCAGAGCGCCAATGCCTTCAGACAGGGGGGAGGATGGCCCCTAACCTTGCTCTTCTCGAACATCCGTGCTATATCCTCTCTATGAGTTATCGCACGATAGAAGTCTCGTGGCAACCACACACGATCACCGAGTGGGCTATCTTTACTTCCAGCCGCCAAGAGGCGGCGCGCCTTTGGAATGATCTGGTCGTGCGCCATCACCGCATTCGCCGACTGGGTTGGACGTGGCCAAGCAAGGCGCGCTGGCAGCGCTGGGCCATCTCGCCCATACGGCGCTACCCCGGCCTGTCCGCGCAATCCACACAGCAGCTTATCGGCGAGTTTTGCGAAGCCGTCGAGTCGTGTCGGCAGTTGCGTACGACTGGCCACACCGAGGCGCGTTACCCCTGGCGGTTGCGCCGCTATCACGATGTCGTCTATAGCAACCAGGATGCGCGCATTCGCGACCGACGGCTTGTCCTGCCTCACGGACAAAGCGGTGCGCTGCACATTCGACTGTCTGACGCTATTACCCTGCCAGGCCGGCTCATGGAAGTGCGGCTCTCCTATGGGATCGTGCGCCTCACCTGCGAAGCGCTGGACGACAAACGAACCCAAGCGAGCGTGCTCGGAGTGGACCTGGGCGTGAATACCCTGATCGCTGCCACCGACGGCCAGAAGGTCATTCTCATCAGTGGACGCGCCGCCAAGGCGACCATCCAATATCGCAACAAGCAGCTTGCCAGAATCCAGCACGCGCAAGCGAGCAAGACCAAAGGCTCGCGCCGCTACAAACGGCTGCAATGTCGCAAATACCAGATGCTGGATCAGGCGAAGCGACGTATCCGCGATCTGTGCCACAAGGCGACGCGGCAGGTAACGCAGGCGTTCCCGCATGCGACGTGCTATGTGGACGAGCCGTTCAATGACGCCGCCCAACGCATTGGGCGCGTGCAAGCTCAGCAGGTGAGCACCGCCTGTACCCGCAAGATTATCAATCAACTCTACTACAAGACGGTGGGCGCGATCACCGTCAACGAAGCGTATTCCTCGCAGACGTGTCCCGTATGCGGGGAGCGGAGCAGACATGGCAGGATCTACCGCTGCCGACAGTGCGGGGCGAGTGGCCCGCGCGATGCGGTAGGCGCGCTCAATATCCTGTCCCTTGGCGTCCATAGCGCGATGCTCCCAGGTCGGTCCCTGCCGCAGCAGGTCAAGTATCTGCGCCCCTGGCCCCGCCAGCCGCGTAGTAGTTCCGGTGGACACCCGGCACGTAGCTCGGCCTAAAAACCGAGAAGCCCGAGGCTTGAGCCGTAGGGCGTGTCACGCATCGTACTTCTCAGCATACTCGTCGAGGATTTCCGCGTTCGTGTGGACGGCCTGAACATCGTCTAGATCCTCGATCTTATCCAGTAAGCGCAGGGTCTGCAGCGCATCTTTCTCGCTCAGGTCAATTTTCGTCTTGGGGACCAGCGTGCTTTCGGCCCGGTTGATGGTATATCCCTGGTCTTCGAGCGTTTTTCTGACCGGCTCCACCTCGTTTGGCTCGGTATAGAGCGTAAGCGTCGTGTCGTCGGGACCGGGCGTATCCACATCCTCGGCGCCAGCGTCAATCGCGGCAAGGGTGAGTTCGTCGGCGTCTTTGCCGTCCAGCGCGACCTCGATGACGCCACGCTGCTCGAAGATCCAGTCCACGCAACCAACCTCGCCCAGGTTACCGCCGTTCTTGCTAAAGACGTTGCGAATCTCCGCCGCCGTGCGGTTGCGGTTGTCCGTCATCACCTGGACCATCACCGCCGCGCCGCCGGGCGCGTAACCCTCGTAGTTGATCTCCTCGAAGGATGTGCCTTCGCCGCCGCCCACCGCGCGCTTGACGGTGCGGTCGATGTTATCCAAGGGCATGTTCGCCGCGCGCGCGCGCTGGATGGCCATGCGCAGTCGGAAGTTGGCGTCTGGATCGCCTCCGCCACCCTCGCGCACCGCTACGACCAACTCACGGCCCAACCTGGTGAACAACTGGCCGCGCTTGGAGTCGTTGACCCCCTTCTGCCGACGAATCTGATGCCATTTCGAGTGACCAGACATATCTATGCTCCTCTGGCATGAGACTCCGCTGACAGGACTTCATGTGGCATACCAGCGGATCCATGAATGGTACAGGCCCTCTCCGGGCGCGCGAGGGATGGTGGCGCACCGAGCATTGTATCACCGGGATTCCGCCGTGCCAACGCGGCCAGGGTCGCAGCGCGCGGGGGAGCGTCTATGGAGCGTCTATGGAGCGTCTATGGAGCGTCTATGGAGCGTCTATGGAGCGCCTATGCCTTGAGCAAGGGGCGTACTGCGTGATCCAGCGTCGATGCGTCGAGTGGCCCAACAACTACCTGCCGGATGACGCCGCTGCGGTCGATGATGAACGAAGATGGGGTTTTGCTCACCTGATATGTCGTGTATGCGCCCTGGTCTGGGTCGCGGAACACTGGATAAGAGATGCCAATCGTCTCGGTGAAATACCTGGTTGTCTGAGCGTCGTCGGTGATATTGGCGCCGACAATCACCACACCCGCGCCCTTGTGCGCCTGATAATAGCGCTCCAGCGCAGGCATCTCCAGCCGGCATGGCTCGCACGCCGCATACCAGAAATTGAGGATGACAACCTTGCCACGCAAGCTCGAGAGCGCGACCGAATTGTTCGAGAGATCGACCAGCGTGATATCTGGCGCGTAGTGACCTGCGAGAGGCGCCGCTGGGCCAGGCGTCTGGCTACTACCTGGACTAGACGCGGCGGGCGTGAGCAGCGCCTTGAGGATCAACGCTATAGTGGCCACAACGAGGACGGCGGCGACGATTCCTACCCATGGCAAACGCTTGGTGTGGCGCTCGCCCGTTTGTGTCTCCGCGGATCCATTCATCGCCGGCCTTCTTACATGGCGCCGAGACCCATGATGTGGAACCCGGCGTCTTGATAGAGAATGTTGCCGGTCAGGTTATTCGCCGCCGGTGAGCACAGAAAGGTCGCCAGTTCCGCGACGTCGTGCTGTGTGATGTTACGTCGGAGCGGGGCCACCTGTTCGATCAGGTCGAACATGGCGTTGATATTGCCGACGCCACGCGCGGAAAGGGTACGCAGCGGCCCAGCGGAGACGCCATTGACGCGGATGTTCGCCGGACCGAGATCCCAGGCCAGGTACCGGATGCTGGCCTCAAGCGCCGCCTTGGCGATACCCATCAGGTTATAGCCCGGCACGACGCGCTCGCTGCCAAGGTAGGTCAGTGCGACGATTGATCCGCCGCCGCGCGCCTGCATCAGAGGTTCGGCGCGTCGGCCCATCGCCAGCAGCGAGTAGGCGCTGACATCCACCGCCGTCAGAAAACCTTCGCGTGAGATATGCGAGACGCGACCTTTGAGGTCGTCGGTAGGCGCATAGGCGACGCTGTGGATCAGGATGTCGAGGCCGCCGAATTCCTTGCCGACCGTTTCGAATGCGACGTCCAACTCATCATCCTTCTGCACGTCGCAGGGCAGCACGAGCGCATTCTCCATCGTCGCGGTCAGCTTGCGCACGTTTTGCTCCATGCGCTCCTGATAGGTGAAAGCGAGACGCGCGCCGCTCTCCGCCAGCGATTGGGCAATGGCCCAGGCGATGCTGTTGTGGTTCGCCACCCCGAAGATCAACGCCGTTTTGCCGTCGAGAGCGCCCATAGACCACCGCTTTCATGCTGCTGTTGTTACCGTCACGCGTGTTCCGCTGTGAGCCGCAGGTCGGTCGCATTCTAGCATGCGCAGGTCACCCCGGCAACGCGACTGCGGCGCGTCTAGAAGGCGAGCCACATCTTCGGCGTTCAGGAAATAGAGAAGCCTTGCGAGAAGGCGATCTGAGCGCCGGTGGAGCCGTCTGGGTCCGCGCTATAGGCGACGGCGACTCGATACAGGCCGCTCTCCCACCTATTGGGATCCGAAGGCGAGGTTGGCGCAAGGGTAAAGGGAACGGCGGCGCCCGCCACAAGGCGATTGACGCGAGGAGACGCGGCCTGGACGCAACCGACGAGCGATCTCCAGACGCGCGTTGCGGAGTCATACCGTTGCAGCTGGATGATGGCGCAGGCCGAGCGCCCATCGAGCGCGTAGAGGTCGCCTTTCCCTGTGTTCGTTACGGTCACGCCAATGGGGGAGGTGAGCGAGTACGCAGAGCGGTCAGTCGTGAGCCGCAGGTCGCCAGCGGTAGCCGTCGGTGTGGGATCGGGCGCGAGTCGCCCTACCTCAGCGCAACCAGTCGCTATCAGCGCGAGCAAGAGGCACAGCGCCGCAGAGGTAAGCCATCCACGAACAATCGGCCACGCTGCCCGCTTCATCGTGACACTTTCCTCCGTACTGGACCTTCTGCGCCTCTCCGCGACACAGGTATCATAGATGATGCGCACTCACGAGCCAATCGCCAGTACTCATGTGTGAAACGTCGGGGCAGCCGATGGTATACTTACTGGGAGCGCGTTGGCGCATGAAGGGCGAGGACGCCATGGCGCCTGGGCGTTGGGGGACGCATGTCGAAACGTCTGACCAGTACGATCTTACTGTTTCTCATAGGTGTCGGGTTTGGCATCTTCAGCATCTACTCGCTCTCCGTCGCCACGGACTGGGATGGCCGCATCCTCGCGTTGATCTACCTTGTTCCCGCAGTCGCCGCGCTCTACGCGCTGATCCGGTTGCCCAGCCGCCAGGAGTCATAGATTAGGCGGTTGGCGCGCAACCGACTTGACTGCGCCCCAAAGTCGCTTCACGGCAACGTCACGGGCGCTGCGAACGTACTGATACGGGTACGTATCCGTCACGAAGACAAGGCAACTTTGTGGGCAGGGAGCGCATGGGAAACGCCACAGCGCCAGAACGACAGGAACACGCGCAACAGCCGGTGGCGCATGTGGGACCGTTCGCACTGCCAATCCCTCGCGCGGACATCGCTATCCGGCTGACGTTGCTGGGCATCGCGATCGCATTGCAAAACCTGCTCGAGGCTCCACGTGGGATTCTGCTCGGCGTCTTTGGCGAGCGCGGAACCGGCATCGTTCTCGTTGTGGCGCTGGCGGTCTCCCTCTATCTCATCGCGCGCGCGCTCCTCCCAGATCCGCCGCGCTGGCGCTTGCTCTCGAGCCGGCGCGCGCAGGTGGTCGTGCTGGCGCTGACGCTGCTCGCCGCGCTCTTCGGCCTCAAGTCGCTTGGCTCGATCGCGGTCGCAGGCTTCAACACGCCGTACTACCCCAATGACGGTACGACACTGGATCATTTCGCCGCCCAGGAGTTGCTCAGAGGACACAACCCCTACGTGACAACTGACATCGTCACGGCGATTCACCAGTTCCAGCAGGATCCGATGCGGACGACCCCGCTGGCGCGCGGCGCGTTCGCAGGGCTACCAGCGGGGCGCTATCCTTCCCATGATCTGATCCGCGAGGTGTTCGGACAGCAGCCCATCGGCCAGCCGGACAAAGTGGTCGAGTTCGAGACGCATGTCAGCTATCCAGCGTTGGGCTTCCTGCCGCTGGTTCCGTTCGTGTGGGCGGGATTCCCCAGCGTCGTCGTGTTTTACGCGATCTGCCTGCTCCTGCTGGTTGTCGCGCTGGTGGCTTCGGCGCCAGCCGAGGCGCGTCCCTGGATCGCGCTGCTGGCGCTCGCCTCCGCGCCGCTCCTCGACGCGACGGTGGCGGGATCGCTCGACGTGCAGTGGATCCTGCTCATGTACATCGCGTGGCGCTGGTCTGGGCGGCGCATCGTCTCGACGCTGGCGCTGGGCCTCGCCATCGCGTCGAAGCAACTAGCTTGGTTCTTTCTGCCCTACTACGCGATCTACATCTGGCAGCGGTATGATCTACGGTCAGCGCTGACAAGACTCGGCGGGGCCGCAGTCGTGTTTCTCGCGGTCAACGCGCCTTTTATCATCAGCAACTCACGCGCCTGGCTCGACGGCGTGCTCGCGCCACAGTTGGCGCCGATGTTCCCCAGCGGAACCGGCTTCGTGCGTCTCTCCCTGGCGGGCGTCCTGCCGCTGTTTCCACAAGCGGTCTATGCCGCGCTCGAAGCCGCCACGCTGGTCGCCGCGCTGGTGTGGTACTGGCGTCGGGGCAAAGATAGCCCGGAGATGGCGTTTGTGCTGGCTGTGCTGCCGCTGTTCTTCGCCTGGCGCAGCCTGACGACGTATTTCTACTACATTGGTCTACCTGCGCTGACACTCTTACTGGCGCGCAGGTATGCAAGTGATCCATCTGCGACAGCACAGGCGCAGGGCTACTGGCAACCCCTTTGGCGCAGGCTCGTAGAGCGATGGCGGCGTTTGACGTCTGAACGCACAGGCGCCGCCGCTGGCAAAGGGGGGAGCGCGCCGTGACCGCCAACAGCGTGTTGCGCTCCGCCGCGCAGGAAGTACAGCAGGCAACTCCGCGTGGGCTGACCTGGCTGGCACAGCGACTTCAAGCGTCTACGCGAACGGTCTGGCTGCTCTGGGTCGGAACGCGCGTCGTTCTGCTGGCCGCGGCGATCATTGGCCAGCATTATGCTGATCCCCAGTTTTATCATTTCGCCGGGCAGTTGGGCGCAGGGCGGCTTCCATATCGTGATTACAGCGTGGAATATCCGCCGCTGGCGGTGGTCCTGACACTACTCCCCGCCCTGCCATTGCTCCCGTTCGCAGGCATCGCGCCACGGCCAGACCCCGCCTTTCATCCCGGCCTCAGCAGCCTCCCAGCGCCCGACCCGATCCGCTATGGCGCGTATGGCGTGAGTTTCGCGCTCATGCTGCTGCTCATCGACGCGCTCACGCTCTGGCTAGTGATGCGCGCTGGACGCCGACTCGCGCCGAGGGACGCGACTGGCGCGCTCTCGGGCCTGATCTATACGCTATTGACACTTCTGGCGGGCGCGCTACTGCAGAAATTCGATCTTGCGGCGGGCGCGCTCTGTCTCCTTGCGATCTATGCCCTGGTCACGCGTCGTCCATATCTGGCTTGGTCTGCGTTGGCGGGGGCGGCGCTGATCAAGGGGTTTCCTATCCTGCTCGCCCCGCCGATGGCGCTAGTTCAGGTCGCGCAGATACGCAACGCGCAGCCACAAGGATGGGCGAGACGCGCATTCGGCGAGGTAGGTCGGGCGCTTGGCGTGTGTCTCGCCAGTATCGCGACAGTGACGCTGGGCGTCGTCCTCTGGGCCGGGTGGGACGCCGTCGCCAATACCGTCCTCTACCATCAGGCGCGCGCGAACGAGATCGAGAGCCTTTGGGCAAACCTGGAGCTTTTGGTTGGATGGCTGCCGGGTCTTGCCGTCACGACGCGGTTTAACGGGGCGGATCTCTCGCGGGTGGTCGTCTCACCGCTCGATCCGGCGCTTAGAAACGCGCCGACACTATTGCTCGTAGCGCTGCTCGCGGCCGTCTATTTTCCCCTGCTGAGAGTCCTGGCCCAATGGCGGCGCGACGAGGGCCAGCAGGGGCAGCGCGACCCAGCGACAGACGCGCGCTGGCTGATTACCATCTCACTGGCCGCGCTCATGGCCTTCATGCTGGCGTTTCGCGCGCTTCCCGCACATTATGTTCTGGTCCTGCTCCCGTTGGCCGCCGTGCTGCGACTGCCCTCACGAGCGGTCGATCGCATCTGGTGGGGCTCCATCGTCGCGCTTTGTCTGCTTGGGCAAGGTGTTATCCTAATCTGGAACGCGCTCAAATCTCTTGAACCCTGGGCGGCGCTCTTGCTGACCGCGCGTAACCTGAGTTGGCTCGCGGGGTTTGGCGCCCTCGTGCTACGTTTGTATTGGTGGCCCAGCGTTCGGACTGCCTCACCAGAAGGTCATTCCGCTGTGAATGTGAGCGTCAACGCGCCGCCAGAACCGCCTGTCGAGTCCAAACGCGGCGAGGGACCACGCGGTCCCTACGGATGGTGGCGCCGCCTGCGCGAAGCTGCTCCGGCTGTGCCTGGCTTTTCGCCGCGCGATGAGGATGTTGTCGCGCACATGGTGCGCAGGATCCCCCCGACCACACTGGCCATCGGGGCCGGATTCGCCTCACTTCTGATCTACATCGGCTTTGCGCTCGCATTCCCGATCACGACCTGGTGGGAGCACCCACAGCTTGCCATCGAGATGGGGAAGGTCACCGGCTATAGTTTCTTCGCCGCATTTGGCTATGTGGCGGCGATCCTCGGCTTGTTCCTCTGCCAGTTTGTCGCCCTGCTCGCCGCAAGACGCCTTGGGGCAGCCACTGCCGACGCGCCTGTGCGTTCGCGCACGCTTGGCCGGGTTGCGCTGATCGCGTTTCCGCTGGCGTTCACACTGGTCATGATCTGGATGCAGCCCATCACGACGACAGACCTCTATGGGTATGTAGCGCGTGGCTATCTCTACGCGCATCTACATCTGAATCCGATGATCACGCCCGCGCAACTCCTGCCAGGTCATATCCTGGTGGACCGTCCTGCGGCTCCATATGGGCCGGTATGGCTGCTGATCGCCGGCGCGGTCTCGCTGGTCGCTGGTGAGAACCTGCTCGCCAACATGCTCGTGTTCAAGATCATCGCTGTACTCTGCTTATTGGGCGCCGCGCTCTTGGTGGACTTGCTTGCCCGCAACCTGTATCCGACGAGACGATTGAGCATCTTCGTGATGTTCGCCTGGAGTCCGCTGCTGCTCTTTGAGACCGTTGGCAACGGGCACAACGACATCTTGATGATGCTCTTCGTACTGGGCGCGTTCGCCTTGACGCTGCGCGGTCATCTGCGCCTCGCGTTCGCGCTGTTGGTCCTGAGCGCGCTAGTAAAATACTTCTCACTCGTCTTCATTCCGCTCTGGCTGGTTTTCGTCCTCTACCGCCACGCAATGGCGCGCCTGCGACCAGCGATCCTCTCAGAGGGCGCTGGCGAGGCTTCCACTGCTATTGGCAAGGGGCTTGTCAGCTCGATGCAGGCGGTCGCAGCCACCCTAGTTGAATTCGACCGGCGTAAGGTGATGGCGTTGCTCGCCAGTTTTACCCTGATCGGCGCCACTCTGGTTGCGATCTGCTACGCGCCGTTCTGGGCAGGTCTGCGCACGTTCACCGGGCTGGGTCAGCAATTGAGACCGCTCTACTATAACGGCTCGTTGGTCCAGTTTGTCGCCGCGCCCCTGGAACTCTTCGTGTCGCCATCTGAATATCCGGCGCTTGATAAGACCGTGCGTCTGATCTTCTACCTTGGTTTCTTCCTGTATGCGTACTCACAAGCGCGCCTCCTCTGGTTGCGTGGTCGAGATATTGAACTTCAGGATGTCCTGACCGCTTCGGCTCGGGTAACCTTCGCCGGGTTGATCCTGATCACCTTCTGGTTCCAACCCTGGTATGTCGTCTGGCTGCTCCCGCTGGCCGCACTCGCGACACAATCGTATATTCGCCGACAGGCTATGTTGCTCGCGGCGGGTTCGCTCCTCACTTATGCGATCAGTAACTACCTGCTGGTGGGAACCAGTGGTATTGGGCGCGATCTGTTCGTACAGTTCTTTGCTGTCCTGGTGACATTTGTGCCGTTGCTGGTGCTGCGTTCGACGACAACAGAGGAGACGCTCGGCAGCGCGGTGCGACGCTATGTGCGCGTCGCCGGGGAGGGGCTGTTGTGGCGACCGCTCGTATGGGAACGCGTCATGCTGGCGCTGATACTCGTCGTGGCGGCCTTGCTGCGTCTCTTGCGGTTGGTCAATCCCCTTGCGACGCTCCGTTCGAGCCCGCTCAATCAGGTGAGCGCTGAACTCCTGCTGTTGCTGGCGGACCCGCGTGGACTCCATGCTCCCTTCGCGTTCATCCAGAGCGCTCTGGTCTATGTCTTTGGGTCGACACCGTTCGCCGCCCTCTTGCCGACGGCCATTTTGGGCACGCTGACGGTGCTGATGATCTACCTGCTCGCGAAGGAGATCATGCGTCAGGCGGATGCGCGTGGGGCTGGCGTGGTCGCGTTGCTGGCGGCGCTGCTGGCCGCCACGTCGCAATGGCATGTCTCGTTGAGCCGCTCCGGCATGGAGGTGGTGCTCCTGCCGCTCCTGCTGGTCACCGCGGTCTATGCGCTCCTGCGTGGTCTGCGGCTGCACGGCGCGCGGGATACGTCGCCTCAACGCGGGCGCTCGCCAGCGCGGCGGCTGTGGGCGGATGTCTGGCTATTCGCGCTGTGTGGTCTCTGCACGGGCCTAGCCGTAGACATTGCGCCGGGACTCTGGCTTCTGCCGCTGCTGGTAGTCGCCTACTTACTGGTATGGCGCTGGCGACGTCCACAATGGTTCATCGGTCTGCGCCAAGGGCTGTTCGCGCTGGTCGCTGCAACGGCGCTCGTTGGCTTGCCTGTCATCTGGCTTGCGTTGAACGCGGCAATCGGCTTCCCGACCGGCAGCGCGGTGCTGGCGCGGTCAAGCGCGTCGGCGGCGCGTGCCGGTGTCTTCAGCGCGGCCTATTGGCAGACCGTTTTGAGCAACACTGGCCAGGTCTTGCGCGTGCTGGTCGCGCAGGATTATAGCGCCGCGTACCCTGCCAATGGCGGCACGCCGATCATCCCAGCCGTGCTCACCTGGTTTTTCCTTATCGGCGTCGGCGTCATCATCGTGCGCTGGCGCAGTATGACCTCAACGGCGTTGCTGCTGCTGCTCGCCTTGCCGCTCATGGCGAGCGTGGCGTTTGTGGCGCCCTCAGCGGTCATCGAGGCCGCGACGGTGCTGCCGGCGATTTGCATCATCCCGGCGCTGGCGATCTACACTGTCGGCGGAGTCTTCGGGCGGCTCCCGATCGTTCTGGACCGCATCAATGGCGCGCGCGTCTTCAGCACACCCGAACAGATCGGGCGTGTGCTGCTCTTCGTGTTCCTGGCCATCAGCGCGATCCGCACGTTCTTCTGGTATTTCGAGGCGACATTGCCTACCGCGCCGCCCAACCAGTGGATTCCGTCGTAGGATGCTATGAGCGCGTCATTGTCTGGACGGATCTGCGTGCGTGACGCGCAGATCACTCAGTGTTGAGAGGAGTAGCCTGGCGATGGCGGAGCAGACATCGATGAACTCGGAGACGCCCGAAGAGCGCGCGGCCCGGGCGCGCCAGATCATGGACCGCCTGCGCCAGATGTACCCCGACGCGCGTACCTCGCTCAATTTCTCGACCCCGCACGAGCTCCTTGTGGCGACGGTGCTCTCCGCGCAATGCACCGACGAGCGCGTCAATCAGGTGACGGCGACCCTTTTTAAGAAGTACCGCTCGCCGGAAGAGTTCGCCGCGGCGGATCTGACGGAGTTGGAGCAGGATGTCAAGCCGACCGGGTTCTATCGCAACAAGGCGAAACTCGTGCGCGATGGCGCGCGCATGATCGTCGAGCGCTTTCACGGTGAAGCGCCACGGACCATGGCGGAGTTGACCATGATCCCGGGGGTGGCCCGTAAGACGGCTAACGTTGTCCTGGGCAACGCCTATGGAATCGTCGATGGTGTCGTCGTGGATACCCATGTGGGGCGTGTCTCGCGGCGGCTCGGGCTCACGACGCAGGATGATCCCGTGAAGGTGGAGCAGGACCTGATGCGGCTCCTGCCACAAGCCGACTGGCTTGACTTTTCACACTGCGTCATCTACCTTGGGCGTGCGCTCTGCCAGGCGCGGCGACCGCTCTGCGAGCAATGCGATCTGTGCGACCTCTGCCCTACCGGACAGCAGACGCTCGCCGCAGCAGGAAATGCACGCGCGGCGCCTGACACGACCGCCAGCGGGAAGTCAAAGGCGAGAACCCGCAGGTGAGACAATGACCGTCGAGACCATTACCCATCAAAAAGGCTCACAGGCGCCTGCGCGTACGTCCATCGTCGCGGCGGCCCGCTCGCGCCTGCGCGCGCCTTCCGCCGAATTCGTCGTCTTCTTGATCGTCAGCGTCGTCGGCGCGTGGTTCATCGTTCCTGACCCGCTGTGGAACGCTGACACGCATATGTTCCTGACCGTCAGCATCGTCGATCGCGCCTCGCTCAACATCGACCCCTTTTCCCGCTTGACCGGCGATATCGCCATGGCGAACGGCCACTACTATGCGGACAAGGCGCCTGGTCTTTCACTGGCGGCGGTTCCGATCTATGCGCTCATCCGCGTGTTCTACTTGCATGGCGCGACCTACCCAAGCGCGCTGGGAGCGCCAGCAGGTAGCTCAGGCATTGTGTACGTGCGCTATCTGCTGGCAGTCACGCTCGCAGCTATCCCGACTGGCTTGATCGCGGCGCTGCTCGTGTGGAAGGCGCGCCGGATGGGAGTGGGGGCCAGGTGGAGTATCGCGCTTGGGCTGATCTACGGTCTCGGCACGATTGCCCGGCCATTCGCGACCGTCTTCTTCAGCCATCAGTTCGCGGCGCTTCTCGTGTTCGCGGCGTTCGTCATCCTGTTCCGCGTGCGGCGCGGGGAGATGGACGAGCGGTGGACCGTTCTCGCTGGTTTTCTCCTAGGCTACGCGATCGTGACCGAGAATCCTACGGTCATCGCCCTTGGCGTCCTCGGCGTGTACATCCTGACCACGAACGGCCGCGGTCGGCGGCTTGTCGGCTGGCTGGCGCTTGGCGTCGCGCCCGCAGCGCTGATCTACCTGGCCTACAACACGTTCGCGTTTGGTAACCCACTGGCGCTGGGATACGATCACCTCGCTGGCCCTGATGTCTTCAAACAGGGGCAGGCGCAGGGCATCTTTGGCGTCACGACTCCACGCCTGGAGGCGATCTGGCAGACGACGTTTGGCCCATACCGTGGCATGTTCCTGCTCTCTCCCGTGCTACTGCTCGCGATTCCCGGCATTATCCTGCTCTATCGCCGGAGCGGCTGGAGGGCCGAGTCACTCGTCTGCGCCGCCATCGGCTGTGGCTTCTTCCTCTTTAACTGGTCGTATTTCGCCTGGGACGGTGGCTACAGTATGGGCCCGCGGCATGTGCTGGTGGCCGTCCCCTTTCTGATCATGCCTCTCGCTGAGCTGGTTCGCCCGGAGAGTGCGCGAGCATGGCGCATTGCGACTGGCGCGCTCGGCGCGCTTTCGCTCCTCATTGTCGAGGCGAGCGCCGCGACGACCTCGCTCTTTGACCAGCGCCTCCCTGCGCCGCTGATCCAGTGGGCGCTGCCACGTCTCGCGGGGATGCCGGTCGATCCGCGCTTTCCAGATGCGACGCTGGCTGGCCTTCCCCACGCGCTTGCGCACTCGGCGCCTTTCTTCCTCTCCGCGCGCCTTGAGTCAAATTGGGGGCAATTGGCCCGTCTGCCGGGGCTAGCTCAGCTCTGGCCGCTGGCGCTGATCGCTGGCGCGCTGTTGGTTTGGTACGCGTGCGGCGCTAGGCTGGCGCAAGGCGCGCTCCGGTGGCGGCCTGCACGCGCCTGATCTTGGCGCGGGCCTGTCATCGCGCGGTACAATGAGGCGGCCATGCGCGCGGCGCCATTGCGACGCGAGACGTGGCCCACTCGACAGAGTTAACGCAAAGGAGAGCCTTCATGACCGCCACTTTGCCGCCTACGACCTCGACCGAGTCGCCGGCGCCGTTCCAGAATGAGCCGCTGACCGATTTTGCGAATGCCGATTACGCTAAAGCCCAGGAGGACGCGCTACGCGAGGTCGCGGCAGAAACGGGGACGGTGTTTCCGCTCATCATCGGCGGCGAGCGACTCCTCCGCGAGGAGACATTCGCATCGCTCAATCCAGCGCATCCACAGCAGGTTCTGGCGCGTTTCGCCAAGGCGAGCGTCGCGGATGCGAACACGGCGATCGAGACGGCGTGGAAGCGCTTTCAGACGTGGCAATACACGTCCACAGCGGAGCGCGCGGGCATCCTCTTCCAGGCGGCGCGGCTGCTGCGCGAGCGGCGCTTTTACTTCAACGCGCTCATGATCTATGAGGTGGGCAAGAGTTGGGTCGAGGCCGACGCCGACACCGCCGAGGCGATCGACTTCCTCGAGTTCTATGGGCGCGAGGCCCTGCGCATCGGCGGACCGCAGCCACTGACGCCGACCGCAGGCGAAGAGAATTACCTGCGCTATATCCCACTGGGAGTGGGCGCTGTCATCCCTCCCTGGAACTTCGCCTGCGCGATCATGGTGGGGCTGACCTCTTCTGCGCTGGTGGCGGGTAATACCGTTGTCCTGAAGCCGGCGAGCACGGCGGCGTTAGTCGCGGCGCGTTTCGTGGAGTTACTCGCCGACGCTGGAGTTCCGGATGGCGTCGTGAACTTCGTGACGGGTCCCGGCGGCGTCATCGGCGACGCGCTAGTGACGCATCCGCTCACACGTTTCATCTCCTTCACCGGCTCGCGCGAGGTTGGGCTGCGCATCAATCAGCTCGCCGCCACACAGCAGCCGGGCCAGAAATGGATCAAGCGCGCGATTCTTGAAATGGGTGGCAAGGACTCCATCGTGGTCGATGAGACCGCCGGCCTGGACGCCGCGGCGGCGGCCATCGTGGTCTCGGCCTTCGGATTCCAGGGACAAAAGTGCTCGGCGTGCTCACGCGCGATCATCGTCGACAGCGTCTACGAGCACGTGCTGGAGAAGGCGGTCGAACGCGCGCGCACACTCACGGTGGGTGATACCACGGATCAGGCGATGTATATGGGGCCGGTGGTCGACGAGAACGCCTACAAGAAGATCCTCGACTACATCGCGATTGGCAAGACAGAGGGGAAGGTAGCGCTCGGCGGCGAGAAGCTCGACCGTGAAGGCTATTTCATCGCGCCGACGATTTTCCGCGATGTCTCACCAACCGCTCGAATCGCGCAGGAAGAGATCTTTGGCCCGGTGCTGGCCATCATCCGCGCCAGAGACTACGAGGACGCGCTCGCCATCGCCAACAATACGGAGTATGGCCTGACTGGATCGTTCTTCTCCGCTGACCGCGGGCGGATCGCGCGCGCCGAGCGCGAGTTCTTCGTCGGCAACCTCTACCTCAATCGGAAATGCACCGGCGCGCTGGTTGGAGTCCATCCGTTCGGCGGCTTCAATATGTCTGGCACCGATTCGAAGGCGGGTGGAGCCGATTACCTGCTGCTCTTCACCCAGGCGAAGTCCATCGCAGTGAAGACGAACAACTGAGGGCGCTCGCGCAGCATGCTCGGCGCCTTGTCGTAGGGAGGGTGAACGTGCGCGATGCGAGGCAGGGCTGGTTCTCTCAGCTCTTGCGGTCGAGTTACCTTGCGCCGCTCACCCTCGCCGTGATCGCCGTGCTGGTGGTGGGCATTGTCGTACAACTGCTTGCAAGCGCCGGCGCGCTGCCCGACGCCCACTCAGCCCATAGTCGCATCGTCATCACCGGGCCAGGGAGAGTTGGCGAGGGCCAGATCCAGGCCTACGCGCTGGGCGCGGTCGTCGCTCCAGGCGTCTACGCCCTGCCTGGCGGCGCGCGTGTGCACGACCTGGTCACCGCAGCGGGCGGCGCGACGGCGGACGCCGATCTCACGCGCGTGAGTCTGGCAGGCGCGCTGGCTGACGGCGGCACGATCTACGTAGCGCGCATCGGCGAGGCTCTCCCCTTGATGCTTGGGGGGTGTGTGGAGAAGGCGGCGGAAACATGAGTACCATTCAGCGGGCGTATAAAACCGAACTTGATCTCAACGATCAGCAGACAACTGCCTGCCGTAAGCATGCAGGGGCGGCGCGCTGGGCGTATAACTGGGGCTTGGCGCGCAAGCAAGAGGTGTATCGCGCAACGCGCACAAGTCTCTCAGCCATGGATCTGCACCGCGAACTCAACGCGCTCAAGCAGACTGACGCGCCTTGGATGTATGAGGTCTCCAAATGCGCCCCCCAGGAGGCGTTGCGCAATCTGGATCACGCCTTCACCCACTTCTTTCGCCGCGCCCAGCTGAAAAAGCAAGGCAAATTGCGTGGCACGGTGGGCTATCCCCAGCGCAAGACACGCAAGCATGGGCTGGGCAGGTTTCGCCTCACTGGCGCCATCGTGGTGTTCGCCAATGCCATCCAGTTGCCCCGCATGGGGCGGCTCCGCCTCAAAGAGCGCGGCTATCTGCCCACCGATGCCAATATCCTCTCGGCCACCGTGAGCGAGCAGGCGGGGCACTGGTACGTCTCCGTGCTCGTGGAGCAAGAGCAGGTTGCGCCAGCCAACAAGGGGCCGGTCGTGGGGGTGGACCTGGGCGTCAAGCGTCTCGCCACGTTCTCGGATGGCACGACGGAACCCAATCCACGCCACTTGCGGTCGTGTCTCAAGCAGCTCAAACGCTGTCAGCGCGCCGTCTCGCGCAAGCAGAAA
>Ga0070706_100000154_pt1 | contig 87592 bp, 89 predicted proteins | sample KBSK5501metaG_FD_65476 | JGI IMG/M metagenome (GOLD analysis project Ga0070706, IMG submission 65476) | Corn, switchgrass and miscanthus rhizosphere microbial communities from Kellogg Biological Station, Michigan, USA - KBS K5-50-1 metaG | ecosystem: Host-associated > Plants > Roots >...
GGTGACCAGGATGTTGTCCGGCTTGAGGTCGCGGTGGACCACCCCGTGGTGGTGCGCGGCGCCGACGGCCGACAGCACCTGCTGGATGAGGTCGAGCGAGACGTCGACCTTGAAGCGGCCGCTTTCGCTCAGCCAGTAGCGGAGGGAGTGGCCCTCGACCAGCTCCATGACGATGAACAGCGAGCCGGCGTCGCTGTCGAAGTCGTAGATGCGCACGATGCCGGGATGGTTGAGGCCGGCGACCATGGTCGCCTCGCGCTGAAAGCGGGTGCGGAACGACTCGTCGCGCGAGTACTCCTCGGAGAGCACCTTGACGGCGACGGGTACCCCCAGGCCGGGGTGCATGGCCTGGTACACGACGCCCATGGCGCCACGGCCCATCTCCGCCTGGATCTGGAAACGCCCGAACTTACCGCTGGCAGGATTGTTCAACCGATGAGGAACCCGGTCGCAGATTCTCGGGCACTCAGGGGGTGGTTGCGCCCCGCTTCGGGGAAGCTTTTGTTAACCGGTCCTGGCGCCGGCCGCCGATCCCGGCGCCCCGGCGGCGTTCGCGGTTCCCTCGTCGAGGGGCGCCGCTGAGGTCCGCAGGACCTTCTTGTCGAACTTGCCGACCGACGTTTTGGGGATCTCGTCCAGGAAGCGGATCTCGTCCGGCAGCCACCACTTGGCGACCTGGCCGGCCAGGAATTGACGGATCTCGTCGCCCGTGACCTTGTCCTTGAACTCCGGCCTGGGCACCACGTAAGCCACCGGACGTTCCGACCACCGGCTGTGAGGGAGCCCGATCACGGCCGCCTCCTGGACCTTGGGGTGGGACATGATCGCGTTCTCCAGCTCGACCGAGCCGATCCACTCGCCGCCCGATTTGATGACGTCCTTGGTGCGGTCGACGATCGCGATGTAGCCGTCCGGCGTCATCGACGCCACGTCGCCGGTCCGGAACCAGCCGTCCTCGGTCAGGCGGCCGGGATCGGCGTTCTTGTGATAGCCGGAGGCAACCCAGGGCCCGTGGCACTGGATCTCGCCGAAAGCGAGCCCGTCCCAGGGCAGCTCGGCGCCCGTGCCGAGATCGGCGATGCGGATCTCGATCCCGGGCGCCGGCACGCCCTGGTAGAGCCGGGTCTTCAGCTCCTGGTCGCTGGGCACCCAGCTCCGGACCAGTCCCACCGAACCGATCGGCGAGGTTTCGGTCATGCCCCAGGCCTGGAGCATGCGCAGGCCGAGCTTGTCCATCCGCTCCATCAGCGACAGCGGGATGGCGGAGCCGCCGCAGATGACGGTGTGCACCTTGGGCAACCGCCGGCCGCTCTGCTCCATGACGCCCGCTAGGTTGATCCAGATCGTGGGCACGCCCGCCAGGATGGTGGCGCCCTCCTGCTCGGCCAGGTCGAGGATGGTCTGCCCGTCGCCCATGAAGCGGTCTGGAAGTATCAGCTTGGCCCCGCTCATGCCGCAGGCGTAAGGCAGGCCCCAGGAGTTGGCATGGAACATCGACACGACCGGCAGGATGGTCTCGTCCTCGGCCACGCGCAGGGTGTCGACCTGCATCGCCCCCATCGCGTGCAGCCACTGCGACCGGTGGCTGTAGACCACGCCCTTGGGGTGGCCGGTGGTGCCGGAGGTGTAGCACATGGCCGCCGCGGACCACTCGTCCAGCCGGGGCCAGTCGAACTCCTCCGGCTCGCCCGCGATCAGCTCCTCGTAGTCCAGGGTGTCGCCCAGGTCATGGTCGGGCAGGGGACCCCCGTCGTTGAGGACCACGATCTTGCGCACGCTCGGGATCCGGCCGGCGACCTGGTTGAGGACGGGGACCAGGCTCTTGTCCACGAAGAGGAACTTGTCCTCCGCGTCCTCGATCACGTAGGCGAGCTGGTCGGGGAACAGGCGCAGGTTGAGGGTGTGCAGCACGGCGCCCATGCAGGGCACGGCGAAGTAGAGCTCCAGGTGGCGGTAGTTGTTCCAGGCCAGGGTGGCCACCCGGTCGCCGGGCTGGACGCCGAGCCTGCGGAGGGCGCCGGCCAGCTTGGCCGCGCGCCGCGTCATATCGGTGTAGGAGTAGCGGTGGAGCTGGTCCTCCCGCTTGGAGACGATCTCCTTCTTGTCGAACAGTCGCTGAGCGCGCCAGAGCACGTGCTGAAGGGTGAGCGGGTAGTCCTGCATCAATCCTTTCACGCCCGCAGGATGCGCTTCGACGGGAGCTTTAGGCAAGCGACGTTCAGCGGCCGCCCTCCTCTCTTTTTTCAGCCACTTCATCGTCAAAAGATCGGGACCTGACGGGCACAGTCGTACCATGCCGGCGATGCCCGCTCGGGGGCTTGCAGACCTCCACCTCCACACCTGCTTCAGCGATGGCTGGCCGACGCCTACCGACCTCGTCGAGCACGCGCGCGAGACCGCGCTGGACGTGATCGCGATCACCGACCACGACACCATCGAAGGGGCGCTGCGGGCGGCCGACCTGGCCGCGGGGCTGAAGCATGCGCCCCAGGTCATCGTCGGCGAGGAGGTGTCCAGCCGCGACGGGCACATCCTGGGGCTCTTCCTGGAGCGGCGAGTGCGGCCGGGCATGTCGGCCGCCGCCACCGTCCACGCCATCCACGCGCAGGGCGGGCTCGCGATTGCCGCCCACCCCTTCTGGCGAACGGCGCGGCAGGTGAACGGACGCGGGCGCGTCGACGGCGTGGGCTGGCTGGCCGCGGAGCTCGACTTCGACGCGGTCGAGGTCGAGAACTCGACACCCGGCTTCTACCTCTTCAACCAGATGGCGCACCGTCTCACCGAGGGCGCCGGGGTCGCCGAGGTCGGGAACTCCGACGCCCACATACTGGATGCCGTGGGCCGCGCCTACACCTCGTTCAGGGGGCGCACCGCCGCCGACCTCCGAGACGCCATCGTGAGCCGCCGCACGCGTGCCCACCGGCGCCGGTACCGGGCGCTGGGACTGGTCCGCTACGCGGCCTGGGGCCTCAACCACCAGCGGGTCGAGACCTTCGCCGCCGCGGCCCGATAGGGACGGCGGCCGAAGGGCCGCTGCCTATAATTCGGTGCCTGCGCCCGCTTAGCTCAACGGATAGAGCGCATGGCTTCGGACCATGAGGTTAGGGGTTCGAATCCTCTAGCGGGCAGGTGCGCAGGCACCCGGCCGGGCGGCTGGCGGAATGGTAGACGCGCACGTTTGAGGGGCGTGTGGGGCAACCCGTCCGGGTTCGACTCCCGGGCCGCCCACCACTGTCCTGATGCTCCTCAAGGCGCATTACCCGGGTAACGCGCCGCTCGACGCCGGTCGCCAGCCGCGTGACCTGGACAATGCGGGGTGCGCAGCGCCGCGGCCGGCGCTCACAATGCCGTGAGTTGGTGGTAGCACTGGGGCTGGTTCTGATGGGGGTCGGGACCGTCCTGCTCATCAGCCTCGGCGGCGCCGCGGATGCGGTGATCCGCAGGGTGACGTCGCGCAACCTGGGCGAGCTCGCCCCGGGCTATGCGGCCAGCCCAGGGGGCTTAAGGGTCTACGCCACGCTCATCCTGGCGCTGGGCGTGACGGTCGCCGGAGTCGGCATCAGCCCGAGCGCCAGCTCCGCCGGGCTGCTGGGAATCGCGTTGGGCGTGGCCGTCTTTGCCATCGCATCGGTGATCGCCATCCGGGGCGAGGTCCGCACGTATCGGGCGCTGTCCCGCCCACCGCGCCGCCCCTGAACCATGCAAGACGGCATCGCTACTTCGCGGCCCTCACCGACCGCCGCCTCCTCCTCACGGGCTCGCAAGGTGCCCCGTTCACAGGGCCCGCAGGCCGAGGCGGTGCGCAGGCTGGGTGCCGCGTAGCTAGAGGCCGCCAGGCGTAACCAGGACCGGTATCCGCTACCGACCCGATCTGGTTAGGGAGGAGCACACGTGAGACGATTCGCATCCGGCGTCCTGGCTACGCTCGCGTTGGCGGCCTGCGGCGGCAGCGCATCCACGCCGACGCCTCCGCCCACGCCGAAGCCCTTCACCGGTGCCATGCAGGCGCTGGGCGGCAGCGGCGTCGACGGCACGGTCCAGGTGGTCAAGGGCACCGGGTCCTTCACGGTGACCGTGACTCTCAAGGGTTTGGCGCCCGGCAGCAACCACATCAACCACATACACAAGGGCAACTGTCCCGGCTCGCCAGGCCCGATCGCGACCGATGTGATCACGGCGCTCCAGCCGCTGGTCGCCGACGCGTCCGGCGCCGCGACCGCCACGACCATGGTCCCGCATGATTTCGTCCTTCCGACCGAAGGCTGGTACGCGAACGTGCACGCCGGTCCGGATCTGCAGGGCGCGAACGCCAAGTCGATTTCCTGCGGGAACCTACCGACCTCGTAGTGTCCGGCTTCGGAGCCTGACCCTACGCGCGGAGGCGGTGAGGGCCGAGGGAAGAAACCGCGCTTTCGACACGGTTGCAGGTGGGGTGGCTCTGGAGACCTTCGACGTCACGGCTCGCAAGGCGCACCAGTGGACGATGGTGGCGCTGATCGTGGTCGGCTTCCTGCTGGGCGCGCCTCGGGGAGCCATCGCGCTCGCCCTGGCCGGCGCCATCATGCTGGTGGGCCGCTTCTGGTGGCCGGCCGACGTGGTCCGGCAGCTGACCTGGCGGGTGCTCGAGCCCCGCGGCATCCTGAAGCGACGGGAGCGGGTCGAGGACCACGACACCCGGCGGGTGGCCCGCGTGATCGGCGGCGCAGCCTGGCTGGCGGCGGCGGTCCTGCTCTTGCTGAACGCCACGCTGGCGGCCTGGATCATCGCCTTCCTGATCGCAGCCATGGTGGTCCTGGACGCGGCCTTCGATTTCTGCGCGCTCTGCTTCGTCATGCTCCAGCTGGACCGGAGGGGATGGACCGGCTCCTGATCCTGGCGGCGGCTGCCGCCGCCCTGCTGATCCTGGTCCGGCTGGCGCGGGCGCTGGCCGGATCGCGCACCGCGAGGGCGCGGGCCCTGGGTGCGGGAGAGGTCTGGTCGGCCCTGGGAGCAGCGCCCGATGGGCGGCCTGCCGTGGTGCTCTTCACGACGCCGTCCTGCGCGGAGTGCGTGACCCAGCGCACGCTCTTGAACGGCGTCCGCGTGATCGAGGTCGACGCCGCCGCGCGGCCGGAGGTGGCGTCTCGCTTCGGGGTGCTCACCGCTCCGACGACCGCGGTCCTGGGGCCGGACGGGCGGGTTCGGGCCCTCAACCACGGCTTCGCACCGGCCGAGCGGCTGGCCGCGCAGCTCGCTTAAAGGGGGCGCACCACCCCGATCCAGGGGGTAACGTGCGCTTCGGTTGCCCGTCTCAGCAGTCGTCGTACTCATCGCAACCCTGGTCCTCGGCGCGGAGCTGGCGCTCGGCGCCTACCTCTTTACGCGCATGCGCGCCAACTACCGGCGGCTCAGCGACGAGAGCGGGTACGACTTCCTGACTGCCGTCCACACCCGCCGCGAGGGCCTGCGCCTGGGCGCCGACCTGGTCCTCCAGTGCTACCGCCACGGCTTCCAGGTGGCGGCCGTGGTCCTCGACATCGACCACTTCAAGCAGATCAACGACACCCACGGCCACCGAACCGGCGACCTGGTGCTGGCCGAGTTCGCCGCCCGGCTCCGGGGCAGCCTGCGCGCCGGGGACTTCGCCATCCGGCTGGGCGGTGAGGAGTTCTGCGTCTTCCTCTCCCACGCGGCGGAGGAGCAGGCGCTCGAGGCGGCCTGGCGGCTGCTGCGGGCCATCCGTTTGCGACCGGTCCGCACGGCGGCGGGCACGCTCACGATCACCGCCAGCGCCGGTGTCGCCGGCTGGCGCAGGCGGGAATCGGTGGAGTCGCTGATCGACCGCGCCGACCAGGCGCTGTACGAGGCGAAGCGTTCGGGACGGGACCGCGCCCGCGCCTTCGGCCGCCTGGCGGGAGCGCCTCTGATCGTTAACGCGTAGCCTCTCTGCATGACAGCCGGCGGGCTGGATCCTGTAACCCAGTTCCGGGAGCTGTACGAGCGCGAGTACCAGGCGGTCTACCGGTCGGTGCGGGCGATCGTCCTCGATTCGAGCGCCGCCGAGGATCTGACCCAGGAGGCTTTCGTCAAGGCCTATCGCGCCCGCCACGGCTACCGGCCGACGGCGCCGGTGGGGGCCTGGCTGCACCGGATCGCGGTCAACACCGCCATCTCCCATCTCCGCCGCCAGAAGCTGGCGCGGCTGCTCCCGGTGCGGCTCTACACGCCTCCCCACGCCAATGAGTACGAACGCGCCGACGCCCGCAGCGTGGTGGAGCTGGCCCTGGCCGATCTCAGCCCCAAGCTGCGTGCCGTGGTCGCCCTCCACTACTTCCAGGGCTACACCCGCGATGAGATCGCGGCCGCCCTGCACATCCCCTCAGGCACGGTCGCCTCCCGCCTGGCCAAGGCGGTGGTGACCATGCGTCGCAAGCTGGGCGACCAGAATCCCGAGTCGGGGCGTTTGCTGGATGAAGGTGCAGTTCGCTGAAGGCGGGTCGTCGGAAGACGAGATCACCCGCACCCTGAACATGGAATCGGAAACCTGGAAGCCGCGACGAGGACCGGACTGGGCCGAGCTGATGGCCCGAGCCGAGGGCGTGCGGGTCCAGCGGTTCCTGCTTTCCGCCGCCGTGCTGGTGGCCGTGGTAGCCGTGGTCGGCATCACCCTGGTGATGACAGCGGCCCACTCGCTGCCACTCGGCCTCGAGCCCATCCGGGACCGCCTGCTCCCCTAGCCGAACGTTCGGCCGGCGCGCTGGAGGCACGGGCGTCGAGACGCGCCCGCGCGCAGGTCTGGCGACAATACGCGGCATGGCCGCCGCCGAGCTGGGTGTTGGGCTGATCGGCGCGGGCACGGTGGGCGCCGAGGTCGCCGACCGCCTGCTGACCTGGGCGCCCACCATCCGCCGGCGGGCGGGCGCCGGGCTGGTGCTGCGCCGCATCGCCGTCCGCGACCTGGAGCGTGCACGCCCGCGCGTGCCGGCCGCGCTGCTCACCGGCGACCCCCACCATGTCATCGACGACCCCGCCATCGACATCGTGGTCGAGGTCGCGGGCGGCGAGGAGCCGGCGCGGTCCTGGATCGAGCGCGCCATCCGCGCCCGCAAGCACGTGGTCACCGCCAACAAGGTGGTGATGGCCGCGCACGGGCCGGAGCTGCTGGAGCTGGCCGGCGAGATGGATGTCGACGTCTACTTCGAGGCCGCGGTGGGTGGCGGCATCCCGCTCATCAGCACCTTCAAGGTCGACCTCGCGGCCAACCAGCTGGAACGGGTGACCGCGATCATCAACGGCACCACCAACTACATGCTCTGCCGGATGGCGGCCGAGGGCAGCACCTTCGCCGAGGTCCTGGCGGACGCCCAGCGCGAGGGCTTCGCGGAGGCCGATCCCAGCGCCGACGTCGACGGCCACGATGCCGCCGCCAAGCTGGCGATCATGGCCTCGATCGCGTTCGGCGCCCGCGTGCACCCGCGGGACGTTTACTGCGAGGGCATTCGGGCGGTGCAGCCGGTCGACTTCCGCTATGCGCGCGAGCTCGGTTACGCGATCAAGCTGATGGCCTGGGCGGAGCGCACGCCACGGGGGGTGGAGGCGCGCGTGCACCCCTGCCTGGTCCCGCTGGCGCATCCCCTGGCAACCGTCGACGGCGTGCACAACGCGGTCTTCATCGAAGGCGACCTGGTCGGCCAGGTGCTCCTGCAGGGGCTGGGCGCGGGCGCCCGGCCCACCACCAGCGCGGTGATCGGCGACCTCATCGACCTGGCTCGCTCCATTCAGCGGCAGGTGCGCAACCGTGCGCCCTTCACGTTCGACGACATCGCCGTGGTGCCCATGGCCGAGGTGACGACCCGCGCCTACTTCCGCTGCACGGTGGCCGATCAGCCGGGCGTGCTGGCGCAGATCTTCACGGTCTTCGGGGAGGAGCAGGTCAGCATCTCGAGCGCTATCCAGAAGGAGGTCTTCGAGGGCGAGGCCTCGGCCGAGTTCGTGGTCGCCACCCATCCCGCCCCGGACGCGGCCCTGCGGCGAACCCGAGAGCGGATCGCCGCGCTGCCGCCCGTGCGCGCGGTGTCCTCGTTCATCAGGGTCCTCTGACGGGGTGGGGGTCCTCGCCCGCTACTGGGAGCGCCTCCCGGTCAGCGACCGCACGCCGATGGTCGACCTCCGCGAAGGGTCGACACCGCTCGTCCCCTCCCGCAACATCGGCCCGGCGCTGGGCCTCGCCCGCCTCTTCTTCAAGTACGAGGGGCTGAACCCGACCGGCTCCTTCAAGGACCGCGGCATGGTGGTCGCGGTCGCCAAGGCCATGGAGGCGGGCGCCCGGGTGCTGGTCTGCGCGTCCACCGGCAACACCTCGGCCTCGGCCGCCGCCTACGCGGCGTCCCAGCGCCTGCGCGCGATCGTGGTGGTCCCGGACGGCGAGATCGCGCTCAACAAGCTCGCCCAGGCCCTGATGTACGGCGCCAAGGTGGTGCAGATCAAGGGCAACTTCGACGCCGCCCTCGCGACCGTGCGCGAGCTCGCCGAGAACTACCCGGTCGCTCTTGTCAACTCGGTGAACCCGTACCGGCTGGAGGGCCAGAAGACAGCCGCCTTCGAGATCGTGGAGGAGCTGGGCGAAGCGCCCGACTACCTGATGCTGCCGGTCGGCAACGCGGGCAACATCACCGCTTACTGGAAGGGCTTCAAGGAGGAGCTGGCCGCCGGCCACAGCACACAGCTTCCGCGCATGGTGGGCGCCCAGGCCGAGGGAGCGGCGCCGATCGTCCGCGGGCATCCGATCGAGGACCCCAAGACCGTGGCTACCGCCATCAAGATCGGCAACCCCGCCACCTGGGAGGGCGCCACCTCGGCTCGCGACGAGTCGGGGGGCGCCATCGAGGCGGTCAGCGACACCGAGATCCTGCAGGCGCAGATCCGGCTGGCCTCGAGCGAGGGACTCTTCGCCGAGCCGGCGTCGGTCGCACCGCTGGCGCTGCTGGTGCGCCTCGTGCAGGAGGGCCACATCCAGCGCGACTCGACGACCGTGATCGTGCTCACCGGGTCCGGCCTGAAGGATCCCGAAGCGGCGCTATCCAACATCGAGCCCCCGATCCGCCTGGACGGCGACGCGCGCTCCCTGGCCAAGGCCCTCAAGTTATGAAGGCCTTGTCGGTGCGTGCAGCTCGCGCCGGCGACGGGGCGGGCATGGCCCTCTGCTGGATCGACGCCGGGCGCCACTACATCGAGGTCGACCAGACCCGCTTCCAGGTCCCGGAGGAGGCAGGCCTCGACCAGTGGTTCGAGGCCTCCCTGGGGCGCCAGTCGGATGACCGCGCGGTCTTCGTGGCCGAGCGCGAGGGCGAGGTGGTCGGCTTCTGCGGAGCGCACGTCGAGCCGCCGCACACCGAGCCCTGGCGCCAGCTCCAGCGCGACCTCGGGCGCACCCGGCTCTACGTGGATGCGCTGGCGGTGGCGGAATCGGCCCGCCGGTCCGGTGTCGGCCAGGCGCTGATGCGCGCGGCCGAGAAGTGGGGGAGGGGCCGCGGAGCCTCGCTGCTGTTCGTCGACAGCTTCGCCGAAGGCCCTACCTCGACTCCCTTCTACGAGAAGCGCATGGGCTACCGCCGGCGCTCGATCCGGTTCCAGGGACTCATCTGAAGACCTGATGCACCTCAAGGTTCCCGCCTCGATCGCCAACCTGGGCCCCGGCTTCGACGTGCTGGCGATGGCGGTCGACCTCTGGTTGGAGATCGAGGCCGAGCCGGCGGACCGGTCTCAGTGGACGTTCGAGGGCGAGGGCGCGGACCTTCTCAACGCGTCGCCCAATCCGCTCTCGGCGCTGCCCCTGCAGGGCTGGGTCCGCAACCAGATCCCGGTCGGCGTCGGCCTGGGCTCCTCGGCCGCGGCGCGGGTGGCGGCGGCCGCGCTGCAGGGCAGCCAGGACCCGATCGGAGACGCCGGCCGCGAGGAGGGCCACTTCGACAACGTGGCCGCGGCCGTGGTCGGGGGCGTGGTGGCGGTGGTCGGCGACGAGGTGCAGAGCCTGCCCGTGCCCGAGCTGGAGGTCGCCGTGCTGCTGGCCGCGGAGCCCATGTCCACCGACGCGGCCCGTGCGGCCTTGCCTCCCCAGGTCGAGCGCGCGGACGCGGTCTTCAACGTGGCGCGCGCGGTCTCGCTCATCCACCTGCTCCACAACCGCGACTGGTCGCGCCTCAACGTGGCCCTCGACGATCGCCTGCACCAGCCGCAGCGCATCCCCCTCTACCCCTGGGTCCAGGGGGTCATGGATGCCACCGTGGAGGCGGGCGCATACGGGTCAGCGCTGGCGGGGGCGGGTCCCAGCGTGTTCGCGTTCTGCGAGCGGCACCTCGGCCAGGACGTCGCCGAGGCCATGCTGAAGGCCGCGCCCGCCGGCTGCCGGGGCATCGTGACGCGCGTGACGCCCCACGGCCTGGAGACCTGGTGAGCAAGCGGCTGGTCATCCAGAAGTACGGGGGCACCTCGGTCGCGACCGCGGCGCGCATCCGCCGCGTGGCGCGCCGGATCGCGGACACCGTGGCCTCCGGCCACCAGGTGGTGGCGGTGGTGTCGGCGATGGGCCACACCACCGACCGCCTGATCGAGCTGGCCCACCGCGTCACCGACGAGCCGCCGGCCCGCGAGCTGGACATGCTGGTCGCCAACGGGGAGACCATCACCGCCCCCCTGGTCGCCATGTGCCTGCAGGGCCTGGGCGTGCCGGCGATCTCGCTGACCGGCCAGCAGGCCGGCATCCGCACCGGCCCCCAGCACAGCAAGGCGCGGATCCGCGAGATCGACCCGGCCCGCATCCGGCGCGCGCTCGACGAGGGCCAGGTGCCGGTGGTGGCGGGTTTTCAGGGCGTCACCGAGGAGCTCGAGATCACGACCCTGGGGCGCGGAGGCTCCGACACCACGGCGGTGGCCCTGGCGGCCGCGCTCGACGCCGCCGAGTGCGAGATCTTCACCGACGTCGACGGCATCCTGACCGCCGATCCACGGGTGGTGCCCGAGGCCAGGCTGCTCAAGTTCATCGCCTACGAGGAGATCCTGGAGCTGGCCGCGGTGGGCGCCAAGGTGATGCATCCAAGGGCGGTCGAGATCGGAGAGCTCTACGGCGTCCCCATCCACGTCCGGTCGAGCTTCCACCAGCGCCCGGGTACGATGATCGTCGCCGAGGTACCGATGGAGGAGCGCAACCGGGTGCGCGGGGTCGCGCACGAGTCGGACGTGGCGAAGATCACGGTCATGGGGGTGCCCGATCGTCCGGGCGTCGCGGCCGCCATCTTCGAGCCCCTGGCGGAGGCCGGGATCTCGGTCGACGTCATCGTCCAGAACGTGTCCACGGAGGGAACCACCGACCTGACCTTCACCTGCGCCGAATCCGACCTGCGGCACGCGGTCAAGCTGGTGAAGAGAGTGGCCGGGACCATCGGCGCTCGCGAGGTCGTCCACGCCGGCGGCGTGGCCAAGGTGTCGATCGTGGGCACCGGTATGCTCGGCACCCCCGGCATCGCCGCGCGCATGTTCCGCACGCTGGCCGCGGCCAAGGTCAACATCGAGATGATCTCCACCGCCGAGATCCGGATCACCTGCCTGGTCGCGCGCAAGGACGCCGAGCGGGCGGTGCGCGCGCTGCACAGCGCCTTCCAGCTGGACCAGGTCGCCTAGTTGCCGGTCAGCGTCGCCCTGGTGGGAGCCGACGGCTCCGGCAAGACCACGCTTTTCAACGCACTCACCCGGGGCCGGGGCGCCGATGGCGTGGGCATGGTCGACGTGCCGGACGAGCGCCTGCAGCGGCTGGCGGACGCGGTCAAGCCCAAGAAGATCGTCCCCGCCCAGGTGCGCATCGCGGACGCGCCGGCCGGGTCCAAAGCGCAGCGCATCGCCGCCGCCCGCGAGGCCGACGTGGTGATCAAGGTGGCGCGCGGCTTCGGCCCGGAGCCCGATCCCGCATCCGAGCTGGCGAGCCTGGACGTCGACCTCGCGCTGACCGACCTGGCGACCGTGGAGAAGCGCCTGGAGCTGGTCGAGCGCGACGTGCGTGTCGGCAAGAAGGCCGGCGCCGAGGAGCTCGAGGTGCTCCAGAGGGCGCGCGTCCATTTGGACGCCGGGCACCCGCTCTCGACGCTGCCGCTGGAGCCGGCCGAGCGCGCCCTGCTGGAGCCCCTGTTCCCGGTCTCGGCCAAGCCCTCGGTGCTGGTCGCCAACGTCGACGAGGCCTCGCTGCCCGACGGCGGCGCGCCGGCGGCCGCTGTCCGCAGGGCGGCGGGGGCCGCGGGCGCTGAGGCGCTCGTGGTACCGGCGCGGCTGGAGGCGGAGCTGGCGGAGCTGGAGGCCGCCGACGCGGCCGACTATCGGAAGTCCTACGGGCTGACCGAGGGCGGGCTGGGCGCGGTGGCGCGCGCGGTCTGGCGCGCGGGCGGCCTGATCACCTACTTCACGGCCGGCGAGCCGGAGGTGCGCGCCTGGCCGTGCGAGCGCGATGCCCCGGCGCCGGTGGCCGCGGGCGTCATCCACTCCGATTTCGAGAAGCACTTCATCCGGGCCGAGGTGACATCCGTGGACGAGCTGGTGGCGGCGGGCTCGATGGACGCCCTGCGCGCCACCGGCAAGCTCCGGGTGGAGGGCCGCGAGTACCGGGTCCAGGACGGCGACGTGGTCTTCTTCCGGGTCGGCCGCTAGGCGCTCATTCTCCGGACAATGCGGCTCGTGGCTGCCTGGGGCTGGCGCATTTCCCGGGACATGGGCTTGCCAGAGCTTCGCGTACCTGACCAACCACGCTGCCGGGGGTCCCATTTACATCGGGCGCGGTGAAGCGGAGCAGAAGGATCCCGAAGTTCAGGAGCAGGTTCTGGCGGCGGTCGTCCGCGACCAGGCGCTCGCGGTGGTTGCCGCCGTCGTACTCGAGGGCGACCATCTGCTGTCGATAGAACAGGTCCGGTCGCCCCAGGAAGCGTCCCTGGTCGTCGTAGATCGGGACCTGCACCTCGGGGCGCGGAAGACCGGCCAGCACCAGCAGCATGCGCAGGCGCGACTCCATGGCAGACGCGGCCGCGGGCTCGGCCAGGGAGAGAACCCGCCTCAGTCGTGCGATGCCCTTGGCGCCCCGATGCGCATCGACGAAAGCCCGGAGGTCGGCCAGGCTCACCAGCGGTGCGTGGAGCGCCATGTCCACCGCCACCACCGCTTCCACGAACGGTTGCCGCCGGCCCAAGTCGGTGACCGTGCGCAGGGCCGCGGTTGTCGGCAAGCCCCGCCGCTGCACGACGTCGCCGTAGGCCAGGTTGGAAAGGTAGGCGGACACCCCGGCTCTGGCTGAGACCCGGCACCGGTCTGGGATGGTCACTTCAACGGGATCGCAAGGGGGCAGGTCGAGGCCGTGGAGCCACGCCGCGGTACGGCCGGAGAAGGCCGCACCCTCAGGCATGCGCAAGTGGAGTGCCGACAGGATCAGCTTGGGGGTGACTGAAAGCCCGGCCCAGGCATATAGGCCATAGCGCAGGTGACGCCAGGCGGCGGTTTGAAGTTGCTCGCGTGAGACGCCGGCGCGACGCGCAGCCTCGAGGGTGAACGGTGCCCGCATGAGGTGCTCCGGCACCAACCTCCGAGCTGCCACGTGGAGCAGCATCGGGACGGCGGGGGCCATGCGCAACGCCACCTGTAAAGGGGGCCCCATTCCCCGGAGAATGCGGATCCAAGCGCCCAGAGCGGGCGCATTCCCCGGGAAATGCGGTGCGACTCCGGTTGGGTTAGGGCGCTGACTATCCTGAAACCCAATGCCTGACTTCGACGTTGTCCTCATCGGGTCCGGGCCCGGCGGCTACGTGGCCGCCATCCACGCCGCCCGCCAGGGCGCGAGGGTGGCCATCGTGGAGCAGAAAGCCACGGAGTGGGGCGGCACCTGCCTGAACTGGGGCTGCATCCCCACCAAGACCCTGGTCCAGAGCGCCGAGGTCCTGCGGACCGTGCGCCGGGCGGCGGAGTTCGGCGTCAACGTAGGGGAGTCCGAGATCGACTGGACCGCCATGCAGGCCCGCAAGGACAGGGTGGTGGCGAGCATGCGGCAGGGCGTGCAGGGCCTGCTCAAGTCCAACGGCGTCGAGATGGTCACCGGCCGCGGGCGCCTGGTGGGCCCGGGCCGGGTCGCCGTCGACGGCCGCGATCTGGCCGGGCGCAACCTGATCCTGGCCCCGGGCTCGGTGGTCGCCCGCCCGCCCTTCAAGGGCGCCGATCTCGGCCTCACCAGCGACGAGATCCTCAGCGTCGCCACTGTGCCCGAGTCGCTGGTGGTGATCGGCGGCGGGGTGGTGGGGATGGAGTTCGCGGGCATCTTCTCCCTGCTCGGCACCAGGGTGACCGTGATCGAGATGCTCGACCAGCTGCTGACGCCGCTCGACCCCGAGGTCGCGCAGCGCTTCCAGCAGCTGATGAGCAAGCGGGGCGTCAGCTTCCACCTCTCGGCGCGCGTGGAGTCGCTGGAGAAGGGCGCCGGCGGGTTCCGCGTCAAGTTCGAAGGCCAGGAGGTGGAGGCCGAGCAGGTGCTGGTCGCCACCGGCCGGCGCCCCAATACCGACGAGATGGGGCTGGAGGAGGCGGGCCTGGCGTTGGACCGTTCCGCGATCAAGGTCGATGCCCACCTGCGGACCAACGTGGAGGGCGTCTACGCGATCGGCGACGCGACCATGATCTCGATGCTCGCCCACACCGCGTCGTACCAGGGCGAGGTGGCGGTCCACAACGCGCTCGGCGAGCACCCGGTCAGCGCCGACTACACCGCCATCCCGGCCTGCATCTACACCGAGCCGGAGATCGCGTACGTCGGCCTGTCAGAGGCCCAGGCGCGCGCCCAGGGCGAGCAGCCGAAGGTCGGGTCCTTCCCCTTCGCGGCGCTGGGCCGGGCGATGGTCCTCGGCGAGACCGAGGGCCTGGTCAAGGTCGTCGCCGATCGCGAGGGCTACGTGGTCGGGGTCACGATCATGGGTCCGCGCGCGACCGATCTGATCGCCGAAGCCGTGCTGGCCGTGCACCAGGGCGTGACCGCGGCCGAGCTCACCCACGCCGTGCATGCCCACCCCACCCTGCCGGAGGCCCTCGCCGAAGCCGCCCTGGACGTCGACGGGCGCGCGGTCCACATCGCGCCGCGCAAGAAGAAGGCCGCTCAGCCCACCCCGTAGGCGCGGCGCGTCGAAGGCCGCAGCAGCACTGCCAGCACCGGGATCCCCACCAGCAGCAGCGACCAGGCGCCCGCCACCGTGACCGCCGCCAGCCAGCCCCAGCGGCGGCGCGCGCGGAGGCCGTAGAACGCCATCGCGTGCAGAGTGGCCGCGCCCAGCGTGGCGGCGATCATGAGCGCCGCGTACACCCACAGCAGCGTGCCGGCGTCCGCCGTCGAGTAGCCGCCCTTGACGAGCTGCTCGAGCAGCTGGGCGCGCCCCTTGCCGGCGGCCAGAAAACCGGCCAGCTGCGCCAGCGAGATCAGCCAGATCACGGCCCCCGCGCCATAGAGCCAGGCCAGGCCGGGAACCGGCGTGGGCGCCGTTGGAGGGCGGGCCGCCGGCGCCGGCAGCCGGGCGGGCGTGCCCGGCGAGGGTGGTGGCCGCTGGTCACGAGGAGAGGGCGGCGGCTCCGGCAGCCAGCGTTCGGCGCCACAGGCCCAGCAGTAGCGATGACCTGGCTCCAGGCGCTCTCCGCAGGCTATGCAGTAACCGGCGCCCGGCGGCGTTTCCACCAGCTGATTGTGGCAGCCCGCGGACTTCGCGTCCGGACCTTGACAGGGACTACATGCGGGTGTAGGGTTGCCCACGGAACACAACATGTCGTAGCCAACGTCTCAGCCGGTTGTGTTCTCGGCTCAGCGGACAGGCAGGCGGTCTCTCCGAACGTCGCAGTCCACGTCCTAGAACAGGTCTCCTCATCGCCTGCCTGTTCACCACCTCTGTAGACTCACCCCGAAGTGGCCAAGAAGAGCAAGCGCCGCCCTCAGGGCAAGCGTCCGCGACCCACTTTCAACCCCGCCGCGCCCGGCGGCGTGGCCACCGCCAGCCCGGCCCCGGCCAGCGCCGCAGCGGCTCCCCGGCCAGCAGCCGGTCCCCGGGTCGGCGGCAATGAGGCCATGGTCCGCTCGGTCGAGATGTCGCTGGCGCCGAGGTCCATGGGCGCCGGCCGCAAGGGCCAGCGCGGCGCCATTGCGCTCGAGGGCGTCGACCCGGCGATCCCCCTCGACCGCGTGCCCTACTTCATCTCCGACCTGCGCAAGCTGGGCTTGGTGGCGGCGCTGATGGTGGTCCTGCTCGTGATCGGCGCCAGGTTGATCCCGCTCGTAGTCCACTGACGCCGGCCGCCGTCGCTACGGCGGCGCTGGCGGCGGGCGTCGTGCTCGCCATAGGCCTGTCCCTCTACTCGCTGCGCCAGCAGCGCCGGCTGGCCAGGCGCCTCGGTCGCCGCGCTACCTGCGAGCCTGCCGCCAGTCCGGCGAGCGCGTCTACCATCGCGACCGCTGCCGTGTCTATGCCAAGCCGGTGAGTGCGTGGGATTCGAGCTACCAGCTCACGGACGAGGAGCGCGACGCCATCGATCGGGCCCGCGGCTAGACAAGCCCCCGGACCGGCCCTAACCTTGCCGGGCGTGTCAGCACTTGCGAAGGAGCGGGCCGATCGCTTGCGCCAGCGCAAGCTGACCCGCGAGGCTCACAAACATCCGGTCAACCGGATTCACCACGACGAGGCCACTTTCGGGGAACGCCTGGCCGACCGCATGTCGGGGCTCCTGGGCTCCTGGACATTCATCCTCACCCAGACCATCTTCATGGTGGTCTGGATCGTCTTCAACGCGGTGGCGATCTTTCAGCTGCACTGGGATCCCTACCCGTTCATCTTCCTGAACCTGGTGCTCTCCTTCCAGGCCACCTACGCCGGTCCGATCCTGCTGCTGGCCGCCAACCGCCATGCCCAGAAGGACAGGCTGACCCTGGAGCACGCGGAATCGGAAGCCGTGCAGGGTGAGGAGCGGCTGCGCGAGATCCTGCTCAAGATCAAGGAGAACACCGAGTACACCAACCAGATCCTCACGGAGCTGGAGGGCGCCAAAGCGCTGTGAATACCACCCTCGAGCAGCTGCGCCACAAGAAGCGGGCGGCGATCGGCCACGCGCATCCGGTCAACGTCGTTCACCACGAGGAGACCACCCTCGGCGAGCGGGTTGCCGACAAGATGTCGGCCGGGATCGGTTCCTGGACGTTCCTGATCGCTCAGAGCGTCCTGATCGCGATCTGGATCACGCTCAACATCATCGGGCTGATCAAGCACTGGGACCCCTATCCCTTCTTCCTGCTCAACTTCGCGTTCACCCTGCAGGCGGCCTTCACGGGCCCGGTCCTGCTGCTGGCCGGCAAGCGGCAGGCGGAGAAGGACCGGCTCATGCTCGAGCACGCCGCCGCGGAGGCCGAGGAGAGCGAGCACCGCACCCTCGACATCCTCCAGGAGACGGAGCAGAACACCGAGATCACGCTGCGGATCCTGGAGCGGCTTCGCCAGGCGCCCGGGAAAGCAGCCAGGTAGGGGGCCTTCGGCCTGATCTGGGACCCCTGTACCCTCAGGGGACCTCATGCGGGTGATCCTCTTCACGGGCAAGGGCGGCGTTGGCAAAACCTCGGTAGCCGCCGCCTCCGCCCACCGCTGCGCCCGGTCGGGGCTGAAGACGGTCATCATGTCGACGGATCCCGCGCACTCGCTGGGCGATTCGCTCGACGTCGAGCTGGGCCCCAACCTCACCCAGGTGGCGACCAACCTCTGGGCCCACGAGGTCTCGGCGCTCCACGAGATGGAGCGCCACTGGAAGCGCCTGCACGACTACGCGGCCACCGTGTTCGCCACCCAGGGACTCGACGGCGTGGTGGCCGAGGAGCTCGCCAACCCGCCCGGCATGGACGAGGTGGCGAGCCTGATGTGGATCAAGCACTACGCCGAGCGGGGTGAGCACGACGTGATCGTGGTCGACTGCGCGCCCACCGGCGAGACGCTCCAGCTCCTGAGCTTTCCGGACGCTGCCAAATGGTGGCTGGACAAGATCTATCCCTGGGAGCGCAAGGCCATGAAGATGGCGCGCCCGCTGCTGCAGCCGCTGATGGATGTGCCGCTGCCGACGGATGAGGTTTACGCATCGCTCAAGGACCTGCTGATCGACCTGGAAGGTATGAAGAAGGTTCTGACCGACAGCTCGATGACCAGCATCCGGATCGTGCTCAACCTCGAGAAGATGGTGATCAAGGAGGCCAAGCGCGCCTTCACCTATCTCAGCCTGTTCGGGTATGTGACGGACGCCGTGATCGTCAACCGGCTGCTGCCCGAGGGTTTGCAGGACGAGCTCTTCCGAAACTGGCAGGCGATCCACCGCAAGTACGCGGTGGAGGTCGAGAAGTCGTTCGCGCCGCTGCCCATATTCAACGTCCCGCTGTTCGACCAGGAGGTGATCGGCGAGCGCATGCTGCTGCGCATGGCGGACGCGATCTACGGCGACCGCGATCCTTCCGACCGCTTCTACCAGGGCACCACCCAACGCGTAGAGAAAGCCGGCCAGGAATACGTACTGTCGTTGCGACTGCCCTTCGCCGAGCGCGGGGACGTCGACCTGGCGCGGCACGACGGCGAGCTCTTCGTCACCGTCGGCAACTATCGTCGAGAGATCGCGCTGCCGCGGGTGCTGGCGTCTCGCGCCACCCTGGGCGCGGTGATCGAGGAGGGCGAGCTGAAGGTCAGGTTCGGAAAAGAGTGACCACCCGCTATTCGGGACGCTCCGAGTCCGAGCGCATCCTCCACTTCGCGCAGGAGCTCAGCTCGCGCCTCGGAGGCGCGGTCAAGGACATGATCCCGCCCGAGGCGCAGCACCACCTGATGAACGCCCAGCGCGAGATGCTGACCGCCCTCTTCCTGATCTACGAGCACCAGGCCGGCGCCCGGCGGCCGGCCGTGCGCTCCCCGCGCCCCGCCGCCAAGGGCCGCAAGTCCGCACCCAAGCGCGAGCGCCTCAGCAAGATCGATATCGAGTGAAATCCCCCAAAAATCTGGCGATTTTTCGGGGGCCCCTGTAAGTGATCGGCGACCCGGTCCAGTTCCTGATCTGGTCGCTCTACCTGATCCCGGCCGCGCTGATCGCGATCCCCGCCCACGAGATGGGGCACGCGCTCGGCGCCTACCTCCTGGGTGACCGCTCGGTGCGCAGCTGGGGCTACCTCAGGCCGCAGTTCCGCCGCTACATCGACCCCTACGGGATGATCGCCGTCTTCCTGGCCAACGTCGGCTGGGGCCGTCCCGCGCCGATCCAGGACAGCAGGCTGGGCTACACCGGCGGCCGGCGGGCGCTCTATCGCCTGGCCGGTCCGCTCGCCAACCTGGGGCTCGCCATCGTGTTCGGGATCGCGCTGCGGATCATCCTGGTGTCCGGCATCGGCGCCTCCCCGACCAGCCTCCAGCCGTTGCAGCTGCTGGCCTGGGAAGTGTTCGCGATCTACTTCCTCAACCTGGCGATCTTCGCGTTCCAGCTGCTGCCGGTGCCCGGGCTCGACGGCTGGGAGATCCTGGCCGCATTCCTGCGCCGGCGCTCGCCGAGGTTCTTCGCCCAGGCGGAGATGAACCGGCAGACGATCTGGATCGTCTGCGCCATCGCCATCTTCTTCGGCCCGCTGCTGCTCCGGTTCAGCATCCTGGGAGCGGTGGTGGGGATCTTCTTCGAACCGGCGTCGCTTCTCATACTCGGCCGATGCGCGGCTTACATAAGCCTGCAGCCCTGCCCGCTGTAGGAACGCTCCTCAACCAGCCCGCCTATGCGCGGCTGAAGGAGCGGTACCCTCACCGGCTGCTGGCGGAGGCCGTGCGCGAGCAGCTGGCGGTGGAGCGCGAGTCGGGCCTGGTCTCCGACACCGAACGCGAGGCCGCTGTGGCGGCACGCCTGGCGGCCTGGACGGCGCCGCGCCTGCGGCGGGTCATCAACGGCACCGGCGTCGTGCTCCACACCAACCTCGGCCGGGCGCCCCTCAGCCCCGCCGCGGCGGCGGCGGCGGCGGCCGCCGCCGGGGCCTACACCAACGTCGAGCTCGATCTCGAGACCGGCCGCCGCGGGGAGCGGGGGGCGCCACTGGCCGGCCTCCTGCGGCGGCTCACCGGAGCTCCCGGGGCGCTGGTGGTCAACAACAACGCGGCCGGCACCCTGCTGGCGCTGGCGGCGCTGGCGCGCGGCCGCGAGGTGGTGGTCTCGCGCGGAGAGCTGGTGGAGATCGGGGGTTCCTTCCGGATGCCCGACGTGATGCGCCTCTCGGGCGCCCGGATGGTGGAGGTGGGCACGACCAACCGCACGCGCCTCAGCGACTACGAGGAGGCAATCGGCGAGCGAACGGGCGCGCTGCTGCGCGTCCACACGTCCAACTACCGCATCACCGGGTTCACCGAGTCCGCGAGCCTGGCCGAGCTCTCCGCGCTGGCGCGCCGCCGCGGTGTGCCGCTGATCGATGACCTCGGCAGCGGAGCCCTGGAGCCGATCGCCGATGAGCCCACGGTGCCGGATTCGCTCGCGCTCGCCGACCTGGTCCTGTTCTCTGGCGACAAGCTGCTGGGCGGCCCCCAGGCAGGCATCGTGCTGGGCCGCGCCGACCTGGTTCGCAAGCTGGCGCGCCACCCGCTGGCGCGCGCGCTCCGGGTCGACAAGATGACGATGGCGGCGCTCGAGGTCACGCTGCGCGAGCGCCTGCTGGAGCGGGCGGCGCCGGTCCAGGCCATGCTCACCGCCCGCCTCGAGGAGCTGCGGCGGCGGGCAGCCTTCTGGATGGTCAAGCTGGACGAGCGCGGGGTGGCGTCCTCCCTGGTGGCGGCCGAGTCGGCGGCGGGCGGGGGCTCCCTCCCGGAGCGCGGGCTGCGAACCTGGCTGCTGGCCCTGGAAGGCCCGGCCTCGCGGCTGGCGGCCGCCCTGCGCCGCGGCGAGCCGCCGGTGCTGGCCCGGATCGAGGCCGACCAGTGCTGCATCGACCCCCGCACCGTTCTGCGCGGCGAGGACGAGACCCTGGTCGACTGCCTCGAGGCCGCGGTGACCTCGCTGCGTTGAGCTTCGTCGTCGGCACCGCCGGCCATATCGATCACGGCAAGTCGACCCTCATCCAGGCGCTCACGGGGATCGATCCCGACCGGCTCGAGGAGGAGAAGCGGCGGGGCATGACGATCGACCTCGGCTTCGCCTACATGACGCTGCCCTCAGGCCGATTGGTGGGCATCGTGGACGTGCCCGGCCACGCCCGCTTCATCCGCAACATGCTCGCCGGCGTCCACGGGCTGGACGCGGTCCTGCTGGTGATCGCGGCCGACGAGGGTGTCATGCCGCAGACCGTGGAGCACCTGGAGATCGTCGACCTGCTCGAGATCACGCGCGGGCTGGCCGTGCTGACCAAGAGCGACCTGGTCGATGCCGAGTGGCTGGAGATGGTCACCGCCGAGGTGGTGGAGGTTTTGAGCCGCACCTCCCTGCGCGGCGCGGAGGTGGTGCCGGTGTCGGCCCTGACGGGCGCGGGCCTGGACCGGCTGCGGGAGCGGCTGGACGCCCTGCTGGAGGCCACGCCGGCGCGAGCCGACCGCGGCCGGCCGCGGCTGCCGGTCGATCGCGTGTTCACGATCAAGGGCTCCGGGACGGTGGTCACGGGAACCCTCGTCGAAGGCTCGTTGCGGGTCGGCGCGGAGCTGGTGGTGGCCCCCGGCGGCCGCCGCGTGCGCGTGCGCGGCCTGCAGCAGCACAACCAGAAGGCCGAGCTGGCGGAGCCCGGATCGCGGGCCGCCGTCAACCTGGTGGGGGCCGACAAGGAGGACCTCCGCCGGGGCGACGTCCTGGCGCCGCCGGGCGCGCTGGTCTCCACCCGGCGGGTCGACGCCCAGGTGCGGGTGCTGGCAGATGCGCCCCGAGCGCTGCGCCACGGCGCCCACCTCCTGCTCCACACGGGGACCGCCGAGGTGTCGGCGCGCGCAATCGTGCTGGAGTCGGACGCCATCGAGCCGGGCGGGTCAGGCTGGGTGCAGCTGTGGCTGGCCGAGCCGCTGGCGGCGGCCGCCGGCGACCGCTTCGTGCTGCGCGTGCCCTCGCCCTCACTGACGCTGGCGGGCGGGCGCTTCGCCGATGTCTCCCCGCGCCGCCATCCCCGGCACGACGCGCGGGTCTCGGAATCCCTGGAGCGGCGGGTCGCCGGCGGCGTGCTCCAGGAGGAGCTGCGCAAGTATCCGCGCGGGATCACCGCGGCGGCGCTCCTGAAGGCCTCCCTGGAGCCGGACGCCGACCTCTCGGTGCTGGAGGCGCGGCGCGCCGGCGGCTGGCTGTTCGCGCCCGAGGCCTGGTCCGCCATCTCGAGGCGCGCGGCGGAGGCCTTGGGCGAGTACCACGCGCGCAACGCGCTGCGTGGCGGCATGCCCCGCGAGGAGCTGCAGAGTCGCCTGGGGCTCGCGCCGGCCGCCTTCACCCCGGTGCTGGCGGAGCTGGCGGCGGACGGGACCCTGGTCGAGCGCACCGGCGAGGTGGCGCTGCCCGGCCACGAGGTGCGCCTGGACGTCGAGGCTGGGGCCGCGGCCCGCCTGGTCGAGATCCTCGGCGCCGATCCTTATGCGCCGCCGTCGCTGCCGGAGGCCATGCGCGCGTCCGGGATCTCGGCCGAGGCGGTGCGGGTGCTCGGGCAGAGGGGCGAGATCGTGCGCCTCTCGGACGACATCGCCTTCACGCGCGACGCTTACGACCGCGCCGTCGCGCTGGTGCGCGAGCTGATCGCCGCCGACGGCTCGGTCACGGTCGCGTCATTGCGCGACCGGATGGGCGCGTCCAGGCGCCCCGTGCTGGCGCTGCTGGAGCACCTCGACGCCCAGCGCGTCACCCGCCGAGTGGGCGACGCCCGCGTGCTGCGCTAGCGAGCGTTCCTCCCCCCGCGTGGCGGACCGCACCACCGCGCATTCCCCGGGGAATACGCCTCCGTGGGTGGTTGGGGTCCCGCGTTGTCCGGGCAATGCGGGGGGCCTCGCCCCCGCGTGCTCTTCGGGCGGGTCAAGACCCGCCCCTACTAGCAACCCCCGGTGGCGGGTGGGTCCGCCAGCAGCGGCTCCGCGTTGGCGGCGTCGGCCTGCTGGCGCGTGATGTAGCCCTCGGATACCCCGCGCTCGAGGACCTCGGCCCGCCGGCCGGCGGCGAGATCGGGATGGCTGCGCGGGTCATATGAGGTGGGCGCCTGCGGCATGCCCGCCAGGAGGGCGTACTGGGCCACGTCGAGTGCGGCCAGCGGCCGGTGGAAATAGGCGCAGGAGGCCCCGGGCGCTCCGTAGAGGCCGTAGCCGAGCGGCGTGATGCTCAGGTAGTCGGCCAGGATCTGGCGTTTGTTGATCGCGGTCTCGATCTTGAATGCCAGCGCCACCCCGCGCAGCTTGTTGAGCCCGTAGTCGCTGCCGCCGAGGTAGGTCTCCTTCACGAGCTGCTGGGTCAGCGTCGACCCGCCCTCGCAGAGGCAGGCGTGCTGGAAGTCGTCGAGGACCGCGCGGCCCACGCCGATGATGTCGATGCCGTGGTGCTGGTAGAAGCGCTCGTCCTCGGTGGCGACCAGCAGGTCGGCGAACACGGTGGGCACCTCTCCAGGCTGCATCAGAACCACACCGTCGCGCTGTGCGGCCGCCGCCGTCAGGCGCTGTATCTCCGACCCTGGCGGCGTGCTCACGAAGAGCAGCGCAATGCCGATCCCGAGCACCGCCAGCAGCAGGCCGGCGCTGCGCATCGGCCACCGCGACCGCCTCAAGTGGGAGGCGGTGCGGTCGGCCCGATGACGGCGATCCGCATCGGGCCGACTTTAATTACGTTTTAGACCGCCACCGCGACCGACGGCTCGGCGGCAGGCTCCAGCGCCACCGCCAGCACGTCGTTGATGTCGGATGCCAGGTGGATGGTGATCTCCTCGAGCACCAGCTTCGGCAGGTCCTCCAGGTCCGCCTCGTTGCGCCGCGGCAGGATCACTTCCTTGAGCCCCGCGCGCTTGGCGGCCAGCACCTTCTGCTTGACACCGCCGATCGGCAGCACCTTGCCCTGCAGGGTGACCTCGCCGGTCATGCCCACGGTCGACCGGACCGGGCGCCGGGTGAACAGCGACACCAGGGCCGTGGTCATGGTGACCCCGGCCGAGGGCCCGTCCTTGGGCACCGCGCCGGCCGGCACGTGGACGTGGATCTGCTTGCGGTCGAAGTCCTCGTGGATGCCCAGCTCCGCCGCGTGGGAGCGCACATAGGAGAGCGCGATCTGCACCGACTCCTTCATGACGTCGCCGAGCTGGCCGGTCAGCGTGAGGCCGCCCTTCTCGCCTTCCATCTCGGTGGCTTCGATGAAGAGCACGTCGCCGCCGGCCCCTGTCACGGCCAGGCCGGTCGCCACGCCGGGCACGGAAGTCCGCTCCGCCACCTCGTTGTGGAAGCGCGGCTTGCCCAGCAGGTCGCGCACCTTCGGCTCGTCGATCACCAGCGGGGTGGTCAGCTTGCCGGAGTCGATGCCGGTCGCCACCTTGCGCAGGACCTTGCCGAGCTCCCGCTCCAGTGAGCGCACGCCGGCCTCGCGGGTGTAATCGGTGATCACCCGGTCGATGGCCGCGTCCGTGAAGGAGACCTCGTCGGCGTCCACCCCGTTGCGCTCCAGCTGCCGCACCACCAGGTGCCGGTTGGCGATGTGGAGCTTCTCCTCCTCGGTATAGCCGTCCAGCCGCACCAGCTCCATCCGGTCCAGGAGCGGGCCGGGGATGGTGTCCGCCACGTTGGCGGTGGGAATGAACAGCACCTCGGAGAGGTCGAGGTCGACCTCCAGGTAGTGGTCCCTGAAGGAATGGTTCTGGGCCGGGTCGAGCACCTCGAGCAGCGCCGACGAGGGGTCGCCGCGCCAGTCGGCGCCGACCTTGTCGATCTCGTCGAGCATGATCACCGGGTTCTTGGTGCCCGCCTCTTTAAGGGCGCGCACGATGCGGCCCGGCAAGGCCCCGATGTAGGTGCGGCGGTGGCCGCGGATCTCGGCCTCGTCGTGGATGCCGCCCAGGGAAACCCGGGCGAACTTGCGGCCGAGGGCCCGCGCGACCGACTCGCCAAGCGACGTCTTGCCGACGCCGGGCGGCCCGACCAAGGTGATGATGGCCCCGGAGCCCCTGCCCCCGACCGGCGCCGAGCCGCGCTCGTTGCGCCGCTTGCGGACGGCCAGGAACTCGAGAATCCGGTCCTTGACGTCGTCGAGGCCGTAGTGGTCCTCGTCCAGGATCCGGCGCGCCTCGACCAGGTCGAAGTTGTCCGGGGAGCGAACCTCCCACGGGATCTCGAACATCCAGTCCAGGTAGTTGCGGATCCAGCCGTACTCGGGGCTCTGCTCGGAGGTCCGGTCGAGGCGGTCGAGCTCGCGCTCCACCTCCTTGCGGACAGCCTCCGGCATCGTGGCCTCCTCCAGCTTGCGCCGGTACTCGGAGCCGGTGTCGCCGGTCTCGCCGAGCTGCTTCTTGATGGCCTCCATCTGCTGCCGGAGCAGGAACTCCCGCTGCTGCTTCTCCATCCGCTCACCGACCTGCGAGCGCAGCTCGTCCTTGAGGCTGAGGTCGGCCAGGGTGTCGCGATTCCAGGCGATGATCTTGGTCAGGCGCTCCTTGACGTCCAGCGTCTCCAGGATCTCGACCTTCCGCTCCAGCGAGAAGTCGGGGGAGTAGCCGGACATGTCGGCCAGGTGCCCTGCGTTCTCGATCGCACGCAGGACCTGGGCGATCTGGGGGACGCCCCGGAGCTCGAGGATGTTCTCGATCACGGCCCGGTACTCGCGCGCCAGCTTGCGGGTCTCGTCGTCGAAGGTGGTGGGGTCGGGCCGCGGCTCGACCTCGGCGAACAGCGCACCGCCGGGGTCGGCGGTGACGGAGCCGAGCAGGGCGCGATAGCGCCCCTGGACGACCGCGGCCGGGGTGCCATCGGGCATCTGGCCGGTGTCCTCGATCTTGACCACGGTGCCGACGGTCGCGTAGCGGCCCTCGAGCTTGGGGACCAGCAGGACCCGAAGGTCCTCCTCGCGGGCCGCCGCCAGGGCGGCGCGCGCCTCCTCGGATTCCACCGGGATGGTGGCGTTCATGTGTGGCAGCACCACGCCATGAGCCAGCGGTATTACGGGCAGCCTTTCGGTCTTCATCTCCATGTCTTGTGTTGGGTCTCCTTGCTACGACTCGCCCGTGTAAATGCTTCCGGACGCTCGGGGTATTTCGTCGTGCAAGGTTTTTACCCGCCGCCGGAACGGTGGAAACACCTCGGCTACCCTTGACGCGATGCTGGCCGGAGTCGATCTCGGAGGAACCCAGGTCCGAGTCGCGCTGGCCCGCACCGACGGCCGGATCACGGCCACCGCCAAGACCCGCACCGCGGCCGTGGGCGGCCCCGAGGGGATGGCGGAGTGGGTGGCGGCCCAGATCGAGCGCCTCCGGGGCCGGTCCAAGGTGCGGCGGATCGCGATCGGGTCCCCCGGGCCGCTCGATGCCGTGCACGGCAAGCTGATCAACCCGGCCAACCTCCCGGGCTGGGAAGGCTCACCCCTGGCCGCCCTCGTCTCGCGCGTTACCGGCGTGCCCACGCTCCTCCAGCACGACGCCAAGGTGGCGGCGCTGGCCGAGTACCACCAGGGAGCGGGGCGGGGCAGCCGGCACATGGTCTACATCACCTGGAGCACGGGCATCGGCGGCGGGGTGATCATCGACGGCCAGCTCTTCAGCGGCGCCCACGGCAGCGCCGGCGAGCTGGGGCACATGATCATCGACCCCGACGGTCCCCTCGACGCCTGCGGCCAGCATGGCTGCCTGGAGGTGTTCGCGGGCGGCAACAACCTGGCGCGGCAGACCGGCGAGCCGGCCGCCCAGCTCTTCGAGGCCGCGGAGTCGGGCGACCTCGAGGCGCTGGCGATCGTGAAGCGAGCGGCCGGCTACATGGGCATCGGGCTGATCAACGTCACCAACCTGTTCGACCCCGACGTGATCGTGATCGGGGGCGGCATCAGCAGCTCCTGGAAGCTGGTCGGTCCCCACCTGGAAGCCGCGCTCAAGGGCTCGCCGTTCATCGGCGCCGCCCGCCGGCCTGCCCTCCGCCGGGCTCGCCTGGGCGACAGGGTGGGGCTGGTGGGGGCCGTGGAGTGGGCGCGAGCGAACCTCTAGCGGCGCTCGATCCGGCCTTCTCGCTGCTCAGGCAGGCCGCTGCGGAGCAGGGCGTGCACGCCTGGGCGGTGGGCGGCTTCGTGCGCGACCAGCTGCTGGGGCGGCCCCACCCCGACCTCGACGTGGTGGTCGAAGGCGGAGATGCGCTGAGGCTGGCGGAGCGGTTCGCCGAGCTCGCGGGAACCCGCAGGCCGGTGCTCTTCCCCCGCTTCGGCACCGCCCAGGTCACCTGGGGCGACCGCTTGGTCGAGTTCGCCACCGCCCGCGCCGAGAGCTACGCGCCCGAGTCCCGCAAGCCGGAGGTGCGGCCGGCCAGCCTCCAGGCCGACCTCGAGCGGCGGGACTTCACCGTCAACGCGCTGCTGATGGACCTGGACGGCAAGGTCCACGACCCCCTCGGCCAGGGGCTGGCCGACCTCGACGCGCGCGTCCTTAGAACCCCGCGCGAGCCGGCCAGGACGTTCGACGACGACCCTCTGCGCATGCTCCGCGCGATCCGGCTGGCCGCTCAGCTTGGTTTCGTGCTCGCCCCTGACCTGCTGCCCGCGATGCGCGAATTGCGGGACCGCCTGCGCCCGCCCGTACTCTCCGTGGAGCGCACCGCCGACGAGCTGCGCAAGATGCTGCTCTCGGACCGGCCGGCGCTGGCGCTGGAGCTCATGGAAGAAGCGGGCCTGCTGGAGGTGGTGCTGCCCGAGCTGGCCGCCTGCCGGGGAGTCGAACAGCGCGGCTACCACCACGCCGACGTCTACCACCACACCCTGGAGACGGTCGCCGCCGCGCCCCCCCGCCTGACGGAACGGCTGGCCGCGCTCTTCCATGACGTCGGCAAGCCGGCGACCGCGGGCGGCGACGGCACCTTCCACGGCCACGATGCCAAGGGGGCCGAGCTGGCGGCCGAGGCGCTGCGGCGGCTGCGCTTCTCCAACGCCGAGGCGGAGCGGGTTTCGCGGCTGGTCCGCCTCCACCTGCGGCCGGTCTTCTACGACTCGAGCTGGAGCGACGCCGGGGTCCGCCGCCTGGCCCGGGATGCCGGCGACCTGCTCTGGCCGCTGCTGGCGCTGGCCCGGGCCGACATCGCCGCCTCGGACTACCCGCACCCCGAGAAGCTCGACGAGCTGGAGGCCAGGCTGCACGCGGTCCTCGAGGAGAAGCCCAGCCGGATCAGGGTGCCGGTCAGCGGCGAGGACGTGATGCGGGAGCTCGAGCTGCCGCCGGGACCCGAGGTGGGACGGATCAAGGAGAAGATCGAGGAGCTCGTTCTCGAGGGCGAGCTGGAGCCCGAACGGCGGGCCATCCTCGCGTACCTGCGCGGGTTACGGTCCGGCTAGACTTCCGCGCATCCAACCAAAGACCAAGGGGGTAGAGATGCGATCCGTACGTTCCCTGGCCGCGATCGCGGCCGTGCTCATGGCCGCGGTCGCCTGCGGCGGCAGCGGCACTTCCAACACCGGCGGCGGCAGCAACTGCTCCAAGACCTACAAGGTCGGGCTCGTGACCGACGTCGGCAAGCTGTCCGACAAGTCCTTCAACGCCACCTCCTGGCAGGGCGTCCAGGACGCCCAGAACGACAAGAGCCTGTGCGTCCAAGGGAAGGCGATCGAGTCCAACCAGCCCACCGACTACGCCAAGAACATGCAGACCTTCGTCGACCAGGGCTATGACATGGTGGTCGCGGTCGGCTTCCTGATGGGCGACGACACCCTGCTCGAGGCCAAGAACAACACCAAGACCAAGTTCGCGATCGTCGACTACGCGTATGACCCGGTCGCCGACAAGCCACCGGCCAACATCACAGGGCTCGTCTTCAAGGAGGACCAGGCCGGTTTCGAGATCGGCGCCTTGGCCGGCCTGATGACCAAGACCAACACTGTCGGCCAGGTACTGGGCCTCAAGATCCCGCCCGTCATCCGCTATGCCGAGGGCTACAAGGCCGGCGTCAAGTACACCAACCCCAACGCCAAGGTGCTCGAGGTCTACCAGGGCCCGGGTGACGGCGCCGCCTTCAACAACCCGGACTGGGGCAAGGCCCGCGCCATTGACGAGATCAACCAGAACGCCGACATCGTCTTCGGCGGCGGCGGCAACACCGGCAACGGCGCCCTCCTGGGCGCCCTCAGCAAGCAGAAGACCTGCATCGGCGTCGACACCGACCAGTTCATCAGCTACCCCGACGCCGACGGCTGCCTGATGACCAGCGCCGAGAAGAAGCTGGCGACCGCGGTCAAGACGGCGATCACCGACATGGTCAAGAACTCGTGGCCCAGCACCAACCTGCTGACCTTCGACGCCTCCAACGGCGGCGTGGGAATCAGCCCCTACCACGACTACGACAGCAAGGTCCCGGCCGATGTCAAGGCCAAGATCGTCGACATCCAGAAGAAGCTGGCCGACGGGAGCCTGCAGACGGGAGTCAAGGCGTAAGCAGATAACCACCGAGCGCGCGGCCCTCGAGCTCCGCGGGATCGTCAAGACCTACGGAGGGCTGAGAGCCAACGATGGCGTGGACCTCGTCGTCGAATGGGGCGAGGTCCACGCCCTGCTCGGTGAGAACGGGGCCGGCAAGTCGACGTTGATGAACGTCGTCTACGGCCTTTCCCATCCGGACAGCGGCGAGATTGTCTACGACGGCGAGCCGGTCGTGATCCGGCGGCCGGAGGACGCCATCCGGCGAGGCATCGGCATGGTCCACCAGCACTTCATGCTGATCCCGCCACTGACCGTGGCCGAGAACGTCGTGCTCGGCCACGAGAGCGCGCGGTTGGGGATGATGGACCTCGGGGCGGCGAGCCGGATGGTCCGCGAGCTGTCCCAGCGCTACGGCCTGGAGGTGGACCCCGAGGCCAGGGTGCTCGACCTCTCGGTCGGCCTCCAGCAGCGGGTCGAGATCCTGAAGGCTCTCTACCGCGGGGCCCGGCTCCTGATCCTGGACGAGCCGACCGCGGTGCTGACGCCCCAGGAGATCGAGCGCCTCTTCGAGATCGTCAACAACCTCAAGGCCGAGGGCAAAGCGGTCATCTTCATCACCCACAAGCTGGCCGAGGTCATGCGCATCGCCGACCAGATCACGGTGATGCGGCGGGGCAAGGTGGTGGCCACCAAGGCGCCCGGGGAGACCTCGCCGCCCGACCTGGCCCGGCTGATGGTCGGGCGCCCGGTCCTGCTCCGCGTCGAGAAGGGGCCCGCCCATCCCGGCGAGGTGCTCCTCGAGGTCGACGGGCTCACCGTCGAGGACGACCACCACCACATGGCAGTGGACGGGGTGGCGCTCGCGGTGCGCGCGGGCGAGATCCTGGGCGTGGCCGGAGTCGAGGGGAACGGCCAGACCGAGCTGGTGGAGGCGATCGTCGGCCTGCGCCCGGCCCGGGCGGGGCGGGTGACCATCGCCGGCCGGGACATGACCCACGCCACCACCCACCGCCGTCTCCACGACCTCAGCCACATCCCAGCCGACCGCCAGCAGATGGGGGTGATCCTGGACATGTCGGTCGCGGACAACCTGGTCCTGCCCACCTACGACCGGGCGCCCTTCGCCCGCGGCCTGGTCCGAGTGCTGGACGCCATCCGCAGCTTCGCGGCTCGGACCATCAAGACCTACGACATTCGGGTCGAACGGCCCGAGCAGCGGACCGGGTCGCTCTCCGGGGGCAACCAGCAGAAGGTGGTGGTCGCGCGCGAGCTGGCGACCGATCCCAAGATCCTGATCGCGGCCCAGCCGACCCGCGGGGTTGACGTGGGCTCGATCGAGTTCATCCACCGCCGGATCGTGGATCAGCGCGACCGCGGCCTGGCCGTGCTCCTGGTGTCCTCGGAGCTCGACGAGGTGCTGTCGCTCTCCGATCGGGTGGCGGTGATCTACCGGGGCCGGATCGCGGCCGTGCTGGAGGGCGACCAGATCGAGCGGGAGCGGATCGGGCTCCTGATGGCGGGAGCGGCATGAGCCGCGTGCTGGGGGCCGTGCGGGGCGCGCTCCGCGCCGCGCTGGTGCCGCTGCTGTCGGTGGTATGCGGCTTCATCGTCGCCGGCCTGGCCGTCTTCTTGAGCGGGGCCAGCCCGGTCGATGCCTTGGTGGCGCTCTTCCAGGGCGCCTTCCTGGAGCGCAACTCGTTCACCGAGACCCTGATCGCCACCATTCCTTATATCTTCCTGGGGCTGGCGGTGGCCATCGGCTTCAAGGCCGGCCTCTTCAACATCGGCGCCGAGGGCCAGTTCTACCTGGGCGCCATCGCGGGCACCTATGTCGGCTACTCGCTGCACGGCCTGCCGGCGATCGTGCACATCCCGCTGGCGATCGGCGCCGGGATGCTGGGCGGCCTCGGCTACGCGCTCATCCCCGGCATCCTGAAAGCGCGTTTCGGGGCGCACGAGGTGATCACCACGATCATGCTCAACCACATCGCGCTCGCGATCAGCGACTTCCTGATCAACCGCGGGCCGATGGGCGATCCTCACGCCAGCGCGCCCAAGACGCCCTTCATCCAGCACTCGGCCGAGCTGCCGATCCTGGTCCCGGACACCCGCCTGCACCTGGGGCTGGTGCTGGCCCTGCTCGCGGTGCCAGTGGTCTGGTTCCTGATCGAACGCACCACCGTCGGCTTCCGGCTGCGGGCGGTCGGCCTCAACCAGACCGCCGCTCGGGCGGCCGGCATGTCGGTGGGCTGGACGATCGTGCTCGTGATGGCCATGTCGGGAACGCTGGCGGGCCTGGCCGGGGCCGACGAGGTGCTCGGCGTCTCCCATTTCATGCCGCCGTCGTTCTCGATCGGGTACGGGTTCGACTCGATCGCGGTGGCGCTGGTCGCGCGCTCGAACCCCTGGGGGATCGTGCCCGCCGCGTTCCTCTTCGGAGCCATGCGCAGCGGCGCCGGCTTCATGCAGCTCCAGACCCAGGTCTCCGCCGACCTGATCTCGGTCGTGCAGGCGACCGTGATCATCTTCGTGGCCGCGCCCGTGCTGGTGCGCTGGCTCTTCCACTTGCGCGAGAAGGCGCCCATCCCGGCCCCACTGGCCGCCCAGGAAGGGGCGGTCGTGTGACCGAGTTCTTCCAGCGCGCCGACCTGGTCGGCCTGGCCGCCGCCACCCTGCTGGCGGCCACGCCGCTGGTCCTGGCCGCCCTCGGCGGCACCCTGAGCGAGCGCTCGGGCGTGGTCAACATCGCGCTCGAGGGCATCATGCTCACGGGCGCCTTCATGGGCTACGTGGCGGCGCTGGCCACTCACAACCTCTGGTTCGGGGTCGGCGTGGCGGTTCTGAGCGGCGCCCTGATCGCCGCCCTGCACGGGGTGCTGGCGATCGAGTTCCAGGTCGACCAGATCGTGAGCGGGACCGTCATCAACATCCTGGCGGTCGGCATCACGGGCGTGTACTACCGCACCTTCATCCAGCAGCAGAACGTGGCCGGCCCCGGCACCCTGCCGACCTGGAAGATCCCGTTCCTGGCCAACCTGCCGATCCTGGGCCCGATCTTCTTCCAGAACCAGTTCGTGACCTACGCCATGATCGTGCTGGTGGTGGCGGTCCACCTCCTGCTCTTCCGCAGCGTGTGGGGGCTGCGCACCCGCGCCTGCGGCGAGCACCCGCTGGCCGCGGAGACGGCCGGGATCTCGGTCCGCTTCATGCGCTACGGCAACGTCATCCTGTCGGGCGCCCTGGGCGGTCTGGGCGGCGCCTACTTCTCGCTCCAGCAGGTCGGCAACTTCCTGCCCAACATGACCGGCGGCAAGGGGTTCATCGCGCTCGCCGCCATGATCTTCGGCAAGTGGACGCCCTTCGGCGCCTTCCTGGCCTCGCTGCTCTTCGCCGCCTCCGACGCCCTCGGCTCCCGGCTCCAGTTCTACGGGATCAAGATCCCCTACCAGATCACCTCGACTCTCCCCTACGTGCTCACCATCATCGTGGTGGCGGGGGCGGTGGGGAGGGCGATCGCACCTGCCGCCGTGGGACGGCCCTATAAGAAAAGCTGAGCGTGGGTTATAGTCTCCCGCTACTGGGGAATTCAGCCTGGCCAACCAGGCTGCGAGAGGGGAGGTCTGACGGTGCCTGAAACCGAACTGCGCGAAGCGGCGTCTCTGACGCATACGAACGGCAAGCCCGAGGAGTCGCCGACCACGGTGCTCGCCAAGGACGACAGCCTGAGCGGCAACCTGGAGATCAAGGGCGACGGCCGGCTCCTGGGCGACTTCTCCGGAGAGATCGAGTGCGGCGGCGAGCTGTTGGTGGGCGGCAATGCCGTGATCTCCGCCAACATCCGGACCCGCAACATCACCATCTCCGGGGTGGTCCGCGGCAACGTGACCGCGATCGGCAAGCTCAAGATCACCGCCACCGGCCGCCTGGAGGGGGACGCCCGCGTGGGCGCGCTGATCGTCCAGGAGGGCGGCGTGCACCACGGCGTGATCCGCGTGCACCCGGAGGGCATCCCGGCCGAGCCCGAGCCGGTGATCGCGGAGACCGTCATGGTGGCCTCCGCGGCTGAGTCGGGTCCGAGAGCGCTCACGGCCCAGGTGGACCGGGTGAAGAAGTTCTGGGGGGAGTTCTTCTAGGGGCACGGGGGGCGCATTCCCCGGGTAATGCGCTCCGATAGGCGCTCTGAGGGCCGCACTGTCCGGGGAATGCGGCCCGCAGGCGGCGTGGCGGTGAACAATTAGGGCCGTGACCCACCAGGTCTACGACCGCAACCTGGCGCTGGAGCTGCTGCGCGCCACGGAGGCGGCCGCCCTCTCGGCAGCTCCCCTGACCGGCCGTGGCGACAAGGAGGCCGCCGACCAGCGCGCGGTCGACGCCATGCGCAACGCGCTGGCCTCGGTCGACATGAAGGGCACCGTGGTGATCGGCGAGGGCGAGAAGGACGAGGCGCCGATGCTCTACTTCGGCGAGCCGATCGGCAACGGCATGGAGCCCGAGGTCGACGTCGCGGTCGATCCCATCGACGGCACCGAGTTCACCGCCCGCCTGATCCCGGGCGCGATGTCGGTGGTGGCGCTGGCCGAGCGCGGCTGCATGTTCACCAGCCACATCCACTACATGCAGAAGCTGGTGGTCGGCCGGCGGGCGCGGGGCGTGATCGACATCAACATGCCGGTCGAGTGGAACCTGGTCCGAATCGCCCAGGCCGAAGGCGTGCATCCGCGCGACCTGACCGTGATCATCCTGGACCGGGAGCGCAACCTCCCGATCATCGAGCAGGTGCGCGCGGTGGGCCCGCGCATCTCCCTGATCTCCGGCGGCGACGTCGCCGCCGCGGTGGCCGCGGCCAACGACCAGCTCACCGGCAAGCACGTGCTGATGGGCAGCGGCGGCGCCACCGAAGGGGTGCTCGCGGCCTGCGCGGTCAAGAGCTTGCGCGGCGACATGCAGGCCAAGTTCTACTTTCGCAACGACGCGGAGCGCGAGCTGGTGGCCGAGGAAGGCCACGACCCCGACCGCAGCTTCGGGATCGACGACCTCTGCTCGGGCGAGAACATCTTCTTCGCCGCCACCGGCATCACCACCGGCGACCTGCTGCGCGGGGTGCGCTACGACGAGGACTACGCCTACACGCACTCGATGGTGCTGCGGTCCAAGTCAGGCACCATCCGCTACGTCGACGCCTATCACGAGAACACCAAGCTGCGCGAGAACGGGCTCCTGCCCGAGCAGGTGATGCTCAACCACGGTCCTAACCTGAATGCAGCCCATACAGCGGCCAGGGCCCCGGCATAGCGCGCAGGCGGTCGAACTGGCTCCGCAGCTCGCGATCGAGGGCCGGGGGCGCGCGGTCGACCAGGACCAGGTACTCGGGCCGCTCCTGGATGATGAGCGTGACCGTCATCGAATCGGCGCTCGGCTGCAGTCGGTAGGCCACGTCGCGGGCGATGTAGGGCCCGGCCTGCTGGCGACCGCTGACGGCGTACAGCCAGGGTAGGTCGCCCCACACCTCCAGCCGCCCATCCACCTTCATGGCCGCGGCCAGGTCCTCGACGTCGGCCGGCCGGCCCGGGAACGACCCCGCGTACTGCCGCCAGGTCTCGACACCGACCAGGCGGTCGTACCAGTCCCGGTAGTAGCCCGGCAGCTGCGGCCACCCGAACGCGGTCCCATAGGAGGCTTCCGGCAGCGGCCAGCGGGCGAGCAGGAACATTTCCATCCGCGGCAGGAACATCGCCGCCTCCAGCAGCAGGACCACGCCGACCACGAGGGGGGCGACCAGCGCCGGCCGCATCCAGAGCCCGAGCAGCAGCACCAGCGGCGGCAGCATCTCCAGCGACTGGTGCATGAAGCCGCGGGGGCTGAGGACAGCACCCGCCACCGCCAGCGGCAGCCAGGCCCCCAGCAGACGGGCCGCGGGCGAGCGCTGCTCGATGCCGATCCGCAACCCGGCGAACAGCCCCGCCCCCAGCGGCGCCAGCCGGAGCAAGAGGGCGATGGGCGCCAGCTCGGCGCCGCCGTTGGCCCACCACAGCTCCACCCGCTCCGAGCCCAAGATCGAGGTGTAAGCCGCCCAGGTCCCGGTCAGCTGGAGGACCGCGAAGGTGGCCAGGGCCGCGGCCGCCGCCCCGCCCAGTAGCGGCAGGGCCCGGAGCGGGCGCCCGGAGAGCGTCACGTACCAGGGCAGGCACAGGGCGTCCAGCAGGTAGGTCGGCTGGAAGAGCGCGGCCAGGAAGAGCAGCGCGCCCCCGGCCACCGCCCGCAGCGGGCCCCCGCCGATCCCGCACAGCACGCCGCCGAGCAGGAAGGGCAAGCCCATCAGCTCGGTGCCCTGGAGGTCGCCCTCGACCACCGGCAGCGCGCAGACCAGGCCGAACATGAGCCCGGTCAGCGCCGGGTGGCCGCCCAGGCGCCGTGCGATCAGGAAGACGAGGGCGGTGGAGACGAGGACCTGGAACGCGAGCACCATCTGCATGCCCGGGTGCCAGGCCTTGGTGAGGCCGAGGACCACGGCCATGAAGTCGTAAGCGAGCGGCTGCAGGTTGCCCCAGACCTGGACGTAGAGGCGCTGGCCCTTCAGCATCTCGGTCGCCACCGCCGCCATCAGGCCCTCGTCGTGCGCCCAGCGGGGCTCCCACAGCGAGGGCAGCCGGGCCAGCAGGGTGGCCAGCAGCACGAGCCCCAGGGCCGGCTCCCGGAGCGCGACCGGAATCCGGCCGGTGACCCTGGCGGGAAGAACCTTCAGGCGGTGTGCACCGCAGCCGCCGCCTGCAGGCCCAGCTCCTCGACCGCCAGCTCCCGCATCTTGTACTTCATGACCTTGCCGCTGACCGTCATCGGCCACATCTCGGCGCCCTTCATGAACTTCCAGTAGCGCGGAACCTTGTAGCGCGCGATCTTGCCCTCGCAGAACTGCGCCAGCTGCTCGCCCGTCAGCTCCGGGCCCTCGCGCACCTTCACCCAGGCCATCACCTCCTCGCCGTACTTCTCGCTGGGCACACCGATGACCTGCACGTCGGAGATGTCGGGATGGCTGTGGAGGAACTCCTCGATCTCGCGGGGGTAGATGTTCTCGCCGCCGCGGATGATCATGTCCTTGATCCGGCCCACGATGTTCAGATAGCCGTCGCCGTCCATGGTGGCGAGGTCGCCGGTATGCATCCAGCGGCCGGCGTCGATGGCCTGCTGAGTCGCCTCGGGGTTGTTCCAGTAGCCGAGCATCACGTTGTAGCCGCGGGTGCAGAGCTCGCCGGTGGCGCCCCGCGGCACCACGTTGCCCGACTCCGGGTCGACGACCTTGATCTCGACGTGGGGGTGGATGCGGCCAACGGTGGCGGTCTGCTTCTCGAGGGGGTCGTCGAGCGTGGTCTGGGTCGAGACCGGTGAGGTCTCAGTCATGCCGTACATGATCGTGACCTGGGGCATGTGCATCTTGCTCTGCACCTTCTTCATGACCTCGACCGGGCAGGGCGACCCCGCCATGATCCCGGTCCGCAGGGTGGAGTAATCGAACTCCGCGAACTGCGGGTGGTCGAGCTCGGCGATGAACATGGTGGGCACCCCGTAGAGCGAGGTGCAGCGCTCGGCGGCCGCCGCCTGCAGCGTCTTCAAGGGGTCGAAGTTGTCACTGGGGATGACCATGGTCGAGCCGTGCGTGGTGCAGGCGAGATTGCCGAGGACCATTCCGAAGCAGTGGTAGAAGGGCACCGGGATGCAGACCCGGTCCTTCTCCGTGTAGGCGAGCCCCTCGCCGATGAAGTAGCCGTTGTTGAGGATGTTGTGGTGGGAGAGGGTGGCGCCTTTGGGGAAGCCCGTGGTGCCCGACGTGTACTGGATGTTGATGGGGTCGTCGAAGTTGTTGCCCGCCTCGCGTGCGGCCAGCTGGTCCTCGCCCACTCCCGAGGCGTCGCGAAGCAGGGCTTCCCAGCCGTTCTCCAGCACCAGCGCCTCGCGCAGCTCCGGGCAGCGGCCCTTGACCTCGCCCAGCATGTCGACGTAGCTGGCGCCGCGGTTTTCGGTGGCCAGGATCAGGAACGAGGTACCGGACTGGTTGAGGGCGTACTCCAGCTCCGAGGTCTTGTAGGCCGGGTTGATGTTGACCAGGATGGCGCCGATCCGCGCGGTGGCGTACTGGACGATGACCCACTCGTAGCGGTTGGGCGCCCAGATGCCGACCCGGTCCCCCTTCTCCACGCCGCGCGCCATCAGCCCGCGCGCGCACCCGGAAACCTGTTTCCAGAAGTCCTGGTACGAGGCCCGGTATCCCTGGTGCACGACCACCAGGGCCTCGTTGTCGGGGTGGCGCGCGACGGTCCGCTGGAGGTTGGCGCCGATGGTCTCGCCGAGCAGCGGGACCGGGCTGGCGCCGTGTGTGTACGAGAGCGCGACCATGGTGTCACCTCCTGGGTTTCTGAACCTATTGTGGGTCAGACCAGCCCTCGGAAAAAGAGCAGTGCGCCGGTGCGCTCGGTCTCCCACCGCTCGAAACCGGCGGCCCTGGCGTCGGCCCGAAGGCGTCCCGATTCCGGAGGCACGAAGAAGCCGCTCCAACGGGCCGCCCGCACGTTCATGAGCCAGGGCAGGGGAGCGTCGGCGGTGAGGGTGGTCCCGACCAGCTCGCCGCCCGGCTTGAGCACCCGGTGGAACTCGCGCAGGACCGCGCGGTGGCGGGGGATGCAGTGCAGCGAGTTGAAGCAGAGCACGCGGTCGGCGGCGGCGTCCGCGACCGGGAGGCGGGTGGCGTCGCCGCGTACCAGCTCGAGGTGGCCGCGCTGGGCCGGCGGCAGCCTGGCCGCCCGGCCCTGGGCGCGCGCCAGCATGAGCCTGCTGAGGTCGACGCCGACCAGCCGGCCACGCGTCCTGGGGAGGCCCCGGGCGAAGGTGACGCCCCCTCCCGTCGGGCAGTCGACGACCACCTGACCCCGGCGGCAGGCGACGCCGTCGGCCATCGCCTTCAGGAACCGTTCGACGTCGGCGCCCCACATCAGGAGACCCCCGAGCGGCGCCAGCCGGCTCTGCACTCCGACGTCGTAGAGGGCGCCGTAGGCGGTCTCGAAAACGTCGAATCGCATGTCGCTCAGTTTGCCGCAGGTGCGAAAAACCAACCGCTTGTGAATCGAGGGATACAGGCATATGTTGGTTGGCAGTTCGAGTAGCCGGCGGCGCCGCGGACCGCGCAAGGTTGGCCTCCAAAAGAGGCGTCGGCCCTGAGGGGCGCAGATAACCAGGAAGCGTGAACCCGGCGAACCCGGCCGAGGCGGTGCTCGCTGGGGCGCCGCCTCGTTTCCTGCTAGCGAACCGACCTGATCCGGCTCACCAGCACCGTGCCCAGCAGCAGGAAGACGACCGCGAACGAGAAGATCACTCGGTAGCCGCTGTTGGCCGACTGCTTGTTGAAGTAGTCGAGGAGCACGCCCATGGTCAGCGGCACGAAGGTCTGGGGCAGCGTGAAGGCAACGTGGAAAAGGCCCATGTCCTTGGCCGACTTGGTGCGGTCGGGCAGGGTGTCGCAGGCCAGCGCCCAGTCCACGGCGTAGTAGCAGCCGTAGCCGATGCCGTACAGGGCGGCCGCCAGGTAGACCAGCACCAGGTTGGTGGGGAAGAGGACGATGAAGACCAGCGCGACCGCGCTCTGGAGGAACCCGCTGGCGTAGACGAAGCGCTTGCGCCCCAGGCGGTCGGAGTAGAAGCCGGCGAGCAGCCCGAAGGGGATCGCCGTGGCGAGCACGACCAGGAACCAGGTGGGGGTGAAGCTGCCGGGATCCTTGACCCCGACCACGTCCCGAAAGAAGTTGAAGAGGAAGTAGGCGACACTGTTGATGCCGGCGGTGAAGAGCAGGCGGGTGAGCACCACCCACATGAAGTCGCCGCCCCGCAGCGGCGCGAAGAAGTCCCGCACCGACTCGGCCAGGGGCCGCGGCGCGCCGCGCGCCACCGCGACCATGCCCTCGCCGCGGGCGGTGATCAGGGTCGGGATCATGCTCAGGATGACGCCGACCGCGATCACGACGTAGGCCAGCGGATAGATCGAGCCGGTCAGCACGGCGGTCACCGCCAGCCCGGCGCCGCTGCCGACCTGGACCATGGTGGCGAGGAAGGCGGACGCCCGCCCGAACTCGGCCTCCGGGACCACGTCCGGGATCAGCCCCGCGTAGGCGGCCCCGGCTGCGTTGAAGAAGACCTGGACCACCAGGTAGCCAAGCGCCAGCTGGATGTAGGTGTGCGCGCTGAAGAGGATCAGGAGACCCACGGCGGCGCCCACTGTGCCAACCACGATGATCGGGCGCCGGCGCCCCCACGGTGTGGTCAGGCGGTCCGAATAGAGGCCCACCAGCGGGGGCAGGGCCATGGCCACGAAGCCGCCCATCCCGATCAGGACCCCCAGCGCGGTGCCCTGCTGAGAGCGGGGCACCAGGTCGTCGACCTGGTGCTGGATGAGGATCGTCCCGACCGGCTGCCAGAGAAAGAACTGGCCGAACCAGTAGGCCGATAGGCCAAGATGTCGGCGGTTGCCCATGCGGGCGGGCGCTGCCGCCGCGGCGGCCAGGGTGGCCATGCTCGTGGCGCAGGTTAAGGCCTCTGGCCCCCGACCAAACGGCCTGCTACCCTTGGCGCCGCCCCCCATGCCCATGAACTTCACGCGTGTCCGAACGCTTCTCGGCGACGTCCCCCGGCACGGCAAGCTGGCCTACTGCCTGTTCCGGGACGACAGGGTGCCGGCGGCCCCCAAGGCAGCCCTGGCGGCGGCGCTGGCGGTCATCGTCGGGCCCCTCGACCTGCCGGCGTGGATCCCGGTCCTGGGCGAGCTGGACATGCTGGCGCTGGGCATCCTGGCGGTGAAGGTCTTCGTCGATGCCTGCCCGGAAGAGGTGGTGGAGGAGCACAGGGCAGCGCTCAAGGCCGGCCAGAGCGTGTTCGACGAAGACTGGCAGGCCGCCACGGGCGCCGCCCGGGTGGCGTTGGTGGGGGCGCTCAGGCGGGTTGCCGGCGGGCGCCTCCGGCGGTTGCGCCTGCTCGAGGATCACAGGGAGGATCGATCGGCGTGAAGGTGATGTTGACCAAGGATGTCGAGAACGTCGGCCGGGCCGGCGACGTCAAGGACGTGGCCGACGGCTACGGGCGCAACTTTCTGCTGCCGCGCAGGCTGGCCGTCCCGGCGCGAGCCGGGGTGGAGGACGAGGCCAGGAAGATCAGGGACGCCGCCAGCCGGCGCGAGGCCAAGGACCGCGACGAGGCGCAGGCCCTGGCCGAGGAGATCGGCAACAAGACCGTGGTCGTGCGCCTGCGCGTGGGGGCCGAGGACAAGGCGTTCGGATCGGTCACCAACGCCGACATCGCGTCCGCTCTCAAGGCCCAGCACCAGGTCGAGATCGACCGCCACAAGATCGATCTCAAGGAACCCATCAAGCAGCTCGGCGAGCACCAGGTCGCGCTCCGGCTGCACCGCGACGTCGAGGCCCACATCAACCTGATCGTCACCAGCGATAGGTAGAGCGGTTGGCAACCGCGCCGCCCCTTTCAGCGGGGCGCGCTGAGGGCAGGATTCCGCCGCACGATCTGGAGGCCGAGGGCTCGGTGCTGGGCTCTGTCCTCCTGGATCCGACCGCAATCACGAGGGTCCTCGACCTGCTCAGCCCGGACGACTTCTACCGCGAGAACAACGCGCAGATCTTCCGGGCCGTCACCGAGCTCTTCCGCCAGGGCGAGCCCATCGACAACATCACCCTGGCCGATGAGCTGACGCGGATGGGAGTGCTCGAGCGGGTGGGCGGGCGCGCCCACCTGGCGATGCTCCAGGAGGGAGTGCCGACCGCGGCCAACATCGAGTACTACGGCCGCATCGTCAAGGCCAAGGCCCAGAAGCGCCGCCTGATCTCGGCCGGCGCCACCGTGACGGGGCTCGGTTTCGACGAGGCGGTGGAGGCGGACGACGCGCTCAACGAGGCCCAGCGCGCCGTCTACGACATCGCCGACCAGCGGGTGGGCACCAAGCTGGAGAGCCTGTACCCGCTGCTCAAGGACGCCATGGAGCGGGTCGACGCCCAGATGGCGCGGGGCACCGGGATCCTGGGGGTGCCGACCGGGTTCCACGACCTCGATCGCATCACCAGCGGCTTCAAGAACAGCGACCTGATCATCGTGGCGGCCCGGCCCTCAATGGGAAAGGCGCTCGCTCTCGATACGCCGATCCCGACGCCGGACGGCTGGACGACGATGGGGGCGCTGCGCGTCGGCGACCAGGTCTTCGATGAAAGTGGCCTTCCCTGCACCGTCACCTTCGCCACGCCTATCCAGCTCGAGCGGGAATGCTTCGAGGTGCTCTTCTCGGACGGCGAGCGGATCGTCGCCGATGCCGATCATCAGTGGTCGGTCAGCACTCGGGCCGACCGCAAAGCGGCACGGCGTCGCCTCGCCAACTTGACGACCCGGCAGATGCTCGCAACGCTGAGGACTAAGTCTGATCAGCGGCTGAATTATTCGATCCCTGCTTCCGGACCGCTCCAGTACGCGCCTCAGGATCTGGCGGTGGACCCATACGTGCTGGGCGTGTGGCTCGGCGACGGGCATACGAACACAGCGGTCGTAACGCTCGGGGACCCTGAGGTCGCACTGGAGCTGGCGGCTGTCGGGTGCCCGCTACGGCCAAGGAAGGTGATCGGCACTCCCGAATACGCGCTCAGTGACGGTCGGGGCTGGCCCCAGCCCAATGCCAAGCTGACACCTCGCGCCGTAGTGGACATTCGCGTGCGACTCGCGGCTGGTGAGCGGGCCAGAGCCTTGGCCCGAGAGTATTCGGTTTCGCCGACGACGGTTGATGGCATCGGGTCAGGCCGGACCTGGAAGGATCCTGACCGACCCCTGGCGGTGCAGTCGCAACTGCGGGCGCTCGGCGTCCTCGGAAACAAACACATTCCCCGCAGCTATCTCGAGGCTGGGCAGGCCCAGCGCCTTGCCCTACTCCAGGGTCTGATGGACACGGACGGCCACATCGACAACCTCGGCCACGCCGAGTTCGTGTCTGTCCGGAAGCCGCTGGCGGAGGGCGTTCAGGAACTCGTGACAGGCCTCGGTCTGACCCCGAGGCTGACAGTAGACCGCGCCTGGTTCAACTCGGTGGACTACGGGCCCCGTTATCGCGTTCGGTTCAAGCCCACCGAGCTCTCCATCTTCCGCCTGAGGCGGAAGCTCGAACGCCAGCGCGTCACGAGACCCCACGCCCGAGTGCGCAGCCGGTTCGTGGTCGATATCCGCCCGGTCCCGACGGTGCCGGTTCGTTGCATTCAGGTGGACTCGGTGAACCACCTCTACCTGGCCGGCCGAGCCTGTATCCCCACCCACAACACTTCCATGGCAAGTGGCATCGCCCTCCACGCGGCGGTCCACGCCAACGTGCCGGTGGCCATCTTCAGCCTGGAGATGTCCAAGGAGCAGCTGGTCGAGCGCTTGCTCTGCCAGCAGGCCAAGATCGACTCCCAGCGCATGCACCGGGGCATGCTCAGCGACCGCGAGTACGAGCAGCTGGTGATGGCCATCGGCCCCCTCGAGAACGCGCCCATCTACATCGACGAGTCACCGGTCCTGGACGAGCTGACCCTGCTCCTCAAGGCCCGCCAGGCGCGGCTTCAGCACAACATCGGCCTGATCGTCGTCGACTACCTCCAGCTGATGAAGGGTCGCGCCAGCAAGGACGACAACCGCGTCCAGGAGGTGTCCTCGATCTCGCGTTCCCTCAAGGGGCTGGCCCGGGAATTGAAGATCCCTGTGATCGCCCTCTCCCAGCTCAGCCGCGGTCCCGAGGCGCGCCCCAACAAGCGCCCGATGCTCTCCGACCTGAGGGATTCGGGAAGTATCGAGCAGGATTCGGACGTGGTGATTTTTCTTTATAGAGACGATTACTACAACGACAAGTCCGAGGAGCCAGGGATCTGCGAGGTGATCATCGCCAAGCACCGCAACGGCCCCACGGGCATGGTCAAGCTCCGCTTCCGCAAAGACCAGACCCTCTTCTACAACCTGGAATCCCGACGCGGCTCTTCGGACGAAGAGTAGGGCCGTCACCGTGCATTCGCCGGCGATGGCACTCCCCGAGCGCCGAGAAGTGGTGCATCCGCCGGCGAATGCACCACGGCGGCGGCGGTAGCTGGCCATGGTCATCATCATCGTCGGCGGCCAGTGGGGCGACGAGGGCAAGGGCAAGGTCATCGACTACCTGTCCGAGAAGGCCCAGGTGGTCGTTCGTCCGCAGGGCGGCAACAACGCCGGCCACACCGTCATCACCGAGCACGGCGAGTTCAAGTTCCAACTCCTGCCCAGCGGCATCCTCTACCCGGAGGTCACCTGCATCATCGGCAACGGCGTGGTCGTCGATCCCCGGGTGCTGATCAAGGAGATCGAGCAGCTGCGCGAGCGCGGGATCGAGCCCGACAACCTGGTGGTCAGCGAGCGCGCGCACATGGTCATGAGCTACCACCCGATCTTCGACCGGCTCGAGGAAGGCGTCCGCGGCGACGACCGCCTGGGGACCACCTGGCGCGGGGTTGGCCCCGCCTACGGCGACAAGGTGCGCCGCATCGGCTTCCGGATCGGCGACCTCCAGAAGGAGGTCTTCATGCGCAAGAAGATCGACTTCGTGGTCGGCCAGGTGAAGAACCCGATCCTCGACAAGCTCTACGGGGAGGAGCAGCTCGACAGGGAGAAGGTACTCGAGGAGTACCTGGGTTATGCCGGGGTGCTCGACCCCTACATCAAGGACACCTACCCACTGGTCCAGGGCGCCCTCGACCGGGGCGACAACATCCTCCTCGAAGGCGCTCAGGCGACCATGCTCGACCTCGACTTCGGCACCTATCCCTACGTGACCGGGAGCAACCCCACGGCGGGCGGCGCCTGCACGGGCAGCGGCATCCCGCCCACCCGCGTCGACCTCACGCTGGGCTGCCTCAAGGCCTACACCACTCGCGTCGGCTACGGCCCCTTTCCGACCGAGCTGGAGGACGCGACCGGCGACCAGATCCGGGAGCGCGGCCGCGAGTTCGGCACCGTCACCGGACGCGCCCGGCGGACGGGCTGGTTCGACGCCTGCGTCGCCCGCTACGCGGGACGCGTCAACGGCGTGGGCTCGATCGCCCTCCTCAAGCTCGACATCCTGGACGAGCTGCCCCGGATCAAGGTCTGCACCAGCTACGACTTCCGGGGCGAGACCCACCACCACCCGATGGCCAACATCTCCCACTTGAAGCACTGCGAGCCGCGGTACGTGGAGATGCCCGGGTGGCAGACCGACATCGGCTCAGCCCGCCGCTGGGACGACCTCCCGCGCGAGTGCCGCGACTATGTCGAGCTGATCGAGTCCGAGGTGGGCGCGCCGGTCGACCTGATCGGGGTCGGAGCGCGGCGTGACCAGTTCGTCGAGCGCCGCAACCCCTGGACCTTGAGTTAGGCGGCCTTGCGGCCCGGCAGCCGCAGCGAGGCCCCGTGGCCGCGCATCCTCTCTGCCAGCCGCGCGCGGTGCACGACCAGCCACTCGGCCCCCTCCAGGAGAGCCACGCCGACCTGGAGCGCCGCCACCACCAGGAATACGGCCTCCACGCCGAAGCCCTTGGAACGCAGCGCCACCCCGCCCACGCCCGCCGCCATCCCCAGCAGGGGCCGCGAGGCGCTGGAGGCGGGCAGGAAGCGGCGGTCGGCCAGGATCAGCAGGACCGCGAACCAGGAGGGCGCGCTCTCGAGCTGGAAGGCGAGGTTCCAGTGCAGGAGGACGATCGGCACCGTGGCTCCGAGCGCGAACGTCACCGCCACCCCGGGCGACAGGCGGCCCGCGTACCAAAGCCAGGCCGCGCCGATGACCACCGCCATCAGAGAGGTCGCGAACACGGGGCCCGGCACGTTGCCCACGTACAGGCGGATGGGGTCGAAGGCGGCGCTGCCGCCGTACTGCGCCCAGAACCGGATGGGTTCCACCAGGGGCCTCAGGCCGTTGGGATTCAGGTAGGCCGCGGTCGCGCCCTGGGTGGCCAGGAAGATGGCGGCGAAGGCGACCAGGCCGGCTTGGATCCGCGCCCCCGGCAGCCAGCGGGCGCGAGCCAGTTCCAGAACGGCGCCTGCGACCGCGACGATGACCACCCATTGCAGCGGGGTCGCGGGGCCCACCAGCGCCACGCCGACCACGGCGGGGAGGATGGGCGAGGTTTCCAACGGCAGCTTGGCCAGACGCGCCGCGAGGTGGGCGAGGCTGCCGGCGCCGACGGCGACCGCCAGCACTATCAGGGCCGCGACCTTGAAGAAAACCAAGCCCATGACGACGCTGGGCGCGAAAGCCACCGCGGCTACCGCCGCTGTTGGCAAATGGGCGGGTTCGAACACGGCCTTTTCCAAGGCCCGCACCACTCTCCCCACTAGGGGCGGATTGTAGCGGCAGTGCCTGGAGATGCCACACCGGCGTGCACAAGTCCGCGGGCTGCGCGATAATCGCGCCCTCGGTGTCGCGTCCCTCCAGACGTCTTCTTGCGACATGCGCAGCGCTGGTCTTGGCCGGCCTGTTTCCGGCCGTTGCCGCGTCTGCGGTCGGTCCGGACAACACCTGGAACCTGCTGGCGCCACTGCCTGAGGCCCTCGATTCGCCGCTCTTCGCCCTGGCCGTCAGCCCTACGGACAGCCAATCGCTGCTGGCGGGCACGCCGGCCGGCACCATCTACCGCAGCCGGGACGGCGGCCAGTCCTGGAGCCCAGTGCGCCGAGATCCCGGCCACGCCGTCCTGGCGATCGCCTTCAACCCGGGCAAGCCGGGCGTGGTGCTGGCCGGGACCCGCGGGGGCGGGGTGCTGCGCAGCACGGATTACGGGCAGACCTGGAGCCTGCAGCCCGGCCTCGACAAGTCTGTCGCCCGCAGTTTCGGCTTCGCCAAGTCCTTCACCGCGATCGGCACCGAGCAGGGCGTGGTGACCGTCAAGGATGCCGCTCCGGGCGGCGCCGCCACGCTGCCCGCCATCAGCGTGGCGGCGGTCGCCGTGTCGGCGGTCAACGATCCCTCCAAGCTCCTGGCCGGCGGCGACGCCACCCGCGGGACCGAGCCCTTGCCGCTGTTCAACAGCACCGACGGGGGCCTCACCTGGAACGAGGTCAAGGGCGTGGCCACCAGCAGCAACCTGGTTTCGGCGCTGGCGGCCTTCGGCGGCACGCTGCCGCCCAAGACCGACACCCGCCCCGTTCTGCTGGGCACCAACACGGGCCTCTACGGGTCCGCCGACAGCGGCGGCACCTGGCAGCAGCTCACCGGCGGCGGCGCGCTGCCGGCGACCGACTTCAACCAGATCGCGTTCACGGCCGCCCACGCCGACCGCTACTACGTGTCCAGCGACGGCGGCGCCTCGGATCGAGGCGGCCTGTGGTCCACCGTCGATGCCGGCCTGCATTTCAATCCCCTGCGCCCGCCGGTCCTCTCGGTAACCGCCCTCGCGGTGACGGCGGAGGAGCAGCCGACGCTCTATACCGCTACCTTCAGGGCCTCCGACCACGCGGTGATGCTCTTCAGCTACCGCGATACGGGCGGGCAGCCGCAGCCGCCGCTGCAGCCGCTGCCCACGGCGCCGCCGGCAGCCGCCGCGCCGGTCGGCCCGGCCAGCTCCAGCGGCTGGCTAGTGGCCCTTGTCACCGGGCCCGAGGCGCCGTACCTGGCGCTGGGCCTGGCCGCGGTCGCCGTCCTCCTGCTGGCCGGTTTCGCCTACTTCCGCCGCGGCCGCAGCCGCCGCCTCTGAGAGGCGTTCGGACCCGCGGTCGTAGAGGCGGAACGATTCCAGCCCGGCCCGCTTGAGCATGGCCGTCGCCAGCCCGTCGTAGTGGTGATCCGCCAGGTCGCCGATGGGGTCCTGGCTGGCCTTCATCAGCTCGGTGAAGCGCAGCTGCGCCACCGCCCGGTAGGCGAGCACCGCCCTCGCCTGCTCCAGGCGCCCGCTGCGCTCGGCGGCTGACACGAAGGCCAGCGCGGCGCCCATCTCTCGGGCGTCCCTCCAGCGCAGGAAGAGATAGGTGCCGCCCACGATCAGGATCGGCGGTATGGCGGTGATCAGGCCGAAGGCGACGGCCATGTGGTCGATGGTGTCGCGGGCCTGGCCGCCGAAGCCGATCAACTGGTCACCCGAGTTCTTCTGGAGGCCGTCGGCGACGCCGGTCAGGAAGGACGAGATGCCCGGTATGCCGCGCGGGACGGCGTTGCGGAACGATTGAATCCACGCGTCCAGCGTGCGCCCGGTGCCGGTGATGCCGTCGGCCACCGCCTGCAGACCCTCGACGATCTGGTAGACCGCGAAGCCGCAGAGGGCCCAGGCCACGATCCAGAGGGTCACCAGCATGTCGCCCAGCACCCGGGGCACCCGGGCCGGCACGTGGTCGGGGTAGAACTTGAGCATCGCTTCCCACGGTATCCGTACACTCCCTCGGTGGCCAGCCCGCACGATCGCCTGCGCGCTCTGGGGATCGAGCTGCCGGCGGCGCCGCCCCCGGCGGCCAACTACGTGCCCACGCGCAGCGTCCCGATCGGGGAAGGCCGCAGCCTCGTCTACGTGGCCGGTCAGATCCCTCGCAAGGCCGACGGCGGGATGTACACGGGACGGGTGCCCAGCCAGGTTTCCATCGAAGAGGCGAAGTCGGCCGCGCGAGCCTGCGGGGTCGCCATCCTGGCCCAGCTGGAAGCCGCCGGCGGCCTCGAGAGGGTGGAGCAGATCGCCCAGGTCATCGGCTTCGTCAACTGCGAGGCCGGCTTTGGCCAGCAGCCCGAGGTGGTCAACGGCTGCTCGGACCTCCTGGTGGAGGTGCTGGGTGACGCGGGGCGCCACACCCGGGCCGCGGTCGGCGCCAACGCGCTGCCGCGCGACGTCACTGTAGAGATCGCAGCTGTCGCGATCCTCAGAACCTGAGCCGGCGCTGCCGCTGAGGCGCATCCCGCCCCGGCTGCTCCTGGCGGGCAGCGTCCTCTACCTGGTGCTCATCTTCGGCGTGATGCTGGCGCGGGGCATCTCGATCGAGCCGCAGTGGGTGGTGCTGGCGCTGCTGCTGATCGCGGTCGCGATGGGCCGGGGCGGCCAGTTCATCAAGGACTGGACGCCCTTCCTGGTGCTCTTCTTCGCCTACGAGGCGATGCGCGGCTTCGCTGCCAAGACCGGGCTCGCGCCGCACGACCTGTCCGGGGCGGAGCGCCTGCTGTTCGGGGGCACCCTGCCCACGCAGTTCCTGCAGCAGCACTTCTACGACGTGCACTCCGTGCAGCCGCAGGACGTGGTCGCGCTGGTCCTCTACTTCCTGCACTTCCCGCTGCCGATCGTGGTCGGCTTCATCTTCTGGACCCGCAGCCGCGAGCACTACTGGCGCTTCATCAGCGCGCTGCTGCTGATGTCGTTCCTCGCCTTCCTGACCTATCTGGTCTATCCCAGCGCTCCGCCCCGGCTGCAGTTCCCGAACAGCGTGCACTGGGTGACCGACGAGACCGTCAAGAAGCTCCTCAACAAGTACTACATCTCGCCCATCTCAAACAGCTACTACATATCGCCCATCTACTCGCATCTGAATCCCAACCAGTACGCGGCCTTCCCTTCCCTGCACGCGGCCTTTCCGCTGCTGGCGGCGCTCTACGCCTGGAACCGGTATCGGGCGCTGTCGGTGGCGCTCGCGATCTGGACGGCCGCCGTTTGGATCGCGATCGTCTACCTCGGCGAGCACTACTTCGTGGACGCCCTCGCGGGCCTGGTCTATGCGGCGGCGGCGGCGGCGCTGGTGGAGCTGGTCGCGGGCCGGTTCAATCGGGGCCCCCCGCGAAATCGCAGATTTCGGGGGGTGATCAGGCTTCCCAGACGCGCTTGATGATGACCTTGGCCACCTTCTCGGGATCGTGGTGCGAGGGGATCCGCGAGTTGACGACGTCCGCGGCGATGAAGCGGGCGCGCGGGTCGAGCCGCTGCGCGTCCTGGTAGTCGAAGATGACCTGCGTCTGACCGCCGGTCGGCATGTGGTTGAGGTTGGAGTTGACCACGATGAAGTCGAAGGGCATGTCGTCCACGTGGTCGGCCAGCACGCGCTGGTAATCGCTGACGTTGAAGTTGTCGGTCTCGCCGTGCTGCGAGGCCACGTTGCACACGAAGACCTTGAGCGCGGGTGACGCCTTGATGGCCTGGACCATGCCCGGGACCATGAGGTTGGGCAGGATCGAGGTGTAGAGGCTGCCGGGGCCGATCACGATCACCTCGGCGTTCATGATCGCCATCGCCGCCTCGGGGTTGAGCTCCGAGTTGTCGGGCTTCAGGAAGACGTGGCTGATGGGCGCGTTCTGCATGGGGATCTTGGACTCGCCCTCGACCATGCCGCCGTTGACGCTGGCGACCAGCGTTACGTCGTGGAGGGTCGAGGGGATGATGGCGCCCCGCACGGCCAGCACGCGCCCGGACTCGCGCAGCGCGTGCTCGAAGTTCCCGGTGATGTCGGCCATGGCCATGATGAAGAGGTTCCCGAAGGAGTGGCCGTCCAGCGAGCCTTCCGTGAAGCGGTGGTTGAACAGCTCCTTGACCAGCGGCTCGGCGTCGGCCAGCGCCACCAGGCACTGCCGGAAGTCGCCCGGAGGCAGGATCCGGTACTCCTCCCGCAGCCGGCCGCTGGAGCCTCCATCGTCGGCCACGGTGACGATGGCGGCCAGGTTGGCGGTGTACTCCTTGAGGCCGCGGAGCAGGGTGCTCATCCCGGTGCCGCCCCCAATGGCGACGATCCGGGGGCCGCGGTTGCGGGTGCGGAAGGCGTAGATCTGCTCGGCGATGCTCCGCTCGCCGCCGGGCAGGAAGGGCCCGAGCACCGAGTTCTGGAGCTTGACCACCGCGAAGGCCAGGAGCCCGATCCCGAGCACGCCGAAGATGACGCCTCGCATCCAGCGCGGGATGAACTGGAGGGTCACGAAGTACGCCTCGCCCGGCAGCGTGGTCGTGTGGTAGAAGTCCTTGAGCAGGTAGGCCAGGCCCAGCACGATGATCAGCTGGCTGAACATCAGCAGGATCAGCCAGCGCTTGACCTCCAGGCCGGGCGTCAACCAACGCCACCACCCGGTGGTCTGCTGCATACGCCTGCCCATCGCTACCCCAGCACCGTGGCGTTGAACGGGGCGGGCGCGCGACGGGTTACGACGGGGATAATCAAATGGTGAGGTTCGTCCGGCGCCTGCGGCGCATCGTGAAGCTGGCGGGGTTCGGGCTCATGGTAGCGGCGATCTCCCAGGAGATGTCCAAGCCCGAGTCGGAGCGCGACTGGCATGGGAAAGTAGCCGGCCTGGTGCCCTACGACTTCCGTCCGCCGACCTGGGACCGCATCCGAGCCGCGTACTGGAATCCCGACGAGCCGCGCCTCTTCACCGAACGCGTCTTCGGCGTGGGCTGGGCCATCAACCTCTACCGGGCCAAGGAGTACCTGGAGGAAGCCTTCGGGACCCTGATGGGCGACTCCAAGACAGCCCGCACCCCGGCCCCCAAGCGGGCGGCACGATAGGGCGCGTCAGCTCGGGTAACCCGCCGCAGCGGGACGTTTTCCCTTCCAGATGAAGATCGTCGTGGTGGCCGCCGGCCTCCTGTTGGCGGCGGGCGTCGCCCTGGGCGCCTCGCTGGTGCCCGCGGGCCACGTGACGCCGGTCTCGGTGTCGCTGGCCGTTCCCGGCGCGCCGCTGATGCAGGTGCCGGCGCCGGCGGCGCCCGCCCTGACCAGGCCGGCAACCGTCAACTCGATTGCCCGCTCGGCCGATACGCAGGCAGAGACGGCGCCGCCGGTGATCCCGGCGCCCGCCCTCGTCAACCCGCCGCCGCCGGCGGGCGGGCCGCAGATCGTGCAGATTCCCCAATGCTGGGGACACGGCAACAAAAAGCAGTGCCCGCCGAGTCCATCCGGCGACCACTAGGACGCTTTTCCGGCTGACGCAGCGGGCGTTGGAGCGAAGCCGGGGGGCCGGAAGCCGGTGGGTAGAATGATTGCCGCTTCCGGCGCTGGGGAGTGGCCAAGCTGGTAAGGCGCCTGACTCTGGATCAGGAGATCCTAGGTTCGAATCCTAGCTCCCCAGCCAACCTCTGCTAGCCGCTCGATTTCGAGTTCAGCTGCAGCGCCTGATCCCTTAACGGCAACTCTTGACAAGTGCCTTCAAAGGGGGTACGAGCATCCGCCGTCCGGTCTATCCGCACCTGCTCCGGCACGGCTTCGCGACCTGGTCGCTGCGCGGGGGCATGGGCACCCTGCAGCTGATGCAGATCATGGGCCACACCTCGCTGGACATGATCACCAACGTCTACAGCACCTGGTGCCCCCAGGACTCCTACGACGCCATGCTGAAGCTCCTGCGCGGCGCCGAGGACTGAGCGGCCGGCTACAGGTCCAAGACCCGGCGGAGCCCGGCGTCGACGTCATTCATCAGGCGTCGCGGGAGTTTGCCGAGCCGGGCGTCGAGATCTGCGCGATCGACGGTCTGCACCTGGGTGACGTTGACCACTGAGTCGCGATCCAGGCCTGCTGTTCCGGCGCTTACGCGGACGTTGCCGGGCGCGCTTGCCCATTTGACATTCGACGTCAGCCCGACGACGGAGACGGTCCCCAAGCGGGACCGGTTCACGAAGTCAGCCGAGATGAGCAATACCGGCCGCCGCAGTGCTGGCGCGGAGCCTCTGGGTGAGCCGATGTCGGCCCACCAGATCTCCCCGCGCCGGATTACCACTCCGTGGCTGCGAGCCGCCGCCGGGCCGCCGTCCTACCGAATTCGTCGAGGTCGCTGTCGACTTGTGCACACGCCTGGTCCAGCGCGGCCGTCAGTTCATCCTCCGACTCCTCGTCGGCCATCAGGCGAGAGAGCGCCTCCGCATACACCTGACTGCGGGGGATCCCGCGCCGTCGGGCGTACCTCTCCGCCGCCGCGAAGATGCGGTCGGGGATAGAGACGGCCGTCTTCACGATCTGAGTATAACTCTTCCTACCCCGGTGAGATCAAGGTGGTGCCGGGAAACTAGTCGGCGGCGAGGCGTTTCAAGATCTCCTGGTTCCGCTTGAGAGAGGCCGCCAGGCGGGCCTGGAATCCGCGGTCCCGGCGCCGCGCCGCGATGTGAGCCGCCAAATTACGCCACAACACCTAGACGTACGACGTCCTACGGCAACCTCACGGCGTCCACCGGCACCCTCGGCAACCCTTTCAGTTTGCCGGCCAATACCTCGACTCGGAGAGCGGCCTCTACTATCCTCGAGCACGCTATTACGACCCACCGACGGGCCAGGCGATCACTGTTGATCCGGTCGCGGCCGGACCCCGCCGGTCGGCACCTCATACAAGCAAGATGGTGCGACGCCCTCGAGACCTGCCATTTCGGAAGTTGCCCGTGCAGCGGTTTATCGATTTGCCCGGAGCGGCTGCCTACACCGCGTGTCAGGTGGCGCACCTTGCGGCTCTTCCGGAAGACCTCGAGGCCATCCTGCATGTGCAGTTCGAAACGGTCCTATATGGCGCGCTCGTCACGCGGGCGGTCGTTCTCGAGTTGGGCTCTGGACCTCGTTTCGCTCTGGATTGGGGTCGCGGTCCTGTCGACCGAACGACCGGTCAGCCCACTACGACGGCGGTGGTGCTTGACATCAATAGCGACGACTGGGAGCGGCGTCTGGACGAGGTTCTCGCGGCTACGAATCTGGCTGGCAAGGTGATTTGGCGAATGGACTCCGACACAAGAGAGCACGTCCTGGCCTTCGCTCGCGAAGGAACGTCGTCTTGAGTCCAGCGACGTGCCGTCGTAGCTGACCGCGCCGCCGGCGCGAACGCTGCGTCAGGATGGCTAAAGGAGCGCCCCTGCTTGTCAGGCGCACCTATGAGTTCGCCATGCGACTGGGGTCGAGTCGGCAGAGTAGCGCCTGACTCTCAATCAGAAGATCCTAGGTTCATCCTAGCTCCCCAGCCAATCACGGCTAAGTGCTCGATTTCGAGTTCTTCTGGGCGAACTCTGGACAGGCCTCGTGGCCGCCGAAGCCGCTGGCGGGCACGGCCAGGCCTGAGCCCGCCAGTTGAACCACCCGTGGCATCTCTGCCACCCGCTCAGCGGGTACGCTGAGGACGCGTTAGATCGCCGCCGGCTCGTTGATCTGCAGAACTCCTCCGCGGCCGATGAACGGATGATCCGCGAGCAGCTTCGCGGCGGCGTTCAGGTCGGCGGCCTCGATCACGGACCAGCCGTTGAACGGCCCGTCGGCGACACCGTCCTTCGTGCCATTACTTGAAACTGTCCGCGCAGCGGCGATCGGCGCGCCAGGGTCCACCAACGCCGGTCCCGTCTGGCCGGCCCAATCCATGAAGGCGTCGCGCGCCTTGGCCATGGATTCCGCATCGTGGGGCATGTTGCTGCCGTGATAAGTGACCAGAAATCTAGGCATCGAAGTCCTCCTCGGGAGTAGAGAGTGTGAGGGCAGGCTACGGTCCGCGTGCGTTTCCGGCCATGCTTTGGGCGACGAAAGACCTGTCCTAGCGTCCAGGTTTGGACCTCGGCGAGTACAAACTGTGCTGGACGCTACGACAGTTAAGGAGTAGAACTGCGCCGTGGATCCGTTGAGCGTGGCGCTGCGCAGCATCCAGATGTCCGGATCATTGATCGCCCGCGCCGAGCTAACCGCGCCGTGGGGCCTGGGCCTCGAACGGTTCGGCGCCGCGGTCTTCCACGTCACCCTCTCGGGAGGTGGATGGCTTCGCACTGACGAGGGCCGCACGATCCGCCTCTCGACCGGCGACGTGGCCGTGCTGATGCGCGGCCAGCGGCACGAGCTCATGAGCGAGCTGGGCGTGCCGATCACCTCGTTCGCGGACCTGATGCAGCACTGCGTTCCGGGACGTTTCCCGTTGATCGGCATCGCCGGCGGCGGCGATCCCGCCACCATGCTGTGCGGGTTCTTCAACTTCGAGCGCCAAACCAGCCATCCTCTGCTGCGAGCGCTGCCAGACCTGATCCACGTCAACGCGGGCTCGGGCCAGGGAATGATCGAGGGCCTGGTCGCGATGGCGGATGCGGAGTCGGCGCTGCCGCGCCCCGGCTCCGGAGCGCTGACCGATCTTCTCTGCGGACTGCTGCTCGTGCAGGTCCTGCGCGCGCAGCTGGCGGTCGATTCGCGCGCGGCCGCGCCATGGATCCACGGCCTTGAGGACGCGCGCGTGGGAACAGCTCTTGAGCTCATCCACGAGTCGCCCCAGAGGGACTGGACTGTGGCGCGGCTTGCATCCGCGGTCGCCATGTCACGATCTAACTTTGCTCAGCGCTTCGCAGTGTGCGTCGGCGAATCGCCGATGCGCTACCTGGCACGATGCCGCATCCTGCGTGCGGCGCAGCTGTTGGACTCAGAACGCCTGTCGGTCACCGAAGTGATGCAGAGCGTCGGCTACGAGTCGGAGTCGAGCTTCACGAAAGCATTCCAGCGACATCTCGGGTGCACGCCAGCGGCCTATCGAGACTCTCAGCCAATCTCTGCTAGGCCAGGCGAGCGTCGACCACCAGCCGCTGGCGGTAGGTCCCGAGCCGGGAGTCCCAGGGCCCGGCGCAGGTGACCAGCGACAGCCGGGGCGGCCCGTCGGTGGCGAAGAGGCCGGCGGGGTGCGCATCGTAGCCGTACAGGTGGACCGACTCGATCACGAACTCATAGCTCCGGCCGTCGCCCCACTCCACGGTGAGGTGATTGCCCGGCGCGGCGCGGCTGAGGTTGCCGAAGACGGCCAAGCCGGCGGCGGTGTCGAGGTGGCCGTCCAGCATGGCGTCGCCCGGCGAACCGGGCGCCGGCCCGCGCGCGTACCAGCCAACCAGATCCGGGCGGCTGGGCACCGCCATGTTGCCCTGCGCGTCCACCAGCACCGGCTCGATGCGGGCATCGATGCCGGCGGCAGGCAGGCGCAGCCGACCCGTGGCCGGCGCCGGGGGCCGGTCGGTGACCATCGGCGCGGGGACCTCGGGCAGCGCGCCCGCCGGACCCGCTTCGATCGCGGGGCCGGCGGCAGCCGGCCCCGCGCTGAGCGCCGGGGCCAGCCACTGCGCCGCCGGCGGCGGCGCCGCGATCGCGACCAGCGTCCAGGCCAGCGTCAGCACCAGGGGCAGTGCCGCCCGGCGCAGGGTCTTCACCGCCGGCGCCAGACCCAGCTGGCGGCGGCCAGGCCGGCCACGGCAACCAGCCAGAGCAGGGTCAAGGGGGCGCGGCCGGGGTCCGGAGGCGTCCCTGCACTCGGCAAGCCGGGCGTGTTCGACCCTGGGGTCGGAGCTACCGTGAAGCATTCGGACGTCGCGTCGGTGTGGCTGGCGGCGAGGTACACCCCCTGGCTGAGCGCGTCGGGCACGTACTCGGTCCGCCAGCAGTAGCGGCCGCTGGCCGGCGTGTTCGAGGTCGGGTCGGAGGTCGCGCTGCCGGCGGACAGTGTCTTGGCCGCTCCCACCTGGACGCCGTTGGGCGACGGGCAACCGGCGGCCGTCACCTGGGCCGGTACGGCCGGTACGCACAGGAAAAAGCTCAAGCTCCCGGTCGGCGCAAAACCGGCGGGGCTGCTCAAGGTGGCGTTGTCGGTGACGGTCGCGCCCGGAGCCACTGAGCCGCCGGCCCCGGTCGAGGTCGAGCTGCTGGTGGGATTACGGCAGGACGCGAGGGGCGCCGGCCCGGTGAAGTCCACGAGGTTGGCCGTGAACGGCTGCGCCTCCCGGGTGTGGGGCAGGAAGGTGTTGAAGCAGCCGGTGAAGGGGAGGCCCTGGAGGTCGATGCCCCCCTCCATGAAGTCGTTCGACGCCACCTGGGTGGAGTTGCCGGTGATCGTGTCGCGGCACACCCAGCCCCCGCAGGGCACCGTCGCCGCGTTGACCAGGAAGAAGATGCTGGGCGGGGTGCCGATCGGCTGGTAGTGCTGGGGGGGCGAGGCGTCGGGCGGAGCGCATACCGTGCCATCGGGAGGCTGCGGCCCCGGCTCGGCGAAGCAATGCCACTGGTAGAGGCTGAGGGCGTCGAAGGTGCCGCCTTTCGTGAAGTCGACGGTAGCCAGCAGGTCTCCCTCCGTGCGGTGCCCGACGAAGGATCCGCTGCACGCGGAGGTGATCCCGATCCGGTCCTGCAGGAACTCGAAGTCGATGTGGCTGTCGCCGTTGTTGACCAGCCGCTCGGCCGCAAAGTAGAGCTCGGGATGCCCGTTGGCCCGGGTGTGGCTGACCGCGTAGACGTTGCTGAGGTCGTCCTTGGGAGTCACCGTGGTCTTGGTGATCAGCGAATAGGAACTGATCGCGGCGCCGTTCTTCTCCCCGGCGGCCAGGACGGTGGGATCGCCAGTCCCGCACGAGGTGGCGTCGCCGGAGATGGGATCGACGATGAAGACGGAACCGATGATGCTGGGGTCGGCCGCCGCTGCGGGCGTGAGCACGGGCGGCGACGGCGGCCCTGGGCCGCCACTCGGCGTGCCGCAGTTGAACAGGCCGCCGCTACCCCCGACGTCGACGGCGCCGGCCGGACATCCAGCAGGCCCGCCGAGCCCCGAGTTGGCCCAATCGCGGACCGCGCCGGTCGCGGACCGGATCGACCCGTCCAGCGCCAGCCACCCTGACGGCGCGGCGAAGGCGGCGACGGTCGAAAGCACGATCCCGGCAGCCGCCAAGGCGGTGGCGCGGCCCGCCGTATTGGCACGAGGCATCCGCAAATTTCTCCTGCAGCTCAACCGGGCGGCCGCCCGGCTGTTGCTCCGACGCTGGACAACGGCGAATCTTGCCACGGCAGCGAGGAGTGCGCTGACACAGGCTCCTATGCGGGCGCCCACGACGGGAACGAGCTCGGGATCTGCTTGGGAGCCGAGCCGATGACCAGGGCGATCTGCTTGCGGTCGGTGAGTGGAACATCCGCGAAGCTCCCGGTGAGCTTCTTGCCATTGACGTACATCGCCACCGCCGTCGCGGGCTCGCAGTACTGCGCGACGCAGGAGTCGCTCAGGGCGACGCCCCACTCGGTGAAGAGCTGGCCCAGCCGGTTGGGGGTGCTGGTCGCCGACTCGGTGTGGATGACGCCCGACGCATCGTGGGTGTGCAAAGGCGAGATGCAGGGCTGGTCGCAGCCCGAGATCCCGCCGTATGTCGGCTCGTCATTCCACTGCCCGTGCTTGACCGCGGGGTCCGCCACGTTGATGCCGAGGCCTGCCGGAACCAGGACCGCACGCCCGTCCAGAAAGACGTCGAGGTGGGCGTGCACATGGAACACGAGCGTCTCCTTCGGCTCTGGCTTCAACCCGGCCTGCACCGTCAGCTCCAGGGGGTTGCCGGGCGCCGGCCAGATCACTGCGCCGGGAGCGGGGGGGCCTCCTGAAATCGAACCGCAGCCGGCGAGGAGGCTGGCGACCAGCGCCGCGGGCAAGGCCACGCGTCGCCTCCGGAGCCCGACCATCGGGCGCGATTATGAGCCACCATGGACGGCCACATGGTCCCGCCTGACACCGCCACCGTCCCCTTCTGGCTCGACGAGCCGTACTCGCCCCGCGCACCCCTCGAGGGGGATGCCAGCTGCGAGGTTTGCGTGATCGGCGCGGGGATCGGTGGACTGTCGGCAGCCTGGCGGCTGGCAGAGCTGGGCGTCAAGGCGCTGGTCCTGGAGGCCGGCACCGTCGCCGGTGGCGCCACCGGCCGCAACGGCGGCTTCTTCATGGCGGGCGTGGCGCCCCGCTACGACGAGGCCTGCCGGCTCTGGGGCCCGGAGACGGCCGCCCGCCGCTATCGGGCCACACTGGAAGCCCAGACCGAGATGCTCGCCATCGCCGAGGCGATCGGGGCGCGCCAGGAGTTCCGGCTCACGGGCGTACTGCGCGTAGCCTATGACGAGGCCGAGGCCGGGCGCGTGCGCGAGCATCACGCGGCGTTCGTGCGCGACGGCTTTCCAGGCGAGCTGGTTCCGGAGGGGGCGCTGCCCGAGGTGCTGCAGCGTCCGGGCCGGATCGGGCTGCTCACGCCGCACGACGGGGCGGTGCAGCCGGCGCGCTGGCTGCGTGCCCTGGCCCGCGCGCTGGATGAGCGCGGCGTCCGCATTCGCGAGGGGACGCGGGCGGCCGGTCCGCCGACCATCGACGGTCACGTTGTGCGAGTGGAGACCAGCGGGGGGGTGGTGCGCGCCGAGCGCGTGATCGTGGCGGCCGACGGCGCGCTCCCCGCGCTGGTGCCGGCCACGGCCGCGGAGGTGCGCCCGCGCCGGCTCAACATGCTCGCCACCGCCGCCGAATCAGCGCGCCTGCCCTGCCCGGTCTCGATCCGGGACGGTTACGAGTACGCGCAGCAGCTGCCCGACGGCCGCGTCACCCTGGGCGGCTTCTCCGACCTCGATGGCGACGCCAGCTACACCGACCGCGAAGAGCTCTCGATCCCCGTCCAGGAGCGGCTGACCCGCTATCTCGCCGAGGATCTCGGCGTCACGGCGCCGGTGACGCATCGCTGGGTGGGAATCGTCAGCTATGCCGCCGACCCGGTCCCCACCTGCGGCCCGGTGCCCGGCAGCGAGGATCGGATCCTGGCGGCGGGCGGCTACAACGGGACCGGCCACGTCCAGGGCTTCGTGGCCGGCCGGATCGCGGCTGAGCTGGCGGTCACCGGGACCAGTCCCCTGGCGGGCCTCTATGCCAAAGTGAGCTCGTGAAACAGCTGCCCACGATGCCCTTCGGCCGCACCGGCCATCACAGCAGCCGCGTCCTCTTTGGGGGCGCCGCCCTGAGCCGGGTCACCCAGGAGGTGGCGGACCGCACCCTCGAGGTGCTGCTCGAGTACGGCGTGAATCACATCGACGTGGCCGCCAGCTACGGCGACGCCGAGCTGCGCGTCAAGCCCTGGCTGAAGCGCGAGCCGGACCGCTTCTTCGTGGCCACCAAGACCGGCCAGCGGGCGGCCGACAAGGCGCGCGAGGAGCTGCACCGCTCCCTCGACCGGCTGGGCGTCGATCACGTCGACCTCTGGCAGCTGCACAACCTCGCCGATCCCATCGAGTGGGACGCCGCGCTCAGCCCCGGCGGGGCGATCGAGGCGGCCGTGGAGGCACGGGACCAGGGCCTGGTGCGCTTCATCGGCGTGACCGGCCACGGCGCCCAGATCGCCGCCAACCATCGCCGCAGCCTGGAGCGGTTCGACTTCGACTCGGTGCTGCTCCCCTACAACCGCATCACCATGCGCCTGCCCTATTACGCCGAGAACTTCGAAGCGCTGCTGGCCACCTGCCGCCAGCGCAACGTCGCCGTCCAGACCATCAAGTCGATCGCCCGCCAGCCCTGGCTGGGCCGCGAACGCACCCGAACCACCTGGTACGAGCCTTTCGAGGCCCAGGAGGACATCGACCTGGCGGTCTGGTGGTCGCTAAGTGAGCCGGCCGCGTTCCTCAACTCGGTCGGCGACGTGGACCTGCTCCCCAAGTTCCTCGCCGCGGCGGCGCGGTTCCAGCGGCGCCCGACCGAGGCCGAGATGGGCACGCTGGTGGAGCGTGCCCATCCGCAACCTCTCTTTGTCTAGAGGTGCTTCCCGAACCAGTCCCCGACGCGCTGGAGGAAGTCGGCGCGCTGTGATGGCTTGCCCGTGAACACGAAGAGGTGCGCCGCGCCCGGGTAGCGCGCGAACTCGGTCTCCACGCCCGAGGCCTGCAGCCAGGTGTAGAGCTCCTCGCCCTGCCCGATCGGGCAGCGGTCGTCGGCCTCCCCGTGCACGACCAGGGTGGGCGTGCGCGCGCGGTGCGCCCAGGTCGAGGGCGAGCGCTCCCGGTAGAAGGCCTCCGCCTCCCGGGGGCTGCCGCCCCACTGGACGTCGTCCCAGGCGTCGCCGATGTCGGAGGTGCCCCACATGGAGACCAGGTTGAAGCAGGGCGCGCCCACCACGGCCGCGCGGAAGCGGTCGGTCTGGCCGATCGTCCAGGAGGTCATGTAGCCGCCGTACGAGTACCCGTAGATCCCCAGCCGCCCGGCGTCCACGTAGGGACGGGCGGCCAGCAGGTCGACCATCGCCATGAGGTCCTGGTAATCCTCGCCGCCCCAGTCGTGAAAGACGCGGCCGGTGAAGTCGCGACCGTAGGTGCTGGAGCCGCGGGGGTTGCAGGCCAGCACCAGGAAGCCGCGGCCGACCAGCGCCTGCTGAGGCGCCTGCCACTGGTGGCCGTGGAACATGTTGGGCCCGCCGTGCACGTCGAGCACCAGCGGGTACCGGCGCGACTCGTCGAAGTCCGCGGGCTTGAGCAGCCAGCCCTCGATCTCCAGCCCGCCCCGCTCCAGGGCCACCCGCTCCCAGGAGGTGACGCCCGCGGCCGGGCCCCCGCTCGAGATCAAGCGCACGGAGCGCGAGTCGAGCTCGAAGGCGACCAGCACCGGCGGGGAGTCGAATGCCGAGCCCGTCTGCACGAACCGGCGCCGCTTCGCGTCGCCGCTGAGGCCCAGGTGCACGGCGTCCCAGGCTGCGACCGGCGCCAGGGCGCCGCTGTCGACGTCGACCGTCCAGAGCCCGCTGCGCCCGTGCTCGATACCGTGGAACAGAGCCCGCGAGCCGTCGAGCCAGCAGGGAGGCGAGGGCGGCTGCCACCCCGGGTAGCCGGTGTGCGGCTGCGGGCCGGCGTCGTCCGTGACCTGGCGCAGGGCCCCGGTGTCGCCCTCGTAGAGCCACCAGTCCAGCTGGTAGCTCCGGGTCGGATCGGCGGCCACCAGCAAGCGCGAGGAATCCGGCGACCACGCCATGGGCCCGACCACGCCCCGCTCCACGCCCGCCCGGTGGAGGAGGCCGGAGGCCACGTCGGCTACGCAGAGCTGCGCATGCCCGGTCACCGACGAGGCGAACGCCAGCCGCGCGCCGTCGGGCGACCGGGTGGCGCCCGAGTGCTCGCGCGGCCCGGCCGTGAGGCGGCGGCGGGCTCCGCCGGCGGCCGGCACCACGAAGACCTGGTGGCGGCGGTTGTCCAGGAAGCCGCGCCCGTCCAGCTTGTAGTCCGGCCGGCGCGTGACCCGTACCACGGGCTCGCCCTCGGGCGCGGGCCCGGCCTCCTCCGGGTCCTCGGGATCGACGGGAGCCGAGTAGGACAGCCGGGAGCCGTCCGGCGACCAGGCGATGCTCGCGATCTCCCCGCGGTGCCGGGTCACCTGGCGCGGCGTGCCGCCGCCGGCATCCACCAGGAAAAGAGCGAAGCCGCCGTCGACCTCGGACGCAAACGCGATCGAGGTCCCGTCCGGGGACCAGCGGGCGCCGCTCTGCGCCATCTCCTCGCCACCAGCCGTCAGAGGCGCCGCGCCGCCGCCGTCGAAAGCGCAGGTGTAGATGCGTGAGCGCGCGTTGTCGGGTGCCCTGCGATCGGCGGACTGCACCGCATAGACGAGGCGGGAGCCGTCCGGCGAAACCTGCGCGTCGGAAGGGCTGGGGTTGCCGAAGACCAGGGTTTCGGGATCGAGACGGGCGAGCGTGCGAGCCATCCGGAAAGTGTGGAACTAAACCGGCGTCAACGTACGATAGACGGCCGTGAGCCGGGTCCCGATCGACGAGGCGGGGCGGCTGGAGAGCCTGAACCGGCTTGAGCTCCTCGGCAGCGCGCCCGAGGAGCGCTTCGACCGCATCACGCGGCTGGCCCGCCGGTTGATGGGCACACCGGCCGCGGTCATGGCCTTGGTCGGCGTCGACCGGGTCTGGCTGAAGTCGGTCCAGGGCCTGGCACCCCGCGACGTCCTCCGGCCGGGCACTCACTTCGAGCGCGCCCTGGGCACCCGGAGGCCGTACGCACACAGCGGGTCGGAGCCCGACGAGCTCGGCATGCGCAGCTTCGCCGGCAAGTCGCTGGCCGAGCCCGCCGGCCACCGGGTCGGGGTGCTGGCGGTCATGGACCCCCAGCTGCGGGAGTTCGGCGAGGACGATCTAGAGCTCCTGGTGGACCTGGCGGCGGTGGCCGAGCGTGAACTCGGACGATCCGCCTTCGACCAGCTGCTCGACGAATACCGCGGTCACGCGACCTGGGCCCAGAGCGTGATGGACAACGTGGCCGAGGCGCTGGTTACCATCGACCAGGACGGGCGCATCCGCTCCATCAACCGCGCCGGCGTGCGCATGTTCAGGCGTCCGGCCGGCGAGCTGGTGGGTCAGACGGTGCCCCAGTTCCTGGCCCCCGAGGACCAGGGTGAGATGGACCGCATCGTGCGCACCCACCTGGCGGCGCCCGCCGAGTCGTTCAGCGTCCACCGCGAGGTGGCCGCGATCGGCGGCGACGGCACCCGCTTCCCGGTCGAGATCGACCTCGGCGGCACCTGGATCACAGAAGACGAGACGATGCTGGTGGCGGTCATCCGCGACATCACCGAGCGCAAGAACGCCGAGGCGCGCCTGGTCGATGCGCTCGAGAAGCAGCAGCGCGCGATCGAGGACCTGGACCGCATCAGCAAGGCCAAGAGCTACTTCGTGTCGCTGGTCGGCCACGAGTTCCGAACCGCGCTCACCGGGATCCAGGGCTTCAGCGAGCTGCTGGCCGAGCAGGACTTCAGCGATGCCGAGGTCAAGGAGTTCGCGCGCGAGATCCACAACGAGGGCAAGCGGCTCACCCGGATGATCTCCGAGATGCTCGACCTCGAGCGCATGGAGTCAGGCCGCATGCAGCTCAACTACGGCAGCGTCGACCTCAACCGGGTGGTCGCCGAGGTCGCCGATCGCTTCCAGGCCGCGACCCAGTCGCACTGGATGCTGCTCGAGCTCGAGCCGGAGCTGCCCGCCATCGAGGGCGACGCCGACAAGCTCACGCAGGTCGTCTCCAACCTGCTCAGCAACGCGATCAAGTACTCGCCCAATGGAGGCGACGTCCTGATGAAGAGCATCACCGATGGCGCTGAGGTCACGGTCTCGATCACCGACCACGGCCTCGGCCTCCCCGCGGAGGCCCTGGACACGGTCTTCGAGCGCTATGCGCGCCACGAGTCCAAGGACCGCGAATCGATCACCGGCACCGGCCTCGGCCTGCCGCTGGTGCGCCAGATCGTCGAGATGCACGGGGGCCGGGTCTGGGCCGAGAGCGTCGTGGGCAAGGGATCGACCTTCACCTTCGCGGTTCCCATCCACCGGTCGAGCGCGTGACCGCCACCATCGTGGTCGCCGACGACGACGCCACCATTCGGCACCTGATGAGCGTCTTTTTGAAGACGCTCGGCTATCGCGGCGTGGTGGTGGAGGACGGGGTCCAGGCGCTGGCGGCGGTGGCCGAGGAGATCCCCGACCTGGTCATCTCCGACGTGCACATGCCCAACCTGGGCGGTCTCGAGCTGACCCGCCGGCTGCGCGAGGACCCGCGCCTGGCGCGGGTGCCGATCCTGCTCTTCTCGGCCAGCGTGTCCCAGGGCGAGGAGACGGTGTGGCAGGGCGCCGGCGCGGACGGCTTCATCGCCAAGCCGCCCACCCTCTCGGTGCTCCGCGAAAAGCTGGTGCGCATGCTCGCGGACGGCCGCTCAGGCTAGCTACCAACTGCCGCCGCCGCCGCCTCCCATCCCGCCGCCACCCCCACCACCTCCGAATCCGGAGGACCCGCGGGAGGCCGGCGTGTAGCTGATCGAGCTCGCGACGGTGGAGTTGAAGGTCTGCAGGTTGCTGGAGAAGGCCAGAGCGTTGAAGCCCTGCGCGCCCACGTACCAGCCCGCGGTGGCGGCGGCCACGTCGATGTCCTGGAAGGCGTGGGCCCAGCGGTCCACGCATCCGAACACGATCGCGTAGGGCAGGTAGGCGGTGAAGATCTTCTCGCGCTCCGCGAACTGCTGCTGGTACTTCTCGGCCGTGGTCATGTACATGCGGAAGCCCAGGGTGCGCATCAGTACGTCGTGGCCGCCGGCCGTCTTCTGCGGCATCGAGCGATGGCCGAGGGTGACCAGGACGCCGATGACCACGATCGCGATCCCGATCAGCCCGGCCCCCAGTAATGCGCCGAGCAGGAAGGTCAGGACGCCGCCCACGACGATGGTCACCACGCCGGCCGCCGCCCATCCGATTCGCGTCCATTGGGGATTGTGGGTGAACCACTTGCGCGCCTGGGCGTCGGTGTAGAGCTGGGCTTCCGCATCGTCCAGGGTGGGCTTGAAGGTGCCGCGGATGGTGCTCAGGAAGAGGTCGTCGCCCTTCTGGAAGAGGCCGCTGTAGATGGTGCGCTCGTAGCGCTGCAGCTTGGTCACATCGCCGCCGGGAAGCTTCTTGAGCTGGTAGTTGCCGCGCGCGAAGATGCCGCTGCCGGGGACCTCGGTGATCGTCAGGTAGCCGCGCGCGGCGAGATCGATGATGGTCGCGGTCACGTCCTTGGTGTCCGCGCTCTCATCGAGGATCAGGCCCAGCTGGCCCGGCCGCAGCTGGTCGGGCGGCTCGAACTCGACCACCACCGGCCGGTGCTGGAAGAGGGGGGTGATCTGGTCCGGCGCGTTGAGGTCGTGCTGCGTGTAGTAGGCGGTCGTGTACTGGCGGTCACGACCGTGCAGCCACCAGTACCGGCCGAGGAGCCCAAGGCCGACAGCGAGCAGGATCAGGGAGCCCAGGACAGTGGCCGGTGTGAGCTCGAAGTACTGAGGCAGCGAGCGCGGCTTGGCCTCCAGGATGGGCACCGGGTTGGGGATGGCGCCCTTGTTGAGCGCCACCACCACCGTGAGCCCTTCGCCCGGGTTGAGCGGGCGGGTCGCCGCAAAGCTGGCGGTATCGGCGGCCAGGGCCGCGGTGCAGGGATCCGTGGAGCCGTTGGGGCCCTGGTAGCAGGTCTGCCGCTGGAGCGAGCCGGGTGGCGTGCTTACGGTGGCGGTGGCGGCGGCGATCGGCACCGCCCACTGGTTGCCGGTGACGTTCCAGAAGAGCTCGTCGTGATCCTCGAAGCCGTTGAACGCGCCGTGGACGGTGTAGGTGAGCAGGTAGCTCTGCCCGCCGCTCAGGGTCTGGTTGGGGTCCCCGATCTTGATCTCCTCGTAGGCCCCGTTGCGCGAGGTGGCGTACTGCCAGGGCCGGTCGGAGGCGTTGGTTATCGAGCGCACATCGAGCTGGAGGACCCGGTTGCTGGCCTGGTCGTAGTCGTAGACCACGGGGATGTCGCGGAAGATCCCGTGATGCGGGGTCACGAAGTTGACCTCGATGTCCTCGGTGACGTTCAGCGACCCGTCGGCCTGCACCGAGAGCCGGACAGCGAAGCTGTTGATGGCCCAGTCGTCGGCCAGCGCGGAGCTCGGGAGGGCGGCCAGGCAGGTCGCTAACAGCGCGCCGCCGGCCAGGAGCAGGGAACGGAGGCCGCGCGCCACGGCGCTATATGGTGACGCCGTGCCGGATTCCGTGCGCATCGTGCCCCTCACCCGGGCGCTCGATCTCGGCGCCACCCTCGGGCCCCTCCGCCGCACCGGCCACGACCCCTGCGTCCGTATCAGGGACCGGGAGGCCTGGCGCGCCACCCGCACCCCGGCCGGGCCGGCCACCCAGCACATCCGCCTGCGCGGACCCGAAGCGCTGGTCGAAGCCTGGGGCCCGGGCGCCGGCTGGCTGCTGGAGAGGGCGCCGGCACTGCTGGGAGAGGAGGACGATGCGTCAGGTTTCGTGCCTCGGCACCCGCTGCTGGCCGAGCTCAGCCGCCGCCTGCCGGGTCTCCGGCTCACCCGCAGCTGGGCCGTTCTGGAGGCGCTGACCGGCTCGGTCCTGGAGCAGAAGGTGCCCGGCGCCGAGGCCCGGACCTCCTACGGCCGGCTGATCCGCGCCCTCGGCGAGCCCGCGCCCGGCCCGCTGCCCGGCCTGTGGGTGCCGCCCCACCCCGATGCCATCACGCGCACGCCCTACGAGGCGTTCCACCGCTTTGGCGTCGAGCGCCGCCGGGCCGAGATCCTGCGCCGCGCCGCCTCCTACGCACGCCGCCTCGAGGAGTGCGCCTCCATGGACCCGGCCGCGGCCACCCGCCGCCTGCGAGCGCTGCCCGGAATCGGGCCCTGGACCGCCGCCGAGGTGGTCGGGGTGGCGCTCGGGGATCCCGACGCGGTGGCCGTCGGCGATTACCACCACCCGCACATGGTGGCGTTTGCCCTGGCCGGCGAGGAGCGCGGCACCGACGAGCAGATGCTGGAGCTGCTGGAGCCGTATCGCGGCCACCGCGGCCGGGTGCTGAGGCTGCTGCTGGCGGGCGGGGTCTCCGCACCCCGCCGAGGTCCCCGGCTCGCCCTCAACGCTGGCCTCGGGTTCGGCTCCCAGCGCCGCGTACACTCGAACTGATCCTCAGGAGGTACAGCGCATGCCGGAACCGGTAGTCGTCGCCTACGGCCGCTCGCCCATCGGGCGCGCGTTCAAAGGCTCTTTGGTCGAGATGCGGCCCGACGACCTGGCCGCCTACGTCACCACCAAGGTCCTCGAGAAGCTGCCCCAGCTGGAGCCGGCCATGATCGACGACCTCATGTGCGGGTGCGGGCTGCCCGGCGGCGAGCAGGGCTTCAACCTCGGCCGCGTGGTGTCCATCCTGGCCCGTCTCGACACCCCGGGCTGCACGGTGACCCGCTATTGCTCGTCGTCGCTGCAGACGACCCGGATGGCGGCGCACGCGATCCGCGCCGGCGAGGGCGACGTCTTCCTCTCGGTCGGCGTCGAGGCCGTGTCGCGCTTCGGCAACGGAACCTCGGATCCGCCGGACGCCCAGAACTCGCGACTCAAGCCCGGGAACGAGGAGGAGTACCCGGACATCTACATCGCGATGGGCCAGACCGCCGAGAACGTCGCTCGCCGCGAGAAGATCGGCCGCGAGGAGATGGACCGGTTCGCGATGAACAGCCAGAACCGGGCGGTCGAGGCGCGCGACGACGGCTTCTTCGACCGGGAGATCATCCCCGTGCCGCTGCCCAACGGGCAGACCTTCACCAAGGACGACGGTCCCCGGCCGGGGACCACCATGGAGGTGCTGGCCACCCTCAAGCCGGCCTTCCGCGAGGACGGCACCGTCACCGCCGGCAACTCCTGCCCGCTCAACGACGGCGCCGCTGCCGTGGTCGTGATGTCCGACATCAAGGCCAAGGAGCTGGGGATCAAGCCGCTCGCGCGAATCGTCTCCACCGGTGTCTCGGCGCTGGAGCCCGAGTTCATGGGGCTGGGGCCGATCGACTCCTCCCGGAAGGCGCTGAAGCGGGCGGGCATGACCATCGACGATGTCGACCTGGTCGAGATCAACGAGGCCTTCGCCGCCCAGGTGATCCCCTCGGCGCGCGCACTGGGGATCGATCCCTTCGGCGACAAGCTCAACCAGCACGGCGGCGCGATCGCGCTCGGGCATCCGTTCGGGATGACCGGGGCCCGCATCCTCTGCACCCTGCTCAACGGCCTCCAGACCAAGGACAAGACGATCGGCCTGGAGACCATGTGCGTGGGCGGCGGCCAGGGCATGGCGATGATCTTCGAGAGGCTCAACTAGGGAAGTCCCCCCTCCCCGCAAGGCGGGGAGGGTTGGGGTGGGGTCGCTGTCTAAGGCGGCACCAGGTCGAAGGTCCCGTCGGGCTTCTCGACCAGCCGCCACCCGCCCTCGTGCACGAGCGGATGGTGCTTGACCCGGCACATGAGCACCATCCGCCCGACGCTGCTCCCGCCGCCGAGCGCCCACTGGTCCAAGTGATGAGGGGTGCAAAACCGCGCCTCCCAGCTGCAGCCCGAGACTATGCAGCCCTTGTCGCGCGCCGTCAGAACGCGCCGCCGCGGCTCACTTGCCAGCCGGCTGCTCCTGCCCAGATCGAGCGCCGCGCCTTGCTTGTCGACAGTCAGGACGCTGACCGACCCGTCGCACATCAGGCGCTTGGCGGTCTCCGTGCAGATCGGACCCGCCCCTTCCAGGTGTGGCGGCGGGGCACCCGGCGCACCGGCCAGCGTCTCCTTCTGCACGACCACCATCAGGTGTGGCTTGCGGCCGTTGACGCTGGGCAACGTGCCCGAGTCCAACTGGCGCGTGCAGAGCTCCATGAGCGCGTCCGCGCAGCGCTGCTGCTGAGTGCGGTCGTCGCCCTTGGGCGGCATTCCGATCAGCGATTCGAGGGTCAACTTGAGGGCCACGCCGCCTTCGGGCGGGAGCGCGCCTTCCACCGCCAGCATGCCGTCGGGCAAGCCGTATAGGTGCAGGCGGCGCTTCCGGAAGTGCTCCATAGCCTGCCGCTGCATGGCCGACGCATCGACGCGATGACGCAGCTCCCTGGCTGCCTGGCGCACTTCAGCCGGATCCTTCGCGCGCGCTGCACTGAGGAGCTCTGCTTCGGCACGCGCTCCCATATCGTCGGTGGCCCGCGCGATCTCCAGCGCATGCTCAATGCCGATCTCGCCCGAATCAAGCGCCTTCTGGGTGGCCTCCAGCTCCGGCAGCTGACGCGCGAACTTCACATGCCGGTCTGCCGAAAACCCCGAAAGCTTGCAGTTGTTGCGCAGCCAATCCGTGGTGGAGCTGTTGCCAGTGCAGCCGAAAGCGCGTTCCCGATCGAACAGTTCGACGCGCCGCGCGCACTGCGCCTCGAGGCGGTCGATCGCGCTTCGAATGGCCTTGATATCGCCGCCCAATGCGACTGGGGCAACGGCACTCGGGTCGTCCTTCGCGAGGAGTGCGATGCCCTCATTGATGCGCGCGATTCCGGCGTCAAACATTTGTTCGATTTTACCAAAAGCAAGGCCCGAACGGAACTGTGTTTACACGGGAATATCGCGACGGCGGCACGTTCGCAAGCCCCCACTCCTGCCCTCCCCGCCTGGCGGGGAGGGGGACCCCGGCTAGGGCGCGCTCGCCTCGTCGAGCCGCTGTACCTCGGCTTCAGAGAGGCGGATCTCCAGCGCCTTCCAGAGCTCGCGCATCTGGCCCGACGTCATCGCGGCGGCGATCGGGCCGCTGACGTCGGGCTTGGCCAGCACCCAGGCCAGCGCCACCTGGGCGGGGGTGTCGCCGCGCTCCCGGGCGACCTCGACCACGGCGTCGACCACCCGCCAGCCGCGCTCGTCCATGTACCGCGACGCGACCGACCGGGCTCGCTTCGAGTCCGGCAGCTCGGCGTCGCGCCGGTACTTGCCGGTCAGGAAGCCGCCGGCCAGCGCGGCATAGCCGAACACCGCCAGCCCGAACTCCCGGCAGACCGCGGCCAGCGCGCCCTCGAAAGCCAGCCGGTTCATCAGGCTGTAGGCGGGCTGCGCGATCTCGTAGCGCGCCCACCCCTGGGCCTGCTGCAGCTCCAGCGCCTCGCGCAGGCGATCCGCCGGGTAGTTGGAGGCGCCCAGGGCGCGCACGTGCCCGGCGCGCACCAGCTCGTCGAAGTGCCCGAGCGCTTCCTCGAGCGGAGTCTGCGGGTCGTCCTGGTGCGCGTAGTAGATGTCGATAGCGTCGACCTGCAGGCGCTTGAGGGAGGCCTTGAGCGCGCGCGCCACGTGGGCCCGGTGGAGGCCCTTGTTCTGTGGGCCGGGCCCCATCGCACCGCCGACCTTGGTCGCCACCACCACCCGGTCGCGCACGCCACGCGACTTGATCCACCTGCCGATCACGGTCTCCGACTCGCCGCCGCGGTGGCCCGGGATCCACCTCGAGTACACGTCGGCGCTGTCGATGAAGTTGCCGCCCAGCTCGAGGTAGGTGTCCAGCACCTCGAACGACGCCTGCTCGTCGGCATTGCCGCCGAACACGTTGCCGCCCAGGCAGAGGCGGCAGACCTCGATGCCGCTGGGCCCGAGGGACCGGCGCTCGGTCAGCGCAGCGATTCCAGGTGCTCCTCGACCAGGTCGACCAGCTCGGCCATTCCGCCCTCATCGAAGACCAACCGCGCCCCGGCGGCCGCGAACAGCTCGGGCAGCGGCCGGGAGCCGCCCAGCGCCAGCGCCCGGCGGTAGGCGGCGACCGCGCCCGCCTGGTCGCTGAGCGCGTTGCGCCAGACCTGGAAGGCCCCCAGCTGGGCGATCCCGTACTCGATGTAATAGAAGGGGTAGGAGAAGAAGTGGACCTGCTCGTACCAGCGCGCCACCTGCTCCGCCTCGCAGCCCTCCCAGTCGACGCCCTTCAGGAACCGTTCGCGGATCCGCACCCACTCGCGGTCGCGGGCGTCGCGATCGCCCCCCTCGTCCGAGGTGTAGATCCAGTGCTGGAAGGCATCGACCGACGCGATGTGGGCGACGGAGGCGAGCGACTCCTCGAGGTGGGCGGCGCGCGCCCGCCGGGCTTCGTCGGAGTGGTAGAAACCGTCGTCGCCGGCGTCCAGGTAGGGCGCTCCCAGCAGCTCCATCGCCATCGAGGCGACCTCGGCCATCTCCGAGCCCGGGAAGCGCTGGAAGACGATCGGCAGCTGCATCGACTCGAAGCTGTGGAAGGCGTGCCCGGATTCGTGGAACAAGGTGTCGACATCGCCGGCCACCCCCGACGAGTTGGCGAAGATGAAGGGCAGCTTGCGCACCGGGAAGGTGGTGCAGTAGGCGCCGGGCGCCTTGCCCTGGCGCGACGTCAGGTCCAGCATCTCGCCCTTCACCAGGCGGTCGAAGTATTCGCCCAGGACCGGGTCGACGCGGTCGAAGACTCGCTTCGACTTCTCGATCAGCTCGCCCTCGGTGTCGAACGGCCGGAGCCCAGGCCGGCCCAGCGGGTCGGGGTTGCCGACGTGGCTGTCGATGGCGTCCCAGGGCCGCACCAGGTCCTCGCGCAGCTCCATCTGGCGCGCCCGGCGCTGATAGATACGCTCCAGCGCGGGAACCACCGTGGCCGCCGCCGAGTCCTGGAAGCGGATGGTGTCCTCCACCGAGTAGTCGAAGCGGTTCTTGGCCCGGTGCATGTAATCGCGGTAGTTCTCGAAGCCCGCGTTCCGGGCCTGCCGCTGACGCAGCTCGAGCATGGAGTCGAAGATGTCCGCCAGCTCCTCGCGCGCCTCGATGTAGGGCCGGAAGAAGGCCCGGAACGCCCGCTCGCGCTGCGCTCGGTCGGCCGAGTTGGTGAAGGGCCGCAGCTGGGGCGGCGGCAGGCGCCTGCCCTCCCACTCGGCGGCCATGGCGCCGATGACCTTGCTGTAGCGCGAGGCCAGCCTCTGCTCGTCGGCGACCAGCGGCACGTTCTCCTCACGGAAGAGCTCGATCCGGTTGCGCCAGCGCGCGATCATCGGCTCCAGGTCGGGCCTCGAGAAGCCGGAGGCAACCAGCATCATGCCCAGCTTTACCCGGTAAGGCTCCAGCTGTGGCGAGATCTCGGCCGAGAAACGAAGGTCGGCGGCCTCCTTCTCCGGATCCGTCGTATCGCGGTCGTAGGCGGTGGAGGCCTCGTTTTGCGCCTCGGCGAACAGCTCCTCCAGGCGTGACCACTCGGCCAGCCAGGCGGCCACCTCTTCTTCGCCCCCGTCCAGGGAGCGGGCGGCCAGGTCTTCGTAGAAGGGGATGATGTCCTCGAGCCTGGCCTCGCGAAAGGCCAGGGCGGAGTCGGGCAGTGCTTTCACGCTCACCGTTCCAGCGTAGCTATCGTCGCGCTATGAATTTCCGCGCCTACACGGCCGAGTTCGTCGGGACCTTCGCGCTCATCTTCGTCGGCGTCGGCGCCATCGCCGGCGCCAGCATCGGCAAGGACCAGCCAGGGCTGGTCGCCATCGCCCTCGCCCACGGCCTCACGATCGCCGTGATGGCCAGCGCCACGGTCGCCGTCTCCGGCGGCCACCTCAATCCCGCCGTGACCCTGGGCGCCCTCAGCGCCGGCAAGATCAGCCTCCTCAATGCCGCCGGTTACTGGGTCGCCCAGCTGGCGGGCGCGGTGGCCGCCGCCTTCCTGATCCAGGCCGTGGTGCCGGGCGCCGCGCTGCAGGCCGTCAACCTGGGCACACCGGCGCCGGGCAGCGGCATCGGCGGCGGGCAGGCGCTGCTGATGGAGGCGGTCCTGACCTTCTTCTTGATGTTCGTGGTCTACGGGACCGCGATCGACGGCCGCGCCCCCAAGCTGGCGGGACTTTTCGTCGGGCTCACGGTGACGCTGGACATCCTCATCGGAGGCCCCATCACCGGCGCCGCCATGAACCCCGCGCGCTGGTTCGGCCCGGCGGTGGCCGGGGGCGGTCTCGGCAACTTCTGGATCTACCTGATCGGCCCGGCCGCCGGGGCGGTCGCGGCGGCGTTGCTCTGGCGCTACTTCCTGGAGGCCGTGCCGGCTCCGCGCCAAGCCCATGCTTCAGCTGTGTAATCATGTAATTATGAGCGAGCACGCCGACCCATCCGCCATCTCCGGCTGGTTCACCAGCCGCCTGCCGCAGACCTGGTTCCTGGGCCCGGCCGCCGTCACCCTGGCCGAAGACGGCATCCAGGTGGTGGGGGCCCTGCCCGCAGTCGAGCTCCCGGCGGGCGCCGAGGACTCCGTCCGCGCCGCCGCCGCCGCAGGCAGGATCGCGCGCTTCCGCGAGGACACCCGTCCGGAACGGATCGAGATCGCCCGCGAGGCCCAGGAGAAGTTCGGGCTGGCCGTGACCTGGGGCGCCTCGAGCGGCGACACCAACCTCCTCTTCACGCCCGGCAATCGTGAGCCGGCCGGCGGTGACGGCCGCGCCTGGGGCCGCCGCGGAGACTACGTCAGGGTCTGAGAGGTCAGGCCGCCCGGCGCTGCCGGGCCGCCCGCGCGTCCCGCTTCAGACGCTGCTGGAGGAGGGCGAGCACGGCCGCCTCCTCCGGCCGCAGCCGGTGCAGCGACCTCTGCAGCGCGGCCTCGGCGCGGCCCTTCAGGATCTCGGCCATAGAGCCGTCCAGGTAGGCGTCGACCACGGCTGGGTGCACGTAGCACTTACGGCAGACCGTGCGGGTGTTGCCCAGCTGGCGGGCCACCTTCTCGATCGCCTCCAGCACATTCCGCTTGGCCTGCGTCTCGGAGTCGAACTGCTCCAGCTCCTGGAGCGCGAGCGCGGCCAGCACGGTGCCCGCCCAGGTGCGGAAGTCCTTGGCCGTGAAGTCCTGGCCCGTGGTCTCCCGCAGGTACTCGTTGACGCCGTCGGAGTCGATGCCGTGTCGGGAGCCGTCGGGGTCCACGTACTGGAAAAGCTCCTGGCCGGGCAGGTCCTGGCACCGCTTGACGATGCGGGCGATGGCGCGGTCCTCGATGCCGACCTCGTGCTCCTTGCCGCTCTTGCCGCGGAACACGAAGGCGACGTGGGCGCCGCGCACGCGGGCATGGCGCCCGCGCAGTGTGGTCAGCCCGAACGAGCGGTTGTCGCGTGCGTACTCCTCGTTGCCCACGCGCATCAGCGTCGACTCCAGCAGGCGCACCACGGTGGCCAGCACCTTCTCCCGCGGCAGCCCGCGCCGGCGCACGTCGCGCGCCACCCGCCGCCGCAGCCTGGGCAGCACCTTGGCGAAGTCGAGCATCCGGCCGTACTTGTCCTCGTCGCGGAACTCGCGCCAGCGGTCGTGGTAGCGGTACTGCTTGCGCCCGCGCGCGTCGCGGCCGGTGGCCTGGATGTGGCCGTTGGGACGGGGGCAGATCCAGACGTCTGTCCACGCCGGCGGGATGGCCAACCGGCCGATGCGGTCCAGGGTGGCGCCGGCGTCGATTTCGCGCCCCTCCGCGTCGAGGTACTTGAAGCGCTCACCCCGGCGCTGGCGGCGGAGGCCGGGAGTCTGATCGCTGACGTAGCGCAGGCCGGCCTCCACCGCCTCCGCCGCCCTCTCCTCTTCCGCCACCGTCATGTCTAAGTTATATGGTAGCGACTCTATCACTTTCTACTGAGTAGGATGGACGCCGTGCCGGCGCCGGTGCGAGCGGTCACCTTCGACTTCTGGCAGACGCTGTTCGTACCCGGTGGCGGGTTCGCGGCCCGGCTGGAAGCGCTCAAAGCCCTGATCCGCGCCCGCCGGCCGGAGCTCCCCGAAGCCGCTGCCGAGGCCGCGCTCCGGGCGGCGGGTGAGGAGAATGGGCGCCAGTGGCGGGCCGGCGCGCACTTCGGGGCCACCGGGGTGCTGGGCCACGTGATCGAAACCCTCGGGCTCGATCTCGAACCCCAGGAGCGCGAGCGCTTCCTGGAGCTGATCGAGGACCCGCCCACCGAGCGGGAGCTGGTCCCGGTCGCGGGCGCGTTGGAGGCCGTTCGGCGCCTGCACGAGCGGGGCCTGCGACTGGGCATCGTCAGCGACACCGGCTTCCGGCCGGGGCGCGTCCTGCGCCGGGAGCTGGCCGCCGCCGGCATCCTGGGCTGCTTCGAGCCGGCCGGGCTGGCCTTCTCGGACGAGGTCGGCGTGCCCAAGCCGCACCCGCGGATCTTCCAGGCCGCGCTGCGCGGGCTGGAAGTAGAACCGGGTGAGACGGTCCACATCGGGGACCTCAAGTTCACCGACGTGGCCGGTGCGCGGGGCGCCGGGATGCGCGTGGTCCGCTTCACCGGCTGTGCCGACGACGTGGAGGAGGGCCCCGAGGCCGACTCCGTCGTCAACTCATACGAGGAGCTCGAAGCCGCGCTCGATCGTCTCTAACGAAGCCGCCGCCAGCACGCCGAGTGGCAGGGTGCGCTCCTGGCCGTCATCGATACCATGGCCGAGGCGATGAAAAGGCAAGGTTGGGCCGTCGCCGCGGGCGTCGGCGTCCTGCTGGCGCTGGTCGCCACCGCCAGCCGGACCCAGCTCTTCCACGAATCCGAGCCTCCGATCGCGCCCGGCGTGTCGCGGCTCCTGGTCGACTTCTGGCTCTACCTGTTCCTGGTCCTGGAGGTTCTGGTGGGCGGGCTCGTGATCTGGGCGCTGTGGCCGCGGGACGAGTACGCGATGCCCGAGATCAAGCGTCCGCCCTGGTGGCACCTGCTCCTCCAGTACGCGATGCTGGCCGCCGTCTTCGGCGTCGGCGTGCTGCTGGCGGGGCGCATCCGGCAGCTTCTACAGCCGCCGGCGGGGGTCGGTGCCGGCGCGGGGACGGCCCCGCGGTCCGGCCCGCTGACCGGCGTCACGGGGGCGCCCAGCACCCCGCCGGGCTTCGACTGGCTGGCCTTTGGCCTGGTGGCGCTGCTGCTGGCCGCGGTGGCGCTGCTGTGGTGGCAGCGCCTGCGGCGCCGGCGCGCTCGGCGCGGCCAGGAGAGGGAGATCCAGCGCGCGCTGGCCGAGGTCGTCGGCGAGGCGCTCGACGATCTGCGCACCGACGCCGACCCCCGCCGCGCCGTGATCCAGGCCTATGCCCGCATGGAGCGCGTGCTGGCGGTGCACCGAGTGCCGCGGCGGCCGCACGAGGCGCCCGTCGAATACCTGGCGCGGGCCCTCTCCGAGCTCGACATCGGGGAGCCGGCCCTTCGCCGGTTGACCGACCTCTACGAGTTCGCGCGCTTCAGCCACCACCACGTCGACGAGTCGATGCGGGCGGACGCGATCGAGTCCCTGGCCGCCATCCGCGAGGACCTCCTGGCGCTGGCGCCGGGTCCCGCGCCGCTGGGGCAGGCGCTTGCCACCTGACGAGCGCGAGTCGCGGGCCACGGCGGCGGGCTGGGCCGGCGCCATTGCGATCCTGGCCAGCGCCGGCATCTCCGCCTACCTGATCGCGCGGCTGCGCAACACAGACGTCGCGCTCCACGTCTACGTGGTGACGCTGGCCGTCTGCGGCTCGGTCGCCCTGGCCGACCGCGCGCTGCGCGGGCTGCGCTTCGACGACGGGCTGCCGCTGATCGCCCGCCTGCGGCGCCGCCCCCAGCGCCCGCACCCGGAACGCGTCCGTTCCCTGGAGGAGCTCGAGCACGCCGTCGACTTCGCTCTGACGACGGCGTTCGACGTGCACTACCGCTTGCGTCCGCACCTGAGCCGGATCGCCGCACACCGCCTGGCGGCGCGTCGCGGGATCGCGATGGACGAGCAGCCGGAGGCCGCGCACGCGGCGCTGGGGGACGAGCTCTGGGCGCTGGTCGACCCCGACCGCATTCCACCCGCCGAGCGCAACGCCCCCGGGCTGCCGCTCGACCGGCTGCGCCGACTGGTCGCGGCGTTAGACGCGGTCTAAGAGGCTCGGCCGGGCACCGTGACCTATCTTCGACGCTCAGGCGGCCGATCTGCGCCGCCGGCTCCTGCGCTCCTCGCTTACGCATCAACGATGCGTGCGCTCCGGTGCTCGTCGCCGGCGGGGCATCTCGACGCACCTGACCGCCGAATCGTCGGCCACGGCGCCCGGCCGGGCCTCTAACCTGTGTCGGGCATGAAGCCGGTGACACTGAAGGAGGTGCGCGAGCTCTCCCAGCAGATCCTGGCCGAGGTCGAGAAGGTCATCGTCGGCAAGCGCGAGGCGCTGGAGCTGGTGCTGGTCGGCATCCTCTCGGACGGCCACGTCCTGATCGAGGACTACCCGGGCCTGGCCAAGACCCTGCTCGCGCGCTGCTTCGCCCAGGTCCTGACCATCGAGTTCAAGCGCATCCAGTTCACACCCGACCTGATGCCTTCCGACGTCACGGGCTCGTCCGTGTTCTCCCAGCGAACGTCGGAGTTCGAGTTCCGGCCCGGCCCCATCTTCACCAACCTGCTGCTGGCCGACGAGATCAACCGGGCTCCGGCCAAGACCCAGGCGGCCCTGCTGGAGGCCATGCAGGAGCGGCAGGTCACGGTCGAGGGCCGCGCCCTCCGGCTGCCGCCGCCGTTCTTCGTGATCGCCACTCAGAACCCCATCGAGTACGAGGGCACTTACCCGCTGCCGGAGGCGCAGCTCGATCGCTTCCTGCTCCGGATCGGGGTCGGCTACCCGGCGCGCGAGGAGGAGTGGGAGGTGCTGACTCGGCGCGTCGACCGCCGCTCGGACGAGGTGCGGCTGGAGGCGCGGGTCGACGCCGACCGGCTGCTCGCGATGCAGGCCGCGATCGAGGACGTCTACGTGTCCGACAGCGTGGGCCTGTACATGGTCGACCTGGTGGCGGCCACTCGCAACAACCCCCGCATCCTGGTCGGCGCCAGCCCTCGCGGCTCCCTGGCGCTGCTCAAGCTGGCGCGCAGCCAGGCTGCGCTGCTGGGCCGCGACTACGTGACGCCGGAGGATGTCAAGTCGGTGGCCGTGCCGGCCCTGGCCCACCGCCTCACCCTGCGCCCCGAGCTCTGGGTGCAGCGGATCAAGGCCCAGGACGTGGTCCGCGAGTGCCTGGAAGCGGTGCCGACGCCCAGGGCGGATGACGCGGAAACCCGGGGGACGGCACGCCGGCCGGCCGGGGGGTGGGCGGGGGGATGACCGCCTCCTCCCGGGTCTGGGCGTACCTGGCCCTGGGGGTGGCGGGGCTGCTAGCGGGCCTGCTGCTGGGCCGGGTCGAGCCGGTGGTGCTGGCCGCGCCCTTCGTGGCGGTCCTCACGCTCGGTTTGCTGGCCGCGCGGCGTCCCTCGCTCAGTGTCGAATTCAGGCTCGACCGCGAGCGCGCCATCGAAGGCGACGAGGTCGAAGGCGTCCTGGCGGTGGCGTCCGACGTCCCGGTCGAGCGACTCGAGATCGAGCTGGGGCGGCCCCCCGGCCTGCGGCTGCTCGACGACCCTTCCTCGCTGGTGCTGGGCCTGCCGCAGGGAGGCGAGCGCGAGCTGCGCGTCCGCCTGCGCTGCGACCGCTGGGGCGGGTATGCGTTGGGCCGGGTGCGGCTGGTGGCGCGCGATCGCTTCGGGCTCTTCCGCGTGGAGCGGATCGCGGACCTGCGGCAGCCGCTCAAGGTCTACCCCAGCGCCGAGGAGGTGAGCCGCCTGCTCAAGCCGGCGCGTACCCAGGCCTTCGCGGGCAACCAGGTCTCCCGATTCAAGGGCGAGGGCATCGAGTTCGCCGACATCCGCGCCTTCGCGCCCGGCGACGTCGTGCGCCGCGTCAACTGGCGTGTCACGGCCCGCCGCGGCGGGCTGCACGTCAACGAGTTCCACCTCGAGCGCAACGCCGACGTGGTGATCTTCCTGGACACCTTTACCGAGGTCCGGGACGCGGCGGGGGGCACGCTGGACCAGGCCGTGCGGGGCGCGGCGGCGCTGATCGAGGCCCACCTGCGCCAGCGCGACCGCGTGGGGCTGGTCGGGTTCGGCGGCACCCTGCGCTGGCTGCGGCCGGCGATGGGGGAGATCCAGCTCTACCGGCTGGTCGACTCGCTGATCGACACCGAGATCGTGCTCAGCTACGCCTGGAAGGGGCTCGAGGTGATCCCGCGCCGCACGCTGCCACCGGGTTCGATGATGATCGCCTTCTCGCCGCTGCTGGACGAGCGCACTCTGCGCGCGCTGTCCGACCTCAGCGGGCGCGGCCACGACGTGGCCGTGGTCGAGGTGTCGCCGGCCGAGTGGCTGCGTCCCGGCACCCGGGAGACCGAGCGGCTGGCCTTCCGGCTCTGGGAGATGGAGCGGGAGGCGCTGCGGGCGCGCTTCCAGCAGATGGGGGTGGCGGTCGCCACCTGGCGGCGGGGCACCAGCCTGGTCGATTCACTTGAGGAGGTGCGGGGATTTCGCCGACAGGCCCGGCTGGTGCACGCTTAGCGGCGGCCGCGACCGCCGAGGCCATGGCCGGCGTCCTGGCCTGGTACTGCATCTACGGCGCGGTCGGCGACCTGCGCCCACTGGTGGTGGCGCTCGCGTTCGCCGGCCTGCTCGCCCTGGCGGCCGGGCTGCTGAATGTGTGGGCGCCCTTCAACGCGCTGGGCGCGGGCTGCCTGGGCGCCGCCTACCTGGCGCTCGTCTACTCCCGCGGCGAGCAGCTGGGCGCGGCCGCGCCGGCGGCGGCCGCGGCGCTGCTCCTGGTCACCGAGCTGGCCTGGTACTCCCTGGAGCTGGCCGGGAGCGCGGCCAATCATCCGCTCCTGCTGGCCCGGCGCCTGGCCCTGATCGGCGCGGAGGCGGTGGGCGCGGCCGGGCTCGGCTACCTCCTCCTCCTGAGCGCCGCCGCGCCGCTGCCCGGGGGCGTCGCCTACACGGCGGCGGGGGCCGCGGCGGCCCTGGCCGCGGTCGGGCTGCTGGGGCGGCTGGTCGCTTCGCGGCGGGCGTAGTAATGTTCGGACCTGAATCATGTTTCAGGAGCGACCGCTGGCCGACGGCGGGCGCCGCGGCGCTTCCAGAGCTCCGGTCCCGCCGCCGCGCACGGAACGGGGCCGCCGCACCCGCGCCCGGATCCTGGAAGCCGCCGAGGAAGTCTTCCATCGCGATGGCTTCCATCGCGCCTCGATCGTCGACATCACCCGTGGCGCCGGCGTCGGCCAGGGCACGTTCTACCTCTACTTCCCGAGCAAGGAGGCGCTTTTCGTGGAGCTGGTCCGCCAGATGGGCCACGAGATGCGGCGGCGGCTGCACCAGGTCACCAGCAAGGCGCCCACCCGCGCCCAGGCGGAGCGCGCGGGCATCCGGGCCTACCTCGAGTTCGTGGCCCAGCACCCAGCCATGTACCGGATCGTGCGCGAGTGCGAGTTCGTCGACCACGCCGAGTTCAAGAGCTGGTACGAGCAGCTGGCGGACGGCTACGTGCAGGGCATCCGCACCGCCATGCAGGCAGGCGAGTTCCGCGAGCTCGACCCCGAGACGGTGGCCTACTGCCTGATGGGCATGGGCGACTTCCTGGGCATGCGGCTGGTCGCCTGGGACGGTGCTCGCCAGGTGCCGGCGGGCGCTGTCGACACCGCCATGGAGGTGGTCCTCAACGGGCTGCTCCGCCGCGGCCGCCTTGACAGCCCCGATCTCCCACCCTAAGCTCTCACAAAACCTGAATCAGTCGTCAGGATTCAAGCTGAGATGGTGGAGTTGACGGACAAGGGAGTGAGCGCTATGCGGGTCGGATTGCCCTCTCGGTTGTTGATGGTTGCGGCGGCGGTGCTGGTGGCGGCCTGCGGGGGCGCCTCGGGCACCAGCCCAACGCCCACGAGCCAAGTCAAGGACACGGTCAAGGTGGGCATCGTGTACTCCAAGACCGGTCTCCTGGCCAGCTACGGCCAGCAGTACATCGACGGTTTGCAGGTCGGCCTCGCCTACGCCACCAAGGGCACCGGCATCGTCAACGGCCACAAGATCGAGATCACCTCCCAGGACGACGCCGGCGATCCCGCCAAGGCGGTGAGCGCGGTCAAGGACCTGATCGGCCAGGGCTTTCACATCATCGGCGGCTCCACCAGCTCGGGAGTCGCGACCCAGGTCGCACCCATCGCCGCGCAGAACAAGGTGCTCTTCATCTCCGGCCCCGCTGCTGGCGACGCGATCACCGGCATCAACCACTACACCTTCCGGTCCGGGCGCCAGAGCCAGGAGGACGTGCTCGCCATCAAGGGCACCCTCACCGGCAACCTGTCCGGCAAGAAGATCCTCGTCTTCGCCCAGGACACAGCCTTCGGGCAGGGCAACGTGGCCGCCGTCAAGGCTCTGATCGGCGACCCCAACGGCGCCACCGTCGACAAGATCCTGGTTCCCGCCAGCGCCACCGACTTCACGCCCTTCGCCAAGCAGGCCAAGGACTCCAAGCCGGACGTGATGTACATCGCCTGGGCCGGCAACACTGCGACCGCCATGTACACCAGCCTCTCCCAGCAGGGCGTGCTCACCTCCACCACGGTGGTCACGGGCCTCGACCAGCGCTCCACCTACCCGCTGTTCGCGCCTCTCGCCGGCGGCGCCCAGCTGCTCTCGCACTACGTCTACCAGGCGCCCAAGAACGCCGCCAACGACTACCTGATCAGCGAGCTCAAGAAGCAGAGCAAGGTGCCCGACCTGTTCAGCCCGGACGGCTTCGTGGCCGGCCAGCTGATCGTGCAGGCGGTCGGCAAGGCCGACGGCGACGGCAACGTGGAGAAGATGATCTCGGCGCTCGAGAACTACAGCTTCCAGGCCCCCAAGGGGGGCCAGCGGATCCGCGCCGCCGACCACGCCATGCTTCAGCCGATGTTCATCGTCAAGCTCACCGGTTCCGGCGCCAACCTGGAGCCGGAGGTGGTCAAGACGGTGAGCCTCCAGGACGCCACGCCGCCGGTCGTCCCCATGAAGCCCTGATCTCGAACGGCGGCCCCGCCCTCAGCACCCGAGACCTCGGGTTGAAGATCGGCGGGGCCGTCATCGTGGATGCGGTCTCGCTGGACATCGCGCGCGGCGAGTTCGTGACCATCATCGGCCCCAACGGCGCCGGCAAGACCTCGCTCTTCAACCTGCTCTCCGGCCTCTACCGGCCGAGCGGCGGCCGGGTAGAGCTGCTGGGCGCCGACGTCACCGACCAGCCGCCGTTCAAGCGGGCGCGAGCCGGCCTCGGCCGCACCTTCCAGGCCAGCAGCGTGCTGCTCGGGCTGACCGTGCTCGAGAACGTGCGCCTGGCCGTGCAGGCGCGGCGCGGCGGCAGCCTCGCCTTCTGGCGCCAGGCCGCGCGTGACACGGACGCGGTTCGGCGCGCGCGGGAGGTGCTCTCGCTGGTCGGCCTCGAGAATCGTGCCGGCCTGCCGGCGGGGCTGCTCGCGCACGGCGACAAGCGCAAGCTGGAGCTGGCGATCCTGCTGGCGGGAGAGTTCGAGGTGCTGCTGCTCGACGAGCCGACCGCCGGCGTGGCGGTCGAGGACGTGCCCGAGATGATCGCCGTCATCCGCGCCGTCCACCGCGACCAGTCCAAGACCGTGGTCATGGTCGAGCACCGGATGGACGTGATCGTCGGGCTCTCCGACCGGATCGCGGTCATGAACCAGGGCAAGCTGCTGGCCGTCGACACCCCGGACCGGGTGATGGCCGACGAGACCGTGCAGGCCGCCTACCTGGGCGATCCCCTGTGAGCACGCCCCTGCTGGACGTCGCCGGCCTGCACGTGCACTTCGGACAATCGCACGTCCTGCAGGGCGTGTCCTTCGAGGTGCCGGCGGGGGGTGTGACCGCGCTGCTGGGCCGCAACGGCGCAGGCAAGACCACGACCTTGAGGGCGATCCTAGGACTGGTTCCGCGCCGCGGCCGCGTCACCCTGGGCGGCGCCGACATCTCGGCCGAGGCAACCCACCGGATCGTCCGCCGCGGAGTCGGCTACGTGCCCGAGGACCGCGAGGTGTTCGCGGAGCTGACGGTGGCCGAGAACCTGCGCCTCGCCGAGCGCGACCCTCGGCCGCGCTACGAGCTGGTGCACCGCCTCTTCCCGATGCTGCGCGAGCGCGCCGGGCAGCGGGCGGGCACCCTGTCCGGGGGCCAGCAGCAGATGGTCGCGCTGGCGCGGGCGCTGATCAACGACAACCGCATCCTGCTCGTCGACGAGCCCACCAAAGGCCTGGCGCCGAAGGTGGTGGGCGAGGTGGTCGACCTCCTCCAGCAGGCTGCCGGCGGCGCCACCATGCTGCTGGTCGAGCAGAACCTGGCCGTGGCGCGCCGGCTGGCCAGGACGGCGGTCGTCCTGGACCAGGGCCGCATCGCCTTCGCCGGCACCATCGAGGCCCTGATCGAGGAGCCCACGCTGGCCCGCCGCTACCTCGGGGTTCATGCTTGAAGACCCCACCAAATCTGCGATTTGGCGGGGACCCCCTTTGAGCACCCCGGTCCTGCTCTTCGTCACCGGGCTAGGGCTGGGCGCCCTCTACTTCCTGCTCGCGGCCGGGCTCTCCCTGACCTACGGCCTGATGCGGGTCCTCAACTTCGCCCACGGTGTCTTCCTCACCATCGGGGCCTACACCGCCTGGATGATCGCCACCCACGTCGGAGGCAGCGAGTGGGTGCGATTCGGGCTGGCGCTGGGCGGCAGCCTGTTGGTCGGCGCCGTGGCCGCGGCCGCGGTCGAGCTCTCCCTGATCCGGCCGCTGTACCGCCGCCACGTCGAGCAGATCCTGATCACGGTCGGCCTCGCCCTGGCGCTGACGGCGCTCACCCAGGGCGCGTTCGGGGCCGATCCCCGGCCCTACCCCTCGCCGGGCTGGATGGACCGCGTGACGGTGCTGGCGGGAGCCGACATCCCCAACAGCCGCCTGGCCGCGATCGCGGCCGCGGCCCTGGTGCTGGCCGCCCTGGCCGGGTTCCTGCGCTTCACGCGCTGGGGCACCATCGTGCGTGCCGGGGTCGAGAACCGGGAGATGGTGAGCGCGCTCGGCATCGATGTCCAGCGCGCCTTCACGTTGGTGTTCGCGCTGGGCGGGGTGGCCGCCGCGCTGGGCGGTGCGCTGGCGGCCTCCTACTTCGGCAACATCGATCCCCAGCGCGGGGGCGACGTGCTGATCTTCGCCTTCATCGTGGTCGTGATCGGCGGGCTCGGCTCCATCACCGGGTCGGCGGTGGCCGCGGCGGTGGTCGGCGTCATGCAGCAGTTCGCCAACTACTACTTCGGGGTCTGGTGGGGCTTCTCGGCCGCCGGCGACCTGGCCGTGGTGGCGCTGCTGGCGATCGTCCTGCTGGTCCGGCCCCAGGGCCTGGCCGGGACCGCTCCCGCGTGACGCGCCGGCTGGCGGTGCGGGTCATCCTGGCGGCGCTGCTCCTGGTGCTGGCCGCGGCGCCCTTCCTGGACGTCGAGATCCCGGGGCTCTTCGCCCGCTCGCTGGCGCGTCCAGGCACCCTGCAGCTGCTCGCCCTCTGCCTGACCTTCGGGGCCGTGGCGCTCAGCTACGACCTTCTCTTCGGCATCACCGGGCTGCTCTCGTTCGGGCACGCGCTCTGGTTCGGGATGGGCGTCTACCTGACCGACATCGCCCTCACCCGCTGGCACTGGGGGCTGGGCGCCGCGGTGCTGTTCGCCCTGGGGGCGGCGCTGGTCGCGGCGCTGGCGCTGGGGGCGGTCGCGCTGCGGGTGACCGGGATCGCCTTCGCCATGGTGACGCTCGCCTTCGCGCAGGCCGGCTCGATCCTGGTCCACAAGAACCCGGGCGGGATCACCGGAGGGGAGGAGGGCCTGGGGCTCGATGTGTCCCATCTGCCCGACCTGCTGATCGGGGTGATCAACACCAGGAACCTCTACTGGATCGCGCTCGCCTATCTGCTCCTGGCTGCCGCCGTGAGCTGGTGGCTGGTGGGCTCGCGGCCGGGCCGGGTCTGGCAGGCCGTGCGCGAGAACGAGCGCCGGGTCGAGGTCATGGGCCTGCGGCCATACACGTTCAAGCTCTTCGTGTTTGCCGTCTCGGCGCTGCTCGCCGCCCTGGGCGGCGCGGTCTACATGCTGCTGGTGGGCGGCGCCAGCCCGGGCGTGACGACCGGAAGCCTGAGCCTGGCCCTGCTGGTGATGGTGGTGCTGGGGGGGGCCGGCACCCTGTGGGGCGCCATCGTGGGCGGGGCGCTCTACCAGTACCTCGACCAACGGCTGCTGGCGCTGGCGTCATCGGACGCGGTGACCGGCCTGCCGGCCTGGCTGCGGGCGCCGCTTGGCGAGCCGCTCTTCATCCTGGGCGCGCTCTTCATCGCGCTCGTGCTTTTCTTCCCGGGCGGCATCGCGGGCGCGGTGACACGGGTTCGCTTGCCAAGGAGGGCCGCATGATGACGCACCAGGACTTCGACCTCCAGGTACCGGCGGGGCGCCTGCACGCGCGCCGCTTCGGCGCCGAAAGCGGCCGGCTGGTGCTGGGCATCCCCGGCCTCAGCGCCAACCTGGTCTCACTGTCGGCGGTCGCGGAGGCGGTGCCGATGGTCGCGCTCGACCTCCGGGGGCGCGGGCTCAGCGAGACCACGCCGCCCGGCACCTACGGGTGGGATGCGCACGCCGCCGACGTGCTGGCGGCCGCGGACCAGCTGGGCGGCCGCCGGTTCGGGATCGTGGGCTGGTCGATGGGCGCCTTCGTCGCCATGGCCGCCGCCGCCCAGGCTCCCGGGCGGATCGAGCGCCTGGCCCTGATCGACGCGCTGGGCGAGGTTGACGGGACCGTGGTCAGCCTGATCCAGATCAGCGTCAACCGCCTCGACGCCGTCTACCCGTCGCTGGAGGCATACCTCGAGCTGGCCCGGTCCACCGGCCTGATCGCGCCCTGGGATCCCATGTGGGACGAGTACTTCGCCTACGAGCTGCGGCCGGTGGCCGGGGGCGTGTCGTCGCGCACCAGCAAGGCCGCGGTCAGCGAAGACTTCGCGCACGGCGACACCCACGACCCGGCCGTCTACTGGCCGGCCCTCCAGATGCCCGTTCTGGTGCTTCGGGCCAGGCGTCCGATGCTGGAGGGGGTGGGCGGGCACGTGATAGAGCCCGCGGTGCTGGAGCGCTTCCAGGCGGCGGTCCCCCACGCCGAGGTCCAGGAGATCGACGCCAACCACTACAGCATCGGCACCCACCCGGACACCGCCGCCGCCGTGCGGAGGTTCTTCGAGAGCTAGGGAACGAGGGTTGTCGTGCCTGCGCCACGGCGAAGCCGGGCGCTGCGCTGCGGCCGAAGGCCGCGGGGCGAAGCCGAGTCCCGGCGAGGCGAGCACGCCGCGCGAGGCGCGGCGTGGGGGTCACAGGGGGCAGCGCCCCCTCTCACAGAAGCGCGCGGGGATAGTCCCAAGGTAAGCCGCGCTGCCGGGCGCCACCTGAAGGGAATTCCCCTCCCCCTCCGCCGTTGGCGAGGGACCTCCCCGCCGAGCGGGGAGGAGTCCCTGAAGGGAATTCCCTCCCCCTCCGCCGTTGGCGGAGGGACCTCCCCGCCGAGCGGGGAGGAGTTCCCTTCTCTAGCTGACTGTCAGGGTTGCCTTCATGCCGGCGTCGGCGTGGCCTGGCTGGCTGCAGAAGACGTTGTAGGTGCCAGCGCTGAGGTTGACCTGGAGCGTCCCCGTGTTGCCGGGCTGGACCAGCTCGCTGCGCCCGATCTGCTTGCCGGTGGAGTCCGTGATCGTCATGTCATGCGAGGACTTGCCCTCGTTGACCAGGTAGAACTGGGGGCTGCCGGCCTTGGCCTGGATGTCGCTGGGCGTGAAGCTGAAGTCGGCCAGCACGATCTTGATCGACCCCGCCGGCTGAGACGACCCGCCGCAGGCAGAGGTCGCGAGGACGGCGGACAGGGCGAGCACCACCAGCAGAGCCGATATCGTTCTCATGCCAGTGCTTGATACATCCGCGGGTTTCGCCGCGCAAGCGGTGGCCGCGACCGAGGACCTCACGACACCGGTCGCGGTGGTCGACGAGGCAGTGCTGGAGCGCAACCTGGCGCGCATGGCCGCCTTCGCCGCCAAGGCGGGCGTCAAGCTTCGCCCCCACGCCAAAACCCACAAGTCAGCCTTCATCGCGCAGCGCCAGGTCGCCCACGGAGCCACGGGCCTGACAGCGGCCACTCTACGCGAGGCCGAGGTCTTCGCGGACGCCGGCGCCGCCGACCTCTTCATCGCCCACCCGCCGGTGGGCGCGGCCAAACGCCGGCGGCTGGCCGCCCTGGCCGCGCGCGGAATCCGGCTAGCGGTGGCACTCGACGATGCCGCTCTGGCCGCGGGCCTGCCGGAGGGGGTGGAGGTTATGTGGGAGGTGGACACCGGCCTCCACCGGGTGGGAACCGCGCCCGGCGAGGCGACGGCCCGAGCAGCGCGGCAGCTGCCCGCGGGCCGGCTGCGCGGGCTCTTCACGCACGCCGGCCAGTCCTATGCGATCGAGCGCGCCGTGGCCGCCCGCCAGGAGTGGCAGGGGCTGGCCGAGAGCGCCGAGCTGCTGCGCCGGGAGGGCGTCGAGGTCCGGGAATTGAGCGTCGGCTCCTCGCCGACCGCGGCCTGGGCGCCCGAGGCGGCCGCGGGCGGCATCACCGAGATGCGGCCGGGGACTTACGTCTTCTCCGACGCCAACCAGGTGGCCCTGGGCGCGCAGGCGCTGGAGGACTGCGCCCTCGGCGTGGTGGCGACCGTGGTCTCTACCCCGGAGCGCGGGCGCCGGGTGCTGGACTGCGGCACCAAGTCGATCTCAGGCGACTTTCACGTCAAGGCGCTCGAGGGCTGGGGAACTGTTCTGGGCCATCCCGGACTGGTGGTCGATCGCCTCAACGAGGAGCACGCGGTGGTGCTCGGCGAGGCCGACCTCAAGGTGGGCGACCGCGTGGTCGTGATCCCCTCGCACGCCTGCACGACCGCCAACCTGCATCCGGGGCTGCTCTTCATCGGCGCCGGCGAACCGCGCTGGGAGCCGGTCGCCGCCCGCGGCTGGGAGTAGTGGCCGCCGGCGTAAATTCGTGACCCCCCGACGAGCTAGGCGACCGATCCGTGCGTCAGGGGCCCCGGCGCCGCCTCGTCACCTATTTCAAATAGG